>Ga0208537_1000138_pt1 | contig 11789 bp, 10 predicted proteins | sample MayberrySE_TuleA_FD_185672 | JGI IMG/M metagenome (GOLD analysis project Ga0208537, IMG submission 185672) | Natural and restored wetland microbial communities from the San Francisco Bay, California, USA, that impact long-term carbon... | ecosystem: Environmental > Terrestrial > Soil > Wetlands ...
CTCGACACCAAGGCCGACGCGACGTTCCAGCCGGGCGAGGGGATCACCGGTGTCCACATCACCGTGGTCGGCAGGGTCGAGGGAATGAGCGAGGAGGACTTCAAGGCCGCGGCCGAGGGCGCCAAGCAGAACTGCCCGGTGTCCAAGGCACTGACCGGCACGACCATCACGCTGGATGCCTCGCTCGCCTGAGCCGGGCCTTCCGTCAAGGAAGCCGCGAGGTCTCGACCTCTTCACGAACCGAGCCGCCGTCTCCTTCCCCTCGAGGGGAGTGGAGGCGGCGGCTCGGTCGTCTCGTCGTCTCGTCGGCCCGACGGTCTCAGCCGGTCCTGGTGTCGTGGGCCTCGCTCGTCGCGGGCGGCTGGGTCCCGTTGGCGAACGTGGGCTGGTCCGCCGGGGCCTCCCGGTGCCAGACGACCCGCTGCGGGAAGGGGATCTCGATCCCCTCGTGGTCGAAGCGTGCCTTGATCCGCTCGCGCATCTCGCGCGCGACGCCCCACTGCTCGAGCGGGGCGGTCTTGAGGACGACGCGGACCGTGATGCCGTCCGGGTCGAGGGACTGGATGCCCCAGACCTCGGGCTCCTCGATGATCTTGCCCTTGTAGTCCTCGTCCTCCCACATGTCGTGGGCGACGGCCGCGAGCACCTCGCGCACGCGGTGGAGGTCCTCCTTGTAGCCGACCTGGACGTCGAGGACGGTCTGCGCCCAGTTCTGGCTCATGTTTCCGATCCTGAGGATCTCACCGTTGCGGACGTACCAGACGGTGCCGTTGATGTCGCGGATCCGGGTCACCCGCAGGCTGACAGCCTCGACGGTGCCGATCGCCTCCCCGGCGTCGATCACGTCCCCGACGCCGTACTGGTCCTCGAAGATCATGAAGATGCCGGAGAGGAAGTCCTTCACCAGGCTCTGTGCACCGAAACCGAGGGCGAGACCGACGATCCCGGCGCTGGCGATGATCGGTGCGATGTTCACCTCGACCTCGGCGAGTGCCATGACCGTCGCAATGGCGAAGATCACACCGGTCGCGATGCTCTTGAGCAGGGAACCCATGGCCTTGGCGCGCTGCTCGTGACGGGCCGCCGCGATGGAGGGAGAGCTCGAACCGCGCTTCTCAGCGCTGCGGCCGAGCTTGCCGAGGCTGATCGAGCCCGGCATGACACCGTCCGACGCGCGCGCGGCGACCCGGTCGATGAGCCTGTGCACCAGCCATCGCGCCACCACCGCGATCAGGAGGATGACCAGGATGGCCAGGGGCTTCGTGATCACCCAGTCGGCGTTCGTCGCAAGCGTCTCGTTGCCCGTGACCTTGTAGACCAGGTCGCAGGCGTCGCTGTCGACGTCCGTGCAGACTGCCGCGTTCTCGAACAAGTCCATGGCTCGTCAGGCTACGAGATGGCCATCAGAGGACAAAACGAGGTTCGGTACCCTTGACAGCGTGATGTCTGACCTCGACGCGGCCGTCGTACGCCGCTCCCTCCGCGCCCTGATCCTCACCCCGGCTGCCCTCGCACCACTGGTGGCCGCACCGGCCTTCGCGGCGCCGCCGGAGGCCTGGCCGGACGCCGAGGCCACCAGTGCCCTCGACTACCTCCTGGTGCTCCTGGTGATCCCGCTCGGCCTCGCGCTCGTGATCGCGCTGCTCGCCTCGGTGCCCTCGATGGTCCGTGGCGAGAAGTACACCCCGGGCCAGGCGTGGCGCAACGAGAACGAGTGGTTCGGCGGTCCCAAGGACGGCCTCGAGGCCGCGGACCAGACCGACGTGAAGGCAGTGGAGGCCGGCGAGGCCGATCGAGGTGGGGCAAGTGCACGCTGGTGACGCGTTCACCCCGCAGGAGCGCTACGACATCGACAAGGCGATCCGCGACGCCGAGACTGTCTCGCGCTACGAGTTCTCGGTCTTCGTCGGCGCCTCGGAAGGGGAGACCCGGCCGTTCGCCGAGCGCCTTCACGCGACGCTGACCGCGCCGGAGCGGTCGGTCCTCGTGATGGTCGACCCGGCGGCCCGCATCCTCGAGATCGTCACCGGCTCGGAGGTCCACCGGGACCTCGAGGACGGTGAGGTGGACCTCGCGGCCCTGAGCATGCAGTCCGCCTTCGCGGCCGGCGACCTCGTCGGCGGCATCACCCGCGGGCTGATGATGCTCGCCGAGCACGCGCGCAGGCCGCGGATGCTCCACGCCGACGGCTGAGCCGGCGCAGAGACGCAGAAGAAGGGCCGCCACCCCGCGGGGTGGCGGCCCTTCTGGTGACTGGACCGCTCAGGTCCGGCGCCGGCGGTTCGGGCACGGCGACGGCGCCGGCCCGGCAGGCACGTCGACGGTCAGCCGGCGTCCTTGGCCTGGGCGGCGAGCGCACGGGCGATGTCCGCACGCCCCTCGCGGACGTAGCGCTTGGCTGCCGGGTTGGCGTCCGACGACTCCAGCCAGGCGTCGACGGTGTCGAGCGTCTCGGAGCTGATCAGCGTCCGGGGGAACATGTACTCCAGCACGGTGGAGGCCCGCTGGGTGCCCTTCTCCTCCCAGATCGTCGACGCCACCTCCAGGTAGCGCGCCAGGTAGGGCCGCAGTACCTCGTCCTGGCCGTGCACGTTGAACGAGAGCGCGATCTGGCGCTGGGTCTCGTTGGGTACGTCGTCGCGGATGACCGCGTCGTTCCAGGCCTGGTCCTTCGCCGCGGCGGTCGGCCGCATCGCGAGCGCGGCCGCGGCACGTTCCTGGCCCGAGATCGTGTTGTCGCGCGCCAGCTCCTCGCCGATGCGGTCCTGGTCGGCGCGACCGCGGGCCGCGAGCGCCTTGAGCAGCGTCCAGCGCAGGTCGGTGTCCACCGCGAGGCCGTCGTAGGCGACGCTGCCGTCGAGCATCCCCGCGAGACGGGCGAGCGCGTCGTCGCTGCGGGCGGCGGCCGCGTAGGCCCTTGCGAAGGCGAGCTGGTGGTCGCTCCCGGCCGCCGCGTTCTCCAGGAGCCCGAGCAGCCCCCGCTCCCAGGTCGCTCCGAGCTCGGCGCGCCTGGTCGGGTCGGAGTAGCTGTCCACGGTCAGCTGCGTCGACAGCGGCAGCCGGCTGACCGCCATCAGGTCGGTCTCCTCGCCGATCCCGCTCAGCACGAGGGTGACGAAGTCGGTGGCCGACATCTCCGCGTCGCGGGTCATGTCCCACGCCGCGCCCCAGCACAGCGCCCGGGCGAGCGAGTCGTCGAGCGTGGCGATGTCCTCGATCAGGGTGGCGAGCGAACGCTCGTCGAGCCGGATCTTCGCGTAGGTGAGGTCACCGTCGTTGAGCAGCACGAGGTCCGGCTGCCTCTCGCCGACGAGCTCGGCGACCTCGGTGCGCTCACTTGAGACGTCGGTCTCGATCGACGTACGGCGGACGAGTCGGCCGTCCTGGCTGTCGTAGAGGCCGATGCCGATCCGGTGACGGCGGATCGTGGGGAAGTTCGGGTGGGCGGCCTGTCTCACGGCGAAGGAGGTGAACCGGCCCTCGTCGTCGACCTCGAAGTCGGGGGCCAGGGTGTTGACGCCGGAGGTCTGGAGCCACTCCTGGGCCCACGATGCAAGCTCGCGGCCGGAGGCCTTCTCGAGGGCCCCGAGCAGGTCGGTGAGCTCGCTGTTGCCGAAGGCGTGGGCCTTGAAGTACGCCCTCAGGCCGGTGAGGAACTCCTCCTCGCCGACCCAGGCCACGAGCTGCTTGAGGGACGAGGCGCCCTTGGCGTAGGTGATCCCGTCGAAGTTCACCTCGACGGCCTCGAGGTCGTAGTTGTCCGCGGCGATCGGGTGGGTGGAGGGCAGCTGGTCCTGGCGGTAGGCCCAGTTCTTGCGGGCGTTGGTGAACCCGGTCCAGGCCTCGGTGTACTTGGTGGCCTGCACCGAGGCGTGGTGCGAGGCCCACTCGGCGAAGGACTCGTTGAGCCACAGGTCGTCCCACCACCTCATGGTCACGAGGTCTCCGAACCACATGTGCGCCATCTCGTGGAGGATCGTGTTCGCGCGCTGCTCGTAGAAGGAGCGGACCTGGCGGCTGCGGGGAAGGTACTCGTCGCGGAAGGTGACGCAGCCAGCATTCTCCATCGCGCCCATGTTGTACTCCGGCACGTACAGCTGGTCGTACTTGCCGAAGGGGTAAGGGAAGTCGAAGGCCTCCTCGAAGAACGCGAAGCCCTGCTTGGTGACCTCGAGCAGCTCGTCGATGTCGAGGTACTCCTTCATCGACTGGCGGCAGTAGTGCCCCAGCGGGATCTCGCCGTGCTTGCCGGCGTAGGAGTCGAGCACCTCGTGGTACTCACCGGCCACGATCGCGGTGATGTAGGTCGACATCCGCTCGGTCGTCGGGAAGCTCCACGTGGCCTTCCCCCCGCCCACAGGGGTCGGGGCGGGGGTGGCTGCGTTGGAGACGACCTTCCAGCTCTCCGGGGCCGTCACGGTGAACGTGAACGTGGCCTTGAGGTCGGGCTGCTCGAACGTGGTGTAGACGCGACGGGCGTCGGGGACCTCGAACTGCGTGTAGGTGTAGACGCGCTCGTCCGCGGGGTCCACGAAGCGGTGCAGGCCCTCGCCGGTGCGGCTGAAAGTGCAGTCGGCGACGACGCGCAGCTCGTTCTCTGCCTCGAGGCCGTCGAGCTGGATGCGGCTGTCGTGGTAGGCCTCCGCCGGGTCGAGCTGCCGGCCGTTCAGCGTCAGCTCGTGGATGGTCGCGCCGACGAGGTCGGCGAAGGTGGAGGCACCCGGTTGTGAGCACGAGAACCGGATCACGGTCGTCGAGCCGAAGGTGGTGTCGGACGTCGTGAGGTCGAGGTCCACGGAGTAGGACTCGACGTCGAGGATCTCCGCGCGTGCGCGCGCTTCGTCCCTTGTCAGGTTGGTTCCAGGCATGCGGGCATCCTTTCACCCGGTCCTGGGAACAAGGCAATCGAATGCGGCGTTCTTCCTGGATAGGAGAACGTTCAACTACTTCCCGAGGAGACCCCTTGCCGGCAGCGACCCACGAGACGACCGAGCGCACCCCCGTCGACTTCTGGTTCGACCCGCTCTGCCCCTGGGCCTGGCTGACCTCGCGCTGGCTCCTGGAGGTCGGGAAGGCACGCCGGATCGCGCCGTCCTTCCACGTGATGAGCCTGGCCTACCTCAACGAGGACAAGGAGATCTCCGACGACTACCGGAAGTTCCTCGAGCACGCCTGGGAGCCGGTGCGCGTCGTGACCGCCGCCGCTGACGCAGAGGGCGCCGACGTGGTCCTTCCCCTCTACACCGCCATGGGGAACCGGATCCACCTCGAGGGACGCAGGGCCGACCGGGCCCTCATCGAGGAGTCCCTCCAGGAGGTCGGGCTGCCCGTGGGGCTCGCCGACGCGATGACGGACCCCTCCTACGACGACGACATCCGCAAGTCGCACCACCTCGGGATGGACCAGGTCGGCCAGGAGGTCGGCACGCCGGTGATCAGCGTCGACGGGGTGGCCTTCTTCGGCCCCGTGGTCACGCCCGCACCGAAGGGCGAGGCCGCCGGGAAGCTGTGGGACGGTGTGCTGCTCGTCGCCGGCACCCCCGGGTTCTACGAGCTCAAGCGTTCGCGCGAGAAGGGTCCCGACTTCGGCTGAGGGGGCCGACTCGGACGCTGCTGTCCCAGTCTCACAGGCACGAGCCCGTTCAGTTCGAAACTCATGTTCCTGGCGCCGAGAACCTTGGTTCGGAACTGAATGCGCCGAGCGCCGGCTCTGGCCGCGCTCGTCGACCGGACGCCCTGCCTACAGACCGTGCGCCTGCTGCAGCCGCTTCGGGGCCCACAGCCGCCACGCGTCGGCCACGGAGTCCCTTTCGTCGTACCGACTGTGGCAGTGGCCGCCCGCCGGGGCAACCGGCCGCGAAAGGCGATTGCCGCCTTCAATAGGATCGAGCGCATGAGCAAAGTCCTGTCTGCTGTCGCATGGCCGTACGCCAACGGCCCGCGCCACATCGGCCACGTCGCCGGTTTCGGTGTGCCCTCCGACGTCTTCAGCCGCTACATGCGGATGGCCGGACACGACGTGCTCATGGTCTCGGGCACCGACGAGCACGGCACCCCGATCCTCGTGGCGGCCGACGCCGAGGGTGTGAGCCCTCGTGACCTCGCCGACCGCAACAACCGGCTGATCGTCGAGGACCTGACCGCGCTCGGCCTCTCCTACGACCTGTTCACGCGCACCACCACCCGCAACCACTACGCCGTGGCGCAGGAGATGTTCACGACCGTCCACCGCAACGGCTACATGGTCGAGCGCACCACGAAGGGTGCGATCTCGCCGTCGACCGGCCGCACCCTGCCAGACCGCTACATCGAGGGCATCTGCCCGATCTGCAAGGCCGAGGGAGCGCGCGGCGACCAGTGCGACAACTGCGGGAACCAGCTCGACCCGACCGACCTGATCGACCCGCACAGCCGCATCAACGGTGAGGTGCCGGAGTTCGTCGAGACCCAGCACTTCTTCCTCGACCTGCCGGCCCTCGCCGAAGCGCTGGGGGAGTGGCTCGACGAGCGCGAGGCGTCGGGCACCTGGCGCCCCAACGTCATCAAGTTCAGCCAGAACATCCTCGAGGACATCAAGCCGCGGGCGATGACCCGCGACATCGACTGGGGCATCCCGGTGCCGCTCGAGGGGTGGCGCGACCAGCCGACCAAGCGGCTCTACGTCTGGTTCGACGCCGTGATCGGCTACCTGTCCGCCTCGATCGAGTGGGCCCGCCGCCTCGGTGACCCCGACCGCTGGCGCGAGTGGTGGAACGACCCGGAGGCGCTGTCCTACTACTTCATGGGCAAGGACAACATCACCTTCCACAGCCAGATCTGGCCCGCGGAGCTCCTCGCGTACGACGGCCGCGGCAGCCGTGGCGGGGAGCCGGGGGAGTACGGCGTCCTGAACCTCCCCACCGAGGTGGTCTCCTCGGAGTTCCTGACCATGGAGGGCCGCAAGTTCTCCTCGTCCAAGGCGATCGTGATCTACGTCCGCGACGTCCTCGAGCGCTACCAGGCCGACGCGCTGCGCTACTTCATCTGCGCCGCGGGGCCGGAGAACCAGGACAGCGACTTCACCTGGTCGGAGTTCGTGCGGCGCACCAACGACGAGCTCGTCGCGGGCTGGGGCAACCTGGTCAACCGCACCGCGAACATGATCGCGAAGAACTTCGGGGAGGTCCCCGAGGCCGGTGAGCTCACGGCCGAGGACCGCGCCCTCCTCGACGCGGTCGAGGCAGCCTTCGACACGGTCGGCGAGCTGGTCGGTCGGCACCGTTTCAAGCAGGGGATCGGCGAGGCGATGCGCATCGTCGGCGAGGTCAACAAGTACGTCTCCGACATGGCGCCGTGGAAGCTCAAGGGCGAGGACGAACGAGTGCGGCTCGCGACGATCCTGCACGTGACCGCGCAGGCGGTCGCGGACTGCAACCTGATCCTCGCGCCGTTCCTCCCGCACAGCGCCAACGCCGTCGACCTCGTGCTCGGCGGGTCGGGGGAGGTCGCCCCGATGCCGCGGATCGAGGAGGTCGAGGACCTCGACGGCGGGCCGTCGTACCCGGTGATCACCGGCGACTACAGCGACACGCCGCGCTGGGAGCGCAGGCCGATCGCTCCGGGCACCCCGATCGCGAAGCCGGCTCCGGTGTTCACCAAGCTCGACCCCTCCGTCGTGGACGACGAGCTCGCGCGGCTCGGCGCCTGACGTGGCGCTGCACCCGCAGGCGGAGGCGGCGCTCGCGGAATGGGCGCGGGCTCCACGCGTCACCGACCCCGACTACGACATCGCCGAGCAGCGGCGTCTCGCCCGGGAGCAGGCGGCCGCCGAGCCGCGTGAGGACGTGGGGCACGTCATCGACGTCGACGCGGACGGGGTCCCGTGCCGGCTCTACCTGCCCTCGGCGGGGCCGACCGGCACGCTGCCGGGGGCGATCGTCTTCCTGCACGGCGGCGGGTTCGTGTTCGGGGACCTCGACACGCACGACGCCCAGTCGCGCCGGCTGGCCAACCGCACCGGCCTCGCCGTCTTGGCGGTGGACTACCGGAGGCCGCCCGAGCACAGGTTCCCGGCCGCGCCCGACGACGTCGACACCGCGGCCGCCTGGCTGGTCGGCAACGGTCCCGCGATGGGCGTCGACGTCTCCCGTCTCGTAGCGCTCGGGGACAGCGCGGGTGGCAACCTCGCCCTGGTGGCGGCACTTCGCAACCCGAACCTGTTCGCTGCGACCGTGCTGGTCTACCCGTTCGTTGACCCGAAGCTGCGGTTCGAGTCCTACCGCCGCGAGGCGGGGGGCCTCGGCGCGGCGGAGGCCGGTTGGTACTGGGAGCAGTACGCAGGGTCCGGCGCGGACCTCGATGACCCCGACCTCGCCCCGATCGAGTCCGACACGCTGGGCACCCTCCCGCCGACGCTCGTCGTGGCCGCGGAGCACGACCCCCTCGTCGACGAGAACGTCGAGCTCGCCCGGCGGATGGAGACCGCCGGGGTCACCGTCGCGGTGTCGACGTACCCCGGCATGGTGCACGGCTTCTGGCGCCACCCCGAGCAGTTCGACGCGGCAGGGGAGTCCCTGGCCGAGATCGCGGCGTACCTGCGCAAGACCCTGTGACGCGTAGGCAACGTCATAGTCCCCGGACGTCTGCACGACCAGCCTGTGGGGCCGCGGGGTGGGCTCTGTCAGAATCTCGCCATGCGCGTTCACCTCGGATCCGACCACGCCGGCCTCGAGCTCAAGGAGCACCTGCTCACCTGGCTGGCCAAGAAGGGCCACGAGGCCGTCGACCACGGCCCGTTCGTGTACGACGCCGTCGACGACTACCCGCCGTTCTGCCTCCGCGCCGCCGAGGCGGTCGTCGCGGACCGCGAGGAGGACCTCGAGAGCTTCGGGATCGTCGTCGGCGGCTCCGGCAACGGCGAGCAGATCGCGGCCAACAAGGTGCGGGGGGTCCGCGCCGCGCTGGTGTGGAGCGAGGAGACGGCGGTCCTGGCCCGCGACCACAACGACGCGAACGTGATCTCTGTCGGTGGGCGGATGCACTCGCTGGAGGAGCTGACCCGCTTCATCGACGTCTTCCTGCACACTCCGTACAGCAACGGCGACCGGCACGACCGCCGGCTCGGCCAGATCATGCAGTACGAGAGGACCGGCAACCTGCCGCCGCTCCCGGAGTCGGCCCTGAAGTCCCGACCCTGACCGAGGGCAGCGATGCCTGAAGGTCACACGCTCCACCGGCTCGCGGCCGCTCTGCGGGAACGGTTCGCCGGCCGTGCGGTCGAGGTCTCGAGCCCTCAAGGCCGCTTCGCCGAGTCCGCGGCCGTGCTCGACGGTGGCGTCGTCGAGGGCGCCGAGGCCTGGGGCAAGCACCTCTTCGTCGCCTTCGAGGGGGAGCGGTTCGTCCACGTGCACCTCGGCCTCTACGGGAAGCTCGACGTGTACGACGGTCCGCCGTCGGCGCCAGTCGGCCAAGTCCGGCTGCGACTCGTCGCACCGCCCGCCGGCGATGAAGGAGACGGCGCCCGGACAGGCAGCGCCGCCGCCCGTCCTCCGGCGTACGCCGACCTGCGCGGGGCGACCGCGTGCGAGCTGATGACCGAGGAGCAGCGCGCGGCTGTCGTCGCGCGGCTCGGGCCGGACCCGCTCCGTGCGGACGCCGACCCGGCAGCAGCCTGGACACGCATCAACCGCAGCCGGACGCCCATCGGCACGCTGCTGATGGACCAGACCGTCGTGGCAGGCGTCGGCAACGTCTACCGGGCCGAGGTGCTGTTCCGCCACAGGATCCACCCCTTGCGCCCCGGCAACACCCTGCGGCGCAGCCAGTTCGAGGCGATCTGGGCGGACCTGACGGAGCTGATGGCCGAGGGGGTCGTCACCGGGCGCATCGACACCGTGCGACCGGAGCACACACCCGAGGCGATGGGTCGCGACCCACGACGCGACGACCACGGGGGAGAGGTGTACGTCTATCGGCGGCACGAGCAGCCCTGTCACGTGTGCGGGGCGGAAGTCCGGACCCAAGTGCTTGCGGCGCGCAACTCTTTCTGGTGTCCTCGGTGCCAGCCGACCTTCAGGTCACGAGCCAGGAGTGCCGGCGTGTGAATCTTGCCTCCCGTTGCGCCGATCACCGCCCCTCCGAGGACACCGACACTAAGGTCTACCTGTGGCTGCTGCACCCCAACTCGACAGGCTGACCCGTGTCCCCGCGGGCCAGCTCAGCCGGCGTTGGGGACGCGGGTGGCGACGAATGCGCTACTCCGAGACGATGTGGGTCTTCGTGCTCGGGCTCCTGGCGATCCTCCTCGGCGCCGGCCTCGTCGCGGTCGAGCACGTCGTGCCGGTCAGCGTGCTGGTGATCCCGATGATCCTCGGCAACCAGATCCTCGGTCCGCGCACGTTGCCCTGGCTGGTCGTCTTCACTCTCGGCGTCCTCGTCGTGGGGCTCGCGGCGGTCGAGGCCACCCTCGACGGCCGCAGGGTGGCCGGGATCGTGCTCGTCTTCATCGTCGGCCTGATCATCCTGGTCTCGTCCTTCCGACGCAGCCGGCTCGGCGTAGCCGGCTCGCGCGGTGAGTCGATGCTGGTCGACCTGCGGGAGCGGATCGCGAGGCAGAGCCAGATGCCCCTGCTGTCGCACGCGTGGTACTCCGAGGCTGTGATGCGCTCCGCGGGGGGTTCGTCCTTCGCCGGTGACTTCATCGTGGCCAGCACCTCCACGGACGGGCGAATCCTGCAGGTGGCGGTCGTCGACGTCTCCGGCAAGGGCGAGCAGGCGGGGACCCGCTCGCTGCTGCTGTCCGGATCCTTCGGCGGCCTGCTCGGCGCCCTGCCACCGGAGCAGTTCCTCCCCGCCGCCAACGACTACCTGCTGCGCCAGGACTGGAGCGAGGGCTTCGCGACCGCGGTGCACCTCTCCCTCGACCTCGAGACCGGGACGTTCGAGCTCCGCTCGGCCGGCCACCCGCCCGCCGTGCAGCTCCTCGCCGGCTCCGGCCGGTGGGCGATCCACGAGGTCGAGGGACCGGTTCTCGGCCTGATGGCGAACGCCCGGTTCTCCGTGCGGACGGGCACCCTCAACCACGGCGACGCCCTCATGATGTACACCGACGGACTCGTCGAGACCCCTGAACGGGACATCTCCCTCGGCATCGACCGGCTGCTCGGGCAGGCCGAGCGCATGCTGCGCGGAGGCTTTGAGCGGGGAGCCCGGCGCCTGATCGACGAGCTCGAGTCGATGAGCGACGACCGCGCGCTGTTCCTGCTCCACCGGCGCTGACACACGCGAGACGCCCCCTGGCCTGGGGCCAGGGGGCGTCTGACGGAGCGGATGACGGGAATCGAACCCGCGTAGCCAGTTTGGAAGACTGGGGCTCTACCATTGAGCTACATCCGCGTGTTCACCGACCGGTGGGCGGTTTCGCTCCGGTCAGCGGGTCAATCGTGCCACAGGGCTATTGTCCGGTCCCAATCGGCACACTGGCTTCGCGAGCGAGGGCTCTCCCTCATCGCGATTACGGCGTGTGCGGGGTCGTCCACTAGACTCCCGTGGGTTCACCGGGGCGTAGCGTAGTGGCTAGCGCGCCTGCTTTGGGAGCAGGAGATCGCAGGTTCGAGTCCTGTCGCCCCGACAATGCTCAGCGACCACCCGCGGTGAGCGTGTCCGCTACACCAAGACAGTCAACAAACTGAGGAGAAAGACCTGTGAAGAGCGCCGTCGAGACTCTGAGCCCGACCCGGGCGAAGCTCACCGTCGAGGTGCCCTTCGAGGAGCTCAAGCCGAGCCTCGACGCGGCGTACAAGAAGATCGCC
>Ga0208537_1000139_pt1 | contig 11781 bp, 9 predicted proteins | sample MayberrySE_TuleA_FD_185672 | JGI IMG/M metagenome (GOLD analysis project Ga0208537, IMG submission 185672) | Natural and restored wetland microbial communities from the San Francisco Bay, California, USA, that impact long-term carbon... | ecosystem: Environmental > Terrestrial > Soil > Wetlands ...
ACCAGCAGCGGAGCGTTGTGCCCCGGGCCGTAGGCCTCCGAGACCAGGTCGTAGGTGATCCGCTCGGTGCTGCCCGGGGGTGCGGTCCCGTTGTCGGGCAGGCCGAGGGCGAGGTCCTTGGCGGGCGCGGCCACGACCGCGAGCGCGAGGACGACCAGGGCGACGGTGAGCGCCGGGACCCTGGTGACGAGCGCGACCCAGCGGGCGCCCATGGTGTGCGTGTCACCGGCCTCCACGACGGCGTGACGGGCGGCGCGTGAGCCCGGCCGCGGCCGCAGCCGCTCCCCGGCGAGAACGAGCATCGCGGGTACGGCGGTCAGGGCGATCAGCACGGCTACGGCCACCGCCGCGGCGGCCGCGAAGCCCATGACGGCCAGGAACGGGATCTTCGCGACCACGAGCCCGCACAGGGCGATGACCACCGTCGCGCCGGCGAAGATCACTGCACTTCCGGCGGTGGCGGTCGACCGCGCGACGGACTCCTCGACGTCCATGTCACCCACGAGGTGGCCGCGATGACGGCTGACGATGAACAGGGCGTAGTCGATGCCTACGGCGAGCCCGATCATCAGTGCCAGGGTGGGCGTCGAGCTGCTGATCTGGGTGAACGCGGCGACGGTGAGCACCCCGGCCATCGCGACGCCCACGCCGAGGATCGCCGTGACGATCGGCATGCCGGCCGCAAGCAACGAGCCGAACGTCACGGCCAGGACGGCGAGCGCCACCAGGACGCCGAGTCCCTCGAGGAGGCTCAGGTGCACGGTGGTGTTCGCGAAGAGTGAGCCGCCGAGGTGCACGTCGACGCTCGAGCCTTCGGGGAGGCTGCGTGCCGCCTCGCCCAGATCCTCGACGGTGCGCTCGTCGAGACTCTCGAGGGGGATGTCGAGCTGCACCTGTGCGAGCGCGTGCCGGCCGTCCTCGGAGAGCGCGATCCGCCGTTGGTCCGGTGCGAACGGGTCGGTCACCAGCACCACGTGGTCGACCCGCTCGACGCGGTTCAGCGCCTGCCGGATCTCACGCCGCTGGGCCCGGACCTGCTCGCCCTCGGGGGCCACGAACAGCACCTGGCCGGATGTTCCGGCCGCTTCGGGGAACTGGCGCTCGAGGACGTCGATGCCCTCCTGCGCCTCCGTGCCGGGGATGGTCAGGTCGTCCTGGAGCTGCCCTCCCGCCGCCACGGCCAGGGCGCCGGTGCCGACCAGCGCCACGAGCCAGACCACGAGGACGAGCTTGGCCCGCTGGGCCATCCGGCGGCCGAGGCGGTACAGGAAGGACGACATGGTTCGATACGTTAACGTATTCAATACGAAAGCGTATCGAGCAGGAGGCTGTCATCTCGGTCACAGGCACCGGGCGCCGGGTTAGGGTGAGCGCCGTGTCCCCGCCGCCCCGTCCTTCGCCGGCGCGGCGCCGGCGTGAGAACACCAGGGCGCGGCTGCTCGCTGCGGCCCTCGACGTCTTCGCGGAGAAGGGCGTCAAGCGCGTCACGGTCGACGAGCTCGTCGCGGCCGCCGGCTTCACCCGCGGCGCGTTCTACTCGAACTTCTCGAGCATCGAGGAAGTCTTCTTCGCCGTCTTCGAGGACCAGGCCGAGCGGATGCTCGCAGCGGTCCGGCGGGCCATCGAGTCCGTCCCCGAGGGTGAGTTCTCGCTCGAGTCACTCGGCGTGATCCTCGAGAGCGTCCACCCGTTCGGGCGGCAGTGGTACCTCGTGCACACCGAGTTCGTCCTGCTCGCGCTGCGCAACGACGAGGCCCGTGAGGTGCTCGCTCAGCACAGCCTGCGCTTCCGCGCCGAGCTCGTCGACGTCATCTCCGACGTGCTGGTCCGTCTCGAGCGACGAGCCACCATCCCCCTCGAGCAGGTGACCGAGACAGCGGTCGCGCTCTACATGCACAGCATCGCCCAGGAGCATCTCGGCGAGACGACACTCGGCCCGGAGGAGCTGCTCGGCAGCGTGCTCCCCCAGGTCGTGCTCGGCCTGTCCGAGCCTCGGGGCTGACCCCGGCTCGGGCCGACGGGCCGTCGTACGCCCGTCTGGGTGGTTGGCCGAGCGAGGATCGCGCGACAGACTGGCGGCATCTACTGCCGAGCCGAAGCGAGGTCACCGTGGCGCCCACCGCTGAGAACGAGAAGCAGCTGATCGAGTCGCTCCGCACGGGGCTGTTCATCGACGGGTCCTGGCGGGACGCCGGCGACGGGGCGACCTTCGAGGTCGAGGACCCGGCCACGGGCGACGTGCTGACGACCGTCGCGAACGCGACGCCGGAGGACGGCATGGCCGCGCTGGCGGCTGCGACCGACGCCCAGAAGTCGTGGGGCTCCTCGGCGCCTCGTGAGCGCGCCGAGCTCCTGCGCAGGGCCTTCGAGGCCGTCACGGCTCGGGCGGACGACTTCGCGCTGCTCATGACGCTCGAGATGGGCAAGCCGCTCGCCGAGGCGCACGGGGAGGTCACCTACGGCGCCGAGTTCCTGCGCTGGTTCTCCGAGGAGGCCGCCCGGATCTCCGGGCGCTACGCGACCGCCCCCGACGGCAAGGCGCGGCTGATGGTGCACAAGCGGCCGGTCGGCCCGTCCCTGTTCATCACGCCGTGGAACTTCCCGCTCGCGATGGCGACCCGCAAGATCGCGCCGGCGATCGCCGCGGGCTGCACGATGGTCGTCAAGCCGGCCACGCTGACGCCGCTGACCACCCTGCTCTTCGCCTCGGTGCTCGAGGAGGTGGGCCTGCCGCCCGGTGTCCTGAACGTCATTCCGACGAGCAACGCGGGCGCGGTGACCGGGCCGATCATCAAGGACCCCCGCCTGCGCAAGCTGTCGTTCACCGGATCCACCGAGGTCGGCCGCAGCCTCCTGAAGGACTCTGCCGACCAGATCCTGCGCACCTCTATGGAGCTCGGCGGCAACGCACCGTTCCTTGTGTTCGAGGACGCCGACCTCGACGCGGCGGTGGAGGGCGCGATGCTGGCGAAGCTGCGCAACATGGGCGAGGCCTGCACCGCCGCGAACCGGTTCATCGTCCACGAGTCCGTCGCCGAGGAGTTCGGCAAGCGCCTCGCGGAACGGATGGCCGGCCTTCCACTCAAGCGCGGCACGGAGGAGGACGCCAAGATCGGCCCGCTCATCGACGAGAAGAGCCGCCAGAAGGTGCAGGAGCTCGTCGACGACGCGGTCTCCCGTGGCGCCGAGGTACGCACGGGTGGCAAGCCGAAGGAGGGCGAGGGCTACTTCTACCCGCCCACGGTGCTCAGCGGTGTCGGCCCCGACGCCCGGATCATGGCCGAGGAGGTCTTCGGACCGGTCGCGCCGATCGTCACCTTCGGCGACGAGGGCGAGGCGGTCGCCCTGGCCAACGACACCGAGTTCGGCCTCGTCGCCTACGCGTACACGCGCGACGTCGGCCGCTCCCTTCGGCTGGCCGACACCATCGAGTCGGGCATGCTCGGCCTCAACGTCGGGATCGTGTCCAACCCGGCTGCGCCGTTCGGCGGGGTCAAGCAGTCCGGGCTGGGCCGGGAGGGCGGCTTCGAGGGCATCGAGGAGTTCCTCGAGACCAAGTACGTCGGACTCGCCGACCCGTTCGCCGACGTCCAGAAGGGCTGAGCTCTCCGCGCGCCCGTCGTACGGCGGTCCTGCCCCCGTCGTACGACGACGTCTTCCCATGGCAATTGGTTACTTCCCTGGGCAAGATCACCATGGGGGGAGACCAATTGCCTGCATCCCTTGGTAATTGACTCGCAGGGGCTAGGGGTTGAGGGCGGCGGAGACCACCTCGCGGGCTTCGGCCTGGACCTGTGCGAGGTGGGCGGGGCCCTTGAACGACTCGGCGTAGATCTTGTAGACGTCCTCGGTGCCGGAGGGGCGCGCGGCGAACCAGGCATGCTCGGTGGTGACCTTCAGACCACCGATCGCCGCGCCGTTGCCGGGGGCCTCGGTCAGCCGAGCGGTGATCGGGTCGCCCGCGAGGGTCTCTGCGACGACGTCGGAAGGCCTGAGACCGGCGAGCCTCGACTTCTCCTCCCGCGTCGCGGGGGCGTCCACCCTCGCGTACGCCGGGTCGCCGAACTCCTGGGTGAGCTCGAGGTAGTGCTCGCTCGGGGTCCTGCCTGTCGCGGCGAGGATCTCCGAGGCGAGCAGCGCCAGGATGATGCCGTCCTTGTCGGTCGTCCACACCGACCCGTCGAACCTGAGGAACGACGCCCCGGCGGACTCCTCTCCCCCGAACACGACCGAGCCGTCGAGCAGTCCCGGCACGAACCACTTGAAGCCGACAGGCACCTCGGTCATCGCCCGCCCGGACGCCGCCACGACCCGGTCGATCATGGAGGAGGACACCAGCGTCTTGCCCACCGCCGCCTCGGGCGACCAGCCGGAGCGGGCGCCGGTGAGGTAGCGGATCGCGACGGCGAGGTAGTGGTTGGGGTTCATCAGCCCGCCGTCGGGGGTGACGATGCCGTGGCGGTCGGCGTCCGCGTCGTTGCCGGTGGCGAGGTCGTACTCCCCGCGCCGCTCGATCAGCGAGGCCATCGCCGACGGCGACGAGCAGTCCATCCGGATCTTGCCGTCCCAGTCCAGCGTCATGAACCGCCAGGTCGGGTCGACGAGCGGGTTGACGACGGAGAGGTCGAGCCGGTGCCGCTCGGCGATCTCGCCCCAGTACGCGACGCTCGCGCCGCCGAGCGGGTCGGCCCCGATGCGAACACCGGCCTCCCGGACCCGGTCGAGGTCGACCACGGCGGGCAGGTCGTCGACGTACCTCCCCATGAAGTCGTAGGACTCCGCTGCCGCCCGCGCACGGCTGAAGAGGACACGCCGGACACCGTCGAGCCCCGACCTGATGTAGGAGTTGGCGCGGTCGGCGATCACCTTGGTCGCGTCGGAGTCGGCCGGGCCGCCGTGCGGCGGGTTGTACTTGAAGCCGCCGTCGCTCGGCGGGTTGTGCGAGGGGGTGACCACGATGCCGTCCGCCAGGCCGGGGCCGGTCGTGCGGCCTCGGTTCGCGGCGAGGATGGCGTGGGAGACGGCCGGGGTGGGCGTGTAGCCGTCCCGGTCGTCGACGAGCACGGTCACGTCGTTGGCGGCGAGCACCTCGAGGGCCGAGGACCAGGCCGGCTCGGAGAGCGCGTGGGTGTCCCGGCCGACGAACAGCGGGCCGTCGTACCCCTGCTCCCGGCGGTAGTCGCAGATCGCCTGCGTGGTGGCCCAGATGTGGGTCTCGTTGAACGCTTTGCGGAGGCTGGAGCCACGGTGGCCCGATGTCCCGAAGACGACCGCCTGGTCGGGGCTCTCCGGGTCGGGCAGACCCGTGAAGTACGCGGTGACGAGGTGGGCGACGTCGACGAGGTCGGAGGGCTGCGCTGGGGTGCCGGCACGAGGGTCGCTCATGCGCGCATGCTACTCGGCGTGACGGGGCGGCGCCGGTGAGAACGGTGGCGGCGCGAAGCGAGCGCCGGTCAGCCCTGGGCCTGCTCCAAGCCGGGGCCGGTGGGGGGAGAGAAGGTGGGACTCGTCGTGGCTGCAGCAGCGATCGTGGCGGCGGCGACCGTGGCGGAGACGTACGGCGCGAACAGGGCCTCGAGCCCGACCGCGCGGACCTGGCGCTCGTAGTTCTCCTGCTCGGAGGTGCAGACCTCGGCCCAGCAGTCCGGGTGGTACCAGGCGTCCTCGCCGGCGCCGGGACGAGCGACCGCGACACTGCGTATGGGGTTGCGGCACTTGGTGCACCGATGGCGTGGCATGCGGGCCTCCTCACCCGGCTGGTTCCTGCGTCGCATCTCCCCAGCTGCGCCGCGGGCCCACCGGCCGTTGTCCTACGTGGCAGGTTCCCCGCCCCCGGAGCCGTCGCTCCGAAACCACGGGACAAGGGTAGGGGTTCCGGGACGTGCTCGGACGGGGTTGCGCGAAAAGGTCGGTCCGGCCGGGGACTAGAGTCAGGGCCGTTACCCGCCCGGGTAGCCCACCTTTACTACGGATCGTCCGGCACGTGCCTGCCGGTGAAGGGAATCACCAAGATGGCTTCTGTCACCTACCAGAACGCCCAGCGCCTCTACCCCGGAAGCACCACACCGGCGGTGGACGACCTCAACCTCGAGATCGCGGACGGCGAGTTCATGGTGCTCGTCGGCCCCTCCGGCTGCGGCAAGTCGACCTCGCTGCGGATGCTCGCCGGCCTCGAGGAGGTCACCGAGGGCCGCATCCTGATCGGGGACCGCGACATCACCAACGTCGCGCCGAAGGACCGCGACATCGCGATGGTCTTCCAGAACTACGCGCTCTACCCGCACATGAGCGTGGCCGAGAACATGGCCTTCTCCCTCAAGATGGCCAAGGTCGGGAAGGAGGAGCGGATGGCGCGCGTGCAGGAGGCCGCCAAGCTCCTCGACCTCGAGGAGTTCCTCGACCGCAAGCCCAAGGCGCTCTCCGGCGGTCAGCGCCAGCGGGTGGCCATGGGCCGCGCCATCGTCCGCCAGCCGCAGGTGTTCTGCATGGACGAGCCGCTGTCGAACCTCGACGCCAAGCTGCGTGTCTCCACGCGCACCCAGATCGCCGCACTCCAGCAGCGGCTCGGGATCACCACCGTCTACGTCACCCACGACCAGGTCGAGGCGATGACGATGGGCGACCGGGTCGCCGTGATGAAGGACGGCATCCTGCAGCAGGTGGACACTCCCCTCGCGCTCTACGACCGCCCGGTGAACCTCTTCGTCGCCGGCTTCATCGGGTCCCCCGCGATGAACCTCCTGCAGGCCGACCCGGCCGACGGTGGCGCCCGGGTCGGCGGGTACGTCGTGCCGATCGACCGCGAGGCGGCCTCCCGGATGAAGGACGAGATCACCGTGGGCGTCCGGCCCGAGGCCTGGCGGCTCGTGGACGAGGGCGAGGGCGGGATGCCGGTGAAGGTCACGGTCATCGAGGAGCTCGGCGCCGACGCGTTCCTGTACGGCACGAGCGACGTGGACGGCACCCCGACCCAGGTCGTGGTCCGCATGGAGGCGCGGCGCGACGTCCAGAAGGGGTCGACGGTCCACGTCACCACGGACCCCGCGAAGGTGCACGTCTTCGACACGAGCACCGGAGAGCGTCTCTCCGCCTGAGCAGGCGCGGCGCAGCCCGCCGACCAAGACACGAAGGCCGTCCACCGAGGTGGACGGCCTTCGTGTGTTGAGACGGGCCGGGGGGGAGTGGCGCTAGGGATCAAACTGTCGGGGGGGTTGACTCGTTTGCCCTCGTCTCAAGCTTTTCCAGTTGTCACGGTTGTCCCGAACCGCTTGCTAAGAGCATGACCCAACATGGTGTGGAAATGCACGTGAATCCAGGCGCATGAATGTGCACTGCACGATCCTGCAGAAATCGGGCGAAGTGCGGCGCGGGTCAGGGGCCCGCCCAGGGGCTGCTCCCCTGGCGGAGCAGGTGGGCCGTCGTCCTGGCCACGGACGTCGCGACAAGGTAGTCGTCCGGGACGGGCTCCTTCCAGGTAGGACCGCGGCCCCACTCGTACTCCTCGGTGTAGAGCCAGACGTAGCGGTCGGTCTCCTGGAGCGCGAGCCTCGTGAGGAGCGCCAGCTCCTCGGGCGGCATGGGCGGCCACCCCTCCTTCTCCTTGTCCTTGTCGTAGACGCCGAACGACGGGGAGGCGTTCGCCTCGTAGCGAGCGGCGTCCTGCTCGTCGAGGTCGGCCGTGGCGTGGTTCGGGGAGCCGCTCTCCATCCAGGCGCGAGCGGCCCGGAACTGCTCCGCCGTACGGAGCCCGTAGAACCGCCCGCCGTCGACCAGCTCGGCCGAGGTGCCCCACGTCGCCTCCATCATCCCGATCGTGAACGAGCCGGAGAGCTCGTTGGCGAAGGAGACGTCGTTGTCCTCCACCCCGGAACGCTCCAGCATCGCCGAGGTGGCGGGTTGGGAGATCCACGGCCCCTGGCTGTGGAAGACCACGATGCCCGGCCACCCCTCCATCAGCGCGTCCATGACCTGCTCGCCCCGCGCCCGGACGAGTGCGCGGGCCTCCGCGGGCTCGAGGCCGGGCGTGGCCCCCTCGGTTTCGGAGTAGGTCCACGTCTGCGAGCCGGACCCGTAGTCCCACGGCGAGGTGGTGTCGCCGTACCACTCGTTGTCGAGGAACACTCCTGCCCACGGCTTGCCGCTGACACGCAGTGCCCGCGCGAGGTTGCGCAGGTTGCGCTCGATCGTCTGCCACGCGGCGTCGTCGGACCAGTCGAGCGGGCTGACCATCCGCAGCCCGAAGAAGTTGTGGCGGACCGCTCCCATGTCGGCGGGGAGCTGGCGGACGTCGGCGAGGACGGCCCGTTCGCTGTAGCTGTTCTCCGGGTCCATGAAGGCGAGCGGGTCGACCCGTCGCCCTCCGACGACCATGCCGTCGAAGGGGAGGGAGCGGTACCACTCCCGATGTGCCGCGATCCTGTGGGTCGACGGGAAGGTCTGCGCGTAGTGGATGAGCAGCGGTTTGGAGTCCTCACGCACCTGGTCGGTGTCGGTGCTGCGGGAGAAGGCGACCGTCGCGGTCGCGACCAAGGCGGCGACCGCACAGGCGGCGACCAGCGTCCGCACCATCAGCACATCGCCCCCCTTCGGCAGCGTGCTTCCAATGTAGGGGTGATGGCGGTCGGCTGGTCCCCCATGCGGGGATTCCCCGGCAGTCCCAGGTCGACGCGGTCCGGGATACGGACGGCTACGTTGCCGCGCCGCCCCACGCCTACCGTGGTCGCCATGACGTACGCCGGAGATCTCACCCCGACCGAGGCCTGGGAGCTTCTCGACCGCGACCCCGACGCCGTCCTCGTCGACGTGCGTTCGGAGGCGGAGTGGATGTTCGTCGGCGTCCCCGACGTCACGAGCCTCGGCAAGAAGCTGGTCACCGTCTCCTGGAACCACTGGCCCGGAGGTGGCCGCAACGAGGGGTTCCTCGACGACCTGACGGCCGCGGGAGTGCCGGAGGCCGGGCCCGCGCTGTTCATCTGCAGGTCGGGGGCCCGCTCGAAGGCAGCCGCCTCGGCCGCGACCCGGGCAGGCGTCTCGCCCTCCTACAACGTCTCCGAGGGGTTCGAGGGCGACCTCGACGAGGAGGGCCACCGCGGCAGCACCGGATGGCGGGCCCGCGGGCTCCCCTGGCGGCAGTCATGAGCGACCGCTCCTCCGACGTACCAGGGCAGCACTGGGGCCCGGACACCCTCGCGGTGCGCGGCGGGATGTACCGGTCGCAGTTCGAGGAGACCTCCGAGGCGCTCTTCCTGACGTCGGGCTACGTCTACTCGTCGGCCGCCGAGGCCGAGGCCGCGTTCAAGGGCGAGTCCGACCACTACATGTACTCGCGGTTCAGCAACCCCACCGTGCAGGGCTTCGGGGAGCGGCTGCGCCTGCTGGAGGGGGCCGAGGCCTGCTTCCCCACGGCGAGCGGCATGGCCGCGGTGTTCAACGCCCTGCTGGCGCTGGTCCGGGCCGGTGACCGCGTCGTCGCCGCTCGAAGCCTCTTCGGCTCCTGCTTCGCGATCCTCGACGACCTCCTCCCCCGCTGGGGCGTCACTACGGAGTTCGTGGACGGCCACGACCTCGCGCAGTGGGAGAAGGCGCTGGCCACCCCGACCAAGGCCGTCTTCTTCGAGTCGCCGTCAAACCCGATGCAGGAGCTCGTCGACGTGCGCGCGGTGTGCGACCTCGCGCACGCCGGCGGCGCCAAGGTCATCGTGGACAACGTGTTCGCCACACCGGTGCTCCAGCGCCCGTTCGACCTGGGTGCCGACGTCGTCGTCTACTCCGCGACCAAGCACATCGACGGCCAGGGACGCACCCTCGGCGGCGCGATCCTGGGCCCGGCCGAGCTGGTCGAGGGCGAGGTGAAGACCCTCATGCGCAACACGGGGCCCTCGCTGAGCCCGTTCAACGCGTGGGTGCTGACCAAGGGCCTGGAGACCCTGCGGATGCGGGTGCTCCACTCGACCTCGGGCGCGGAGCGCATCGCGACGTGGCTCGAGCAGCACCCCCGGGTCCGCCGGGTCCTCTACCCCTGGCTCGAGTCGCACCCCCAGCACGAGCTGGCGAAGCGGCAGATGAGCGGCGGTGGGACGGTCGTGACGTTCGAGGTCGAGGGAGGCAAGGAACAGGCGTTCGCCGTGCTCGACCGGCTCGAGCTCGTGGACATCTCCAACAACCTCGGCGACGCGAAGTCCCTGATCACCCACCCGGCGACCACGACGCACCATCGAATGGGCCCCGAGGGCCGGGCGCGGGTCGGCATCACCGACGGGCTGGTCCGCGTCTCGGTGGGCCTGGAGGACGTAGAGGACCTGATCGAGGACCTCGACCGCGCACTCGCCTAGGCGACAGGCGCGAGGCCGGCCACGAACACCGTCCGGCCGTCCTCGCCGCGGTCGGTGCGGATGGTGAGCTCGACCTCCACCTCCGAGCCGTCACTGCACAGCGCGGGTACGACGATGGTGCGGCCGATCAGGAGCGAGCGGCCCGAGAGGAAGTGCATGGTGACGCCCGCGAGGTGGGCCTGACGGTAGCGCTGCGGGATGATCGCGGTCAGGCGCGCGCCCAGGAGCTCCTGCGGGTCGTCGTACCCGAGGAGCGCGAGAGCCGCGGGACTGACCGCGACGATGCGGTCCGCGTCGTCCGCGGCAACCATCCCGGCCGGCGCCAGGCTGACCGCGGAGGGGTCCCAGGCCAGGGCGCCGGAGTGGCCGGGTCGGGGCTCACCACCGGGAGACCAGGGCGCGGGATCGGCGCCGTTGCTCTGCGAGAGCACCTGGTCGCACAGCCACTCGCGGAGGCTGCGGAGCTCCGGCTGCGTGGGCGGAGTGAGGAACGACCCGCCGTCGACCAGGTCCAGGGCCGCACACATCGCGCGCTCGAGCGTCGCGAAGTTGCCGACCGACCGGAGCGGGACCGGGATCGCCACACGAGGGCTCGTGACGAGGGGCTCGGTTGCGGTGACCATGACCTGCTCCGGGTCGCCGCCGACGCCCGACTGCGGGATGTGCTCGGCGAGCAGGGCGATCGCGTCACTGGCCTGTGCGTGCACGACGATGGGGTCCTCGGCCGGGTCCAGGTCCAGGCTCGCGAGGAGGTACTCCCGCAGGAGGGACTCCGCGTGCTGACGCCACGCCTCGTGGAGGAGCAGGGGCACGTCGAGCAGCTCGACGGTCACGGCGTCCTCCGCGCCCCTCGGGTGGGCGGACGGCCCCGGGGACCGCTCGTCGAGACCGGTGCGGGAGGCGAACTGGAACCACACCGTCTTGCCCGGGTCGTCGGGCACGACGCCCCACTCGTCGACCATCTCCTCGAGCAGCATGAGTCCGCGTCCGGTCCCGGCGCTGGGGCCGTACCCACGGCGGGCCGGCTCGTGCGGGCTCCCGTCGGTGACCTCCACCCGGAGGCCGCCGTCGATGAAGGAGAAGGCGACCTCGATCGGGGTGCCGGCGTGAACCAGGGCGTTGGTGACGATCTCGCTGACCAGCAGCTCGGCGGTCTCGACAAGGTCGTCCCGCTCGGCGGAGACCAGGCACTCGCGGACCATCCGGCGGGCCTCGCGCACACTTGACGGCCGCGGCGGGAACCGCCGTCGGCTCGGTCGTGCGCGATCCGAGACCATCACAAGGCCAGTCTAGGTCGGACGTAGTGCACGAGCCTCACCCAGATGGGGCGAACCACTCAGGTCGTGACGCAGTCCGCGATGCGGACCGAGTGTCGACCCCGTCGCTGATGCACCACCGAACGCGGCTCAGAAGCCGAGGTCGCGACCGATGAGCTCCTTCATGATCTCGT
>Ga0208537_1000140_pt1 | contig 11762 bp, 16 predicted proteins | sample MayberrySE_TuleA_FD_185672 | JGI IMG/M metagenome (GOLD analysis project Ga0208537, IMG submission 185672) | Natural and restored wetland microbial communities from the San Francisco Bay, California, USA, that impact long-term carbon... | ecosystem: Environmental > Terrestrial > Soil > Wetlands ...
GAGGATCGGCCGTTGACGCTACTCCCGCGTCGTCCAGCCGGTCGACCGCCGTCGTCACCTCCCGGGGGACAAGAGCTACAAATCAGCCGCCGTGCGAGCCGCCATATCGCTATTTTTCCGGGATCGGCCTGCCGACATGGTTCGGCCATCACGAGGGGAGAGCGCACATGCGCAGCAAGAAACTTCTGGTCGTCCCGGTCGCCCTGGCCGGCATCCTGCTCACACCCGGCGCAGCCTCGGCGCACCCCGTTGGTGAACCGGGCACTCCAAGCTGCTTCGGGGAACGCGTCAGTCACGGCTCGAGCGACCACGGCCTCACACCGAGGGAGCGGGCAGCGGCACTCCAGGAACTGGTCGACGCAGGCGTCCCCGAGGCCGTCGCACTGTTCGGAGAGACCGTGACGGTGCGCGAGTTCGCTGACTTCGTGAGGACGAACTGCTCGGACACGCCGTACCTCCCGTGACCTGATCTCGTGAACGCGGCGGATGCCCCACCCTCTGCTCCAAAGGTGGGGCGTCCGCACGTCCCCGGCCGGACGACATGACTCCAGCCCCCGAGGTGCTCGACGCCCTTCTGCTCGGTGTGCCGCTCAAGGGGCCGCCGATGCCGCTTAGGCCGAAGTCAGCGTTCCCCCTGGGCCGCCAGCTGACAGGAACTGCCCTCGCACATGTGCTGCCTGACGGTGGGTTGTTCATGTACGCCGAGCCCGGACTGCCCCGTTCGCGCTATGGCCACCGTCCACGATTGCTACTTGGATGGAGTGACCACTCGGACGACCTCGTCCCGGTTGCCCGGGCATCCCAACCTCTCGGAGGTGCGACATGGGACTGGCACGTGAACTGATGGATCGAGGAACCAACGCCGTCCTCAGCGGCGACCTTGAGGTCCTACGAGAGATCTACTCCCCTGACGTCGTCGCCACCACACCTGACTCGGGCACGCTGCGGGGCATCGACAAGTTCATCGAGTGGAACCAGGCGTTCGTCGGTGCGTTCAGCGACCGCGCCTACCACTCGGCGAAACAGCAGGAGACCGCCGACTGCGCCATCGACCAAGGGGAGTTCGTCGGGACCCACACCAACCCGCTGCAACTACCTGATGGCCAGAGCGTCCCGCCAACCGGCAAGCAGATCCGCATGAGGTCGGCAGACATGGCCACCGTGCGGGACGGAAAGATCGTCAGCCACGACTTCTACTTCGACCAGCTCGACATGCTCACCCAGCTCGGTCTCATGGAAGCGCCCGCGAGCACGACGTAACTCGTCGGGATCAGACCCTTGGCCGGGGTCGCTAGCCGAGGAACAAGCTATCCAGCCCGGCAACTTGAGGAGACGCAGCACCTGGGGATGAACACCCGCGATCCGGACGGTTCGGTGGGCATGCACATGCTGCCTACGGAACTCGCTGAGAGCGCGCAGCCCATGCCGTCGCAACGTGGATCCTGGACAACCTCGGGCGGGACGGTGCCGATGCGCTTACCGCGTTCCACCCCGACTACAAGATGACCGACGTCCCGCCGGACACCATCGACATCGCGCACGCGGGCGCGCGCGAGATCGCGCTCCGGCACGGGCTGCGCTACGTCCACACCTGGCAACGTGCGCGACACCGAGGCGGCAGCACGTTCTGCCCCCGTGTGCGGCTGGCTGCCACTGTTCGTAGACGGCTGATCCAAGGATTCAGCGCGCGGCAGCCGCATCGCGGCGCTTGTTCTCCTTGTCGACGGCGACGGCAATGTCCTGGACCAGGCGCGAGTGCCAGCGCTCATGGGCCGCGAGGTCGTCGGTCAAGGCGTGGCAGTCGGGGCAGGACATCGACTGTGCGGACTGTTCCATGGTGTCTCACCTCCAGGCAGGGCCTCGTTCCACCGTCGCACGAACGGGGGCGACCGTCCATGGCTCATCTGCCGCGGCCGTTGCCGCGCAACGAACCCACTACCGGCCAGGCAGAGGTCTCCAGCGGGAGGTCTGGAGTTGGCCTCAAACCTGGAAGGACAGCGGGTGTGGTGCGATTCCACGCACTGCCCATGCCCTGGCTGTGAGACGTATCTGCCCATCCGCGTCAACTGGCAGGCGGGCACGAATCAGGTCACGCAGCGCCTGGCGTGCGCCTTCATCAAGAGACATCACGTATCCCGGCGCCGGGCCCTGACCACCGAGGAACGGCTCCCAGTAGTCGTCGACATCGACAAACGTCGTGGGTACGTCGATGGCGTGGACCTTCACATCGCTGAGCCCGGCCTGGGTCCAGAGATGATGAAGAGTCTGCGGTCGACACAGCTCGAAGCGGCGGCCCTCATCTTGTTCGGCTGCGGCCTGATCCAGTTCTGTCGCGGCGTCCCAGAAGCAGCGAATCATCGCCATCCCCTCCGCGTAGTCCCACACGTAGGCTGCGACCACCCCGCGCTCCTTGGCAACTCGGGCGAACTCGGCGACCGCTCGACGCGGATCGGGTGATACGAAGTTCAACACCAGCGCGCTCACCACGGCGTCGAACTGCCGGTCCCCCACAGGCAGTGACTGCGCGTCTCCGACCCGGAAGGTCGCCCTGCCGTCTCCGATCCGCGCACGTGCCGTTTCCAGGAAGCCGTCGGAGGGATCAACGCCCACGATCTCGCTTGGGTCAGCGTCGGCCAGTACCGTGGCGGTCAGGGCACCGGTTCCACAGCCCACGTCCAACCACGCATGCTGCGGGGGGACGTCCAGCCAGTCCACGAATGCGGCCGCGACGCGGCGGCTCCACCTGCCGACGTAAGCCTCGTACGCGTCGCCGTGCGCCCATGTGTCGGATCCCACCGCACAAGCCTATGTCCGATGGTGACTGTCCGACCCGGGGAAGAGGTGCGGTCACCCAAGCGAGGGGGACGGTGGCCGGGTGGACCAAGGCCATGGTCCAGAGGTTGGTCACGGCATTCATAGGTTCCGTGGGCGCAAGGATGCAGCCACATCAGCGTTAGCGATCCCGGACGAGACGGATGTCAGGCGGTTCTGGAGTCGCCATGGCGTGGACGCGCAGCCACCGACGCGAGATGCGCGTCGCCACGAAGGATGGGTGCCCTCGAGTGGCGTCTTAACCGCCGCGAGGGTCGCGGCGTCCGGTGACGTCGTGGAGGGGATCGACCCTCAGGACGTGCCTGGAGGGCCGTCCAGCACCCTCGGCACGTACTCGACCAGCTGGATCTGGCCGTCGAAGGTGCGGCTGTCTGTCATGTCGAGGGCGACGTCGGGGTAGCCATCGTAGATCCGCTCATGGCCCGTCGCCCCGGTGATCACGGGGAACATCACCACCCGGAACCGGTCGACGAGGCCGGCTTCCAACAGCGACCGGCACAGCGAAAGACTGCCGATGGTGCGCATGGACCTGTCGCCGGCGTCCTTCATCTTTCGCACAGCCTCGGCGGCGTCGCCGGCGACCAAGGTCGAGTTCTCCCACTGCAGCGGTTCGGTCAGTGTCCTGGAGAAGACGACCTTGGACATGCCTCCCAGCGCATCCGTTCCGGGTTCGCCCTCCTTCGTGAAGCCGTACATAAGCCGGTAGGTTTTCGCGCCCATCAGGACCAGGTAGTCCCCTTCGGGGTTCTCGCCCAGCCAGGCGAGGTACTCCGGTCCCTCCAGGCCCCACCAGCCGGGCCAGCCCTCGGCGGAGGCGTACCCGTCGAGGGAGGTGATGAAGTCGACGACGAGCTCAGGCATTGGCACTCCTCCCTCTGTGCAATGACCAGTCTGCACCCGACATCGCAAGCTCGGAGCCACCTCGAGCGATGACCGACGCCTGCGACCTTGTCGAGATGCAGGTCGGCGAGCTCCCACGCGGGCGAACCTTGACGAGGAGGTCGGCGACCTCTGGTTCGTCAACCACGGCTGTCTGGGCAGCTGCTACCTGGCGTTCGACGTCCCAGCGGCCCGGCCACGACCCGCGGTGCGGTGTTGGCATTCACGAGGCAACCTTCCGCGTGAACGTGAGGTGGGTGACGCCGCTGGGGGAGGAGACCGCCTCGATGTCGTAGGCATCCTCGAGTGCCTCCAGGCCGTCCCAGATGCGTACGCCGCGGCCGAGCACGATCGGGACCTGGACGAGATGCATGTGGTCGACGAGTCCGGCGGCGAGGAAGTCGCGTACGACGGTGGGGCCGCCGCCGATCCGGACGTCCTGGCCAGCGGCTGCTTCGCGGGCGGCCTCGAGCGCCTCGGCCGGAGCGGCGTCGAGGAAGTGGAACGTGGTGCCGCCCTCCATCTCGATCGAGGGCCGCGGGCGGTGAGTGAGCACGAAGGTCGGTGTGTGGAACGGCGGGTTGGCCCCCCACCAGCCTTTCCAGTCCGGGTCGGCCTGCCAGCCGGGCGGGCCGAACTTGTTGGCGCCCATGATCTCGGCGCCGATGCCGTAACTATGGCGCTCAGCGAAGGCGTCGTCGACTCCGGCGGTTCCGCCCGCGTCCCAGAACCGGGTACCGAACATCCACTCGTGCAGACGCTCGCCCGCATGGCCGAACGGTGCCTCGGCGGACTGCGGCTCGCCGGTGGCGAAGCCGTCGAGGGAGATGGACAAGTTGTGGATCCGTGTGACTGACATCCGCGCGCTCCTCGACTGGTGAAATGTCGCTCTGCAATCGGTTCTGGGAAGACTGACCAGGGTGACCGGGGTTTCTCATCGGCCACCGAGGTCAGAGCGCCTCAGTGCGTGATCCGGCGAGAGATGACCTACCCGCCAGCGCTGAGCGGTGGATGTGGTGTCGACCGCTGGACATTCTGCTCCGGATTCACGTTCCAATGCTCCCAGGCGTGCTCCAGCAGCGGACCCACGAGACTTCGTGCTTGGGACGTGACGCCGGCCTTTCGGTGCAGGACAGCCTCCTCGTCTCGCGGCTGGCTAGCTAGAACGACTCATTAAAGTCGCGTCGTTCCGCCGCTAATCCCCTTCCCGTTCAGGACCGCCCACCAACTCCTTAGCCCTCGGCCTCAGTCCGGCAGGTGGTCCTTGAGCCAGGCTGACCTTCGGGCGGCCGACGCGCGAGACAACCAGGCCTCCTGTACGACCTCGGCGAGCTCGTTGTAGGTCATTTCGCCGATCCGGCTGGCCCGCAGCAGGACCGACAGGTGACCGTCGAAGTGAGCGGTGGTGAAGAACGGCGAAGAGTCGTCCTGCACCATCGCGAGCTTGTCGCCCTCGCTAGGAACCCAGAAGACGATGACGTCGTCGTAACGCTCGCCGGTCTCCGGGTCGAAGGCGTCGGGGCGCGAATTCCGGAAGAAGACGAACGATTTGCCGCCCACCTGGTAGACCGGCTTGTACTCCGTGCCGGGGTAGACCGTGACGTGGGGCATGCCGAGTGCAAGGTGGTGCACGTCTTCGACCCTGGCCCGTCGGGCACCCTTTCTCGCCACGACCTCAGGTTAGATGCCGCCGCCTGTAGGCCGCGCCCGACTTTCACGGACATGCCGATGACAGCGCGTTGGCTTGGTCCGGCCAGTGGTAGGAGGCTCGATACCGTCTTCAAGGTTCCTGTGCTGCGGCGTGGCAGGGCTCAGAAGCGCTCGGCCAGGAGGGTCAACTTGGCGACATACGCCGGCCAATCCTGCTGCGGAATGTTGCTGACCTCCGCTCGGAGGCCAGCAGCTCCGTCGATCTCCTCGCGCAAGATGTCTGCGTGCCCCACGTGTCGCGCTAGGTCGACGATCACGTGCACCATGATGGATGCCAGGGTGACCTGGTTGTGATCCTCGCTCCACCACGGGACTCGGCCGAGCGCATCGAGCGGAAGCTCCTCGATCGTCGCATCGGCGAAGGCCCACACACGCCGATACAGGTCAATGATCTCGTCGCAGGTTTCGCTCTCGGTCGCGTACCAGTCGGCCTGCGGGTCCGCCTCGAAGTCTGTTTCGGAGACGCGCTCCTCGGGCGTCGGCCATTCCCGGCCGAAGGTATCTCCGAAGTAGCCGATCTCGACGTTGGCCATGTGCTTGACGATGCCTATGAGGTTTGTGCCGGTGGGCGTGCGGGGCATTCGGAGGTCGCGCTCGCTGAGGCCATCCAGTTTCCACAGCAGCGCCTCGCGACTGGACTGGAGGTAGTGACGCAGCGCGGCCTTGGGTGCTCTCAGATCGCTCATGGCGACAGTCTGGACCGTCAGGTGAGCCTTTCGTCTGATCCTGACGCCGGAGCGTCGAGTACGCGGAGCCGCTGTCGGGACGGCTATTCCCGTCTCAAGAACACCCGATTCCGTCAGTAGTAGTGACGTCCCGCAGTGAGTGATAGCTCAGGGCAGCCGGCTGGACGCCCCTGCGGTGCCCAGCGTCATGATCAGGGCGTTCAACGCACACCACCGTTGCGGTCGTAGTAGCGAGCCATCAGCTCCCAGTACGCCATCAGCAACCCCATCTCCAACGCCGTGGCTGCCGCGGCCGGCATCGCGCGGCGCTGGCGGGCGGCGACCATCGCGACAAGCCCCGCGGCGGTCGCAGCGAGGTCGACCGCCATCGCGGTGTCCATCGGCCGCTCGGCGATCCACTGCTCCTCACCAAGCACCGCCCGGGTCGCCCATGCCCGCTCGTGCGCGGGTTTGCCGAACACCACCGGGTTGACCGCCATCCATACGCCGACCAGCGCGGCGTCGCGCCAGCTGCGTCGCCACACCGGGACGAGCATCAGCGGTGCGCTCGCCCACCTCGTCCACGCGCTCCACGGATTGCTGTGCCGCGCGAACACCGCCCGCTTGACCTTCCGCCACTCCTCCATCGACGGGCTCCTCCCGACCCTGCCTCCTGGTCGCATTTCACTCTGGGTCCTGCTCCCAGGTGCCGTCGGGCGAATTGAACCCAACAGCCCACAACGACGTGTCGACCTCCCGGCCAACGTAGCTGACTGTCATGTCTTTGACATGAGCCCCTGGTCGAGTTCGATCCGACCACAGGAATCGAGAACGGATCGCCCTTGGAGCGCTTGCTTCTGGTGCGGGCCAAGCGAGCTACGCGGAGATGCGGCCCCACGATCCGCGCTTGGCCGCGCTAGATCGCATCCGCTGACTCGACCATGGCATCGCGACGCCGGGCCGGCCGACGTACCGCCTCCACGAGCACGCAAGCCCCGGCTCCGCCCGCCAGCAGGCTCGAGATCGCCTCCCACCACGGCTGCGCGTCGACGGGACCGATGGCGTAGGTGAAGGAGGCGACAAGCGGCGATGCCAGGACCAGCAACACCGCCGCACCGCGCGCCCACCCGACCGACAGCACCGCGAGACGCCCGAACAGGAACGGGGGCGCCAGGAACCAGAGCACCATGGTGACGTCCGAGGGCACAGGCCCGACGACGTCGCCGGCGAGACCGGAACGCAGGGCCGCGAGTCCCACGGCGACCACGGCCAGCTCGGTGGCGAAGAGCGCCACGGCGGATCCGGGGCCGGGCCGGCGGCCGGTCAAGGCCCACGCCAGGGGAAGAAGGGCGACCGCGAGGACGAGCAGCGATGCACCAGCCAGCTGTGCAGCCACCCCGACGGGCATCCATGGCTCCGAGGGCGGGAGGAAGTCGTAGAGGTGGTCCATCCGCGTGTAGCACCCCTGGCTCTCGCGGTCTCCGCCCCAAGGGCATGCACCGGCCCAGCGCTGCCACGACGCGGCGTAAAGAAGGCCCCCGGACGCCATCAGCGTCAATGCGACCCAGACCCTCAGGATCCTCAGCGCCATGGCTCCCCCTCACCGAAACCTAGTGTGTGGCACGGAACTGCGCTGCCGCCAGGGAAGGCGCGAACGGCGGAGGTCGAACCCGCCGTCCCCACGACTGTCCCGGACCGTCACGGCCGAGGACAGACGTTCATCAGAGGTGTAGGGCGGCCTGCCGGGTCTTCGACATCGTCTATGTCGTCGTTGATCGGATCCGCGCGGTCGTGAGCCGAGACAGGGGCTCGCAAAGCGCCACGAGAGGCCTACTTGGATCACGACCGAATCTGCTTCCCCTCTCTGTAAAGGGCGCGGGGTCGGTTTTCTGGAGTGTGCAGAGGGGCCGAGCCCGCGTGGGGTTCGCCGCGGGCTCGGGCGGGGGTAGCGTCGGTGCTGCGGGTCCGGGGAGTGGCTGTTCCGAAGAGCCGATGGCCGGGGTGGACAGGTCGCGTGGTTCCATCGGTTCCCCCGGAGGTCGCTCGCGACGTCGTGGTGCTAGTCGATCACGAATCCAGGTGAGGCTTGTTCCACGTAGGGCTACCTACTCACGGCGTGAGCGCAGGTGCGCGAAGTTCGGCGTGATGGTGAAGCCGCCGCGCTGGATCGCGAAGACGCCCCCGAGTGCCCTCCCGGACCCGCCTCCTCGAATGTCCGTGCGTCGTCTTCGGCGCGCGCGTCGGTGAGGAGCTGGTGGTCACGATCGCGGCGATGTGAATGACGTGGTTCATCCGCCGGTTCCCGGCGCGCGAGAGCGGTGTCGGATCTGTTCGCCAGATGAGGCGTCCAGGGGTGCGGTGCCGGTCCAGGACGCGAAGCGGTTGCGGTCGGGCGATCCGGGCCACGTCCCCGACGAGGTCGTGGTCGACGTGCCACCGCATGCGCGCCGGTCGCGTCGTTCTCTCGAAGCTGCGGGTGCAGAGCTCGGTGAGCAGCCGGTGCAGCCGGTTGGACTCGTCACGAGGGTCGGTCAGCATCGTCCGGTAGCCCGCGGTGTCGGTGCCATACCTGCCTGCGCCAGCACCGACCCGTGCTCGTCGACCGCGTCGATCGTCACGGACTTCTTGTGTGGGTCCACACCCACGATCACTCGGCTCATCCTCGCCTCCTCGCTCGAGCCGCGCCATCGGCGAGGAAGGGCAGAGCTACTTCGAGCCGGGCAATCCCCTGAGCCACGCCTCACCACGGTGCCCGGCGGACCGCATGCCAGATGAGAGCCACACCCGCAAAGGGTGGGCAGCCGCTGCCATGAGAGAGCGGACCGCCGAGCACCTCGACAACAGCCTGGTCCGGCCGCTGCCGTACGAGAAAGTCAACAAGTAGCCGCGATCCGAGCTCGAAGGGTGAAGCCATGCCGAACTTCTGCTGTGCTCGTTTCCGCGGCCCGCAAAGGGCTAGCGTCGCGTCCCATGATCGTATGGCTCAACGGCACCCACGGCGCAGGCAAGACGACGACCAGTGCACTCGTGCAGCAGCTGATCCCGGATTCACGGGTGTTCGACGCCGAGAAGGTCGGCGAGACACTCATGGACATCACGCCAGGGCTGCCCGGGACGGACAACTTCCAGCACTGGCCGCCATGGCGGCAGCTCGTAGTCGAGACCGCCCGCCGCGTACTCGACTACACCGGCGGCACTCTGGTGATGCCAATGACTGTCCTGGTCGAGCAGTACTGGCGCGAGATCAGCACGGGCCTCGCACAACATGCCATTCCGGTACGGCACTTTGTCATCCACGCTGACCAGGCCACCCTGCGTGCGCGCATCGAGGGGGAGCATGTCATCCCGTCCCCCTTCCGTCTCAAATACCTGGAGCCCTACGCCGAGGCAGCCCGCACGTGGCTGCATGGCGAAGCCGAGGTCATCGACACCACGCACCTCACGCCCGCCCAGGCCGCCCTGCAGATCGCAGAGGCCGTCAAGAGTTGAGGTCCGCGAGCTCAACTCGCTCGCTGGTGGTTCGGCGGCCGACCGATCATCGGCGGACGCACGCCATCGCTCAACGCCCGGGATGTCGCTGAGGGTCATGCCGTGCCTCGGGCGCAGGGCTACGTGGAGTCGACGCAGACCCTGGGGAGTGCTGATCAGTCGCAGTCACCAGCGGTATCGGGCGTGCACGACTACGACACCGTCCGGGTGCACGACTGCGTCCGTGCATGTCGCGCGAGGATCTGGCCAGTTGTCCCTGCGGCATTCCTCGCTGCGGAGCCCGAGTGCCGCCACGACACGTTCCGGCTCCATTCCCGGTCGGGGCCGCAGCCGCAGTTCTCGCCAACACCCGCCCGAGCCGCACCTTTTGGTGGTCGTCAGTCGCTCGGCCTCCTGTGGGACTGCGGGCAGCGCAGACGGAGGCGGCAGGGCTCCCTCGTCGAGGGCGAGCCAGCCGACGTACAGCGCCCACACATAGAGGACCAGCACCAGCGCGCCGAGAACACCGACGATTCGGCGAGTTGTGGACACGAGCGGAGGTTATCTCGTCGCGGCGCGCCGCCGTTCCCCACGCTCGATGGTTCCGCGATGACATCGGGAGCCCGCATCCGCTCTTGCCGCGTCTTCGTCCGACGTACACGCCGGTGACGACCTCGACGACCGCGCTGCACCACCATCGGGGACTCAACTCGGTGGCTGAGTATCTGGGCTCAGGCGTGGGAATGGTTGGACGCATACAGTGACGGAATGCTTGACACCCGTGGCATCGGCGAAGTCTCCAGAACCTTGATCGGGGGCACCCTGCTTGGGTTGATTTCGGCGGGCTTGATCGCGGCGTGGGCGTGGGCCAATGATCGGCCCGAATGTGACGGGGAGATGTTCGCCTGCGCGGGCGAGGCACTCTTGGTAGTGCTGCTCGGGGTCCCCGCCGCGGTCTTAGTCGCCTGGCTCGGATTGCGCGCACTGCGGGCGACTAACGCGGCACTAGAAGTCGTCCTGACGCTTCTCGTCGGCGTGACGCTTCCCTCACTTGTGGATCCGCCATTGTGGGTTTGGCCTCTCGGCTTGGGCGCTGTCGGGTGCTTCGTGATCGCACTCTTAGAGCGCCCCACTCGCTAGCGGATTGACGCGTCCAGGTGCACGCTAGTGCCGCAGATGGCTTCGCTACGGCCATCCGGATGCCGCGATCAGCGCTCGCGAGAGCTCCTTCGGAGCGTGTCATGGCCTCCCGACGACCTAAGTCATTGCGCCCGCAAAGCCGTAGCTTGATCAGGGTTTCAGAGCCCGAGGGAGACCATCGCCGGACCGCGTCCGGCTGCTCCGCTCAGGGGACGTCGAGCTCCTCCCGAGCGATGTGTCGACGAGCCTCGATTCGCCGCCAGCCGGATCCCAACGAGCGAGCAACACCGTGTGGTGGCAGCTTTCCTTCTCGGCGCGGGCAGAGTTGTCAGCGCTGTAATGATCGAGGGGTTATGGAGGCAGTCCAATGCCCGCTGGGGATTGGCGGTATGAGCCGCCGAGGAACGGCTGGGGTACCGCGGCGCTGGTGTGTGCGGTGGTGGCCCTGGTGGTCGGCTTCGTGCCGATCCTCGGCGATTTCGTGGCCATCCCTGTGTCGGTTGTAGCCATCGGGACTGGTGTCGTCGGGCTGCTGCGCGCAGAAGACGGCCTCGCTACCAATCCCGGCACTGCCCTCGCCGGGATCCTCCTCGGGATGGTTGCCGGGCTGCTGTCATTCCTTACGATCATCTCCACCGTTGTCGGATGACGCGGAGCCGCTGCGCATCCTCGTGGCCGTCGGCCGGCTTCGAAGACGAACTCGAGCGTGGTCGCGCGGCCACGCAAGTCTTCGAGGAGTTCAAGGAGGCCGTGCGCACAGCACCGGTTGAAGGCCCGCAAACGCATCAGTTCATCGGCGCCCTGCGCCGCACAAACGCTGCGGGACCGGTGACCGAACACCCCTCGATCCGAATCGAGCGCGAAGAACCGGCCACCACCTGGTCCTCGCCCGACCGAGACGTCGCAACACCGCCGACGGCCCATGGGCGCCGAGTTCGCGCCCGCCGCACGCCGACACGGCGTCATTCACTTGCGCTGGCGGGCAGCCGAAGCAGGCTCATTCCACTCAGGTCCAGCCACATGGCGTCCGGTGTGCGGACCAGCCGCAGCATGGCCTCGGCGCAGCCC
>Ga0208537_1000141_pt1 | contig 11639 bp, 9 predicted proteins | sample MayberrySE_TuleA_FD_185672 | JGI IMG/M metagenome (GOLD analysis project Ga0208537, IMG submission 185672) | Natural and restored wetland microbial communities from the San Francisco Bay, California, USA, that impact long-term carbon... | ecosystem: Environmental > Terrestrial > Soil > Wetlands ...
GGCGCCCCGGCCGGGAGGGGCGTGATTTCAGTCCGCCGGCCGCGGTTCGGTACGTTGGGGCGGACCGCCGCCGACAGAAGGACAGGGCCGACCACCCCGATGGACGACTCGCAACAACCCAGGCGTCACCGCGACAATGGCGGTGACGCCCCATGACCGAACTTCTCCTTCTCGCTGCATCGGTGGCTCTCGTCCTTGCGTGCGGAGTCTTCGTGGCGGCGGAGTTCGCCTTCGTCACGGTGGACCGCGGCGCGGTGGACCGTGACGCTGCAGGGGGCAACCGCTCTGCCCTAGGCGTCCAGTCCGCGCTGCGGTCGCTGTCGACGCAGCTCTCCGGCGCCCAGGTCGGCATCACCGTCACGAACCTCGCGATCGGCTTTCTCGCGGAGCCGGCGATCGCACAGCTCGTCCGGGGGCCGCTCGAGGAGGCCGGACTTGCCTCCTCCGCCGTGCGACCGGTGTCCATCGGCATCGGGCTGTTCCTCGCCACCGCCGTCACCATGGTGTTCGGCGAGCTGGTCCCCAAGAACCTCGCCATCGCGAAGCCCCTGGGCACGGCGAAGGCGACCCAGGCGCTGCAGCGCGGGTTCACCACGGCGATGCACTACCCGATCCGTGTTCTCAACGGGTCCGCCAACGCCATCGTCCGCCGGCTGGGCATCGAGCCCCAGGAGGAGCTTCGCTCCGCGCGCACCTCGGCGGAGCTGGCCTCGCTGATCCGTCGCTCGGCGCTGCACGGGACCCTCGACACCGAGACCGCCGACCTGATGGAGCGCTCCGTCACGTTCGGCCGGCGTTCGGCGGGAGAGATCATGACGCCGCGGGTCCACATGGACAGCGTCGACGCGAACGCGCCGGTCACGGCGGTGATCGACCTCGCGCGCTCCACGGGTCACTCGCGGTTCCCCGTCGTCTCGGGCGAGAACGACAACGTCGTGGGTGCCGTCCACGTGAAGAACGCCGTCGCCGTGGACTTCCCGGAGCGGGGCGCACGACGGGTCCGCAGCATCATGGTGGATGCCACCGCCGTACCGGAGACGCTTCGCCTCGACCCGCTCCTCGCGCTGCTTCGCAGCGAGGGCTTCCAGATGGCGGTCGTCGTGGACGAGTACGGCGGCACGGCCGGGATCGTGACGCTCGAGGACGTCGTCGAGGAGATCGTGGGCGACATCGCGGACGAGCACGACCCGCTCGGCTCGCGTGTCCGCAAGCGGCGCGACGGCGCGTGGTCGGTGTCAGGACTCCTGCGGCCCGACGAGGTGGCCTCGGCGACCGGGATCGCGCTGCCGGAGCACGACGACTACGACACCGTGGCGGGGCTGTTCCTCCAGCTGCTCGGCCGGATGCCCGAGCCGGGCGACGAGGTCGTGGTGGAGCTGCCGGTCCGTGTCGACGAGCAGGGCGAGCCCGTCGCGCCGGAGGAGGCGGTCATCGTCGTGGAGCGCCTCGACGGGCTGCGGATCGACCGGCTCGCGCTAACCTCGCGGCCCGCCACCGTGCAGGAGGCCGTCGATGAGTGACCTCACCGCGGTCCTGGTCGCCGTCGCGCTCCTCGCGGCCAACGCGTTCTTCGTGGGGTCCGAGTTCGCCCTCATCTCGGCCCGTCGCACGCAGATCGAGCCACGCGCCGCCTCGGGGTCGCGGATGGCGCGGACCACGCTGCGCGCCATGGAGAACGTCTCCCTCGTGATGGCGGGGGCACAGCTCGGCATCACCGTGGCCTCCCTGGGCCTGGGCGCGATCGGCGAGCCGGCAGTAGCGCACCTGATCGAACCCGCCTTCCACGCCCTGGGCGTCTCCGACCGCCTGCTTCACCCGGTCGCCTTCGTGGTGGCGATGAGCATCGTCGTCTACCTCCACGTGGTGCTGGGGGAGATGGTGCCGAAGAACATCGCCATCGCAGGTCCCGAACGTGCCGCACTCGTGCTGGGGCCGCCGATGATGGTGGTCGTCACCGCGCTGAAGCCTCTCGTGGTGGTGCTCAACGCCATCTCCAACGGAGTGCTCCGCCTCATGCGCATCGAGCCCAAGGACGAGGTGACATCGGCGTTCACCCGCGAGGAGGTCGCCGCCCTCGTGGACGAGTCACGAGGAGAGGGACTGCTGCCCGAGGACGAGTACGACCGGCTGTCCGGCGCGCTCGGGTTCACCGAGCGGACCGTGACCAGCGTGCTGATGGCGGCGAAGGACCTCATGACGGTCCCGCGAGGCGCGACGGTCGCCGACATCGAGGACGTGTGCGCGGCAACGGGCTACTCGCGTTTCCCCGTCACGAACGGGGAGGACGAGCTGATCGGCTACCTCCACATCAAGGACGTCCTCGAGAGCGAGCCCGCGCGCCGTGCACGGATCGTGAACCCCAAGTGGGTCCGGCCGTTCGCCACCGTTCGGCCGCACGACGTCCTGCACGACGCGCTCGAGACGCTCCAGCGTCGCGGTGCGCACATGGGTCGGGTGGTCGCCGACGACGGCGCAGTCCTCGGCCTCGTCACGCTCGAGGACGTGCTCGAGGAGCTGGTGGGGGAAATCCGCGACGCCGCGCACGCCGAGGACTGACGCGCCGGGTAGGGTCGCCGATTCGGCGATCACCCTCCCGTCGGGCACAATAGAGGCAGATGCACCCACCTGGTGCATCGAGGTCGTCTGCTTTCGCGCTCTGGACAGCGCGGTTTCTCTTTGACGGTGGCCCGCCGGTTCTGCCTCAGCAGCACCGAGCCCGGAGCCCCTTCCCAGCCGAACGAGCACTGCGGCCAGAACTCCTACTCATGAGGACTGCTGTGCAGAACCACACCCATGCCGGGTCGACCCTGGCTGCCCCCACCTTCCGTTCCCTCGGCGTGCCCGAGGCTGTCGCCCGGGAGCTCGACCACCGCGGCCTCGAGACCGCGTTCCCCATCCAGGCGGCGACGCTGCCCACCACGCTCGCCGGCCGCAACGTGCTCGGCCGCGGACGCACCGGCTCGGGCAAGACCCTGGCCTTCGGCATCCCGACGATGGTGCGGATCTCCGAGTCCCGCACACGCCGAGAGCCCAAGCGCCCGCGTGGCCTCGTGCTCGTGCCGACGCGTGAGCTCGCCAACCAGGTGCTCGCCTCGATCGAGCCGTTGGGCGCCACGCTCGGCCTGCGGACGATGGTGGTGTACGGCGGTGTGGGGCAGAACCCGCAGGTTGCCGCGCTGCGCAGGGGTGTCGACGTCCTCGTCGCCACCCCCGGTCGCCTCGAGGACCTGATCAACCAGGGGCTGTGCGACCTCGGGGCGGTCGAGATCACCGTGCTCGACGAGGCCGACCACATGTCGGACATGGGCTTCCTCCCCGCGGTGAAGCGCCTCCTCGACAAGACCCCCAAGAGGGGGCAGCGGATGCTGTTCTCGGCGACGATGGACAACGACGTCGACGTCCTGGTCCGCCGGTACCTCACCGACCCGATGACCCACTCGGTGGACTCGGCCTCGGCGCCGCCCCCGGCGATGGTCCACCACCTGCTCGACATCCGAGCGGACGAGAAGGCGGCCGTCGTACGCGAGCTCGCCTCGGGCCAGGGCCGCGCGGTGCTGTTCACCCGCACCAAGCACACCGCCAAGCGGCTCGCCAAACAGCTCACTGCGGCCGGGATCCCCGCGGTCGACCTGCACGGGAACCTCTCCCAGAACGCCCGCGAACGGAACCTCGCTGCCTTCAGCAGTGGTGAGGTGCGGGTGCTGACCGCGACCGACATCGCAGCCAGGGGGATCCACGTCGACGACGTCGAGCTCGTCGTGCACGTCGACCCGCCCTCGGAGCACAAGGCATACCTGCACCGTTCGGGGCGGACCGCCCGCGCAGGCGCCGCCGGCTCCGTGGTCACGTTGGTCACCCCGGAGCAGAGGCGTGACGTGGCGGCCATGGTGCGCCTGGCCAAGGTCACCGCCACGAAGCTCGCGGTCCGTGCCGGCTCCGAGGAGCTGCGTCGTCTCGTGGGGCCGCAGGCCCCGAGGGTCGAGCACGTCGCGACGCCCAAGGCGGCTCCCGCCGGCACAGGTCGTGCCGGGGGCGGTCGCGGGAACGGCCGGTCCAGCGCGTCCGAAGCGAGCGCCATGTCGGCAGGACGTGGTGGAGGCCCGTCCGCCGCGGAGGCCGATCGTCCTCGTAGACGTCGCCGCAGCCGCGGGCGCGGTCGCAGCCGGACCAGCTGACTTCGAGACGACGACGGGTGGTCGACCTCGAGGGTCGACCACCCGTCCTCACTGTGCGTCCCAGGTCACTCGGTGACCTGGGTCAGCCGCCTCACCGCCTGCGTCGTACGCCGATGCCCTGGACCTCGACGGCCACGCCGCCGTTCACGACTGCCTTCGCGGCGCCACGGGCGCTCCGCTTGATCTCCCGGCCACGCTTGAAGATCGAGAGCGTGGCCACGACGTGGTTGTTGCGGGGCTGCTTGCGCAGCTGGGCGAGGAGCGCGCCGAACGTCTCGGGCTCGTCCGAACCCGACTCGTCTCCGTAGTACATCTCCTCCTCGAAGTAGAAGTCCTCGCCGCCGTAGTAGGAGGAGTTCCCGCCGACGATCTCGAGGAACCCGCTCCTGTGACCGATGCTCTTGGGCACCACGAGCTTCACCACGACCTTGGCAGCGCCGAGGGCCGGCGAGGAGAGCAGGACCTGGAACCGCTTGGTCGTGCCGCCGCGCAGGAAGAGCGGACGCCTCTTGGGGAGGGCACGCCAGCGGCCGGCCATCTTCACGCGGACCTTCGCGATCTTGTACGCGGCGTACTCGCGTGACATCACCGAGCTCGTCTCGATCTTGTCGATCGTGATGTCCTCGATCTCGTTGAAGTGCATCTGGGCGAGCTGGTCGTAGAGGTCCCAGGTCGTCTCCCAGGAGACGTCGTACTCGTTGGCGAACATGTCGGTGCGCTCGAAGGTGAACCTGCGGTTGTCGGCCCTACGTCCGGTCACGGTCCAGCCGACGGTGGCTGCGCCGCCGCCGATGCGGTCGAAGACGCGGTCCTGGTCCGCGAGGAGGTGGAAGGAGGAGATGTCGGGGACGGCGTCCGGGACGTTGATCTTCGTGGTGCCGGTGCGCGACCGCTCTCCGGGCACTCTGACGAACGACGTGATGCTGGTCGGCTCGGGGACCGTCGACTCCTGCGCCAGCCCGTACAGTCCGGCCAACCGGTCCTGGGAGATCGAGCCGATCGGCGCCCCGGCGTTCGCGACCTTGAAGCCCGGGCCGACCGGGTCCTCCTGGACGTAGACGGCGTCTGCGCCGTGCATGCTCATCTGGCTGGGCCCGGTGAAGGACATCGGGTGCCCGAAGGCCAGCACCTGGTCGCCGCAGACGGCGGTCGCGGTGCCCACGCCGGTCGCCGACACGTCACCGTAGGAGATCGACGCGGCGAGGTTGCCGCCCGCTGTGACGGGGATCGGCTCGCCGTCCGTGGTGACGGACCCGCTCCGGTACACCCGCACGCCGGCGAGATCGAAGGCCTTCTTGGCCTGGCGGAGCCGCTTGCTGCCCAACATGCCTGAGATGCCGAGCGGAAGCAGGAGCCGGCTCATGCCCTCCTCGGCCTCCTCCTCGGTCGCCGCCCCGGTCCTCGCCATGCGCTGGGCCATCACCGGCGGGATGTCGGCGGTCTCGGCACCTTCCGCGAGCGCCAGGGTCTCTGCAGCCGCCGGGACGGTAGGCGCGTCCTCGAGCAGGCGGTACATCTCCTCGGCCGGGGTGATGCCCGCGACGGGGGAGGGGCCCCAGGCGAGGCCGTAGGCGACGGCGCCGATCAGCCTGCCGTCCTTGGCGTAGACGGGGGAGCCGGACATGCCCTGCCAGATGCCCACGCGGTCGATCTCGTCGGAGGTGAGCTCCGCCATGATCATGTCGAGACCGGGCGCGATGCCGTCCTTGATGACCCCGAGGACCTCGCCCTTGAAACCGTCGGGATCCCTGCCGGAGCTGACTGTGAGGCCGTTGACCGGATCACCCCTGTCCAGATCGGCCAGGGGGTAGGCCATGGGGCACTCCGGGGACGGCGGGAGCGAGGCGACCGGTGCGGCGGTGAGGCCCGAGACCACAGCGGTGGCCGTGAGAGCGGCGAGCCCGGCGGCGGCGCGGCGGCGCATGCGTCTGGGCAGGCGCGAACCCGAGATGGTGAGCATGGAGGACGTCCTTCGTGAGATACGCCCGGCCCCAGATGGCCGACGCGTAGACGAATCATGGCGCAGCACAGGCCTTCTGCGGGAGCGAAATGGTAAAGATTCGACCGAAATTTCCGGAACGAAGGTGCAGACCTGGACGGAGCGGCCGCGTCCCCGCCGACTGTGACAGCATTGGTGTCATGAACGAGGTCACCAGGCCGCGCCTCGAAGGCACGATCGCCGTGCGCGGCGGCCGCCGGCTCGGCTTCGCGGAGTTCGGTTCGCCGCACGGCTCCGCCATCATCTGGATGCACGGCACCCCGGGTGCGCGCCGCCAGATCCCGGTCGAGGCGCGTGCGTACGCCGACCGTGAGGGTTTGCGCATCATCGGCATCGACCGGCCTGGCATCGGCTCCTCGACACCCCATGTCTACGACTCCGTCCTCGACTGGACCGAGGACCTGGTGATGGTGGCGGACACGCTCGGCATCGAGGAGATGCACCTGATAGGCCTCTCGGGCGGGGGCCCGTACGTTCTGGCCGCCGGGGCGGCCATGCCGGACCGCGTGCTCGGTGTGGCAGTGATGGGTGGGGTGGCTCCCACGCAGGGCGTCGACGCTCCCGCCGGCGGCCTCCTCCCGTTCGCCTCGCACCTGGCGCCCCTGGTGTCGCTCGCCCGGGTCCCCATCGGAGTGGCGCTCACGGTTGCGCTGCGCCTTCTGGCGCCGCTCGGAGGGCCGGCCCTCGACCTCTACGCCAGCGTCCAGCCGCACGGGGACCGTGAGCTGCTCGGCCGAGCGGAGTTCAAGGCGATGTTCCTCGACGACCTCCTCAACGGCAGCCGCAAGCAGGTCACCGCCCCGCTGTCGGACCTGATCCTCTTCTCCCGGCACTGGGGTTTCACCGCCGCCGACGTGACCGTCCCGGTGCGCTGGTGGCACGGCGACGACGACCACATCGTCCCCCACCGGCACGGGGAGCACATGGTCAAGATCCTCCCGGACGCCACGCTGCGGACGATCGAGGGCGAGAGCCACCTCTCGGGCCTGGGCCTCACCGAGGAGATCCTCAGGGTGCTCATGCAGCTCTCGGGCGGCCGGAGCCGGGCGTCGGCGACCTGAGGCGTCGCAGACTCATTTCCGAGAATTGTGGTGTCAAAGTGGCACCTGAGGCCGATGTTGGGTCACAATAGGCGAACAACTTCACATGTGTATCACCGAGAACATCCTGGTTTGCCCGACGAGACCGCTGGGGAAGGCGTATCTCGACGCCGGGAACAACAGGAGGTCACGGTGACCACACGTCATGCGACTCGGGGCGTTCTCTACGTCCACTCTGCGCCGTCTGCGTTGTGCCCGCACATCGAGTGGGCGGCCGGCGGCGTGCTCGGTGCTGCCATAAGCCTGGAGTGGACGCCGCAACCCGCCCAGGCCGGCGCCTACCGTGCCGAGTACTCCTGGACGGGGGACACCGGCACGGCTGCCGCCCTTGCCTCCGCACTGCGCGGCTGGAACCACCTCCGCTTCGAGATCACCGAGGAGCCGACCAGCAGCACCGAGGGGGCGCGGTTCTCCTACACCCCCGACCTCGGTATCTTCCACGCCGTCACGGGCCTCCACGGCGACATCATGATCCCCGAGGACCGGCTCAAGGCGGCCGTCGTCAAGGCCGCTCTTGGCGACACGACGCTGCTCGGCGAGATCGACAAGCTGCTCGGCAAGCCTTGGGACGACGAGCTCGAGACCTTCCGCCACGCCGGTGACGGAGCCCCGGTCCGCTGGCTGCACCAGGTGGTGTGACCCCGATCCTCACGGACGAGTAACGAATCCGAGTTCAGCTGCGCGGACCGCGGAGCTCGGCCGACGATTGAGGGGTGCTCCGTCGGTCCCAGTGGTCTCTCCTGCTCGCCGTGGCCATGGTCACGACAGCCTGTGCCGCGGCTCCGGCCCGGTTCGCGGTGCACCTGCGCCCTGAGACGGTCACCGCAGCGGCGCACAACGACACCTCCACGCCCTTCAACCTGTCTTCGCTGCCGGCGCTGATCGAGCACGAGTACGACGGCCGGGACTTCCGGATCGGCCACGTCGTCGCGGAGGAGCTGGCCTCGACCCGCTCTCACATCAGCTACCGCAGCGGAGACCTCGAGATCTCCGGGCAGCTGAGCGTGCCGCATCGCCGCGGGAAGCACCCTCTGGTGGTGCTCGCGCACGGCTACGAGAAGCCTGCGACCTACCGCAGTGGGGTCGCCCTCTCCCGTGAGGCGGCCTACCTGGTCGGCCTCGGCTACGTGGTGCTCCTGCCTGACTACCGCAACCACGCCGGCTCCGAGCGGGACTCCGCGGAGCCCGTGGCTCGACCGCTCGGCTACACGGAGGACCTGGTCAACGCGGTGCTCGCGATCCGTCGGGCGCGTCTGCCCTACGTCGACGTCTCCCGGGTCGGCCTGGTCGGACGGTCGATGGGGGGAGGTGTCGCGCTCAACGCGGTGGAGGCGCGACCGGACCTGTTCGACGCCCTGGTGCTCTACTCCCCGGTCTCGTCCTCGGCGGCCGACAACTACCGGCGCTGGGTCGCGGGCCGTGGTGAGCTCGACGAGCGGGTCCGGGCGGCCTACGGCTCACCGGGGGACAACCCGAGCTTCTGGGGCGAGGCGAGCGCGCGAGGCTACCTGGGGCGGGTGGCCGCGCCCGTACAGGTGCATCACGGCGTCGCCGACCCGGTCTGCCCGGTGTCGTGGAGCCGTGCCACTGTCGCCGCGCTTCGGCGGGCGGGACAATCGGTGGAGTACTTCGAGTACGCGGGCGAGGACCATCGTTTCGACGAGTCCTGGCGGGCGATGGCCAGGCGCGTGGCCGGGTTCCTCGACGACCACGTGTGAGCCGACGGGAGGACAGATGCGCACGTCACTGGTGACAGGGGTCGCCCTGACCATGCTCGCGGCCGGGTGCAGCGGCCCTTCCGAACCGGCCGGGAGCGCCCGGCCCACGGCCGACTCGCCCACTGCGTCGCCCAGTGCGTCCTCCGGGACCTCGCCGCGTGGCTCCGAGCCTGGGACGTCCGGCTCCCCGGCGTCGGAGCCGCCGACAGCCGAGCCTGACCCGCCGCACCCGGTCTCGTTGCCTGCGCTGTTCGACAAGAGGTACGACGGCCGCCGGCTCCGGCTCGGGGACGTCCTCGTACGCACCGACGCCTACACGCAGCGAGCGGTCACCTTCCGCAGCGACGGCCTGACCATCTCGGGTGTCATGAACATCCCCGACGGGCGTGGTCCGTTCCCGGTCCTCGTCCTCGCTCACGGCTACATCGACCCGGCGGTCTACGTCACCGGCCAGGGCCTGCGCAGGGAGCAGGACTGGCTGGCGCGAGAGGGCTACGTGGTCCTGCACGTCGACTACCGCAACCACGCTGGTTCCGACCGTGCACCGCGCGCGGACGAGCGGCTGCGACTCGGCTACACCGTCGACGTCGTCAACGCCGTGCGCGCGGTGCGACGGTCGGACCTGCGCTTCCTCGACGAGGAGCGCGTGGGACTGCTCGGCCGGTCGATGGGCGGGGGAGTCGTCTACAACGCCCTGGTCGTGGCACCGGGCCTGGTCGACGCAGCGGTCGTCTTCGCGCCGGTGAGCTCGCGCGCGGAGGACAACTTCAACCGCTGGATACGCGACGACCCGGGACGCTCGTCACTGTCGCGAAGGATCATCCGTGCCTACGGCGCGCCCGAGAAGAACAAGGAGTTCTGGCGCGAGGCGAGCCCACGTACGTACTTCGACAGGGTCACCGAGCCGCTGATGATCCACCACGGGACCGCGGACGAGAGCTGCCCCATCCGATGGAGCCGGCGGTCGTTCGCCGCGCTCGAACGTGCGGGGGCCGACGCCCGGATGCACGTCTACCAGGGTGAGCCGCACGCGTTCGTCGCCGCGTGGCCGTTGTCGATGCGGCGGACCGTCCGGTTCTTCGACCGCCACCTCGACTGAGCTCCCGCGCGCGGAGCCCACCTACAGGGGGATGTTGCCATGGGCCCCGCGCTCGACCAGGCCGGCCTCGGCGATCGCGCGGGCGAGGGCGGTGCGGGTCGCCGAGGGCTCGACCACCTCGTCGACCACGCCGATCTCGATGGCCTTCTCGACGCCGCCGGCGATCCGCTCGTGCTCCGCGGCGAGCTCCGCCTCCACCTGGGGGCGGATGTCCGGGGCGACCTCGAGCAGCTTGCGGCGGTGCAGGATGCGGACCGCGGCGACCGCGCCCATCACCGCGATCTCGGCGCCCGGCCAGGCGAAAACCTTCGTGGCCCCGAGGGAGCGGGCGTTCATGGCGATGTAGGCGCCGCCGTACGTCTTGCGCGTCACGAGCGTCACGCGGGGAACGACGGCCTCGCCGAAGGCGTGGAGCAGCTTCGCCCCCCGGCGTACGACGCCGTCCCACTCCTGCCCCACGCCGGGCAGGTACCCCGGCACGTCGACGAGCACGATCAGCGGCACGCCGAACGCGTCGCACATGCGCACGAAGCGGGAGGCCTTCTCCGCCGAGAGGGAGTCGAGGCAGCCGCCGAGACGCAGCGGGTTGTTCGCGATCACGCCCACGGTGCGGCCGCCGAACCGGCCGAGCGTGGTGACGATGTTCGGGGCCCACCGGGCGTGGAGCTCCTGGGCCGTGCCCTCGTCGAGCACCGCCTCGACGAGCGGGTGCACGTCGTAGGCCCGCTTCTTCGACTCCGGGAGCATGTCCGCGAGGTCGACGTCGGCCACCGAGCCCACCTCGAGCGAGCCCTGCGCCCCGAGCAGGTGGGCCACCGTCCGAGCGCGGTCGATCGCCTCCTGCTCGGACTCGGTGAGGACATGTACGACGCCCGAGCGCCTCCCATGGGGCTCGGGACCGCCGAGCCTCAGCATGTCCACGTCCTCACCCGTCACCGAGCGGACCACGTCGGGACCGGTCACGAAGATCCGTCCCTCCGGTCCGAGCACGACCACGTCGGTGAGCGCAGGGCCGTAGGCCGCACCCCCGGCGGCAGGACCGAGCACGACCGAGATCTGCGGGATCACGCCCGACGCCTTCGTCATCACATGGAAGATCTCGCCCACGGCGTGGAGCGACAGCACTCCCTCCGCGAGGCGGGCGCCGCCGGAGTGCCACAGGCCGATGACCGGCACCTGGTCGGCGAGCGCACGCTCGTAGGCGTGCACCACGACCCTGCAGCCCACCGCTCCCATCGCCCCGCCCATGACGGTGGCGTCGGAGCAGAACGCGACCACCGGAGCCCCCTGGACCATGCCGACCGCGGCCAGCATCCCGCTGCCGTCGTCCTCGCTGATCAGCTCGAGGGTGCCCTCGTCGAAGAGCGCCGCGAGCCGGCGGTTGGGGTTGCGAGGGTCCTGCTCCCGGGGGAGCTTGGCCGGCTTGGCGGCTGCGGGCGAGGCGGTGACGGTCATGTGGTGGTGCTCCTGGTACTCGTGCGCCGGTCAGACGCTGCGGAAGGCGATGGCGACGTTGTGGCCGCCGAAGCCGAAGGAGTTGTTCAGGGC
>Ga0208537_1000143_pt1 | contig 11598 bp, 8 predicted proteins | sample MayberrySE_TuleA_FD_185672 | JGI IMG/M metagenome (GOLD analysis project Ga0208537, IMG submission 185672) | Natural and restored wetland microbial communities from the San Francisco Bay, California, USA, that impact long-term carbon... | ecosystem: Environmental > Terrestrial > Soil > Wetlands ...
CATCAGGCCCTTGACGATGCCGAACTCGTCGTTGATGGCCTTCGCCATCGGCGCGAGGCAGTTCGTCGTGCAGGAGGCGTTGGAGATGACGTGGTGAGAGGCGGGGTCGTAGTCGGTGTGGTTGACACCCATGACCACGGTGATGTCCTCGTTCTTCGCCGGCGCCGAGATGATGACCTTCTTGGCCCCCGCGTCGATGTGGGCCTTGGCCTTCGTCGCGTCGGTGAAGAAGCCGGTGGACTCGACGACGACGTCGACGCCGAGGTCCTTCCAGGGAAGGTTGCCCGGGTCGCGCTCGGCGAGGATCTTCAGGGTGCGCTCGCCGACGCGGATCCCCTCGTCGGTCACCGAGACCTCGTCGGCCAGGCGCCCGAGGATCGTGTCGTACTTGAGCAGGTGCGCCATCGTCTTCACATCGCCGAGGTCGTTCGCGGCGACGACCTCGATGTCGGCGCCGGAAGCCAGGACGGACCGGAAGAAGTTGCGGCCGATGCGGCCGAAGCCGTTGATGCCTACGCGAACAGTCACGGAAAACGACTCCCCTTAGTCAGCAGTCAGATTGACAGCGCACCCCCGTCGGGAGCGGCCACGACCGACCCTACCGCCTGTCTCTGGGCGCCTGAACAGGTCATCCGGCCTACGTGTCGGTAACCATGGTCCCGCGTCTCGAAACGCCCGGATCGCCCCTCCGTGGGCGGGTGTCACTGCTGCTCGGCGAGCATCTCCGGGGTGAGGCTGGACTCGGTGTCGGGGACGCCGAGATCCTGGGCGCGCTTGTCGGCCATCGCGAGCAGGCGACGGATCCGACCGGCGATCGCGTCCTTGGTCAGCGGCGGCTGATGGAGCTGGCCGAGCTCCTCGAGGGAGGCCTGCTTGTGCTGCAGGCGCAGGTCGCCGGCCATCTTGAGGTGGTCGGGGACGTCCTCGGCGAGGATCTCCAGCGCGCGCTCCACCCGGGCTCCTGCGGCGACCGCGGCCCGCGCGGAACGGCGGAGGTTCGCGTCGTCGAAGTTCGCGAGACGGTTGGCGGTGGCCCGGACCTCCCGGCGCATCCGCCGCTCCTCCCAGGCCATCAGCGACTCGTGGGCACCGAGACGGGTGAGCAGCGCTCCGATCGCGTCCCCGTCGCGGATGACCACCCGGTCCACACCGCGGACCTCGCGCGCCTTCGCCGGGATGCCCAGTCTCCGGGCAGCGCCGACCAGTGCGAGCGCGGCCTCCGGTCCGGGACAGGTCACCTCGAGTGCGGAGGACCGGCCCGGCTCCGTGAGCGACCCGTGGGCGAGGAACGCACCGCGCCACGCGGCCACCGCGTCACAGTTCGCCCCGGAGACGACCTGGGGCGGCAGGCCCCGCACCGGGCGGCCCCGGCCGTCGAGGAGCCCGGTCTGACGCGCGAGCGCCTCGCCGTCGCGCACCACGCGGACGACGTACCTGCTGCCCTTGCGGATGCCGTTGCCCGACACCACCACGACGTCGGAGGTGTGCCCGTAGATCTCGGCGATGTCCTTGCGCAGCCGCCGGGCCGCCGCGCCGGTGTCCAGCTCGGCCTCGACGACGATACGGCCGCTGACGATGTGGAGGCCGCCGGCGAACCGGAGCATCGACGAGACCTCGGACTTTCTGCAGCACGACTTGGTCACCGTGGTGCTGGCCAGCTCTGCCTTGACCTGTGCCGTCATCGCCATATGTCCGATCCTGCCACTTCTGGGCCCTTTCCACGAATGCTCGCGTCGCCCGACGACAGGCCTGCGGGGCCCGGTGAGCCCCCGTGACAAGCCTTGGTCAACCGGACGGCGCCACCCTATGCCTCACGCATGAAAGACGCATACGCATTCGCCAACTTGACCGGGTCGTGACGTGGCGTACCGTCGTCCGCGGCCACGTCGGCCAGCACGAGCTCACCGCCGAGCGACGCGACCGCCGCCCGCAGGCCTGCGACGTCGCTCACGGTCCCCTCGTCGGCGAGGACCACGTCGAGCTTGAGCTCGGGGGCGTGGGAGGCCAGCACCTCCAGATGAGCCTCGGGCGAGTAGCCGTCCGTCTCCCCGGTCTGCGGCTCCAGGTTCAAGGTCACGGCGCGACGGCCGGACGCCGAGACCAGCGCCTGGCGGAGGTCGGGCACGAGCAGGTGCGGGATCACGCTCGTGAACCAGGAGCCCGGCCCCAGCACGATCCAGTCCGCCTCGGAGACGGCTGCGAGGGCCTCCTTGCTGGCGGGCGGGTTCGCCGGGGACAGGTCGACCGAGAGCACCCGGCCAACCGTGGAGGCCACCTCCACCTGGCCGCGCACCGTGGTGAGGTCGTCCGGCCGCCCCGGATCCACGCCCTGGACGGTCGCCGTGATGTCGATCGGGGCCACCGACATCGGCAGCACCGTGCCTCGCGCCCCGAGCAGCCGGGCCACCCAGGCCAGCCCGTCCACGTGGTCGCCGAGCAGCTCCCACAGCGCCACGATCAACAGGTTGCCGACCGCGTGCTCGTGCATGTCGCCGGAGCTCTGGAACCGGTGCTGGAGCACCCTCGCCCAGGTGCGGCCCCAGTCGTCGTCACCGCACAGGGCGGCGAGCGCCTGGCGCAGGTCGCCCGGGGGCAGGACGCCGAACTCCTTGCGCAACCGCCCGGACGAGCCGCCGTTGTCAGCCACCGTCACGACCGCTGTCACGTGCTCGACCACCCGCCGCAGGGCCGACAGGGAGGCGGAGAGTCCGTGCCCGCCACCGAGCGCCACCACCTTCAGCGGCGCGAGGTCGGGCCGGCCCTCGTCACTCACGTCCCAGGTCACGGTGCATCGGCCTCGCGTCAAGACCGCGTTCCCGCATGCGGGCCGCGATCTCCTCCGTCATCGCCACGCTGCGGTGCTTGCCGCCGGTGCAGCCGACCGCGATCGTCATGAAGCGCTTGCCCTCGCGCAGGTAGCCCTCGACGACGGTCTCGATCAGCCCGAGGTACTTCTCGATGAAGTCCTTAGCCTCCGGCCTCTCCTTGACGTAGGCGGCCACCTCGCTGTCGCGCCCGGAGAGGTGACGCAGCTCGGGCACCCAGTGTGGGTTCGGCAGGAACCGCATGTCCGCCACGAGGTCCGCGTCGACGGGGATGCCGTACTTGAACCCGAAGCTGACGACGGTGGCCTTCAAGGACGTCGTGTGCTCGGTGCCGAACGCCTCTGCCACCTTGTCGGTGAGCTGGTGGATGTTGAGGTTCGAGGTGTCGATGACCACGTCGGCGTCGCCTCGCAGGGCAGCGATGGCCGCGCGCTCGCGGCGCAGGCCGTCGAGCAGCCGGCCGCCCTCCTGGAGCGGGTGCGGGCGACGTGCCGCCTCCTGTCGGCGCACGAGCACCTCGTCCGTGGCCTCGAGGAAGAGCAGGGTGGTGCGCCGGCCGGTCTTGCCCTGGGCGAGGACCTCCTGCAGGGAGCCGAAGAACGAGCCGGAGCGGACGTCCACGACCACCGCGACAGGCTGGAGCTCACCTTGGCTCTCGTCGACGAGCCGGACGACGTCCGGAACGAGCCGGGGCGGCAGGTTGTCGACCACGAAGAAGCCGAGGTCCTCCAGCTCCTTGGCGGCGGTGCTCCGTCCGGCCCCGGTCATGCCGGTGACCACGACGAGCTCTCCACGTTGCTCGGGCACGGCGGTCATCACCCCTCCTCGATCTCACCGGTGGCGGTGTTCACGGACACGGTCGGTCTCCTCTGTTCGTCGCCGAGTGCGGTCACGACCGCCTCCGCGGTCCGCCGCCCGAACCCGGGAACGGCGGCGATCTCGTCAACTGTGGCAGCCCGGAGCTTCTTCAACGACCCGAAGTGTCGCAGCAGCGTCTTGCGACGCACCTCCCCCAGACCGGGAACGCCGTCGAGAGCGCTCTCCACCATGCTCTTGGAACGCCGGGAACGGTGGTGGGTGATCGCGAAGCGGTGCGCTTCGTCACGGATCCGCTGGAGCAGGTAGAGGCCCTCGCTGGTGCGCGGCAGGATCACCGGGTCCTCCTGGCCGGGCAGCCAGACCTCCTCGAGGCGCTTGGCGAGCCCGCACACAGGGACGTCGTCGATTCCGAGCTCGTCGAGGGCACGCTGGGCAGCCGCGACCTGCGGCGGACCGCCATCGACCACGACGAGGCCGGGGACGTAGGCGAACTTGCGCGGGCGGCCGGTCTCGGGGTCGATCAGCATGGGCCCCTCCTCGTCGCCACCGCCGTTGCCGAGGTCGGGCTCCTGGGCGCGGTCGTCGAGGAGGCGACGGAACCGGCGGGTGATCACCTCGTGCATGGAGGCGACGTCGTTCTGCCCCTCGACGCCGCGCACGACGAAGCGGCGGTACTCGCCCTTGCGGGCCAGGCCGTCCTCGAACACCACCATCGAGCCGACCACCTCGGTGCCCTGGAGGTTGGAGATGTCGTAGCACTCGACGCGCAGCGGCGCGGTGGGCAGACCGAGCGCCTGCTGGATCTCCTCCAGTGCGCGGTTGCGCGTGGTCAGGTCGCTGGCGCGCTTGGTCTTGTGCAGCCCCAGGGCCTGGTGCGCGTTGCGCGCGACGGTCTCCTGGAGCGCCTTCTTGTCGCCGCGCTGGGGCACCCGGACCGAGACGCGTCCTCCACGCAGGTCGCAGAGCCACTGCTCGAGGGCCTCCGCGTCGTCGGGCAGGGCCGGCACGAGCACCTCCCGCGGGATGGCGTCGCCTGCCTCCCCGTCGTACAGCTGGAGCAGGAACCGCTCGACGAGCTCTCCGGTGTCGACGTCCTCGGTCTTGTCAGCGACCCAGCCGCGCTGACCGCGGATCCGGCCACCGCGCACGTAGAAGATCTGCACCGCGACCTCGAGCGGATCGTCGGCGAAGGCGATCACGTCGGCATCGGTGCCGTCGCCGAGCACGACCTGCTGCTTCTCCATCGCCCGCTTCAGAGCGCCGACGTCGTCACGCAGCCGCGCCGCCCGCTCGAAGTCCATCTCGGCGGAGGCTTCGTACATCTGCTTCTCGAGGCGCTTGACGAAACCGGTGGTGTTGCCCGCCATGAAGTCGCAGAAGTCCTCGACGATCTCGCGGTGCTGCTTGGCGGTCACGTCTCCCACGCACGGCGCCGCGCACTTGTCGATGTAGCCGAGCAGGCACGGTCGGCCGATCTGCTGTGAGCGTTTGAACACGCCGTTGGAGCAGGAGCGCATGGGGAAGACCCGCAGCAGCAGGTCCACGGTCTCCCGGATCGCCCAGGCGTGGGAGTAGGGGCCGAAGTAGCGCACCCCCTTCTTCTTCGCACCCCGGCCGACCATCACGCGGGGGAACTCCTCGTTCACGGTGACGGCGAGCCACGGGTAGGACTTGTCGTCGCGGTACTTGACGTTGAACCGCGGGTCGTACTCCTTGATCCAGGAGTACTCGAGCTGGAGCGCCTCGACCTCGGTGTTGACGACCGTCCACTCGACCGAGGCGGCGCTGGTCACCATCGTCCGCGTGCGTGGGTGGAGGTTCGCGATGTCCTGGAAGTACGACGAGAGCCGCGCCCGGAGGCTCTTCGCCTTCCCGACGTACACCACCCGCCGGTGCGCGTCACGGAACCGGTAGACCCCTGGCGAGGTGGGGATGGAGCCCGGCGAGGGGCGGTAGGTCGACGGGTCTGCCACGCATCAAACCCTACGTTGCCCGGCGGACAGTCAGCTCACCGTCACCTCGTCGCCATCAACCGTCGTCTCGAACGACTCGAGGGGGGTCGAGGCCGGGCCGGTGACGACCGAGCCGTCCTCGGCCGAGAACTGGCTTCCGTGACAGGGACAGGTGATCTTCCCCTCGGCGACCGACTGGACCGTGCAGCCCTGGTGGGTGCACACCGCGCTGAAGGCCATGAACTCGCCCTCGGCCGGCTGGGTCACCACGAGCTTCTCCTCGACGAGGATCTTGCCGCCCCCCACGGGTACGTCGGAGGCCGGCACCGTCGCTTTGGACGGGCCCCCCTCCGCTGCCGGCGACGACTCCGCTGCGGAGGGAGACTTCGTTGCACCCCCTGCGCTCTCAGGGGCGGGGCTCTCCGAGGCGGCACCGTCGTCCGACCCGCAGGCGGCCAGGACCGGCGCCGCGACCCCGGTCAGGGCGGCTCCGCGCAGCACGACTCTTCGGCTCATCTCTCGGCGCTGGTCAGCCATGACGTCCTCCGGCTCTCTACGACAACGTTGAAGCTCACACTATCCCGGCTCGGGGAGGCCCGGGCTAGCTGCGCTTGACTGTCTTGCGGGTGCTCTTCTTCGCGGGCGCCTTGGCGGCGGCGGTCTTCTTGGCGGCTGCCGTCTTCTTGGCGGCGGCCTTCTTGGCCGTCCCCTTCGACGCGCCCGCGAGCCCGGCCACGGCCGCGGCACGGCCGTTGAGCAGGGGCGCTAGGAACTCGCCGGTGTAGGAGTCGGGGTTCGCCGCGACGTCCTCGGGCGTGCCCTCGGCCACCACCATGCCGCCGCGGCTGCCCCCCTCGGGCCCCATGTCGACGAGCCAGTCGGCGGTCTTGATCACGTCGAGGTTGTGCTCGATGACGAGAACGGTGTTGCCCTGGTCGACGAGCCGCCCGAGGACGAGGAGCAGCTTGCGGATGTCCTCGAAGTGCAGCCCGGTGGTCGGCTCGTCGAGGACGTAGACCGTGCGCCCGGTGGAGCGCTTCTGCAGCTCCGCGGCGAGCTTCACCCGCTGCGCCTCGCCACCCGACAGGGTGGGCGCCGGCTGGCCGAGCCGGACATATCCGAGCCCGACGTCCACCAGCGTGCGGAGGTGACGCGAGATCGCCGGGATCGCCTCGAAGAAGTCGACCGCCTCCTCGATCGGCATGTCGAGGACCTCGGCGATGGTCTTGCCCTTGTAGTGCACCTCCAGCGTCTCGCGGTTGTAGCGCGCACCGTGGCAGACCTCGCACGGGACGTAGACGTCCGGCAGGAAGTTCATCTCGATCTTGATGGTGCCGTCACCGGAGCAGGCCTCGCAGCGACCACCCTTGACGTTGAAGGAGAACCGGCCTTGGAGGTACCCGCGCATCTTCGCCTCGGGCGTCGACGCGAAGAGCTTGCGGACATGGTCGAAGACCCCGGTGTACGTCGCCGGGTTCGACCGCGGCGTGCGCCCGATCGGCGACTGGTCGACGTGGATCACCTTGTCGACGTGGTCGAGGCCCTCGATGCGCTTGTGCCGGCCGGGGACCGTCCGGGCGTTGTAGATCTGCTTGGCCAGCGAGGTGTAGAGGATGTCGTTGACCAGTGTCGACTTGCCCGAGCCGGAGACGCCGGTCACCGCCACGAACATGCCGAGCGGGAATCCGACGTCGACGTTGCGGAGGTTGTGCTCCTTGGCGCCGACCACCTTCAGCTCGCGGCCCGGCGTGCGCGGTCGCCGCAGCTCCGGCACCGGGATCTCCTTGCGACGGGAGAGGTAGAGACCGGTCTGGGAGTCCCGATGGTTCAACAGCTCCTCGACGGTGCCGGAGACGACCACCTGGCCGCCGTGCTCGCCTGCGCCCGGCCCGATGTCGACCACCCAGTCGGCAGTGCGGATGGTGTCCTCGTCGTGCTCGACCACGATCAGGGTGTTGCCGAGGTCGCGGAGGCGGACCAGGGTCTCGATCAACCGGTGGTTGTCACGCTGGTGGAGGCCGATGGACGGCTCGTCGAGCACGTAGAGCACGCCGACCAGGCCCGCACCGATCTGCGTCGCGAGCCGGATCCGCTGGGCCTCGCCTCCCGACAGCGAGCCGGAGGGCCGGTCGAGGGACAGGTAGTCCAGGCCGACGTCGAGCAGGAAGTTCAGCCGCTCCAGGATCTCCTTGAGGACCCGCTCGGCGATCTGACGCTCACGGGCGGTCAGCTCGAGGGAGCGGAGGAACTCGGCCGCCTCGTTGATCGGCAGCGCGGTGACCTCGGCGATGTTCTTGCCGCCTACGGTCACCGCGACCGACACTGGCTTGAGCCGACTGCCCTGACAGGTGGGGCAGGGCACCTCGCGCATGAAGCCCTCGAAGCGCTCCCGGCTCGTGTCCGACTCCGCCTCGCGGTGCCGGCGCTCGATGTAGGGGCGCACGCCCTCGAAGGATGTGTAGTAGGAACGCTCGCGACCGTAGCGGTTGCGGTGACGGACGTGGACCTTCGTGGAGTGGCCGTCGAGGATCGACCGGCGCGCCTTGGCGGGCAGGTCCTCCCACGGAGTGTTGAGGTCGAAGCCAAGCTCGTCGCCGAGCGCCCCGAGGAGCCGGGTGAAGTAGTCGAAGACGTGAGCCCCGGACCACGGGCCGATTGCCCCCTCCCCCAGCGTTGCCGAGGGGTCGGCGATCACGAGCTCCGGGTCGACCTCCATCCGGGTGCCGAGACCGTGACAGTCGGCGCAGGCGCCGAAGGGCGAGTTGAACGAGAACGACCGGGGCTCGAGCTCCTCGAAGGACAGGTCGTCGTACAGGCAGGCGAGGTGCTCGGAGAAGGTCCGCTCACGGTGCTCGTGGTCCTCGGGCAGGTCGACGAAGTCCAGGGTGACCAGCCCGCTCGAGAGGCCGAGCGCGGTCTCGATGGAGTCGGTGAGCCGCCGCTTCGCGGACTCCTTGACGGCGAGACGGTCGACGACCACCTCGATCGTGTGCTTCCTCTGCTTGTCGAGCTTCGGCGGGTCGGTGAGCATGTGGGTCTCGCCGTCGACCCGGACGCGCGAGAACCCCTGGGTCTGGAGCTGACGGAAGAGCTCGACGTACTCCCCCTTGCGCCCGCGGATCACCGGGGCGAGCACCTGGAACCGGCTGCCCTCCTCGAGCTCGAGCACCCGGTCGACGATCTGCTGCGGGGTCTGGCGGGCGATCGGCCGTCCGCACCTGGGGCAGTGGGGGCGGCCCGCGCGGGCGTAGAGAAGGCGGAGGTAGTCGTAGACCTCGGTGATGGTGCCCACGGTCGAGCGGGGGTTCTTCGACGTCGACTTCTGGTCGATGGAGACGGCCGGCGAGAGGCCCTCGATGAAGTCGACGTCGGGCTTGTCCATCTGGCCGAGGAACTGCCGGGCGTACGCCGAGAGCGACTCGACGTAGCGGCGCTGGCCCTCGGCGAAGATCGTGTCGAAGGCCAGGCTGGACTTGCCCGACCCGGAGAGCCCCGTGAACACGATGAGCGCGTCCCGCGGAAGGTCGAGGGAGACGTCCTTGAGGTTGTGCTCCCGGGCACCGCGGATGATCAGCTGGTCGGCCACAGAGTCCCTCGTGAAGTCGGAGTCCGACCCGGGACGGTCCCGGGAACGGTTCGAACAAGTGTTCGCACATCCTATCGGGTGTCGCAAGGTATTCGCTGACACGGGCGACACCCCGGCGGATGATGGATCCATGGACACGAGTACCGCACCCACCGCAATTCCTAACCTCGTCGAGATGGTGGTCGCGACCACGCGCTACCTCGGAGCTCTCAGCGACCTCACCGACGAGGACATGCGGGCTCCCTCCCTTCTGCCGGTGTGGACCCGCGGACACGTCGTCACCCACCTGGCGCGGAACGCCGACGCCTTCTGCAACCTGCTCCACTGGGCCGAGAGCGGCCAGGAGCACTACATGTACGACTCCCGGGAGCAGCGGGACGCCGACATCGAGGCCGGCGCCGGGCGCTCCGCCCACGACCTGCGGGTCGACGCCTCCGCGTCGGCCGGACGTTTCATCCAGGCGATCAACGAGCTCGACGTGCGCCACGAGGACGTCCTGGTCTCGAGGCAGCCGACGGGCCCGACCTTCCCCGCCCGAGACGTGGCAACCCTGCGTCTGGTCGAGGTGGAGATCCACCACGCCGACCTCGGGATCGGCTACTCCCCCGCCGACTGGGACCCCGCGTTCTGCGACCTGGTCCTGGCGCGGGTGCTCGACGACCGGGCCGACGGTCCTGCGATGGTGCTGAAGTCGACCGACACGGCAGGTCTGTGGAAGTACGGCGTCCAGGGGCAGGGTCCGACCATCGAGGGTCGCGCCTGCGACCTCGCCTGGTGGGTCCTCGGCCGCGGCGACGGCACTGGGCTAACGTCGGACTCCGACGTCCTGCCCGAGCTGTCGAGATGGAGATGACCGACGGATGACCTACCGCGGCAAGGTGAGGCCCGGCGGCCCCGCTGACACGCGCGAGCTCGCGAACCTGATCATCAGCAAGCTCGCCGTCGACGACCAGATGGCCAACAACGTCTACCTGCTCCGCTGCCGCGCCACCGACGAGCAGCTGCTCATCGACGCGGCCGACGACGCCGACACGATCTTGAAGCTGATCGGGCCGGACGGGCTCGCCACCGTGGTCACCACCCACCAGCACTGGGACCACCACCGCGCCCTCGCCGCCGTCGTCGAGGCCACCGGCGCCGTGACCGTCGCCGGCGAGAATGACGCACCCGAGCTGCCGGTGGACGTCACGCGCACGGTCACCGACGGGGACAAGGTCACCGTCGGCGCGTGCGAGCTCGAGGTGATCCACCTCGTCGGCCACACCCCGGGCTCGATCGCCCTGCTGTACGACGACCCGGCGGGCACGCCGCACCTGTTCACCGGGGACGCCCTGTTCCCGGGCGGGGTCGGCAAGACCTGGTCGCCCGAGGACTTCACGTCGTTGATCGACGACGTGACGACGAAGGTCTTCGACCGGCTCCCCGACGAGACCTGGTTCTACCCCGGCCACGGGGACGACTCGACCCTCGGCGCGGAGCGACCCCACCTGGCCGAGTGGCGCGCCCGCGGCTGGTGACCCGATGAGCGACGCGGGTCCGGCCGGGGGCTCGAGCTGGTCCGAGCCGAGCCGGGCGGTCCGCCCCCCGCAGCCGGTTGACCGAGCCGGAGCGGTCAGCCGCCGAACGCGCTCGGCGGCTCCTCCTGCCGGGTGGTCGCGACGAACGCCCGCACCAGCTCGGCGAAGCGGTCCGGCTCGTCGAGGTGAGGAAAGTGCCCGGCTCCCTCGAACAGCTCGACGCGACAGTGCGGAATCGACTGCTGCGCGCGGATGGCGTGCCAGGCCGGGATCATCCTGTCCCTGGAGCCCCAGACGATCAGTGTCGGGATCGGCAGGACGTCGGGCAGGTAGTCGTGAGCGCTGACGCTCTGGCCCCCGGGGTCGATCACGGCGCGTGTGGTGGCCAGGAAGGCGCGCCGGCTCTCGCCGTCCCCGAGTGAGGTGAACCCCTGCCAGATCGCGGTGATGTCCGAGCTGGGCTTCCATCCCACCTTGCTCATGACCCGGCCGGCCGTCTCGGCACGCGCCCGGACCCATCCCGACGCGATGACGGGCAGCACGAGCTCGGCCCCGGGCAGGACCGCGGACCGGAGGACCCGGTTGACCTCCCGCCCGAGGCCACCGCTCGCGACCAGGACCAGGCGTTCGACACGCTCGGGGAACAGGTAGTAGAACTCCATCGCGATCCCGCCGCCGAGGGAGTGTCCGACGAGGTTGACCCGCTCGATTCCAAGGCGGTCGAGGAGGTCCCGCAGCGTCGCCGCGTGGGCGCCGAGCGAGTAGTCACCCATCGGCTTCGCCGAGTGCCCATGGCCGAAGAGGTCCGGCACGATCACCCGGTGGTTGTCGTCGAGGCGGTCGATCAGGTGTGCCCAGTTGCGGTGCGAGCCGAGGATCCCGTGGATGAAGAGGACCAC
>Ga0208537_1000144_pt1 | contig 11499 bp, 8 predicted proteins | sample MayberrySE_TuleA_FD_185672 | JGI IMG/M metagenome (GOLD analysis project Ga0208537, IMG submission 185672) | Natural and restored wetland microbial communities from the San Francisco Bay, California, USA, that impact long-term carbon... | ecosystem: Environmental > Terrestrial > Soil > Wetlands ...
TGGCTGCAGGGTCACGCCAAGGCCAGCGGTCTGGGCACGACCGGCAAGGTGCGTGACGCGTTGCGCCGCAAGAACCCCGACATCATGGGCCGCAGCAAGCTCTGGCTCGGGGTCTCCGCGGGAGCGCTCTTGGTGGCGATCACCGGCATGTTCGTCAACGGCCTGAACCTCGGTGTGGAGTTCACCGGCGGCCGGCTCATGGAGTTCTCCACCACGCAGCCCGTCACGGTCAACGAGGCTCGCGCCGCCGTCTCGGACGCCGGCTTCCCGAACGCCGTCGTCCAGGAGTCCGACAACGACAAGATCGCCGTGCGGACCGGCCAGATCAGCAACCAGGAGCAGTTCGAGATCCGCGAGGCGATCGGTGAGGTCGCCGGCGGTGCCGACACCGAGCGCGACGAGCTGATCGGCCCCAGCCTCGGCGACGAGCTGAGACAGAAGGCCCTGATCGCGTTCGGCATCGCGCTGGCCGTGCAGATGCTCTACCTCGCAATCCGGTTCAAGTGGACGATCGGCGCCTCCGCGGTCGCCGCGATGTTCCACGACGTGATCATCGTGGTCGGCATCTTCGCCTGGCTCGGCAAGCCGATCGACGGGGTCTTCCTCGCCGCCGCCCTGACGATCATCGGTCTCTCGGTCAACGACTCCGTCGTCGTGTTCGACCGGATCCGGGAGCAGTGGCAGACCACCAAGGAACGCGACATGGCCAAGGTCGCCAACCAGGCGTGTCTGGACACGATGCCGCGAACGGTCAACACCGGCCTCGGCGCGATGTTCATCCTCGCCGCGCTCGCCGTCCTCGGTGGAGACTCGCTGCGAGACTTCGCGATCGCGCTGCTGCTCGGGCTCGCGATCGGTACCTACTCCTCGGTGTTCACCGCCACGCCGCTGTCGCTGCTGTTCCACAGGAAGTGGCCGCTGCCGAAGGCGGAGGCGAAGAAGAAGCGAGTGGAGCGCGACCCCGCCGACACGGGCGCGGTGGTCTGACGCAACTGCCTGCAGGGGCTCCCCTCGATGGTTCGAGGGGAGCTCCTGTGCGTTGTGGTGAGCGGGTCGGGCGGGGGCAACTGTGGAAGCCGGTCTGCGAGTGTCGGCGGGAGCGGTTAGGGTTCTGCGGTGCCTGAGACCTCCCCGACCGTGAAGCAGGTCCTCGCCGGTGCCGTCGCGGCGCTCGGCGGGCAGGAGCGGCCGGGCCAGATCCAGATGGCCGAGGCGGTGGGCCGGGCCATGGCCGGCGGGGAGCACCTCCTGGTCCAGGCCGGCACCGGCACCGGCAAGTCCCTGGGTTACCTCGTCCCCGCCCTGCTCCACGACCGGCGGGTCGTGGTCGCCACGGCCACCCTGGCGCTTCAGCACCAGCTCGTGGAGCGCGACATCCCGGCGCTGCTCGAGGCTGCCGGTGAGCAGCTCGGTGACAAGGCGACGTACGCCGTCCTGAAGGGCCGTTCGAACTACGCCTGCCTGCACCGGATCCGCGAGGGTGTCCCGGACGACCAGGGCACGCTCGTCGACATGCCCGAGGGGTCGATGGGCGCCGAGGTGCTCGCCCTGCGCTCGTGGGCGGAGGAGGAGTCCGAGCGGGGCGGCGCGGGTGACCGGGATGCCGCCCCCAAGCACACCGACCGGGTCTGGCGGCAGGTCTCGGTCAACCACCGGGAGTGCCTCGGGGCGAGCAAGTGCCCCTACGCGACGGAGTGCTTCGCCGAACGGGCCAAGGAGCGCGCCTCCCAGTCACAGCTGATCGTCACGAACCACTCGCTGCTCGCGATCGACGCCATCGAGGGCGTGCCGATGATCCCTGAGTACGACGTCGTGGTGATCGACGAGGCCCACGAGCTGTCCTCGCGCGTCACCCAGGCCGCGACCGACGAGCTCTCGGTCCCCGACCTCGAGCGGGCCGCCCGGCGCGCCCAGAAGCACATCGACGGAGCGGAGGCCGACGAGCTCGCCGACGCAGCCGACGCCCTGCGCGACGCCCTCGACGACACCTCCCCGGGCCGTATCGACTCGCTGCCGGTCGCGCTGTCCGACGCACTGACCCTGGTGCGGGACTCGGCGCGGGCACTCATCTCGGCCTTCCCCAAGGAGTCCGGGGGCGACGCGGGCGACGCCGACGCCGGACGGACGCAGGCGCGCGGGTGGGTCCAGGAGATCTTCAAGACCTCCGAGCGGATGGCGGCCAACCTCGAGTCCGACGTGCTCTGGCTCAGCGAGCGCGACCCCTCCCGTGGCGGCAACCGGCTGTACGTCGCGCCGCTCCAGGTCTGGGGACCGCTGCGGGACAAGCTGCTCCACGACAAGACGGTCGTGTTCACCTCGGCGACGCTCATGCTCGGCGGCGACTTCAACTCCGTGGCGACGAGCATCGGCCTGAAGCCGAGTGAGCGGGTGGACCACTCCATCGACGACGCGGTGTCCGGTGGTGCCGCCGCTCCTGACGGGGCTGCCGCGGAGGCGGTGGAGCCGGAGGCCGTGGGGCCCGACTCCGACGAGGAAAGCCTCCCGTGGCGGGGCATCGACGTCGGCTCACCGTTCGACTACCGCCGCCAGGGCATCCTGTACGTCGCGAAGCACCTCCCGCCACCGGGCCGCGACGGGCTCGGGTCGGCCCAGGTCGACGAGATCGCGGACCTCGTGGACGCAGCGGACGGTCGCACGCTGGGACTGTTCTCGAGCCGGCGGGCGGCCGACGCCGCGGCCGAGGCACTGCGTGAGCGACTGCCGCACCTGACCGTCCTGGCCCAGGGTGAGGCGCAGCTTCCCGAGCTGGCGCGACTCTTCGTCGAGGACCCCCACGCGTGCCTCTTCGGGACGCTCTCGCTGTGGCAGGGGCTCGACGTCCCCGGCGACACCTGCCAGCTCGTGCTGATCGACCGGATCCCGTTCCCGCGTCCCGACGACCCGCTGATGTCCGCGCGGCAGCGGGCTGCGGACCGGGCCGGCGGCAGCGGCTTCATGGCCGTCGCCGCGACGCACGCGGCCCTCCTCCTGGCCCAGGGCGCGGGCCGTCTGATCCGAACGACCGAGGATCGCGGTGTGGTGGCGATCCTCGACCCCCGTCTGGTCACTGCCCGCTACGGCGGGTTCCTCCGGGCCTCGCTGCCGCCGATGTGGCCAACGACGGAGCGGGCCGTCGTGCTCGACGCGCTGAAGAGGCTGGCCGTCGCCGGAGCACCTTCCGAGCCCGTGTCGTCCGCTCAGGCTGGGTGAGCCATTCCGCCGTGCTCATGGTGACGACGCACCAGGACGAAGGCAGCGAGCCCGACGCCGACCAGTGCGAGACCGCCGAGAGCTCCTGCGGCGATCGGGAGCGCCTCCGACGTGGAGGTGCCGGCGTCCGTGGTCGGCGGTGTCTCTAGCCAAACCCCGGTGGTGGTGTCATGGACGCTGGTGGTCCTGCGCGTGCCGTCGAGGGCTACGACCGCGGCGGTGTCGTGCACGCTGGTCGTCCTGCGCGTGCCGTCGAGGGCTACGACCGCGGCGGCGTCGTGAACGCTGGTCGTCCTGCGCTCGATCGCGCCCTGGCCGGTGGAGGTGTCCGACGAACCGCCTCCGGGGCCGGTCTCTGTCGCTGTGGCCGGGACGGCGAGCGTCAGCGTGGTCACTGCTGCGATGGTGGCGGCTGAGGCGAGTCTGCTGATGGTCAGGTGGTCCCATCTGAACTTGTCCCTTCTCCGCGGAGCTCAGGTCCGACACCGATCACCGTCGCGCCAACAGGGGTCGACCGCATCGGGCAGATATCCTAAGCGCGGCCGCGCACACGCCGGCTCGGATGTGCCGGGCGGTCCTGCAGGCGCTGCCGCACATCCGCCCCACCGGTGGTCACCGGGCGGTAGCGTCGAGGGATGCCGGGTGCCGTCGGAGCACGGTGGGTCCTCGTCACGGGCGTCTGCTCGCTGGCGCTGCTGGCGTGCACGGGGGAGAGCCCCGGGGCGCAGGACCTGCCGTCACCCCGGGAGAGCAGCGGCGAACCTCCTCCGAGCACTCCCACGGAGGCCTCGACGCCCGAGAGGCCGCGGCCCGAGAGCGAGGGCGACGCGGACCAGCCGCGCGTGATCGCGGTGCACCACACGAGCGCGTTGCGGGCCGTGTCCCTGCGCCGGGCACGGCGCATCGTGGCGGGGGAGAGCGACCTCCGCGTCGCGACCGCACGACCACAGGCTGCCCTGCGAGCCGTGGTGAAGGACCCGTCCACCGTCGCCGTCGTCCCCGCGCACGCGGTCGGCCCGCAGATTCGCGTGGTGTCCGTGGCGGGCATCGACCCGCTCCGTCGTCCCGAGCAGTACCCGCTGCGCGCCCCGGCGTCCGCGCCACCCGGCCCGGTCACGACGGTCACCGTGGTCGGCGACATCATGCTCGGCCGCGGGGTCGCCGAGGCTGCGCAGGGTTCGGGAGACCCCGCTCCCGCGCTGCGTCCCACGGCACGGCGGCTCGCCTCGGCCGACGTCACGGTCGGCAACCTCGAGAACACGCTGTCCCGCGCCGGTGCGCCGACTCAAGGCGGTGACTCGTTCGCGGCGGACCCGGCGGTGGTCGCGACGCTCCGGGAGGCCGGCTTCGACGTGCTCGGCCTCGCCAACAACCACCTCGGCGACTTCGGAGACCGGGCGCTGGTGCAGACGGTCCGGCGCCTGAACGCGGGAGGCATCGCGACGTTCGGCGCCGGCGCCACGGTCGCGCGGGCGTGGCGACCGGCCGTCGCCGAACGGGGCGGCGTGCGCCTCGGCTTCCTCGGCTTCAACGCGATCGGAGAGAGCCCGACGGTTGCTCCGGGACAGCCGGGCGTCGTGTCGGTGGACATGCCTCCGCGCACCGGGCCGCTCGACGAGGCTGCGCTACGCCGCTTCGAGGCCGCGGTAGGACGGCTCGGCAGGCGTGTGGACGTGGTGGTCGCTCTACCGCACTGGGGGACCCAGTACACCAACCGCCCCGAGCCCATCCAGTCGCGCGTCGCGAGGCGGCTGGTCCGCGCGGGGGCAGACGTCGTGGTCGGCGGCCACCCGCACTGGCTGCAGGGTGTGGAGATGGTGCGGGGCCGCCTGGTCGCCCACTCGCTGGGCAACTTCGTGTTCGACATGGACTTCATGCGCGAGACCCAGGAGGGCGCGGTGCTCGAGATGACCTTCTGGGGCGCGGAGCTGAAGGCCGCGGAGTTCGTGCCCTATGTCATGGACGACCGCTTCGCGCCTCGCTTCGTCTCCGGCCGGCGCGCGCAGCAGGTCCTCGCGGTGATGCGGGCGACGAGCGGCCCGGCCCACTCGGGCTGAAGCCTCCACCGCTGGGCCCGCTGGGTGCGGGCGGAGGTCACGAGCCGGGTCCGGACAGCCAGGCCCAGGCGAGCCGGCCGGTGCGGGCGAGCTGGGCCCGGTCCACGACACGGGGGAGATCCCTACGCGAGTGGTACTCCGCGTAGCTCGTGCTACCCAGCCTCGCCACCGCGAAGCCTGCCTTCTCGAACGACCAGTGGTCGCTGGCGGTGTTCTCGCAAGCCTGAGCCGGTACGTCGACCCGCGCGGCCGCGCGAAGGAGTGCTCGCTGGACCCGAGGCGGTGACAGCGGGCCCGTGCACACGGGAACGACCCGACCGACCCCCACCCGGTCCAGCGACGCCATCGCCGTCAGGGCATCGTGCCGGGGGTCACCCAGCTGCCTCACGTGGTGCTGGGACCCGAAGTGGTGCAGGTCGTCCCCGGACCCCCGGGGCTCCTCGGCGCCGAACGCCACGAGCACCACCGGCAGCCGGGTCCCCTGGGTCGCGGCCAGGCGCGCGAGCTCGAGGAGCACGGCCACTCCGCTGGCGTTGTCCTCGGCGCCAGGGGCGACCGCCACCGTGTCCAGGTGGGCGCCGAGGACGACATGTGGCTCGGACGGGTCGAACCCCGCCGGCTCGGCCACGACGTTGAACGACTGCCCGGCCTCGACCGGGACGCCCCAGGAGTCACCGGCGGGGACGTCGAAGATCTCGCGTCGCACGCGGTAGCCGAGCTCCTCGAAGCGCCGCTCCACGACCCGGCCTGCCCGGCGATAGGCGGGGCCGGTGGCCAGCCTCGGCCCGATCTCCCCGGCGAGCAGGCGCACGTCCGCCATCGCCGCGGCTGTGTCGAAGCCCGTGCGCTCCTCGGCCGGACCCGAGGGGACCGGGGAGAGCGGCGTCAATGGCGTGTCGGTCTGCGGCAGCTCGCTGCGAGGGGCCACCGAACCAGGGGCGCCGGCCGCGTCACGTCCGCTCGGCGACGGCGTTGGCCGCTCATCGGGCTCGTTGGGTGAGGCGTCCTCGGCCGTCGTGCAGGCGCCGAGCAGGAGCACCATGGCGAGGGTGCTCAGCAACGGCGCGGCGACACGGGTCACGCCTCGAAAGTACTCGCCCCGCTCCCACCCGTGGCCCGTGAGAGGACTCGTGGGCCGGGCTCACAGCGTGCCGTCGGAGCGGCGGGTTCTGCCAGGACTCGTGGGGCGGCCGCGAGCTACAGGCGGCTGCGGCCGTCGTACCCCCCTCGCGGCTCGCCGAGCCCGAACAACCGGCCCAGAGTGGGCGCCACGTCGACGGTCGTGGCGGCGGCGCTGTACGAGCCCTTCCCGACGAGTCGGTGCCCACCGCCGATGAAGAAGGGGATCGGCGAGGTCGCGGGGTGGCCGTGGTTGCCGGGGATCGGGTTGTCGTACTGCTCCGGGTCGCTGAACCGCCAGCCCGACCGGCAGTAGGCGACGAGGTCTCCGGCGTTCGGGCCCAGGCGCAGCCGCTTCGGCGCCTTCACCGACAGCACCCCGGGTGTAGCGAGGGCGATCTCGCGCATCCGCTCGAGGGCGGCGGCGCGGCGGTCGGCGCCCCCCGTCCAGTACAGGAGGTCGGCGCCGCCGTTCTGGGCGATGACGACCTTGTCCTTCAGCAGCGGGTCGGCGTCGAAGGCGGGCTGGAGGGAGATGATCTTGTCCGGCCGCGACCAGTCCATGGAGTGGTCGGCGAGCACGACGACGACGGAGGTCGCCCACCGCCCGCTGGTCTTGAGCATGTCGACGAAGCGGCCGACCTGGGTGTCGACGTCGACCAGGGCCGCCTGGCGGGCAGCCTTGAGGGTCGTGCCGGTGAGGTCGCTGTGACCCATCCGGTCGCAGTCCCCGAGGTTCACGAAGACCAGGTTGGGGTCGAACTCCTCCACCATGCTGATCGCGGCGTCCATCGTGAAGACGTCCGGCGCGTGGCCGCTCACGGGCACGACCGGTGCCGGCTCCCAGCGGTACGTCGCGCGCTTGCCGAAGATCCCGAAGAGGTACTCCTTGCTGAGCACCGTGCCGGTCGTGAACCCGTTGCGGTTGAGCCGCTGGATGACCGTGGGGAACCTCAGGTCGGAGGGACGGTCGAGGTCGCGGATCACTTTCTCGTCGCGGTCGTAGACCGAGTTCGCGGGGACGCCGCTGCGGTCCGGACGGACCCCGGTCATCATCATCACGTGGTTCGGGATGGTCTCCATGACCGGCAGCGACCGGGCTCGCGGAAAGTTCATCCCGCCGTCGCGCAGCACCTGCAGGTTCGGCATGAGACCGCTGCCGATCTCGCCGGGCCGGCAGCCGTCCACGACGAGCACGTACGCGCGACGCTCGCGTGCCGCGGCCGCGCCCGCCACGGGAGCGCCGAGTGCCGCCGAGAACAGCAGCGAGGCGCCGGCGGCCGAGGTGACCTTCAGGAACGACCGCCGGGTGGCGGCCCCCGAGTCCGCCGGAGCCGCAGTGGTCGGGCCCGTCGCGACCCGGACCGCCGAGACCCGGACCGCCGTGCCCGCCAGAGACGAGCCGTCCGGCACCCGGCTCATCGGCGCTCCTTCACCGGGCGGTCGACGGCGTGCACGGCCTGGCTGTTCGCCTTCGTCGCCCACGACGCCGTCCACGAGACCGTGGCGTTCGGGTCGGTGCGCTCGCTGATCACGTAGTAGTCCATCTGCGTGCGGGCGGGCGTCACGTCGAGGACCGAGAAGCCGTGGTCGTCGAAGTTGAGGTACTTCACGTGCCGGTTGTTCGCCTGGATCGCGGCCTCGACGCCGAGGCTCGAGCGGGCCGGAGCGGTCTGGGTGATGTCGTTGAGGTTGTCGCTGGTGACCGACGTACACACGAACTCGGTCGCGACGGAGCGGCCGCTCTCCGCGGGGTAGGTTCCGGCGTCGAGCGGCAGGTCGCACGCCCAGCCCGAGTGGATGTCCCCGGTGAGGAAGACGGTGTTCTGCACGCCATGGTCGGCGAGGTGGTTGAGAACCTCGTGGCGGTCGGCGGTGTAGCCGTCCCACTGGTCGACGTTGTACGGCGCGCCGTCCTCGGGCAGCAGACCCGTGACGTCGTTGATCGCCTTCGTCACGTCGTTGGGCAGCGGCGGGAAGACCACCGGGGCGATCATCACCGGGTTGCCGATGAGCTTCCACTGCGCCCGATCCTCCCGCAGCGACTTCTTCAGCCAGCCCATCTGCGCCTTGCCGGTGATGGTGCGCTCCGGGTCGCTGACCGAGCCGTCGGGGGAGGGGACCGGCGTCACCGCGAGCGTGGCCTGCTCGGAGCGGTAGGTGCGCAGGTCCAGCATCGAGAGCTCGGCGAGCCTGCCGAAGCGCAGCCGCCGGAAGAGCCGCGTGCCGTCGCCGAGAGCGACCGAGTCGCCCATGCGCACCGGCATCCACTCGTCGTAGGCGCGGTGCGCGCGGCGGCGACGGGCGAGGTAGTCACCCTCGGTCTCCGGGTCGTGGTTCTCCGCGCCCTTCGCCCACTGGTCGTTGGTGACCTCGTGGTCGTCCCAGGTCACGATGAACGGGTTCTTCGCGTGCAGCGCCTGGAGGTCCTTGTCCTGCTTGTACTGCGCGTGCCGCTGCCGGTAGTCCGAGAGCGAGACCATCTCCCGGGCCGGGACGGGCTTGCGGACCTCGCCGTAGTCGTTCGGCCCGTACTCGTAGAGGTAGTCGCCGAGGTGCAGCACCGCGTCGAGGTCGTTGCGGCGGGCCAGGTGCCGGTACGCCGAGAAGTACCCACCGGGCAGGTTGGAGCAGGAGACGACCCCGAAGCGCAGGTTGCGCGGGCTGGCATTGGCCGCGGGTGCTGTCTTGGTCCGGCCCACCGGGCTCGCGACGCCCTTGTGGAGGAACCGGTAGAAGTACGTGGTGCGGGGACGCAGGCCCTTGGCCTCGAGCTTGACCGTGTGGTCGCGGCCGGCGCTGGTGGTGAAGGAGCCCTTCGCGACCACGTCGCGGAACCGACGGTCCCTGGCCACCTGCCAGCGCACGCGCACCCGGGGCCCCTTGCCCGAGCCGGGGGTCGCCTGCGGCGTCGGGGTCACGCGGGTCCACAGGATGACGCTCCGCGGGTGCGGGTCACCGGAGGCGACGCCGTGCTTGAAGTACCGGTTGCTCGCGGCTTCCGCCTCGCCGGGCAGCGCGACACCGATCGCAGCGACGCCGGTGGTGGCGCCCGCGACGAGGAGAGAGCGGCGGTCGAGCTCGATGCTGGTCACGACGAGACCAACGACCCACGGCGCGAATCGTGACGCGGCGTACCTGTTGTTCACGTCTCGTTAGGACAAGATGGGGGCATGGGGTCCCTCTACGTGGTCAGCGACGTGCACGGCTACCACGACGACCTCGTGCGCGGGCTGGACCAGGCCGGTTTCGGCGGCGACGACGAGCTGTGGATCCTCGGTGACCTGCTCGACCGTGGGCCCGACGGCATCGGCGTGGTGAACCTCGTGATGTCGATGCAGCAGGAGGCGCCCGACCGGGTCCACGTGCTGATGGGCAACCACGAGATCCTCGCCCTCGGCAGGTACCGGTTCCCGCGCTCGAAGTTCGCGGACTCCTGGGTGGTCAACGGCGGCAAGCGGCGTGACCAGCGAGGCCTCACCGACGAGCACGCCGAGTGGCTCGCCTCTCTGCCGCTGCTGGGGCGGCTCGGTGACTTCCTGCTGATGCACTCCGACACGACCGAGTACCTGGTCTGGGGCGCGAGCATCGAGGAGGTCAACGCGACGGTGCGCGAGGCCCTCGCGGACCCCGACGACCTCGAGGCGCACTGGGACGTGTGGGCCCGGCTGACGAGCCGTTACGACTTCGCCGGGTCCGACGGCGCCGACGTCGCACAGCGAGTGCTCTCGGCGTACGGCGGTGAGGTGATCGTCCACGGGCACAGCATCATCGGCACGCTCACCGACGTCCCCTCGCACGAGGTCTCGGAGCCGCTGCTCTACGCCGAGGGTCTCGTGCTGGACATCGACGGCGGCCGGTACGACGGCGGGCCGTTGCTGATCCTCGAGCTCGCCTGAGCCGGGGCCTCAGAGGGAGGACCGCACCCGGTCGCCGATGCCACGCAGGCGGTCGAGGGGCTCGTTCGCGAAGACGAGGCGGACGTAGCGAGGAGCCACCGTCGGGCCCCACGCGCTCATCGGGGTGGCGGCGATCCTGCCGACCTCCAGCAGCCGCTGCGAGACCTTGGGGGCTGTCCAGCCCAGCGGCACCGTGTCGAGCAGCATCGACCAGCCGCCGTCTGGTGTCACCACGGGCAGACCGGCCAGCTCGTCGAGCAGGAGGTTGCGCCGGGCCTGCCAGCGCGCGACCGCCTCGGTGACACCGTCGTCGGGACCGGTGAGGGCAGCCCGTGCGCCGAGCTGCCCGAACCCGCTGGCGACGGTGGTGTTGTAGATCGTCGCCAGCGCCACGTCTCCCATCACCTCGGCGGGCCCGACGGCCCAGCCGACCCGCCAGCCGATCATCCGGTAGGCCTTCGACACGCCCCCGAGGGTGATCGTGCGCTCGGTCAGGGCGTCACGTGACGCCGGATGCGGGTTCGCCACGTCGTCGTACAGGATCTGGTCCATCCCTGCGTCGTAGAGCAGCCAGGCGTCAGCGCGCTCGCACGCCTCCTCGACCGCCGCCCACTCCCGCTCGTCGAAGACGTGACCGGAGGGCATCGAGGGGCTCATCAGCAGCGCGGCGCGGGTGCGCGGGCCGAACGCCGCCATGAACCGGTCGAGCTCCAACCGCCAGTGACCGTCCGCGACGGTGAGCGGGGCGAAGACCGGAGTCGCGCCCGCGAGGCGGATCCGACCGATGAACCCTGCGTAGGTCGGATCGGTGACCACGACCTCGTCCCCGGGGTCGACGGTGGCGAGCAGTGCGCTCAGCAGCCCGGGGAGGGCGCCTCCGGTGATGGCGACCTCCTGCATCGGGTCGTACCGGCGGCCGGTCTCGGAGTAGAGCTTGTCCGCGACCGTCTCGCGAAGGCCGACGAGCCCGGTGAAGGGGAGCCAGCTGTTCGCGGCGTCGGTGCCGACGGCGTCCCGGGTCGCCGCCACCGCGGACGGCGGCGGAGGGATGTCGGTGTCGAGGTTCTCCAGCCGAAGCACCTCGGGCGCCGCGCCCGCCGCCGCTGCGACCTTGTCGATCCCGAACGGGGCGATCTCGCGGAAGCGCGCTGTCCGACCTCGCGGCATGGTCAGACTCTCGGACCGACCGGAGCCCCGGTCAACACCGGGACAGG
>Ga0208537_1000145_pt1 | contig 11486 bp, 11 predicted proteins | sample MayberrySE_TuleA_FD_185672 | JGI IMG/M metagenome (GOLD analysis project Ga0208537, IMG submission 185672) | Natural and restored wetland microbial communities from the San Francisco Bay, California, USA, that impact long-term carbon... | ecosystem: Environmental > Terrestrial > Soil > Wetlands ...
CGGCAAGATCGTCTCCCCGCAGCTGTACGTCGCCGCCGGCATCTCCGGCGCGATCCAGCACCGTGCGGGCATGCAGACCTCGAAGACGATCGTGGCGATCAACAAGGACGAGGAGGCGCCGCTCTTCGAGCTCGTCGACTTCGGCGTGGTCGGTGACCTCCACACGGTCCTCCCCGGCGCGACCGAAGAGGTCACCAAGCGCAAGGGCTGAGCCCCGCGGCCCCTGGGTCACCAATTACCAGGGTATGTCGAGAAATCGTCTCTCCCCATGGTGAATTCACCATGGGGAGAGACGATTTTCCTTGGGAAGCCCGGTACGTCGATCCGCGACACGTCGCCGCGGTACGTCGACCCGCGACACGAGGCACCCGGTACGTCGACCAGCCACCGCCTCAGAGCGCGAGCATCGACCCCTGCCACCGGCGACGCAGCCACCTGTCGTGGCTCGCGACGACCACCGTCCCGGTAGAACGTTGCAATGCCTCCTCGAGCTCGTCGGCGAGTGCCAGCGAGATGTGGTTCGTCGGCTCGTCGAGGAGCAGCAGGTCGGGAGAGCGCGCCACGAGCAACGCGAGGGCCACCCTCCGTTGCTGGCCGATGCTGAGCACCCCCACCGGCCTGTGGAGGTCGCGGGGATGGACGAGCCCGAGCTCCGAGATCGGCACCGGCGAGGCCGCGGCGTCGTCGTACACCTCCTGCACCGTCCGGTCCGGTCGGGCGAAGGTGACCTCCTGGGGGAGGTGACCGATCCGGCGGGCCGCCACCTGGAGGTGCCCGGCTGTCTCGAGCTCGCCCGCCAGGACCTTGAGCAGCGTCGACTTGCCGGAGCCGTTCGCGCCGGTCACGAGTAGATGTTCTCCGGATGAGACGTCGAGCCGCGGCACGCGCACCCGCCGGGGCACGACCAGGTCACGAGCGAAGACCCTCCCGCCTCCCTTCGCCGTGAGCGCACCGCCGAAGCGCAGCGGCCTCGGCGGCTTCGGCACCCGGTCCCGCTCGAGCGTCTCGATCCGCCTCTCGGCGTCCTTGACCCTGCGGCTGATGGTCCGGGCGACGTTCTGTCCCTGCTTGTGGTGCACGAACTTGTCGTTGTCCCGCGGCGGCCGGTTGTGGCCGACGGCTCGTGCCGTGGTCCTCGCGGCACGACGTAGGTCGTCGAGCTCCTCCTGCTGGTCGAGGAACGCCTGCTCCCACCGTTCGCGGGACGCCTGCTTCGCGCGGATGTAGTCGGAGTAGCCGCCCGTGAACCGGTTGCCACCCTCGCCGTCGACGCCGAGGTGCATCGGGTCGAGGTCGACCACCGTCGCGCAGACGTTCTCGAGGAACGTGCGGTCGTGGGTCGCCACGACGACGACGCCTGGCAGGGCGGCGAGGAAGTCCTCGAGGAACTGTACGGCGGCGTCGTCGAGGTGGTTGGTCGGCTCGTCGAGGAGCACGCACTCGGGACGTCGCGTGATGAGCGCGGCCAGTGCCAGACGCATCCGCTGGCCACCCGACATCGAGGCCACCGGCCGGTCCCGGCGCAGCTCGCCGAGGCCGAGACGTGCGGCCGCGGTCGCGGCGCGGTGCTCGGCGTCCCAGGCGTCGTGGAGCGTCGCCCAGTCGAGCAGTGCGGCGTACTCGTCCTGCGCCCAGGTCTCGTCGAGCCGCGTAGCGAGCTCCTCGAGCCGGCTGACGGCCTCGTGCAACGGGGCGAGGGCCTCATCGAGGACGTCCCCGATCGTCGCGCCGGCCGGGAAGGCGGGCTCCTGTCCCAGGTAGGCGAGGTCGGCCGGCGCGGCGATCGTGCCGCTGTCGGGCTCCTCGCTGCCGGAGAGCACGCGCAGCAGGGTCGACTTGCCGGCGCCGTTCTCGCCGACCAGGCCCACCGGTCGGCCGGGGCCGGCGAGCAGGTCGACGCCGTCGAGGACGAGGCGGTCCCCGTAGGCGCGGACGAGGTCCCGCGCGACGAGGGAGGACACGGGGGAGTGGAGCTGGACGGACATGAGCGACACCGTTCGAGAGGGAGGTTCACCCGCCGGGCAGGCTCCACGAGAGGGAGCGGCCGCGGACGCGAGCGGAGGTCGGTGTCAGTTCTTCATGCTGCGTCGAGTGTGACGAGGCCCCCCGGGGGTCGCAACTGCTTTTCTCCGGCGATCTGCTCCTGACCTGTGTCGCTAGGGTCGGCGGGTGACGAAGACCTGGGTGCGTGGCCGCGTCGTGACCTCGGGCGGGGTCGTCGACGACGGTCTCGTCGTCGTGGCCGACGGCATCATCGAGTACGCCGGAGCAGCCGACGCGGCCTCGTGGGCGCACCCGGACGAGGGCCAGGACCGGCGAGCGCGGGAGCCCGCGGCGGTCGACGCGCCGACAGGCGGGTTCGTGCTGCCGGGGCTCGTCGACATCCACAACCACGGTGGGGGAGGAGCCTCCTTCACGACGGCCGACCCCGAATCGCCCGAGCGGGCCGCGGAGCACCACCTCGGGCAGGGCACGACCTCTACGGTTGCCGGCGTCGTGACCGACCGTCCCGAGGCGATGGCCGCCGCGGTGGCCAATGCCGCCGACGCGGTGCAGAAGGGACTCGTGGCGGGGGTGCACGTCGAAGGGCCGTTCCTCGCCTCATCCCGGTGCGGCGCGCAGGACCCTCGCCAGCTGCGGCCACCGGACGTCGGGCTCGCCCGCGAGCTCGTGGCAGCCGGGCGGGGGCACGTGCGCGTGATGACACTCGCCCCCGAGCTGCCGGGCGCCGAGCAGGTCATGCGCCTCCTCCTCGAGCACAGGGTCGTCCCGGCCGTCGGGCACACCGAGGCCGAGGCCGGGCTCGTGCGGCGTACCCTCGCCACCACCCGCGAGGCGCTCGGCAGACCAGGCCTGGTCACCCACCTCTTCAACGGCATGCCGCCGCTGCACCACCGCGCACCCGGTCCGGTCGCGGGAGCTCTCGGTGCAGCCGCCGGAGGCGACGCGATGGTCGAGCTCGTCGCCGACGGGGTCCACCTGCACGACGGGACGGTCCGGACGGTCTTCGACCTGCTCGGGCCCGACCGGGTCGTGCTGGTCACCGACGCGACGGCCGCTGCCGGCATGCCCGACGGCCGCTACTTCCTCGGTCCGCAGGAGGTGACGGTGGCCGGCGGAGTCGCCCGGGTCGGAGACGCTGCCGATGCCCCGCTGGCCGGTGGCACGGCGCACCTCCTCGACGTCGTGCGTCGGTGCGTCGGCGCCGGTGTCGCGCTCGAGGCTGCGGTGATCGCATCGACCCGGTCGCCGGCCGCCGCTCTCGGCCTCGACCAGCCGAGCCGGGGCGTGAGCCGGGGGAGCCGGGCCGACCTGGTGGTCACGGACGACGACCTGCGGCCGGTGCGGGTGATGCGCGGCGGGTCGTGGGTCGACGAAGGTTCCTGAGCGGCCGCCAGGCCGTTCGAAAGACGCCGCAGCCGCTACCCCTGCAGAATTGCGGCCATGGCGGTGGACGAGGAGCTCGCCTTCGAGCGGCTCTACGGCCCCTGGCGCGCGCTGACCCCTGCCGAGCTCGCGGAGCTGATGGACGGCATGAAGGCTCCCTGGTGGCTCGCCGGCGGACATGCGATCGAGGCGTTCACCGGTGTTTCCCGGCCGCACGAGGACGCCGACATGGGCTTCTTCGGACGCGACCTGCCCGAGCTCCGGCGCCACTTCGACGGCCGCTACCACCTCTGGAGCGTGCACGGCACGACGTTCCGTCCCCTCACAGACGAGCAGCCGGAGCCGCTGGACCTGCGCAGCCAGATCTGGATCCGCGAGCACGCACAGGCGTCTTGGCTGGTCGACGGCCTGATCACCCCTGACGTCGACGGCCGGTGGCTTTCCAAGCGCGACCCGGAGCATGTCGCGGACCTCGACGAGGTGACCTGGCTGGACGGGGACGGTGTCCGCTACCTCGACCCGGAAATCGTGCTGCTGTTCAAGGCAGCGGGCGACCGCCGCAAGGACCGCCGCGACCTGGAGGTGGCCTGGCCCCTGCTCGACCAGGAGAAGCAGGAGTGGCTCGCGCGCTCGCACGGCTCTACCCCGACCACCCGTGGGGCGAGGCCCTCCGCGTCGGCGAGCTGGTCAGGTGGCCGGAGCGGGACGAGGGTCGCAGAGAGGACGTTTAGCCGGGTACGCCGCACGCCGTACCCTGGGAGGCGCGATGACTCATCCCACGACCACGCCTGACGCAGCCGGGGGCGGCGGCCCCGGCGCCGAGGTGTACCTCGACCACGCCGCCTCGACTCCGATGTACCCCGAGGCGATCGCCGCGATGACCGAGCAGCTCGGCCGGGTCGGGAACCCGTCCTCGCTGCACGCCTCGGGGCGCGCGACTCGCAGGGTCGTGGAGGAGTCGCGGGAGACGATCGCGCGAGCGCTCAACGCCCGGCCCGGCGAGGTCGTGTTCACCTCCGGCGGGACCGAGTCGGACAACCTCGCGGTGAAGGGGCTCTACTGGTCCCGGCGCGAGGCAGACCCGCGTCGTTCCCGCATCCTGTCCACCTCGGTCGAGCACCACGCCGTCCTCGACAGCCTTCAGTGGCTCGAGGAGCGTGGCGCCGAGGTCGAGCTGCTGCCGGTCGACCGGTGCGGCCGCTTGGAGCTCGGAACCCTGCGCGAGGCGATCGAGCGCGACCCCGAGTCCGTCGCCCTGGTCACCGTCATGTGGGCCAACAACGAGGTCGGCACGGTGCAGCCGGTCGCCGAGGTCGTGGAGATCGCGCACCGGCACGGCATCCCCGTGCACACCGACGCCGTGCAGGCCGTGGGACAGATCCCGGTCGACTTCGCTGCGACGGGGGTCGACGCGCTGACGCTGACCGCTCACAAGCTCGGCGGCCCCATCGGCGTGGGTGCCCTCGTCGTACGCCGCGAGATCGCCCTCACTCCGCTCCTGCACGGTGGCGGGCAGGAGCGAGACGTCCGGTCCGGGACGGTCGACGCCCCCGCGATCCGGGGCTTCGCCACCGCGGTCGAGCTCGCCGTGAAGCGCCGGCCCGAGTACGCCGCTCGTGTCGCCGCGCTACGGGACGACCTGCTGGACCGGGTCTCCGAGGTCGTTCCCGACGCGGTCCTCAACGGCGACAGGGACTGCTCCCTCACCAACCGGCTCCCCGGCAACGCGCACATCCGTTTCCCCGGCTGCGAGGGTGACTCGCTGCTGATGCTGCTCGACGCGCGGGGCATCGAGTGCTCCACCGGCTCGGCGTGCTCCGCCGGCGTCCCGCAGCCCTCACACGTGCTGCTCGCGATGGGTGCCGACGAGGTCGCCGCCCGCAGCGCTCTCAGGTTCTCGCTCGGCCACACCACGACCGAGGCCGACGTGGACCGGCTCGTCGAGGCCATCGCGCCGGTCGTCGAGCGGGCTCGCGCCGCCGGCATCGCCTCGGGCTTCGGCCCAGCCTCGAGCGCCACGGCGAAGGTGGGCTGATCCCCGTGCGTGTGCTCGCTGCCATGTCCGGCGGCGTCGACTCCGCCGTGGCCGCCGCCCGGGCCGCGGAGATGGGGCACGACGTCACCGGCATCCACCTCGCGCTCTCCCGCAACCCCAAGTCGTACCGCACGGGCGCTCGAGGCTGCTGCACGATCGAGGACTCCAACGACGCACGCCGGGCCGCCGACGTGATCGGGATCCCCTTCTACGTCTGGGACATGAGCGAGCGCTTCCACGAGGACGTGGTCGAGGACTTCATGACCGAGTACGCCGAGGGACGGACCCCCAACCCCTGCCTGCGGTGCAACGAGAAGATCAAGTTCGCCGCGGTCCTGGAACGCGCGCTGGCCCTCGGCTTCGACGCCGTGGCGACCGGTCACTACGCCCGGCTCGAGACGGGCGCCGACGGCCTGGTCGAGATGCATCGCGCGGTCGACATGGGCAAGGACCAGTCCTACGTGCTCGGCGTGCTCACCCAGGAGCAGCTGAGGGCCTCGCTCTTCCCGCTCGGCGACTCCCGCAAGGAGGACGTCCGGACCGAGGCGGAGCGTCGTGGGCTCTCGGTGGCCAAGAAGCCCGACAGCCACGACATCTGCTTCATCTCCGACGGCGACACGGGCGGCTGGCTGCAGGAGAAGCTGGGGGAGCGGGTCCCGGTCGCGTCCGGTGAGATCCGCGACCACGCGACCGGTGAGGTGCTCGGCACTCACGAGGGGACCTACCGCTACACCATCGGCCAGCGCAAGGGTCTGCGGATCGGCCGACCGGCGCAGGACGGCCGCCCCCGCTTCGTCCTCGACATCGAGCCGGTCAGCGGCACCGTCACGGTCGGTCCGCGAGAGGAGCTCACCGTCGACCACATCGCGGCCTTCCGCCCACGCTGGTGCGGCACGGTCCCGGCCGAGCCGCTCGAGGGGACCGTACAGCTGCGTGCCCACGGCGACGAGCACCGCGCGACGGTACGGGTCTCGCCGGGATCGGCCCGGGACGGCGGTGACGAGGTGGTCGTCGAGCTTCACGAGCCCGCCCAGGGCATCGCGCCGGGCCAGGCGGCGGTGATCTACGACGGGACCCGCGTCGTCGGATCGGCCACGATCACCGCGGCGACGCGCCGACGGCGCCACGCATGAGGCCGCACGGATGAGGCTTGCCGCCAGCGGCGTGGGTTCGTTCCCGGGGGAGGACGCCGCCGCGTTCGAGGAGGCGCTGCGGGTCGTGCTCGGCGAGCTCCCGGACCTGCCTCACCTTCCAGAGCTCCCTGGCCGGGGCGCGCTGGCCGACATGACCGGGCGTGCGCTCGCCGTCGTCGCCGAGCTCGGCGCGGACCTGCAGCCGGCCGGGTGGCGGCTGACCGGGTCCGCTCCCGGCCTCGACCAGCGGCGCGCCCGGTCCCTGCTCGCCCAGGACCTCGACGCCCTGGAGGAGCAGACCCAGGGGTACGACGGCCGCCTGAAGGTGCAGGTCGCCGGCCCCTGGACCCTCGCCGCCACGGTCGAACGCCCCAAGGGCGACCGGGTCCTCGCCGACCACGGCGCTCGCCGCGAGCTGGCCCAGGCGCTTGCCGAGGGGGTACGTGACCACGTCGCGGACCTTCGCAGGCGGGTGCCGGGCGCCACCCTCGTCGTACAGGTGGACGAGCCGGCGCTGCCGAGGGTCCTGGCCGGCAAGGTGCCGACCGCCTCGGGCTTCCACCGGCACCGCAGCGTGGACGACTCCGAGGCGTCCCCGGCACTCGAGTGGGTCATGAGCGCGGTGCGGCAGAGCGGCGCGACACCGATGGTGCACTGCTGCGCCCCGGACGTCCCGATCCCGCTGCTGACCGGCGCCGGGGCACAGGGTGTCTCCGTGGACCTGTCCGTCCTCGGCCCGGCGTCGTACGACGGCCTCGCGGAGGTCCTGGAGAGCGACCGCACGCTCATGCTGGGGATCGTGCCCTCCGCGGACCCGGCGACGTGGCCGGATGAACGAACCCTGACAGAGCGCGTCCAGCGGCTGCTCGACATGCTGGGCCTCGACCCCGCCGACCCGGAGGGCGCGGGGGAGCTGGTGGTGACTCCCTCGTGCGGGCTCGCAGGCGCCTCGGTCGGGTGGGCCCGGCGGGCCTGCGTCCTCAGTGCACGAGTGGCTCGGAACCTCGGCTCAGGCTGAGGCTCTGGTCGAGGGCCTGGAGGAGGTCCACCGTCAGGTCGTCGACGTGCTCGAGACCTACGGAGATGCGGACCACGCCGGCGCCGGGGCGTGCCTCCGGCTCGACCGGGCGGTGGGTCAGGGAAGCCGGGTGCTGCACCAGCGTGTCGACTCCTCCGAGCGACACCGCGTGGGTCGCGAGCTCACAGCTCTCCACGAACGTCGCTGCCGCGGCGTACCCGCCGGCCAGCTCGAGCGCGAGGATCGAGCCCGTCCCGTGCATCTGGCGGCCGAGGACGCCGTGGGGGTCGCGCCCCTTCCCCGGGTAGTGCACCTCGCGGACCGCGTCGTGGGCGGCCAGGCGCGTCGCCAGCTCCGCCGCGGCGGCCTCTTGGGCACGGACCCGCACGGGCAGCGTGCGCAGTCCCCGGTGCAGCAGGTACGCCCCGAAGGGGTGGAGGATCCCACCGGTGAGTGCGCGGACCTGCCGCAGTGCCGCGGCCCAATCCTCGTCGCAGGCCACGATCCCGCCGACCACGTCTCCGTGCCCGCCGAGGAACTTCGTGGCGCTGTGGAGCACAAGCCGTGCGCCGTGCAGCGCCGGCTGCTGGAGGACCGGTGTGGCGAAGGTGTTGTCCACGAGCACCGGCACGTCACCCGCCGCCGACGCGACGGCCTCGATGTCGACGAGCTCGCAGGTCGGGTTGGCGGGCGTCTCGACGACGACGAGGCCGGTCTCGGGGCGGATGGCCGCGGCGACCTGCTCCTGGCGCTCGCACCACGTCACGCTCGTGCCGAGGAGCCCGGTCGCGAGCACGTGGTCCGAACCGCCGTACAACGGCCGCAGCGCCACCACGTGCGGCCGCCCACGGGTGACCGAGGCGATCAGGCAGGCGCTGAGCGCCGCCATCCCGGAGGCGAACGCGACGGCGTGCGAGGTGCCCTCGAGCTGTCCGAGAGCCTCCTCGAACCGCGCGACGCCCGGCTGCCACAACCGCTGGTAGACCGGCGTCTGCCCCGGTGCGAGGGTATGGCCCGTGGCGAGGGCCTCGTAGGCGTCACCGCCGTCCTCCACCGACGGGAGCGGGTTCGTCGTCGACAGGTCGATGGGCGGCACGTGCGAGCCGGTCTCGGCGAGGTCCTCCATACCGGCGTGGACGGCGACTGTCTCGAGGTGGCGGTTGTGGGTGCGCATGGAGTCAGGTCAGCATCATCCCTGAGTTGCGGCAAGAACAGCGCACGTATCTTCGGCGAAGTAGCCTGAGAGGGCCAGAATCTACATCGAGACGCCGGAGTGGGACCGCATGGCGAAGAAACCCGTGCTCGACCGGATCGACCAGGCGCTGCTGCAGGCGCTCTCCTCCGACGCGAGGGCATCCGGAGCGGCGCTCGCCACGGCCGTGGGGGTCGCGGAGTCGACGGTGTCCACCCGGCTTCGCAACCTCCGGGCGAGCGGCCTCATCCGTGGCTACCGGGCCGACATCGACCTGTCGGTGCTCGGCCTCTCCCTGCAGGCCCTGATCGCGGTGCGGCTCGGCCGGCACAACCGGGCAGCCGTCGACAGCTTCCGGTCCGCAGCCCCCACCTGGCCGGGGGTGCTGTCGATGTTCCACACCGCCGGTGCCGACGACTACCTGCTCCATGTGGTGGCCAGGACCGCGGAAGACCTGCGCGACTTCGTGCTGACCCACCTGGCCACCCACCCTGCGGTGTCCCACTCGGAGACAAACCTGATCTTCGAGCACGTCGAGGGCACCGGCTGGCAGGCGCTGGTCTCCGAGGGCTGACGGTCCGGGCCAAGGCCCGACCCGGCTGGTCCGGAGATGGGGCGAGGGGAGCCCCGTGACGGGACTCCCCTCGACGAGGCTCGGGCTCGGGCTCAGCCGTTCTTGCCCTTGCCGTTGCCAGGGTGCTGGCCGTTCTCCGCGCACCACTCCTCGACCGTCTGGTCCGAGGCCTCGGCGGCTGCCTCCAGAGCAGCGAACGGCGGCGCCTTGCGCTTGTGCTCCTGGCCGGTCTCGGAGCCTGCGAAGTAGGCGGTGCAGAGGCCGAAGTTGTTCGGGCCGTTCGGGCCCGGGTCGGCGACGGCGGTGGCGCCGAGGCCACCGAGAGCGAGCAGCGTCACCGCTGCGGGAACTACAAGGGTCTTGACTCGCATGGGAGTCCTTTCGGGGAGTAGGACGGTGGTCACCCCACGCTGCTGGTCTGGTGCAGTCCCTCCCCGGTGGCACCTTGGGTTACCAAGCGGTAGTTTGGCGTACCACTCTTTGCGGACACAAGGGTCAGAACCGGTGAATCTTCACGTTGCTAGACATCTGGTGCCTCTGGCCGTGCTGGCCCTCGTCGCGACCGGTTGCAGCGCCGCGTCCTCCGACGACGCGGTCGCCGGCCCCGGCATGTCCGACCTGGCGCCGTCCTACGACGCGAGGCCTGGCAAGGGCCGCGCCGAGGCGGAGGAACCGGCGGCAGAACGGGCAGGCGACGACCGCGCCGGACGCCGCGGCTCCGAGCGCGCCGGAGCACGGATGGCCGAGAACGCCGACAACCTGAAGCCCCGTGGCTCGCAGAAGGGCGGAGGGACGGGCGACGCCGTCGCGCCTGGCCCCGCGCCCGTGTCGGCACCCCGGCAGGTGACCGTCGGCGACCCGTCCGGGGACGTCAGCGGGGGCATCGAGCAGGCACCCGCGTCAGCCGACATCGTGGGGGTCCGACTGAGCCGGCGTGGCGACGTGGTCGAGGTGCGCACGACCTTCGCAGCAGCCGTGCCGAGCCGCCAGTCCGGCAGCAAGGCCATGAACGTGGCTTCGTTCTACGACGTCGACGACAACGGCATCGTCGACTACGAGGTGTGGGCCAGCCTCGCCGACGACGGCTGGGGCACCGGCCACCTCGACCGGCACCAGGAGAAGGCGACCTTCGGTCCCTCCACCGGCATCCGGGTCAGCGTCGAAGGTGACACGCTCGTCACCCGGTTCTCCGTCGAGCGGATCGGCGGAGCCGACGTCTTCCGCTGGTCGGTGGCCTCGGAGTGGGGAAGCTACGAGAGCATGGCGAGCTCCACGTCGGCGCGTGACCACGCCCCGGACGACGGGGCGGTCGACTACCCGGGCTGACCCGGGCCGGTCTCTTCCTCCCGACCGCGCGGGGCTCGTGGCTAGCCCAGAAGCTCCAGCGAGCGGGTGACCGCGAAGTCGTTCCAGGCGCCGACGCGGCGGAACATGTAGTGCCCGACGGCGCCCATGTCGACCAGCTCCGTGCCGGAGGCGACCGACCTCGCCCGTCGTACGAACGCCTCGGTCGCGCGGAAGCTGGTGATCTTGTCCGCCCGGCCGTGCGCCGCCGCGAGCCGCTTGCCGGTGAGCGCGCGGACCGGCTCGTCGGCCGGCAGCCAGGGCGCCAGCGCCACCACCCCGCTCACCGACGAGTCGTCGGCCACCGCCACCGCGGTGCGTGCTCCCATCGAGTGCCCGAGCAGTACGACGGGCAGCTCGCCGAGCTCGCGTCGCGCCTCATCCAACGCCCAGTGCGCGTCCGGGACCGGGGACGGAACGGGTCCCGCGCCGGCGTTCCAGCCACGGCGCTGGAAGCGCAGCAGCCAGAGAGCCACGCCCTGCGCGTGAGCGCGGTCGACGATCTGGTGCTGCATCCACCTCGAGCGCAGCCAGGAGGCGCTGCGCTGGTCCACCGGCTCGTGGCTCTTGGACTGGCCGCCGTGGAGCATCAGGACCAGGCCGGACGGTCGGCCCGGTGGGTCGAGCCGGTGCAGGTGGGGGCTGGGCATGCGGAGATCCTCTCAAGGGGTCATGGCGGGTTCGCGGCCGGGAGAGCCGCGGACTGTTCGGTGGCCCGATACGGGAGGCGTGGTCACGCCACAACCTGTCGGTGCCATTGGGCAAGATAGGCGCCATGAGCGAGATCCCCGAGCTGCCCGAGT
>Ga0208537_1000146_pt1 | contig 11463 bp, 11 predicted proteins | sample MayberrySE_TuleA_FD_185672 | JGI IMG/M metagenome (GOLD analysis project Ga0208537, IMG submission 185672) | Natural and restored wetland microbial communities from the San Francisco Bay, California, USA, that impact long-term carbon... | ecosystem: Environmental > Terrestrial > Soil > Wetlands ...
AGCCCACGATCGTGGGGAAGTCGGTGACCTTCTCGATGGTCGCGTCGACACCGAGCTCGTCGACGGCGGCGCGTACGGCCCGCTCCAGGTTCTTGCAGTTCCTGCAGCCGGGGCCGAGGACCTTGATGATCATGGCGAGCTTCCTTTCCGTGGGTGGTCTCAGGAGAGCAGGACGTTGAACAGGTAGCCGACGGCGACGATCGAGGTCCCCACGACGGCGATGAAGACAGCAAGCAGCTGGGGCTTGAGGACCCGGCGGAGGAGGATCATCTCGGGCAGGGACAGGGCGACCACCGCCATCATGAACGCGAGCAGCGTCCCGATGGGGAGGCCCTTGTCGTAGAGCGCCTCGACCAGGGGCAGGATGCCTGCGGCGTTGGAGTACAACGGGATGCCGACCAGGACCGCGACGAGGACCCCGAAGGCGTTGCCCGGCCCGGCGTACTCGGTGAAGAGGTCCTCCGGAGCCCAGCCGTGGATCACCGCGCCCACGCCGATGCCGACGAGCAGGTAGGGCCAGATCTTGCGCAGGATCGTGACGACCTCCTCGGCCCCGATCTGCACGCGCTGGTTGAACGTCAGCCCGGTCGTGCTGTCGACGACCTGGCCGCCGAGCCGTGTCTCGAAGACGAAGCCCTCCACCCATCGCTCCAGGTGGAGCCGGCCGATCACCCACCCACCGACGACCGCGATGGAGAGGCCGGCGGCGACGTAGAGCAGGGTGACCTGCCAACCGAACAGCGTGAGCAGCAGCCCGATGGCGATCTCGTTCACCAAGGGGCTCGCGATGAGGAAGCTCATCGTCACGCCCAAGGGGACCCCCGCCGCGACGAACCCGATGAAGGCGGGGACCGCGCTGCACGAGCAGAACGGCGTGACCACACCGAGGCCCGCCGCCATCACGTTGCCTACGCCTTCGCGGCGTCCTCCGAGCAGCGCACGGGTCCGCTCGATGCTCATGTAGGAGCGGAGGATCGTGATCACGAAGATGATGCCGCTGAGCAGGAGCGCGATCTTGACCGTGTCGTAGAAGAAGAAGTGGAGTGACTGGGTCAGGCGGTCCGTCGGCGCCATGCCGAGCAGGTCGTAGAAGACGACGTCCCAGAGGTGCTCGTTGACCCAGTAGGCGCCTGCCCAGGCGGCCGCGGCGACCGAGAGGGTGATCCAGCGCCCTCGCGTGGAGGTGGGCATGCGGGTGGCGAGACTCATCGCGCCACCGCCGCGGTGTCCTGGGTGGGCAGGGCCCCGTGGATCCTCCGGGACGCGTCCTCGGCGAGCTCGTAGTCCACCCAGCGGCCGCGGCGGCTCGTCGTGACCAGGTGTGCCTCGCGCAGCACCTTGAGGTGGTAGCTCAGCAGGTTGGGGGCGACGCCGGTGATCTCCTGCAGGTCGCAGACGCAGGCCCGTCCGTCGGAGAGACGCCGGAGCACGGTCCATCGCACAGGGTCGGCGACCGCCGACAGCGTGGCCAGGGAGCGGTCAAGGTCGCCCCGTGCTGCTCTCCTCGGTTCGACGTGGATTGAATCGACGTGGATTGAATCGACCACACTCGAAACGTAGATCCGCGGGCCTGTCCCCGGGCAGGGGCGAGATCCTCAGAGGGGTGGGTCCTTGGTCACGCGCGCTGCGCGACGGGGCCCACGGCGAGCCGGCCGGTCGGCGTACTTCCCACGGCGAGCGGGCGGTGGACTTCCCATGGCGAGTCGGTGGTCGGCGTACTTCCCACGGCGAATTGTTTCTTCCCATGGCAAGTTCACCGTGGGGGGAGACCAATTGCCTGCATACCTTGGTAATTGGCCGCGCACACCTCAGCCGAAGCGGCCGGAGATGTAGGCCTCCGTCGACGGCTCGTCGGGGGTGGAGAAGATCTTCCGGGTCGGGTTCATCTCAACGAGACGTCCCGGGAGGCCGGCGCCCGCGAGGTTGAAGAACGCGGTGTCCTCGGAGACGCGGGCGGCCTGCTGCATGTTGTGGGTCACGATCACGATCGTGTAGTCGCTCTTCAGCTCGTGGATCAGGTCCTCGATGGCCGAGGTGGAGATCGGGTCGAGCGCGGAGGCCGGCTCGTCCATCAGCAGCACCTGGGGCTCGACCGCGATCGCCCGCGCGATGCACAGCCGCTGCTGCTGACCGCCGGAGAGTCCCATGCCCGGTCGGCCGAGACGGTGCTTGACCTCCTCCCAGAGGTTCGCGCCGCGCAAGGACTTCTCGACGACGTCGTCGGCCTCGGACTTCTTCAGCTTCTTGTTGTTCAGCCGCATGCCGGCGATGACGTTGTCGTAGATCGACATCGTCGGGAACGGGTTCGGTCGCTGGAAGACCATGCCGATCTGCCGGCGCACCTGCACCGGGTCGACCTCGGTCGCGTACAGGTCCTGGCCGTCGATGACGACCTTGCCCTCCACGCGCGCCCCCGGGATCACCTCGTGCATGCGGTTCAGCGAGCGCAGGAACGTGGACTTGCCGCAGCCCGAGGGGCCGATCAGCGCGGTCACCGAGCGGGCGGGGATCGTCATCGAGACACCCTCCACGGCGAGGAAGTCGCCGTAGTAGATGTTCAGGTCCGAGACGTGGATGCTCTTCGCCATTGGGTTCTCTCAGGTTTCTGTGTCAGAGGAGGACGAGGGTCAGTGGCGGGACTTGGGTGCGTAGCGGCGGCCGACCGCCCGGGCGACCAGGTTGAGCGCCATCACGATCACGATCAGCACCAGCGCGGCGCCCCAGGCCCGCTGCTGGCCGAACTCCGCGGGGACACCGGGCTGCGTGTAGGAGTAGTAGATGAAGACCGGCAGGGTCATCATCCGCTCGTCGAACAGGTTGCGGTTCAGCGAGTCCGTGGAGCCCGCGATGATCAGCAGGGGCGCGGTCTCGCCGGCCACGCGGGCGACCGCGAGCGTCACGCCGGTGATGATGCCGCCGAGCGCGGTCGGGATGACCACCTTGACGATCGTGCGCCACTTCGGGACCCCGAGGGCGTACGACGCCTCGCGGAGGTCGTGGGGGACCAGCCGGAGCATCTCCTCGCCGGAGCGCACCACGATCGGGATCATCAGCAGGGACAGGGCGATCGCGCCGCCGAAGCCGAACCGGATGCCCTCGCCGAAGAACAGCACGAACAGCGCGTAGGCGAACAGGCCGGCGACGATCGACGGGATGCCGGTCATCACGTCGACCAGGAAGGTGATGGTGCGGGCGAGCCGCGAGGTGCCGCCATACTCCACGAGGTAGATCGCGGTCATCAGGCCGATCGGGATCGAGATCACCGCCGCGGCGGCGGTGACGAGCAGGGTGCCGATGATCGCGTGGTAGATGCCGCCGCCCTCGCCGACGATGTTGCGCATCGAGTAGGTGAGGAACTCGCGGTCGAGGGCGCCGAGGCCGTTGCTCAGCACCTCCCACACCAGCGAGACGAGCGGGACGAGCGCGAGGCCGAAGGCGGCCCACACCAGGCCGGTGACCAGCCGGTCCTTGGCCGAACGGCCGCCCTCGACCGAGCGGGCCCAGAGGGGGAGCGCCACGAGGAAGAGCACCACCGCCACCACGGCCCAGGCCACGAGGCCCCAGCCGAGCGTCAGGGCCAGCAGCCCCGACGAGACGGCGGCCAGCAGCATCACGAGGGCAGGCGCCCAGCGGGGGAGCTGCGGGTGGGTCAGGGGGAGGTGCGAGCGCAGGTCCGCAGCGGTCTCGTGGTCCTCGCCGACCGGGATCTCCTCCTCGGTCAGCGGGACGGGGCGAGGGATCTTGACGTTCATCGGAGCCTCTTCTCACTGCGGGCGACGATGGCGCGGGCGGTGAAGTTCACGGCGAAGGTGATGACGAACAGCACCAGGCCGCTCGCGATGAGGGCGTTCACACCCAGGCCGGTCGCCTCGGGGAACTGCAGCGCGATGTTGGCGGCGATCGTGGACGGGTTCACGTTGCTGATCAGGTTGAAGGTGACCACCCCGCTCGCCGAGAGCACCATCGCGACGGCCATGGTCTCGCCGAGCGCACGACCCAGGCCCAGCATGATCGCGGAGACGATCCCCGACCTCGCGTAGGGGAACACCGAGAGACGGATCATCTCCCAGCGGGTCGCGCCGAGCGCCAGCGCGGCCTCCTTCTGCAGCGTCGGGGTCTGCGCGAAGATCTCGCGGGTGATCGCGGTGATGATCGGCAGCGCCATGATCGCCAGGACGATGCCGGCGGTCAGGATCGTCTTGCCCGTGGTGGAGGCGGGGCCGGCGAAGAACGGAAGCCAGCCCATGTTCTGGTCCAGCCAGATGTAGGCAGGCACCAGCTGCGGCCCCAGGAAGGCGATGCCCCACAGGCCGTAGACGACGGACGGTACGGCGGCCAGCAGGTCGATCACGTAGCCGATCGGGCGGCTCAGCGACCTCGGCGCGTACAGCGAGATCACCAGGGCCACGCCCAGCGACAGCGGGGTGGCGATGAGCAGGGCGATCAGGGCCGCCAGCAGCGTGCCGAAGAGCAGCGGCCAGATGAACGCCGCGATGTTGTCGGCGCCGCCGAGCTTGCCGGGAGGGGCGTCGATCGCGGGGAGGCCCTCGAGCGTGAGGAAGACGGCCACGCCCGCGAGCGCGAGCATGATGACCAGTCCGGCCGCGCGGGCCACTCCCGAGAAGACCAGGTCGCCCCTGCGCTGCCGGGGCTTGGGCATGGTGGCACTCATCGCTTGACCGAGATCCCTTCGACGATCTCCATGGCGTCCTCCTGGATCCGGTCCGACAGCGGCGCGGACCCGGCGGAGTCGGCCGAGGCCTGCTGACCCTCGTCGCCGACGACGTAGGACAGGTACCCCTTCACGAGGTCGGCCGTCTGCTTGTCGGGGTAGGTCTGGCAGGCGATCAGGTAGGACGTGAGGACGACCGGGTAGGTCCCGGACTCCTGCGTGGCACGGTCGAGCTCGTAGGCCATGTCGACCTCGGCACGGCCCTCGACCCGGTCCGAGACCTCGAGGATCCTCGCCGCGGCCTCCGGGGTCGGTCCGACGTACTCCTCACCGACCCTGACCTCGGCAACGGCGAGGTTGCCGGCCTGGCTCTCGTCGGCGTACCCGATGGTCCCCTGTCCGTTGCGCACGGCGGAGACCACTCCGGAGGTGCCCTGCCCGGCCTCGCCGGACTTGATCGGCCACACGCCGTCCGGCTCGTGCGGCCAGGCCTCGCCGCCGGCCTGGGAGAGGTACTCGACGAAGTTCTCCGTCGTGCCCGAGTCGTCGGCGCGGTGGACCGGCGTGATCCGGGCCGCCGGGAGGTCGGCGTCGGGGTTGTCCTCGGCGATGCGGGGGTCGTCCCAGCGGGTGATGCGGCCGTTGAAGATCCCGGCGAGGACGTCGGGGGAGAGACGTAGGTCGTCCACGCCGTCGAGGTTGTAGATGACGGCGATGGGGCTCACGTAGGCCGGGATCTCCAGCGCCGGCGTACCGCCGCAGCGCTTCTCGGCGCCCTTCAGCTCGCCCTCGTCCTCGGAGAGGTAGGCGTCGGAGCCGGCGAACGCGACCCCCCCGGCGATGAACTGCTCGCGGCCGCCCCCGGACCCGACGGGGTCGTAGTTCACCGTGACGGCTGGGTTGCGGGTCTGGAACCCGGCCTGCCACACGCCCTGGGCGGCCTCCTGCGCGCTCGAGCCGGCGCCGTTCAGGGTGCCCCTCAGGTTGCCAACCGCGTCGGGGTCGATCCGCTCGTTGGGCGGGGTACACGCCGACAGCAGGCCGGTCACGCCGAGGGCGGCCACTGCTGGGACCAGCGCTCGGCGGCGGGATGTGCGGTGCAAGTCCGGCTCTCCTGTGTCTCTGGGGGCATACCCGGCGCAACGTGCTCGACGGTAGGGAGGCCCGGTGAAGCGATGTCGCGCTCTGGGTGAACGGAGGGTGAACGATTCCGCGCCTCGGCCCACGACGAGCGTGAACGAGTGGTGCGTGCCACGTCGTCATCGCCCCGGATCGTCCCGGTTGCCGGGTGGGCCCGCCGACCGGCCGTCGGGAACTCGACCGAGTCTGTTCGCCGGACGTTCACGAAGCCAGGTCGGAGCGTTCACCGCCGCTGCCTAGCGTCCAGGTACGTCAAGTTGCTCGGCCGTCCCTCCCGACGGCCTGAACTGAGAGGCACATCCAAGTGAAGCGACGTACACACGGCCTGGTGGCAGCACCGGCCGGCCTGGCCCTGGTCCTCACGCTCGCTGCCTGCGGCGGCGACAACCAGGCTGCCGCCGACAGCGACGGGGGAGGCGTGAGCGGCGAGGTCGTCGTCGACGGCTCCTCCACCGTCCAGCCCTTGACTGCCGCTGCGGGTGAGCTCTTCGCCCAGGACCAGCCTGGCGTCAACGTCTCCGTGGCCACCTCCGGGACCGGCGGAGGGTTCGAGAAGTTCTGCCAGGGGCAGACCGACATCTCCAACGCCTCGCGCCCGATCAAGGACGAGGAGGCGGCGATCTGCGAGGAGAACGGGATCGAGTTCACCGAGCTCCGCGTGGCGACCGACGCGCTGACCGTGGTCACCTCGGCCGAGAACGACTTCGCCGACTGCCTCACCATCGAGGAGCTCAACACGATGTGGGCTCCCGAGGCGGAGGGCAAGGTGAAGACCTGGAAGCAGGTCAACCCCGAGTTCCCGGACGAGGAGCTCGAGCTCTACGGCCCCGGCACCGACTCCGGGACCTTCGACTACTTCACCGACGAGGTCAACGGCGAGGAGGGCGCGAGCCGCTCGGACTACAACGCCTCCGAGGACGACAACGTGCTCGTCCAGGGTGTGTCGGGCTCGCCCAACGCCATCGGCTACTTCGGCTACACCTACTACGAGGAGAACGCCGACGCCCTCAAGGCGGTCGAGGTCGACAGCGGTGACGGCTGCGTCGCCCCGAGCGCGGAGACCGCGGCCGACGGGTCCTACACCCCGCTGTCCCGTCCGCTGTTCATCTACGTGGCCGACAAGTCGTACGCCGACAAGCCGCAGGTCTCCGCGTTCGTCGACTACTACGTCGAGAACGACGGGTCCATCGCGGAGGCGGCCCAGTACATCCCGCTGAACGACGACCAGAAGGGCGAGCTCGAGAGCGCGCTCGGTGAGCTCCAGGGCTGACCGTGACCACCTCCTGACCTAGGTCGGCTCCTGACCGAGGTCACCGACGACAGAGAAGGAAACACGCAGGTGAGCTCAGCTGCGGCCCATGGGGGCCCGTCCATCGCGACGGGTCCCCTTTCGGGGCCTCCCGCCCGGCCACCGGAGCCCGGTGCCAAGGACATCTCGCGCAGCAAGAGACGCTACGGCGAGCGGGTCGTCCTGGCACTGCTCGGCGGCTCGGCCGCCCTCTCGGTGGGGATCACGATCGCGATCGTGGTAGCGCTGGTGCGGCCCTCCATCGACTTCTTCCGCGAGGTGCCGGTCCTGGACTTCCTCACCGGTGACCGGTGGGCGCCCACGTTCGCCGACGCCGACTTCGGCGTGATTCCTCTCGTCACCGGAACCTTGTGGACCACGTTCATCGGCCTGCTCATCGCGGTGCCGTTCGGGCTGGGCGCCGCGGTCTACCTCTCCGAGTACGCCCACGAGCGCGTCCGGCGGGTCCTCAAGCCGGTGCTCGAGATCCTCGCGGGCATCCCGTCGGTGGTCTACGGCTACTTCGCGCTCTACTTCGTGGCGCCGGTGCTCCTCGACGACCTGCTGAGCCTGGAGGTTGGCACCTTCAGCGTCCTGGCCGCGGGCCTGGTCCTCGGCGTCATGATCATCCCCACGGTCGCCTCGCTCTCCGAGGATGCGATGAGCGCCGTTCCGCAGGCGCTGCGGCAGGGCTCCTACGCCCTGGGGGCCAACCGGATGCGCACGACCCTGCGCGTGGTCTTCCCCGCCGCGATCTCCGGCATCACCGCCTCGATCGTGCTCGCCCTCTCGCGCGCGGTCGGCGAGACCATGATCGTCGCGCTCGCCGCGGGCACGCGGGCCCAGGTCGTGACGTCCCCGACCGGGAACGGGCAGACCATGACCGGGTTCATCGCGCAGACGGCGACCGGGGAGAGCACCCCGGGCACCCTGACCTACAACACCCTCTTCGCGGTCGGGCTCCTCCTGTTCGTGATCACGCTGATCATCAACCTGATAGCCGCGTCCATCGTGCGCCGGATCCGGGAGGTCTACTGATGACGTCGATCGGAAGTCTCGCCGGCCGGCCGATGAAGGCCGCACGGTACGGCGACCGTGGCTTCGGCTCGATCGCCTTCCTGGTGGCGTTGTGGGCCGCGGTCGCCTTCGCGGTGCTCACTCTCGGGGTGCTGCTCGTGGACTCCTTCATGGACGGGGCGGTGCGGCTCGACGCAGCACTGTTCACGAGCTACAGCTCGCAGATCCTCCCCGAGACCGCCGGAGCCCGAGCGGCGATCCTCGGCTCGGCCTGGGTGATCGTGGTGACGGCGTTCCTCGCGATCCCGCTGGGAGTCGCCGCCGGCGTCTACCTCGAGGAGTTCGCCGACGAGCGCCGCTGGTACAACAAGCTCGTCGAGGTCAACCTGACCAACCTCGCTGCGGTGCCGGCGATCGTCTACGGGATGCTCACCGCCGGTCTCGCGCTGGCCGTCGGCCTCGAACGACGGGTGGTCCTCGCCGGCGGCATCGCGCTCGCGCTGCTCATCCTCCCGGTGATCATCATCGCGACCCGCGAGGCCGTGAGGGCGGTCCCGCAGGAGATCCGGGACGGTTCCCTCGCGCTCGGTGCCACGCCGCTGCAGACCGTGTGGCGGCAGACCCTTCCCGCGGCAGTGCCGGGGATCGCCACGGGCGCGATCCTGGCGCTGTCGCGCGCGCTCGGCGAGGCGGCCCCGCTGCTGCTCCTCGGCGGTCTCGTCTTCGTCAACTACGACCCGGACGGGCTGATGTCCGGGTTCACGACCCTGCCCATCCAGATCTTCAACTGGGCCTCACAGCCCCAGCTCGCGTTCCAGCAAGTCGCCTCGGCCGCGATCATCGTCATGCTCTTCCTGCTCCTGGTGATGAACGCCCTGGCCATCTTCATCCGTAACCGCTACCAGAAGCGTTGGTGATCACGTCATGGCTACCTACTCGACCGGAACGGCCGCCCCGTCCGTGAACCTCGGCGAGCCGCCCTCGTCGCCGGCGCGCGAGGAGCACCTCCACGCCACCGGAGGGCTGCAGCACCACGTCGCGCACAAGCACGTCGCCCCGGAGATCGACCCCGTCATGGCCTGCGAGAACGTGTCCGTCTACTACGGCGACTTCCGCGCCGTCACCGACGTCTCGCTCGACTTCGGCAAGAACGAGATCACCGCGCTCATCGGTCCCTCCGGCTGCGGCAAGTCGACCCTGCTGAGGTCGCTCAACCGGATGAACGACCTCGTCGAGGGGGCGCGCGTCGAGGGTCGGGTGACCTACCACGAGAAGAACGTCTACGACCGCGACGTCGACCCGATCGAGGTACGACGGCGCATCGGGATGGTCTTCCAGAAGCCGAACCCCTTCCCGAAGTCGATCTACGACAACATCGCCTACGGCCCTCGGGTGACCGGCATGAAGGTCGACAGCATGGACGACGTCGTCGAGGAGAGCCTCACCCGGGCAGCCCTGTGGGACGAGGTCAAGGACAAGCTCAAGCAGTCGGCCCTAGGACTGTCCGGCGGCCAGCAGCAGCGGCTCTGCATCGCCCGGACCCTGGCGGTGAAGCCCGACGTGATCCTCATGGACGAGCCGGCCTCCGCCCTCGACCCGATCGCGACGGCTCGCATCGAGGACCTCATGCTCGAGCTGCGCGAGGACTACGCGATCATCGTCGTCACCCACAACATGCAGCAGGCGGCCCGTGTGGCCGACCGGACCGCGTTCTTCACCGCCTTGGCGGAGGAGGGGTCGGGGGACCGAACCGGGCTGCTCGTGGAGTACGACCTCACCAGCAACATCTTCCAGAACCCACGCGACAAGCGGACCGAGGACTACATCTCCGGCCGGTTCGGGTGAGAGGACACGGAGGTGTCGTCCTCGCGTGACGTCTTCCCGGCCCAGGGCCCGCGGGAGCAGTCGGAGCGGGCCCGCCAGGTCGACCGCAGCTGGTCGGCCATGGTCGGCGTGCTGCTCCTGGTGGCCGACCCGGACGGCCTGGCTCCCGGGCGGGGCTCGCTCGACTCGGAGCTGCACGTCGCCGGCCTCGACACGGTGTGGTGCCAAGACGGCGCGCAGGCCCTCGTCGAGTTCGGGGCCCGCCGTCCCGACGCCGTGCTGGCGGCCCCGGGCCTCGAGGTCGTCGACACCCCGACCGTCGTACGCACGCTGCGCAACGCCGGGTGCCGCACGGTCCTGGTCGGCATCGGGCCCGACGACCTCGACCGGGCCGGTCCCGCGCTGGTGGCCGGAGCGACCGGGGTGGTCACACGGCCCTACGTCGCCACGGAGATCGCGAGCCGGCTCGAGCACGAGATCCACGACCTCGAGCAGCGGGTCCGGCTGGCGTACGGGCCGTTGGAGCTCGACCCCTGGGCCTACCGGGTCCGGGTCGGCGGCGTCGTGCTCGAGAGCCTCCCGCTGAAGGAGTTCGAGCTGCTCCGGCTGCTCATGGCGCACGCCGACCACGTCGTGACACCCCAGCAGATCAAGGCAGCGTTGTGGGGCGAGGGCACGTCCGGCCCCTCGTCCAACGCGATCGCCGTCCACGTCGGCCGGCTGCGGCACCGCCTCGCCGGGGTCGCCGAGCTGCGCACGGTCCGGGGCAGGGGCTACCGCCTCACCGTCTGACCCCGGGGCCGGTCTCGTGGTCGAGGCCTGTCGCGTCCGGGGGTCGAGCCTGTCGCGACCCCTACCGGAAGCTCACGTCGTGGTGCTCGGTCGCCATGACACGGCCCTTGCGGTGGTGGACCACGAAGACCGAGCCGGGCGCGAGTGGCTGCGGCTCGAGGCCGAGCGCCTCGAACACCATCGGCAGCACCGGGCGGTGGCTGCTCAAGACGGAGGCCTCCTTCAGGGAGAGCAGTGCCTCGACGTGCTCGGCCACGAGCTCCGGGGTCGCGTCCTGCTCGGAGAGGTCGTCGGTGTCCTCCAGGTCGAGGCCCGCGACGTCTGCGTACGGGGCGACCGTGGACCAGCACCTCCGGCTGCTCGAGGTCAGGACGTGCGTGACGCCGTACGCGCCGAGAACCGGGACCACCTGCTCGGCCTGGAACTGGCCGGCCCTCGTGAGCGGTCGCTCGCGGTCGTCCTTCGTCCACGACTTGCGCGACTTGGCGCGGCCGTGGCGCAGGATCACGAGCGGGTACGACTTCTTGCGCAGGCGCTCGAACTCCTCGAGCGTCGCGCGGTCGTAGTCGTAGTCCAGCCGCTCGCGCGCCTTCTCGACCGGGAACCAGGCCACCTCGTCGATCTCGTTGTTCACCCGGTACGACGACACGTCGTCATCGCCCACGACGCGGCCCACCCAGTAGTGCACGCGTTTGATGCGGCGCTCGCCGTTCTCGACCCAGTAGCGCTG
>Ga0208537_1000147_pt1 | contig 11435 bp, 10 predicted proteins | sample MayberrySE_TuleA_FD_185672 | JGI IMG/M metagenome (GOLD analysis project Ga0208537, IMG submission 185672) | Natural and restored wetland microbial communities from the San Francisco Bay, California, USA, that impact long-term carbon... | ecosystem: Environmental > Terrestrial > Soil > Wetlands ...
CCGCGGTCGCGGCGGCGAGGCCGACCATGCGGCGGCGGGTGCTCATGCGCCCTCCCCGACGTACCTGCGCTCCATCCGGCCTCCGATGCGCGTGACGATCTCGTAGTTGATGGTGCCGCACGCCTCGGCCCAGTCCTGCGCGGTGGGCTCGCCGTCCTTCCCGGGGCCGAACAGCACGACCGGGTCGCCCGGTGCCGCGTCGGCGTCCCCGAGGTCGAGTACGAACTGGTCCATGCAGACCCGCCCGGCGATGGGGCGGACCTGCCCCGCGGCGAGCACGGGAGCCTTGGACGAGGCGTGCCGGGGGATGCCGTCGCCGTACCCCACGGGCACCACGCCCACCGTCGTGTCGTGGGCGGTGACGTAGGTGTGCCCGTAGGAGACCCCCGAACCGGCGCGGACACCCTTCACGACCGCCAGCCGGCTCTGCACCGTCATCGCGGGGATGAGGCCGAGCTCGTCGGAGCCCGCGACCTCGGGCATCGGCGTGAGCCCGTAGACGGCGATCCCGCACCTGACCAGGTCGAACCACGAGGTGGGGCGGGTCAGCGCGCCGGCGGAGTTGCACAGGTGACGGACCTCGGGGCGCAGGCCGGTCCTCTCGGCGAGCTCGACGGCCCAGCGGAAGACCTCCTCCTGGGCGTCGTTCGCGGGATGCTCTGGCTCGTCGCTGCAGGCGAAGTGCGACCAGACCCCGGTCACCTCCACCTCACCGGACCTCTCCGCGGCCACGGCGGCGACCACCAGGTCCGGCCACGTCTCCTGGCTGGAGCCTCCCCGGGAGAGACCGGTGTCGATCTTCAGCTGGACGCGCGCCGGGGCACCCACGTCGCGGGCAGCGGTCCGGATCTCGTCGAGCTCGGCGACCGTGTAGGCGGTGACGTCGACACCGTGCTCGATCGCCGGCCGGAAGTCCTCGCCCGGGACGGCGAGCCAGGTCAGCAACGGGCCGGTGTCCCCGTCGGCGCGCAGGGCGAGAGCCTCCTCGACCACGGCGACGCCGAGCCAGTCGGCCCCGGCTGCACGCGCGGCGCGGGCAACCTCGAGCATGCCGTGGCCGTAGCCGTCCGCCTTCACCACGACCATCAGCGCCCGGCCGTCGAAGCGCTCCTTGAGCGTCCGGACGTTGTGGCGCACGGCGTCGAGGTCGACGACGATCTCCGCACGGGCGGCGGAGGGGACGGCAGCGTTCATGACGGTGTCATCTTGACATCCCTAGCCCGCGAGGAGCAGACGGGACACCACCGGGACGGCGCGGGCGATATCCGGCGCCGTCACCGGCCCGCCCCCACCCGCGGCGGCCGCCGCAGCCCCGTGCAGCCAGGCCCCGACGGAACCTGCGTCGAACGGGTCGAGGCCCGCCGCGAGGAGCGCGCCGCACAAGCCCGCGAGCACGTCCCCGGCCCCTGCAGTGGCCAGCCACGGCACACCCGAGGTCGAGACCCGCACCCGCCCGTCGGGCGCCGCGACCAACGTGTGCCTGCCCTTGAGCAGTACGACGGCCGCGAATCGGGTCGCCGCCTCGCGGGCGAACCGCAGCTGCTGCGTCTCGACCTCCTGCCGCTCCACCCCGAGCATCCGGGAGAGCTCGCCGGCGTGCGGGGTCAGCAGAGCCGGTACGCCGAGGGGTCCGCTGACGTGGGCCAGGCCGTCGGCGTCGACCACGACGGGCACGCCGTCCTCGAGGCAGCTGCGCAGCGCTCTGCCCGCGTCGTCGCCGCCTCCCGACCCCACGACCCATGCCTGCACCTGACCGGGTCCGACCACGACCTCGGGGTGGGCCTGCCGCACGAGGCCGGCGGCGCCGCCGTCGTACCTCACCATCCCGGCGAAGCCGCTGGAGGCGCCGGAGACGCACAGCACCGCCGCACCCGGGTACCGCTCCGACCCGGCGCGGACGCCGACCAGCCCCCTGGAGTACTTGTGTCCCGCAGGCTTGGGCACCGGCAGCTTCCGTGCGACGTCCTCGGCCTGGAGGGCGGTCACGGCCGCCTCGGGCAGATCGAGCCCGATGTCGACGAGGTGCACGGCGCCGCAGGCGAGCGCGGCGGGGTCCACGAGGTGCGCGACCTTGTGGGTGCCGAAGGTGACCGTCACCGCGGCCTCGACATGCGGCCCCTCGACCTCGCCGGAGTCGACGTTCACCCCGGAGGGGACGTCCACGGCGACGAAGGGGACACCACGGAGCGTCTCCACGACCGCGGAGGCGTCCTCGCGCAGCGGCCCCTTGCCGCCGATCCCCACGATGCCGTCGAGGACCGCCTCCGGCGCGTGCGCGGCGTGCACGTCGGCTACGACCCGGCCCCCGGCCTCTCGCAGCGCGGCCAGCCCCTTGGGGTGGGCCTTGTCGGGGCTGAGCAGGAGCGCCTCGACGGCGGCCCCTCTACGCGCGAGCATCGCCCCTGCGTACAGCGCGTCGCCGCCGTTGTCCCCGGAGCCCGCGAGCAGCAGGACCCGGCGGCCGTACCCGTCGCCGAGCAGGTCGAGCACCGCGTAGGCCAGGCCGGCGGCCGCACGCTGCATGAGCGCCCCCTCCGGCAGCGCGGCGAGAAGCTCTTCCTCTGCCCGTCGTACCTCGTCAACGGTGTGAGCACTGCGCATGCCCCACACCCTAGAGCCCCCTCCCCCTTGTAACGCGGGGTTATGGACGGTGCACAAGCGGCACACCGCCGAGGAAGCATCCACAACGCGTGGATGGTCGGGTCACCCCAAACCGCGCATTCGCGGCCGGAGCGGGCCCTACCTTGCGAGGATGAGGTTTCGGACGATGCTGCAGATGGCCCGGAGCGGTGACCTCCGCCCGCGGCTCAGAGCAGTCCGCGACGGGCAGGCCGCGGTACGTGTTGCCGCGGTCGGCGCCGGCCTCCGGACAGGCGCCCTCGACCACCTGCGCGAAGCGCCCAGCACGGCCGGCGAGCTCGCCAAGGCAGCGGGCTGGTCCGACGAGACGACCCTCGAGGGACTGCTCCAGGTTCTCGCGGGCCTCGGCCTGGTGCGTTCGTCCCGAGACGGCTGGGAGCTCGCAGCGCGTTAGAGGGGCGCGGATCTCGCCGACCAGCTCCGGGGGGCGGGTCTCACTCCCGGCAGGCCAGAGGGATCACGCCGCGCTAGCCGCTCACCGCGGTCGTCGCGACCAGGGCCTAGACGAGACGGGGACGACCAGTCCTTCGAACTCCCTCAGGGTTGTGGACGCTTCCCAAGCGGTCTGCCGCTTGTTCAGTGTCCATAACCCCGCGTTACAGCGAGTGGGAGCTCAGGACTCGAGGACCACCACGGCCGAGGCGATGCCGGCGTCGTGGGACAGCGAGACGTGCACGCTCTTCGCGCCGAGGGCCTCGGCGCGCGCGAGCACGCTCCCCCTGATCTCGAACTGCGGGTTGCCGGTGGCCTCGCTGACCACCTCGGCGTCGTGCCAGTGCATGCCGGTCGGGGCGCCGAGCGCCTTGGCCAGCGCCTCCTTCGCCGCGAACCTCGCCGCGAGGGAGGCCAGCGGTCGCTCCCGCTCCTGCTCGGTGAACAGCCGCTCGCGCAGGGTGGGAGTCCGGTCGAGCGCCTCCTCGAACCGACCCACGTCGACCACGTCGATGCCCACGCCGAGGATCATCGCCGCTACTCGACCGTGACGGACTTGGCGAGGTTGCGCGGCTGGTCCACGTCGAGACCCTTGTGGGTCGCGAGCTCGCAGGAGAACAGCTGCAGCGGGATGATCGACACCAGCGGCTGGAGCAGGGTCGGCACCCTGGGCAGCCGGACCATCACGTCGGCGTACGGCTCCACGACGTCGTCGTCCTCCTCTGCCAGGACGATCGTGCGCGCACCGCGGGCACGCACCTCCTGGATGCCGCTGACCATCTTGTCGTGCAGCTGGTCGCGGCCCCGGGGCGGTACGACGCAGAACACCGGGAGGTCCTTCTCGATCAGCGCGATGGGGCCGTGCTTGAGCTCGCCGGCGGCGAACCCCTCGGCGTGGATGTACGCGAGCTCCTTGAGCTTCAGCGCACCCTCGAGCGCCACGGGGAACCCTGCGTGGCGGCCGAGGAAGAGCACCGACCGGGAGTCCGCGAGCTCACGGGCGAGCTCGTAGATCCGCTCCGCGTCGTCGAGGACCCGCTGGATCTTGTCCGGCGTGCGGGCGATCGCAGCGACGACCTGGGCGATCTCGTCGCCGTAGCGGGTGCCGCGCACCTGCGCGAGGTAGAGCCCGAGGAGGTAGCAGGCCACGAGCTGGGTGGTGAACCCCTTGGTGGAGGCCACGCCGATCTCGGGCCCGGCGTGGGTGTAGATCACCGCGTCGGACTCGCGCGGGATGGTCGATCCGTTGGTGTTGCAGATGGCGAGCACCTTCGCGCGCTGCTCGCGGGCATGCCGGATCGCCATCAGGGTGTCTGCGGTCTCGCCGGACTGGCTGATGGCCACCACGAGGGTGTCGCGGGTGAGGATCGGGTCGCGGTAGCGGAACTCCGAGGCGAGCTCGACCTCACAGGCGATGCGGGTCCAGTGCTCGATGGCGTACTTCGCCACGAGGCCGGCGTAGAAGGAGGTGCCCGAGGCGATGATGATGATCTTGTCGACGTCGCGCAGGTCCTCCTCGCTGATCCGGATCTCGTCGAGCTGGAGCGCGCCGTGCTCGTCGTGGCGGCCGAGGAGCGTGTCGGCGACGGCGCGAGGCTGCTCGAAGATCTCCTTGCGCATGAACCAGTCGTAGCCACCCTTCTCGGCGGCCGAGAGGTCCCAGTCGACGTGGTAGGGCCTCGGCTCGGCGGGCTTGCCGTGGAAGTCGGTCACCGCGACGGTGTCGCTGGTGATCGTGACCACCTGGTCCTGGCCGAGCTCCAGGGCGTCGCGTGTGTGCTCGATGAAGGCGGCGACGTCGGAGGCGACGAAGTTCTCGTCCTTGCCGACCCCGACGACGAGCGGGGAGTTGCGGCGGGCCGCGACCACCCGGTCGGGGTCCTCGGCGTCGACGGCCACCAGCGTGAACGCGCCGTTCAGGCGGCGGGCGACGCGCTGCATCGCCTCGCTCAGGGTGACGCCCGCCCCGAGCTCCCTCTCGAGCATGTGCGCGGCGACCTCGGTGTCGGTCTCGGAACGCAGGTCGTGCCCGGCGGCCTCGAGCTCGGCGCGGAGCTCGGCGAAGTTCTCGATGATCCCGTTGTGCACCAGCGCGACGCGGCTCTCCTGCCCCAGGTGGGGGTGCGCGTTGCGGTCGTTGGGCGCGCCGTGGGTGGCCCACCGGGTGTGCCCGATGCCGGTCGAGGCGGCGGGGAGCGGCCGGTCGCTCAGGGCCTTCTCGAGGTTGGCGAGCTTCCCGGCGCGCTTGTCCGAGGCGATCCTCGCGTCGTGGACCAGCGCGATCCCGGCCGAGTCGTAGCCGCGGTACTCCATGCGGCGAAGACCCTCGATCACGATGCCCTGCGCCTGCTGCGGCCCGACGTAGCCAACGATTCCACACATGGGCCCTAGCCTATCGGCGGCACCGGCCCGGGCAGCCCACCGCCTGTGCGGGACAATGCGGACATGGCTCCGTACGTGAACGGCCACCCCACCGGGCAGAACCATGGGGGCGACCGCGAGTCCTCGCCCTACGTCGAGCTCGACCGGACCGCGTGGGCGGCGCTCGGGGTGGCCACGGAGCAGCCGCTGACCGAGGAGGAGATCGCGCGGGTGCGCGGGCTCGGCGACGAGCTCGACCTCGACGAGGTGGTCCAGGTCTACCTCCCGCTGTCGCGGCTGCTCAGCCTCTACGTCAAGGCGGCGGGTGCCCTCCACCAGGCGCAGGAGGAGTTCCTGGCCCGGCCGCACCCACCCCGCACGCCGTTCGTGGTCGGCCTGGCCGGCTCGGTCGCCGTGGGCAAGTCGACCACCGCCCGCGTGCTCCAGCAGATGCTCGCGCACTGGCCCGAGCACCCCTCGGTGTCGCTGGTCACCACCGACGGGTTCCTCTATCCCAACGCCGAGCTCGAGCGCCGCGGCATCCTCGGCAGGAAGGGGTTCCCGGAGTCCTACGACCGGAAGGCGCTGCTGCGGTTCGTGATGGACATCAAGTCCGGCAAGGACGAGGTCGAGGCTCCGACGTACTCCCACCTGGTCTACGACGTCGTCCCCGACGAGAAGGTCGTGATCCAACGGCCCGACATCGTGATCATCGAGGGGCTGAACGTGCTCCAGCCGGCGCGGGTGCGCGAGGACGGGCGCACCGGGCTGGCGATCAGCGACTTCTTCGACTTCTCCGTGTACGTCGACGCGGCGACCAAGGACATCCGCCGTTGGTACACCGAGCGCTTCCTCCGCCTCCGCGAGACGGCCTTCCGGAACCCGGCGTCCTACTTCTCGAGGTACGGCGACCTCACCGAGCAGGAGGCGGTCGAGGAGTCCCACCGGATCTGGGACACCATCAACGGCCCGAACCTCAAGCAGAACGTCCAGCCCACCCGCAGCCGGGCCACCCTCGTGCTCCGCAAGGACGCCGACCACTCCGTGCGCTACGTACGCCTGCGCAAGGTCTGACGGGCAAAACCGGCTGCGGCCGGGCGCGCGGAGTCCTACCGTCGACGCATGCAGACCGACCTCGTCCCCCCGCCTTCCGAGCCGCCGACGCCCCTGTCCGTCGAGGTCCGCGAGGTCGACACCGGTGACGACGGCATGCTGCGCCGCTGGCACGAGATCTATGTGGCCGCCGACACCTTCGAGCGCCCGTGGGCGACCGTCTGGTCCTTCGAGGAGGCCGCCGTGAACGCGCGGGCCGAGGACGAGTCCCTGCGCAGCGTGTTCGTCGGCGCCTTCGACGGGGTCGAGATGGTCGGGGCCGGAATCTGCCAGCTGCCCCTGCTGGACAACACCGACAAGGTGTACGGCGGGGTGTTCGTCGAGCCGGCCCTGCGCAGGCGCGGCGTCGGCACTGCCCTTGTCGAGCACGCCGTCGCCACCGTGCGCGCCGAGGGGCGGAGCATCCTGCTGGTCGAGGGTGGCCTCCCGGGCACGGAGCGAGAGGACCACCCGTACACGAGGTTCGCCCTCCGGCACGGCTTCACGATGGCCAACGTGGAGGTGCACAGGGTCCTCGACCTGCCCCTGGACGCCGCGGAGGTCGAGGCGATGCGGGCCGAGGCCGCCCCCCACCACGAGGCCTACGAGATCTGGACCTTCGAGGACGAGATCCCAGACGAGCTGCTCCCGTCGTACGTCGGGCTGCTGAACCGGCTCGCCCTGGAGGCGCCGACCGGCGAGATCGACTTCGAGGCCGAGGCGGTCACACCGGAGGTCTACCGCAAGCAGGTGGAGAAGATGCGGGCGCAGGGGCGTCACAAGCTCACGACGCTCGCCATCTCGGCCGAGGGCGAGGCGGTCGCGAACACCGACCTGGTCATCCCGCGGGAGGACCGCACGCGCGTCTACCAGTGGGGCACGCTCGTGCGCGGCGACCACCGGGGCCACCGCCTCGGAGCTGCCGTGAAGCTGCAGAACCTCCTCGCGCTGCAGGAGCGCTACCCCGAGCGGACCGAGATCCACACCACGAACGCCGAGAACAACGACACGATGATCGGCATCAACGACCGGCTCGGCTTCCGGGTGGTCGAGATCTGCCCGGAGTTCATGCTCCAGCGCTGAATCGCAACCGTGACGCTTGGAGGAGCATCGCCACGCTCGGGCCAACGCCGATGTCGGTGATGGCCGGTCGGAAGCACAGCTCGACTGCGTTCGCCGGCGTGGCTCAGGGAGTGTCGCCGCACATCCAATCGAAATGCGGGTCAGGGACTGGCGAGCGGCGCGGCGGTTCGTACCGACGCGACGACCTCGTGAATCGCCCGCGTGACCGCGGCTGCGTGGTCGGGGTTGTCTATGAGTGAGTTGTGGGTCGACCCCGCTACGACGCGATGCAGGCTGTTGGGCGAGAGCGTGGCCAGCTTGTCCTGGGCCGGCTCCCATCCCTCGAGATTCTCCTTCTCGGCCGTCAGTACGATCAGCGGCTTCTGATCGAGGTCGACGAGCTCGCCGGCCTGGCTCTGTGACCGGTTCGCGACTGCGAACTCGTCGACGAAGCTTGCCATCTCCATGGCGGTGGCGGCGCTCGCACGTGCCTCGTCCCGGGACTGCGGCGGTAGCTCTGAGAAGGAGAGCCGGGCGATCAACCGACCGACCCCGAGCCGAGCCGACGTCGACACCAAGGAGGACAGGTGTTTCACGAAGCTGTAGGAGCTCACCTGTTGCGGGGGTAGCGGTGTGGACTTGGGCGCGGTGGAGTCGACCAGCACCATGCCGGCGACCTGTTCGGGATACTGCGCAGCGAAGCTCATCACGTACAAGCCGCCGAAGGAGTGCCCGGCCAGCACGTACGGACCCGGGACGTTGGCGCGGTCCAACAACGTGTGCAGGTCGGTCGCGATCTGGGCGCCGTCCGGCGGAGTCGAGGCAGCATCACTCCACCCGAGCCCGGCGCGGTCGTAGACACAGACCCTGGTGTCGCGGGCCACAGTCGGTGCGATCCTGCCAAGGGTCGCTGCGGACGCGCCTTGCCCGGGCTCGAGGATCACGGTCGGAGCACCGGTGCCGGTGCACTCGAGATGCAGCCGGTACGGACCCACGTCGACCAGCTGACCGCGCATGGCGAAGTCGGCGTCGACCGACTGACCGACCGTCTCGTAAGCCCCGCCGAGCGAGAAGAGCAGCAGGACGGCCAGCACCGGGTTGAGCAGCCACCTCCTGGTTCGGCTGTGCAAGTCCCGCCGCGCGCGGAGATACACCCAGACCACCAGGACGAGGAGTGCGGGCGGCCAGACCCAGCCGAGCCCGTCCACCAGAGCGTCAGGGCCCAGGAGCACGATCGCCCCGGCCAGGCCCATGAAGACCGCCGGCACAACGGCCCAGCGTTGCGGTTGGTCAGCCATGCGTGTGGACAGGCCCGCCAACAACCCCCACCCGAGGGCGAAGCCGATCAGCACCATTCCGGTGGAGAAGTTCCCGTCCACCGTGCCGAACGGGACGAAGGGCAGGATCGCAGCAGCTGCGAGCCCCGCGGCTAGCGACCCGCCGACGATCCGCCCGATCCCGATCCGTCTCTGCTCCGGCTCGGGGGCGACCACCCGGTCGTCGCTCCTGGTCGCAGTTCCACTTCGCCAACTCATGTCGAGCCACCTCGCTTCGCTGGTCCTGCGGAACCCAGCGCGTCCAGCATGCGCTCCGAGGCCGATCGGTGACATAGCGCATGCGGAAACCAGTCCCGGTGCCATACGGAACTGTGAACGGCTGTCGAAGAGCAAGGTGGAACGCACTCATCTGCGATGATTCCGATCGAGCCGACGCCGTCTCTTCGGCTGTAGCGTCTCAGACATGAGGGCAGGAGATCGGGTCCGCGATCGCCGGCCGGTGCGCCGGGTGGTTGCAGACGAGGCAGCGCCGCTCGAGAGTCGAGACTGGCCGGCATCAATCCCCGCAGTCGCCCAGGTCCTGCAGTCCGGACTCGAGCTGCCAGCGGGCGTCACACTGCTGGTGGGGGAGAACGGCAGCGGGAAGTCGACGCTCGTGGAAGCGGTCGCAATGGCGTTCGGGCTTGCTGCCGAGGGCGGCACCCGCAACGTGCAGGAAGGCACCCGCGCCACAGAGTCGCCACTCCATCGGTGGATCAGGCTGGAACGATCCCCGGGTGCACCCCGATGGGGTTTCTTCCTACGTGCTGAGACCATGCACGGCTACTTCACCCGGCTTGAGTCGTTTGGCACAGATGGGTTCCACGAGATGAGCCACGGGGAGTCGTTCCTGGAGATCCTCCGCACCCGCTTCGACTCCCCGGGCCTGTACTGCCTGGACGAGCCGGAAGCAGCGCTGTCGTTCAGCGCCCAGATCGCCTTGGTCGGGACGTTGCACGAACTCGCCGCCGCGGGCGCGCAAGTGCTCTGTGCAACACACTCCCCAGTGCTGGCGGCCCTGCCAGGAGCCCGGATCCTCGAGCTCGGACCGTGGGGGATCCGCGAGACGGTTTGGGAGGAGCTCGAGCTCGTCACCCACTGGCGGCGCTACCTGGATGCACCCATGAGATACCTGCGGCACGTCATCGAGACCGACTGAGGTCGGGCCAGTTCGAGGCCCCGCGGGGGTCCAGGTTCGATAACCCTGACAGTGGGACCGCCGTTCAGTGGATCTGGACGCGCACCCGCCAAGTATCGAGGATTGGGCACTTCGGTTCGCGGAGCCAGCGAAGCGGCTTCCGCGCGCGCTGATGGTGGATGGGAGGCGTCGCCCTGCACGTGTCTGTCTGAAGCGACCGCCACGAAGGCAACCACTGCTAGCTTCGCCTTCAGTGGGTGCCGTCAGCATTGGAGGCCATATGGAGCAGAGAGCCGTCAAGAATCCGCAAGAAACAGATAGGCCGCCGTACCTGGCGGTCTCGCCGGAGTGTTTCGAAGACCCGGACGACCCGGGACTCTGCGAACATCACGAGGTCCACCACCTCGCCAACGGCAACGACCTCGACATGTGCAGGGGTGAGGTGCCGAGGAGGATGTGACGCTGCAGGCCAGGCACAGTGAGGCTCGGACGTCCACACATGCCACTTTCCGGGCGGTCTTGCCGGTGAACGGTCTACGGCAAGGATCCTCAGCAGTGGGTGCGTCCGAACGAGCGGCGGCGCTTCGGCTCCTGGCTGCCGGTTGGGGTGCCAGATGCGGGAGGACCGGTGTCAGGGCCGCACGGCCGGCCTGACCAGTATCAGGGACACCGACGTGACGGCCGCGAGGACGAGGCACGCGACGGTCCAGGAAGCCACGTCGAAGAGCCAGCCGGCGAGCGCGGCGCCGAGCGCGCCACCCCTCAAGCGCCGCGACCCCGTGGAGGCCGAAGGCGCGACCCACCCGGCCGTCGCTCTTGCTGGCGACCGCAGCCCTCTCCACCGAGTGGGCAAGACCGAGACCTATGGCCGCTGCGCACCCCGCGAGAGGCTCAGCAGCAGAGCCGTGGTCGTCGCAGCCCCCAGGCGACGTACAGCGTCGCCTCTGGGCCGATCCGCGTCGTCACCCGGTGGGACCACGCGCCGGCGGCGACGAAGAGCAGGTACCCCGGACCGAGGAGGAGACCGACGTCCTGGATCTCCAAGGACAGCCCCCGCTGCAGCTGGAACATGGCTAGGAGCAGGAGCGCCGACTGGGCCAGGGCTGTGATGCCGATGAGGCCGATGACCGGAGCGAGCCGGCGGCGTTCCACGCGGGGTCATCGGCGCCGACGGGCTCGGGCTCACACGGTGCGGCATACCGGACGCAGCGACGAGCGCGACGCTTACCGCGAGGGCGGCCGCGAGCCCGCCGAAGACCATCGGAAAGGTGAGCACGTCGAACAGGCCGAGGACGACGACGAACGCTGCCAGACCGCCGGAAGACTCCCACGAGAACAGAGCTCCATAGCGCCTGGTCCCCCCGCCCATGTCCGCCAGGTGCGCCATCACCGAC
>Ga0208537_1000148_pt1 | contig 11402 bp, 5 predicted proteins | sample MayberrySE_TuleA_FD_185672 | JGI IMG/M metagenome (GOLD analysis project Ga0208537, IMG submission 185672) | Natural and restored wetland microbial communities from the San Francisco Bay, California, USA, that impact long-term carbon... | ecosystem: Environmental > Terrestrial > Soil > Wetlands ...
ACCAGTACGACGACCACCCCCCGCATCACCCAGATCCCGTGCCGGCCGCGGCGTACCCACTCCACGACCCAGGCGACGAGCTGCGCCATGGCCGTCGCGACGAGCAGCCAGACCAGGACCGGTACCTGGGCCGCGAGCAGGTTGTCCGGCCCCACCACGAACGCCGTGGCGCCCAGCACCACCCAGCTCTGCATCAGCCACGCGATGTTGAGCGGCGCCATGACCAGTGCCCCGAGGTGGTCGGTCGTGGGACTGACCGGGAACGCGACCCCCTGGTCCCTCGCCAGGAGCTCGCGCCCTCCACCCGCAGCGGCGGCCGAGACGATCGCGATGACGAGCACGCCCAGGTAGGCGGTCGGCAGCAGCAGGATCGCCTCGGAGGCGTCGAGCCGGGTCTGTCCCGACGGGCTGCCGGCGGCCCCGGGCAGGTAGGCAGGGACCCAGGCGAACAAGACGGTGAGTACGACGATCAGGGCGAGCGCCGAGGCCGCGACCGCACGTCCCCGGCCCCGGACCGCCGCGGCGCGGAACGCGAGGAGCGGGCCGACGTCCGCCACCGCGCGGAGGGCGTCGTCACGGCGCCGTGCGAGGCAGCTGCGCCACCTGCCCGAGGCCTCAGTCGAGGAGAGCGCGGTAGGCACCGGCCCCCTCCTCGCCCTCCATCTCGTGGGCGGGGACCGCCGCCACCGCGGACCCACCGCGCAGAACGACCGCGTGCTCACAGGCCTGGACCGCGAGCTCCCGCAGGTGCGTGGAGACGAGCACCGCGGCACCCCGGGCACGCGCGTCGGCGATGACCTCCATGGTGGCCTCCACGCCGAGCGGGTCCACCCCGTCGAAGGGCTCGTCGAGGAGCAGCACCTCGGGCTCGTGGAAGGCCGCCAGCACGACCGACATGCGCCGGCCCATCCCGTGGCTGAACGCCGCGGTCACCCGGTGCGCCGCGGCGCCGAGCTCGAACCGCTCGAGCATCTCCCGCGCCCTCTCCTCCCACCCGGGCCGCATCCGGCGCAGCCTCGCGGCGAGCTGGAGGTGCTCCCACGGCGTGGCTCGAGGGACGAGACCGCCGACGTCCGGGCAGTACCCGGTGACCTGCTTGGCCCGCAGCGGCTTCGCGCGGATGTCGTGCCCGGCTACCTCGACGATGCCGGCGGTCGGCGGCACCACGCCCGCGAGGACGCGCATGGTGGTGGACTTGCCGGCGCCGTTGCGGCCGAGAAGGGCGGTCGAGCCCCCCGCCGCGACCCGGAGGTCGATCCCGCGCACGGCGTCGACCGACCCGAACCGCACCCAGAGGGCCGAGACGTCGACGAGGTGGGTGGTGCTCACCCGGCCGATTCTCCCAAGCCGGACCTCACTCGGGTGAGGAATCCGACGAAATCGCCCCGGCTGGGTAGATCCGCAGCGCGAGCACCGCCATGTCGTCGGCGGGAGGGTCCGCGGCGAAGTCGCCGACGAGCCGCCGGACCCGGTCCGCCACGGCCTGCGCCGGCAGGTCGCCCACCTGGGCGAGAGCCGACCTCAGCCCGTCCTCGCCCAGCATCCGAGCCCCGTCGCGCCGCTCCAGGACGCCGTCGGTGACCGCGACGAGGAGGTCCTCCCGTTCGAGGACGTGCTCGTCAGTCAGGAACGTCACCCTCTCCACGACGCCGAGGAGGGACTGGGACCGACCGACCTGGACCAGGTCCCCGCTCCGACGTACGACGTAGGGGAGCGGGTGTCCCGCGCTCACGAAGCTCATCCGGAGCCGTCCCCCGCCGTCGGGCTCGAGCGTGCCGCACAGGAGGGTCAGGAAGCGGGCCCGTTCCCCCTCGTCGAGGATCGCGGAGTTGAGCCGCTCGAGCATGACCGCGACGGGGAAGCCCGCGAGGGCGAGCGCGCGGATGGTGTGACGGGCGAGACCCGTCACGGCGGCCGCCTCGGCACCGCTGCCGCAGACGTCGCCCACCGCGAAGCACCAGCGGCCCGACCCGATCGGGAAGATGTCGTAGAAGTCGCCGCCGGCCAGGGCCCGCTCGCCCGCCGCCTCGTAGGCCACACCGACGTCGAACGTGGGCGCGTCGGGGATCGACGCAGGGAGCAGCCCCCGCTGCAACGCCTCGCCGATGGCCTGGAGCTCGCCGTGGGCCCGCGCGTTGTCGATCGCGAGCGCGGCGCGGCGGGCCACCGACTCGGCGACGACGAGGGCCTCGCCCTGCAGGGGGTCCCCCGCCTCGCGGCCCAGTGTCAGCAGCCCGATCCGGCGGCCCCTGGCCAACAACGGGACGTCGAGCACGGCGCCTCGGAGCAGCGCGTCGGAGGACTCGCCACCAGGGTCGGGGGTCGAGCGCGCCAGTGCGGCGCGCAGCGGGGAGGTGAGCCGCTCGTCACGGTGCCACACCTGCTGGAGGACCGGCTTCCCACGGCAGTCGTCGAGGTAGACCGCGCACCAGGTCGCGAGCCGGGGTACGGCGATCTGACCGGTGATCGCCATCGTCATCTCCTGGTCCAGCGACCCGGCCAGGAGGACGCCCGCCTCGGCGAGGAAGGTCAGCCAGCCGCGTCGCTCGCGCTCGGACACGCGCAGCCTGGCGCGGTCGGCCGCGGGCGCCAGGGCGCTGCCGATGCGCTGGAGGAGCACCGCCTCCTCGTCGCTGAAGCCGGCCCCGTGCTCGGAGGCCACGCCGACCGCGCCGATGACGCGGCCTTCCATGACGACCGGCGCCACCAACAGGGACCTCACGTCGTTGCCTGCGAGCCAGGGCACATCGGTCTCGGCGAGGTCGGACAGGATGACCGGGAGATGGGGGTTGCGCGGGTCCGGGACCCCCGGGGCATCCGGCTCGAGGCGGATCCCGCGGAGAGCATTGTCCAGACCACTGACCGTGGCGACCTCGAAGTCGCCCTCGAGGTCCCGCACGAGCAGCAGGTAGGCGGCTCTCGCGGCGAGCCGATCCCGGGCCCGCTCCACGACGAGCTCGAGGTAGGCGTTGAATCCGAGCCGGTTCAGGGCGTCCTCGCGGAGCCCTAGCGGGTCCTGGGCGGCCTCGGCGACCCTGGCCTGCGGCGCCGGCCACTCCAGCAGAGCACGCCTCGCGGCGGGCACGAGCAGCATCGTCGACGCCTCGTCCGGGGCGCCGGAGACCCGCGAGAGGAAGACCTGGGCCGCTGCTCCCGCCTTTCGCCGTACGGCGCAGGTCCCCTGCCACCGCTGGCCGGCCCACGACGGTACGTCGGAGCCACCGTCCGCCGTGGCGCCCCCGTCCAGGGGTTCGACGAGCTCGCGCCAGGGTCTGCCCAGCACGTCCTCGGCGCTCCACCCGAGCATCCGCTCGGCGTCGTTGTTCCAGGACCGGACCACCCCTTCGGGGGACAGCTCGACCACGGCCACCGCGGCGTCCACCAGATCCGCCGTACGGCGGGCCCTCGGCGGGGTGCGGGTCGGTGCGGGGTCGCTCCCGCGCTCGATCTTCAGCCACACCCGCTTCGCCCCTGCGGAGTAGTCCACCCCCCACGCCCCGGCCAGGGAGGAGGTGATGAGCAGGCCGCGGCCGTGCTCCGCGTCGTCGGAGGGGCTCTCCACCCCCAGCGGCAAGGAGCGGTGCGGGTGGAGGTCCTGCACCTCGAGCCGGAGGCCCTGGGCGTCGACGTCGAGGGCGACCCGCACGGGCGTGCCTGCGTGGACGACGGCGTTGGTCACCAGCTCGCTCGTCGCGAGCACCGCCTCGTCGGTCAGGTCCCCGGCGCCGCACTCCTCGAGCGCCTGGCGCACGAACCGGCGTGCCAGGGCCACGGAGTGTCCCTCCGGCGCGAAAGTGCGCTGCGTGTGCATGGCTCGGCGGAGTACCTTCTCTCGGATTCCACTGGGCCCCCTACTGTCATGGTGACAGACTGAGCGAGCGGGGAGTTCGCGACTGAGGAGACCGGGTATGGCCGGCAGTACCACCAACCCCCCCACCGCGGCTGGACGCAAGAGGACCAAACAGCCTCCGAGGCAGCGTGCCGTGGAGGCATCCGACGGGCACGACGAGGCGCAGCTGAGGCGCCTGCTGGACGCCATGGTCGCCATGCGGGACGGCAACTTCCGCAAGCGGCTCGCCGTCGTGGACGACGGCCTCCTGGGCGAGCTGGCGGCGGTCTACAACGAGATCGCGGACCGCCAGCACCACCTGTCCTCGGAGCTGACCAGGGTGCAGCGCGTCGCCGGCCGGGAGGGCCGCCACACCGAGCGTCTCAACCCCGGACTGGGCGAGGGATCTTGGGCGAAGGCGATCGATGCCGCGAACGGCCTCGTGGCCGACCTCGTCCGCCCCACGGCCGAGCTCGCCCGGGTCGTCACGGCAGTCTCGGAGGGCGACCTCGAGCAGCGGATGGACACCCAGCTCGACGAGCAGCAGCTGCGAGGGGAGCCGCTACGGCTGGCACGAGGGGTCAACGGGCTGGTCGACCAGCTCTCCTCGATCGCCGACGAGATCACGCGGGTCGCTCGCGAGGTCGGCACGGAGGGCAAGCTCGGCGGCCAGGCGAGGGTGCGCAGCGCGGACGGGAGCTGGCGCGACCTCATGGACGCGGTGAACAGCATGTCCTCCCGGCTCACCGCACAGGTGCGCGACATCGCGCTCGTCACCACCGCGGTGGCGAACGGCGACCTGTCCCGCACCGTCACCGTCGAGGTGTCCGGGGAGATGGCCCAGCTCAAGGCGACGGTGGACCGGATGGTCGACCAGCTCTCCTCGTTCGCGGTCGAGGTGACCCGGGTGGCGCGCGAGGTCGGGACCGAGGGCCGTCTCGGAGGCCAGGCGGACGTGCGCGGTGTGAAGGGGACGTGGAAGGACCTCACCGACTCGGTGAACATCATGGCCTCGAACCTCACCAGCCAGGTGCGCGGCATCTCCTCGGTCGCGCAGGCCGTCGCCCGCGGCGACCTCAGCCAGCAGATCACCGTCACCGCCCGGGGCGAGGTCGCCGAGCTCGCCGAGACGCTCAACTCCATGACCGCGACGCTCCAGACGTTCGCCGACGAGGTCACCCGGGTCGCCCGCGAGGTCGGGACCGAGGGCCGCCTCGGAGGCCAGGCCGACGTCCCGGGGGTCGCCGGCCGGTGGAAGGACCTGACCGAGTCCGTCAACTCGATGGCCGACAACCTCACCGCGCAGGTGCGCGACATCGCCCAGGTCACCACGGCCGTGGCCAGAGGAGACCTGAGCCAGAAGATCACCGTCGACGTGAAGGGCGAGCTCGCCGAGCTCAAGAGCACCGTCAACGTGATGGTCGACCAGCTCTCCGCCTTCGCCGCCCAGGTCACCCGCGTCGCGCGCGAGGTGGGCAGCGACGGCATCCTCGGGGGGCAGGCCGACGTCCCCGGGGTTGCCGGTACGTGGAAGGACCTCACCGACTCGGTCAACTCGATGGCGAGCAACCTGACCGCCCAGGTGCGCAACATCGCCCAGGTCACCACGGCGGTGGCCAGCGGTGACCTCAGCCAGAAGATCACCGTCGACGTCAGAGGTGAGCTCGCCGAGCTGAAGCTGACCGTCAACACCATGGTCGACCAGCTCTCGTCCTTCGCCGACGAGGTCACCCGGGTGGCTCGCGAGGTGGGCGGGGAGGGCCGTCTGGGCGGCCAGGCCGCCGTACCCGGGGTCTCGGGGACCTGGCGAGACCTGACCGACTCGGTGAACTTCATGGCCGGCACGCTGACGGCGCAGGTCCGCAACATCGCCGAGGTCACCACCGCGGTGGCGCGCGGCGACCTCACCCGCACCATCACGGTCGAGGCCCGCGGGGAGATCCTGGAGCTCAAGAGCACCGTGAACACCATGGTCGACCAGCTCTCCGCCTTCGCCGACGAGGTCACCCGCGTCGCCCGGGAGGTCGGCACCGAGGGGCGCCTCGGGGGCCAGGCCGACGTGCACGACGTCTCGGGCACCTGGAAGGACCTCACCGAGAACGTCAACATGATGGCGAGCAACCTGACCGCCCAGGTGCGCAACATCGCCCAGGTCACCACAGCGGTGGCCAGCGGCGACCTGAGCCGCAAGATCACCGTCGACGCTCGTGGGGAGATCCTCGAGCTCAAGAGCACCGTGAACACCATGGTCGACCAGCTCTCGTCCTTCGCCGACGAGGTCACCCGGGTCGCCCGCGAGGTCGGCACCGAGGGCATTCTCGGCGGCCAGGCCCGCGTCCCCGGCGTCGCCGGTACCTGGCGCGACCTCACGGTCTCGGTGAACTCGATGGCGAGCAACCTGACCAACCAGGTGCGCAGCATCGCCGCAGTCTCCACGGCGGTCGCCCGTGGTGACCTCAGCCAGAAGATCTCGATCGAGGCGCGCGGCGAGGTCGCGGCCCTCGCCGGCACGATCAACGCCATGGTCGACACGCTCCGCGCGTTCGCCGACGAGGTCACCCGCGTCGCCCGAGAGGTCGGCACGGAGGGCATCCTCGGCGGCCAGGCGCACGTCCGCGGAGTGGCCGGGACGTGGAAGGATCTCACCGACTCGGTGAACTCCATGGCCGGGAACCTCACCAGCCAGGTGCGCAGCATCGCGCTGGTCACCACCGCGGTCGCCCACGGCGACCTCACCCAGAAGACGTACGTCGACGCGCGCGGCGAGATCCTCGAGCTCAAGACCACGGTCAACCGGATGGTCGACCAGCTCTCCTCTTTCGCCGACGAGGTCACCCGCGTCGCCCGCGAGGTCGGCACCGAGGGCAAGCTCGGGGGCCAGGCCGAGGTGGCCGACATCTCCGGGACCTGGCGCAAGCTCACCGAGAACGTCAACCAGCTCGCCGGCACCCTGACGACACAACTGCGGGCGATCGCGGAGGTCTCCACGGCGGTCACCCAGGGAGACCTCAGCCAGCAGATCACCGTCGAGGCCGAGGGCGAGGTCGCCGAGCTCAAGGACAACCTCAACCAGATGATCGACAACCTGCGCGAGACCACCCGGGCGAACCAGGAGCAGGACTGGCTCAAGACCAACCTCGCCCGGTTCACCGGCCACATGCAGGGCGGCCGGGACCTGCTCGACGTCACCAGGCTGATCGTCACCGAGCTCACGCCGCTGGTCGGGGCGGCCCAGGGCTCGTTCTTCCTGAACGAGGCCGGACCCGACGAGCGCGGCTCCCTCCTCCGTATTGCCTCCTACGGCTACCGGCAGCGCCGACGGGTCCCGGACCGGTTCTCGTTCGGCGAGGGTCTCGTCGGCCAGGCCGCGATCGAGAAGGCGCCGATCATCGTGACCGCGCCGCCGGACTACATCCGCATCGGCTCCGGGCTCGGCGAGGCGAACCCGGTGACCATCGTCATCCTGCCGGTCGTCTTCGAGGACCAGGTGCTCGGCGTGGTCGAGCTCGCTTCCTTCGCGGAGTTCAGCCAGGTCCACATACAGTTCCTGGAGCAGTTGATGGAGATCATCGGCGTCTCCCTGAACGCCATCATCGCCAGCTCCCGGACGCAGGAGCTCCTCGTCGAGTCGCAGCGTCTCGCGTCGGAGCTGCAGAACAAGTCCGAAGAGCTCCAGACCCAGCAGGGCGAGCTCCAGCAGACCAACGCGGAGCTCGAGGAGAAGGCGCGGCTGCTCGCCGCCCAGAACCGTGCCATCGAGATCAAGAATCTCGAGATCGAGGACGCCAGGCGCGGTCTCGAGGAGAGGGCGGAGCAGCTCGCGCTGTCCTCCCGCTACAAGTCGGAGTTCCTCGCCAACATGTCGCACGAGCTCCGCACGCCGCTGAACTCCCTCCTCATCCTGGCCAAGCTGCTCTCGGAGAACGCCGAGGGGAACCTCAACCCGCGGCAGGTCGAGTTCGCGCGCACGATCCACAGCGCCGGCACGGACCTGCTCCAGCTGATCAACGACATCCTCGACCTGTCCAAGGTCGAGGCCGGCAAGATGGACGTCCATCCGGCCGACGTCGCCGTCTCCGGGGTCGTCGAGTACGTCGAGGCGACGTTCCGTCCGCTCACGACCGAGAAGGACCTCGGCTTCGCGGTCACCGTCGCCCCCGACGTACCCCGCAGCGTCTTCACCGACCAGCACCGGCTCCAGCAGGTGCTGCGAAACCTGCTCTCCAACGCGGTGAAGTTCACGACCTCCGGGCAGGTCACCCTCGACATCCGGACCGCCTCGGACGAGCGGTTCACCACGCGCACCCTCACCGAGTCCGACCAGGTCGTGGCCTTCGCCGTGGGCGACACGGGCATCGGCATCCCGCCCGACCACCTGCGCGTGATCTTCGAGGCCTTCCAGCAGGCCGACGGCACGATCAGCCGCAAGTTCGGCGGCACCGGTCTCGGCCTCTCGATCAGCCGGGAGATCGCGCGTCTGCTCGGGGGGGAGATCCACGCCGCGAGCGAGCCGGGCCACGGCAGCACCTTCACCCTGTACCTGCCGCTGCGCTGGACGGGCGACCCGGCCGCCAAGCTCCTCGGCGAGGCCGAGAGCCGCAGGCCGGCTCTCGAGGCTCTGCCCCGGCCTCCTGAGGCAGGCCGGCGCGTGCTCGAAGGATCCGGCGAGCAGACCGTCGAGGACGACACGCGTGATGTCGCCCGGGAGGACAAGGTCCTCCTCGTGGCGCTCACGCCGGCGCACCTGCGCCGTGCCGCGGTCGACCTCGGGCGGACCCGCGGCTTCAAGGTGATCACGGTCGACCGGGCCGCCGTCGCGATGGCGGCGGCGCGGCGGCACCGCCCGGCCGGGATCCTCGTGGGGATGGACCTGACCACAGCCGACGGAGTGTCCCTGCTGCGTTCGCTGAAGGCCGACCCCGAGACTCGGCACGTCCCCACCGTCGCGGTGCACTCGCCCCACGCCACCGACGGCGTCCACGGCGGGAGACACGCAGGTGCGCTGCGGATCGTCGAGGAGCCGGTTACCGCAGAGAGCCTGGAGGCGGCGCTGGACGACCTGGGCGCCTACATCGACCGCGAGACACGGTCCCTGCTTGTCGTCTCGAGCGAGGCGGTCGAGGAGACCGCGGCCGTGGTCGCGCTGTTCGGGGCGGTCCCCGACGTGGACCTGTACCTCGTGGGCACCGTGGAGGACGCCGTGGAGGCGCTCGGGTCCCGGCGGTTCGACTGCGTGGTCGTCGACCTGAAGCTCGCGGGAGGCAGCGGGTTCGACCTGATCAAGCGGATGCGCTCGCGCAAGGCACTGCAGGGGATCCCGGTCGTGGTGAGCGTGGGCGGGGAGGTCTCCGGACGGGACGAGACGCGGCTGCGCCACTACGCAGAGTCCATGGTCGTGAAGTACCCGACGTCCGTCGGGCGGCTCATCGACGACGTCGCCCTGTTCCTCCACCGGTCCGACGTGGAGATCCCCGAGCCGCGGGTCTCCGTGGTCGAGCAGCCCACGGGCGGCACGGAGCTCTTCGCCGGCAAGCGCGTCCTCATCGTCGACGACGACGTGCGCAACGTGTTCGCGCTCGCCAGCGCCCTGGAGGGCCACGGGATCGACGTCGTGTACGCCGACAACGGGGAGGCCGGCATCCAGGCGCTCCAGGGCGAGCCCGACATAGACCTGGTGCTGATGGACGTCATGATGCCGGGCATGGACGGATACACCGCGATGCGCGAGATCCGGAAGATCCCGCGGTTCCGTGATCTGCCGGTCGTCGCCCTCACCGCGAAGGCGATGCCCGGCGACCGCGACAACAGCCTCGCCGCAGGCGCCTCGGACTACGTCACCAAGCCGGTCGACGTCGACGACCTCCTCGCCCGCTTCCGGACGTGGTGGACATGACCGACCGGGCCAGGATCCTGCTCGTCGACGACCGCGAGGAGAACCTCCTCGCCCTCGAGGCGATCCTGAGCTCGCTCAACCAGACCCTGGTGCGGGCGTCGTCGGGAGAGGAGGCGCTACGAGCGCTGCTGAAGGACGAGTACGCGCTGATCCTCCTCGACGTCCAGATGCCCGGCATGGACGGCTTCGAGACGGCGGCGCAGATCAAGGCGCGCATGCGCACCAAGGACATCCCGATCATCTTCCTGACCGCGGTCGACACCGACGAGCACAACGCGTACCGCGGCTACGCAGCGGGAGGCGCGGACTACATAACGAAGCCCTTCGACCCGTGGGTGCTCCGCGCGAAGGTCCAGGTCTTCGTCGACCTGTGGGTGGCCGGCCGCCGTCTCGCGGCCCAGGCCAGCTTCCTGCGGCGGCAGCTCGAGGACAGTCAGGCGCCCGACGTGCTCGGGGAGCTGCGGGAACGGCTCACCCTCGTGGAGGAGTCGATGCAGGAGCTCGGCCGGCAGCTCGCCGAGGGCGACGGGTCGGCCGAGGCGTCGCTGGCCCTGCTCGAACGTCGCGTCTCCTCGATGCGTCAAGCCCTCGACGTGCTCGACACGGAGTCGCCGGTCTCCGGTCAGACCCGCCGCGAGTTCGGCTGAAGGCGCCCAGGTCAGGCACCCCGGCCAGGCCCCGGCAGGTGGATGGCCCCTGCTGCCCTGCGCGGAGAAGAGCCCGTTCCCATTGCCCCCTCTGGTCACTAGAGTCACCCGAACGGGGTACAGAACGGGAGGAACCGGGATGAAGGTGATGGACCCGCAAGGACGGACCGTCCGAGTGCACCGGCGATGGCTTCCGTGGAGGCGCCGCGTGCGGGACATCGAGGGACCCGAAGCCGGAGGCCTCGGTGACCCAACGGGCGACGACCCGATCAGCCTGCCCCTGAGTCTGCTCGGCCTGCTGCTGCTGATCCCGTTCGTGCTCGGCCTCGTGCTGCTGGTCGGCGAGCTCCTCCTGCTCGTCCTGCTGCTCCCGGCGGTTCTGCTCGTCCGCGTGCTGTTCCGGAGCCCGTGGACCGTCGAGGCCACCTGCAAGGGGCAAGTGCTGTGGAGCGAGCAGGTCGAGGGGTGGAACGAGTCGGAGGCGCGGATCCTCGACGTCGCAGCGGTCTACGAGAGGGGCGAGGGGCCCTTCCCGCTGCACGGCGGGCGGGCCTGACCTGTGCGGAGCCGCCTGGCGACCCCGGCCGAGTCGCCCCGCCCGTCGTACCGACGTCTGCTTCGTCGCGGTCGGTTGCAGATTCCCATGGTATGCAGGAGAACTGTTGCTCCCCACGGCAAGATCACCGTGGGAAGCAACAGTTTGCCTACATACCTTGGTAATTGGTGCGCCCGGCGTCAGGCCGGGAAACGCTCACCCTTCTCGGCGAGCTCCACGACGTACGCCGGGGGCGCGAACCTCTCGCCGTAGGCGGCCGCGAGCTCGCGCGCCCGGGCGACGAAGCCGGACAGTCCGCCCTGGTAGCCCTGCATGTACTGCACCGTGCCGCCGTACAGCGGCGGGAAGCCGATGCCGAAGATCGAGCCGATGTTTGCCGCGGCGGCGGACTCGATGACGCCCTCGGCGAAGCACTTCGCGGTCTCGAGCGCCATCCGGAAGAGGTACCGCTCCTGGATGTCCCTCAGCGGGATCTCG
>Ga0208537_1000149_pt1 | contig 11371 bp, 12 predicted proteins | sample MayberrySE_TuleA_FD_185672 | JGI IMG/M metagenome (GOLD analysis project Ga0208537, IMG submission 185672) | Natural and restored wetland microbial communities from the San Francisco Bay, California, USA, that impact long-term carbon... | ecosystem: Environmental > Terrestrial > Soil > Wetlands ...
CGGGAGTGGACGCCGTGACGCTGTTCGAGGGCGACCGAGAGGTGTACGGGCCGATGAGCCTGCATGCGTCCTGAGGGAGCGGTATCTCGTTAGCCATACATAGCGCATGGTGAAAGGCATACGCATCCCGTAGGGTGCTCCCATGGACCAGGTGCTGCGGCCGTTCCCCTTCGAGACCCCGATCGCCCCCGAGGCGCTGATCGACCGGCGCGAGGAGCTGATGCGGCTCAGCCAGGCGGCTGCCGAGCGCGTGCACGTCCGGATGGCCGGACCGCGCCGCTTCGGCAAGACCTCGCTGCTGCTCGCGCATGCGGCGGGGCTCTCGGGCGCGGGGTGGCGCACGGTGCACGTCGACATGTACGGCGTGACCTCGCTCGCCGAGCTCTGCGTCCGGATCGCCTCGTCGTACTCCCGCCTCAAGGACAACCGCCTTCGCGCGCACCTCGACTCGCTGGGCAGCCGGCTCGGGATGTCGCTGACCCCCGCCGGACCGGGGCTGACCCTCGGCCCGCGGCAGCGCTCGGCGACGCCGGAGGCCACCCAGACCGCCGCCGCCGAGCTCCTCGACCTGCCGCTCCACCTGTACGAGAGGGACCAGCGGCCGACCCTCGTGGTCTTCGACGAGTTCCAGGACCTGCTCAGCGCCGGGCCGTCGCTCGACGGGCTGCTGCGCTCGCACGTGCAGTACCACGGCGACGCCGCGGTCTACGTCTACGCGGGCTCGCAGCCCTCGATGATGCGCAAGCTGTTCAGCGACCGGGAGAGGCCGCTCTACGGGCAGGCGGAGCCGCTCGAGCTCGGACCGCTCCCGCTCGACGAGGTCATGGTCGAGCTCGCGGAGCGGTTCGACGAGCTCGGCGAGGACCCCGACGGGTCACTCGCGCCGTTGATGTCCACCGCGGCCGGACACCCACAGCGGACGATGCTGCTCGCTCACCTGCTCCACCGTGAGCTCTCGGCGCGTGCGCTCGGGTTCACGACCCTGCCCGAGGGCGCCGAGGTCAGCGGGATCGCCCTGGCCGACGCCGTCGTACGGCGCGCGCTCGCGACGACCAACGAGGCCCACCAGGCCGTGTGGGACGGCCTGTCGAGCGGGAAGAAGGCCGTGCTCGCCGCGCTCGCCGACGGGGACTCGCCCACGGGTACGACGACCGCTCGTCGGCTCGAGACGTCGCGGGCCACGCTGCAGAGCGCCCTTCGGGACCTCGCCCGAGACGGTCAGCACGTGACCCGCGACCTCGACGCCCCGGGGGGTCCGGGTCCGTGGCGCTTCGTGGACCCGCTCCTCGAGCTCTGGGTACGCGCTCGGGGCCGCCCCTTCTGAGAAGGACCGGCCCCGGACGTCGTACCGCTGCGTCTGTCCTGCTCAGCCGAAGTCGCGCTTCGGCGGCGACACCGTCTTGGCCGGGTCGCGCTCGATGACGCCCTCGAAGATCTCGTCGATGCGCTTGAGCGCCTCTACCTCGAGCTTCACGCCGCTGGCCTTGACGTTCTCGGTGACCTGCTCGGGCCGGCTGGCGCCGATGATCGCGGAGGAGACGTTGGGGTTCTGGAGCACCCAGGCCACGGCGAGCTGGGCGAGCGAGAGACCCGCCTCCTCGGCGACCGGCCTGAGCTGCTGCACGCGCTCGAGCACGCCGTCCTCGAGGTAGCGCTTGACGAAGTCGGAGCCGCCCTTCTCGTCGGTGGCGCGCGAGCCGGCCGGGGGCGCCTGCCCCGGGAGGTACTTGCCGGTGAGGACCCCTTGGCCGATCGGGGACCACACGACCTGTCCGACTCCGAGCTCCTCGGAGGTGGGCACGACCTCGGACTCGATGACCCGCCAGATCATGTTGTACTGCGGCTGGTTGGACACGAAGGGGATCCGCAGCTCGCGGGCGAGGGCGTACCCGCGGCGGATCTCCTCGGCGGTCCACTCCGAGACCCCGATGTAGAGCGCCTTGCCCTGGCGGACGACGTCGGCGAAGGCCTCCATCGTCTCCTCGAGCGGGGTCTCGTAGTCGAAGCGGTGGGCCTGGTAGAGGTCGACGTAGTCGGTGCCGAGGCGCTTCAGGGAGCCGTTGATCGACTCCATGATGTGCTTGCGGGAGAGGCCGTGGTCGTTGTGCAGGCCGGGACCGGTGGGCCAGTAGACCTTCGTGAAGATCTCCAGGCCTTCACGGCGCTCGTCCTTCAGTGCCTTGCCGAGGACCGTCTCCGCCGCGGTGTTGGCGTAGACGTCGGCGGTGTCGAAGGTGGTGATGCCCTCCTCGAGCGCCCGGCGGACACAGGCGAGCGCCGCGTCCTCCTCCACCTGGGAGCCGTGGGTGAGCCAGTTGCCGTAGGCGATCTCCGTGATCTTGAGACCGCTGGATCCGAGGTTGCGAGTTTCCATGCCTGTGAACGTATCCAGGCCGGGCAACGTCATGCCTGTCTGAGCCGGTCGGACGTGGGGCAGCGGTGAGAGCCGTCCGGAAAGGTTTGCACAACTACTGTGCAAAAAGTATGTGCACAGATATTGTGCATGCATGGACGACCGTACTGGCCCCGGGCCGAGCGCCGCTGAGAGCCATCCCGAGCCCCGACGGGTGCGCCTCGACGAACGAGCCGTACGAGTGCTCGCCCACCCCCTGCGTAGCCGCCTTCTGACGCGGCTGAGGTCCGAGGGCCCGGCGACCGCGACGTCGCTCGCCGCGGCCCTGGCCACCAACACCGGGGCGACCAGCTACCACCTCCGCAAGCTGGCGGAGGTCGGCCTGGTCGAGGAGACAGAGCAGGGGACCGGCCGTCAGCGGTGGTGGCGGGCGGCCCACGACATGCACGCGTGGTCCGTCGCGGACGTCGCGGGCGACCCCGACGCCGAGGCAGCCGTGGAGTGGCTGCAGGACAACCAGCTCCGCTTCTACACCGACCTCGTCCAGCGGTGGGCCGCCGAGAGGTCGCAGTGGCCCCTGGAGTGGCGTGACGCCGCCGGCGCCTCGGACTACGCGCTGCACCTCACGCCCGCGCAGCTCAACCGGATGCACGGCGAGCTCGCCGAGGTCGTCGAGCGCTACCGCGCCGAAGGCCTGGCGGAGCCACCGGGCAGCGTACGGGTGGTGTTCCTCATGCACGCCTTCCCGGAGCCGGGCCGCCTGGGAGAGCCGCGATGAGCCCGCAACAGCGCCTCTTAGGGGTGCGGCGGCGCTTCCTCGTCCTGACCGCGCTGCGCTGGGCACCGGTCGGGCTTCTCGTCCCTGTACTCATCCTCCTGGCTCTCGATCGCGGGCTCACCCTGACCCAGATCGGGTTGGCTGCCTCCGCGCAAGGGCTGGTGGTCCTGTTCCTCGAGCTACCCACCGGCGGACTCGCGGACGCCATGGGGCGCCGGCCGGTGCTCGTCGTGGCGGGGGTTGTCGGGATCGGCTCGACGGCCCTGCTGCTCACCGCCGAGGACCTGACCGGCTTCGCCCTCGCGTTCGTCCTCCAGGGCGTGTACCGCGCCCTCGACAGCGGACCGCTCGAGGCCTGGTACGTCGACGCGGTCCACGCCGCCGAGCCGGACGCCACCAGCGCCGACCGGGAGGTGGAGCGTGGGCTGAGCCGTGCCGGGGCGGTCGTCGGTCTGGCGCTGGCCGGAGGCGCCCTTGCCAGCGGCGGTCTGGTCGCACTCGACGGCCTCGCCCCCGTCGAGCCCCTCGCCATGCCCGTGCTCGTCTCCCTGGCCCTCCAGGTGCTCGCGCTTCTCGGCGTGCTCACGCTGATGACGGAGGTGCGCCGCGTCCACGACACGGGTGCCGCGCTTCGGTCGGCGCGCGAGGCGCCGCGGGCGATCGTCGCGGGTATCCGCCTGGTGCGCTCGTCCCGGGTGCTCGCCGCCATCGTGGCGGTGGAGCTCTTCTGGGGCTTCGGGGCCGCCGGCTACGAGACCCTCTACCCGGTGCGGCTGTCGGAGATCGCGAGCGACGCCGAACGTGCGGCCGTCCTGGTCGGGCCGACCGTCTCCGTCGCCTGGCTGCTCTCAGCGGCCGGCTCGGCCTGCCTGCCCTTCCTCAGCCGACGCCTCGGCACCGCGGGGGCCGCGGCCGCCCTGCGGGTCCTGCAAGGGGTTGCCGTGGCGGCGATGGGGCTGCTCGCCGGTGTGGTCGGGGTCGTGGTCGCCTACCTGGTCTGCTACCTGGCGCACGGGGCGTCGAACCCCGCGCACATGACACTGCTGCACCGTCAGGTGGACGGCTCGGTGCGGGCCACCGCCATCTCGGTCAACTCGATGCTGGCCCAGGCATCGGGAGCGGTCGGCGCGATCGTGCTGAGCGCTGTCGCCGACCACACCTCCGCAAGCGTCGCGATGTACCTCGCGGGCGGCGTCCTGGCCGCCGCCGCCCCGCTGTACCTGCCTGCGTGGCGGCACGAGCGCAGGCGGGCGCAGGTGCCGACTGCCGAGGTCAGTAGCGCTCTGGCAGCTTCTGACCCATCTTGACCTGGGGCTTGGGCAGGCGCAGGAAGCGCAGCTGCATGGCGCGCAGGATGCCGTAGAACGTCGCGCCCTTGTGCGACTCGTCCGGAAACCGCTGGCGCAGGTCCCGCTTCAGCCGGAACACGAGCAGCATGGTGTCCACGGTGACCAGCAGGATGGTCACGAGCCACAGCGACTGGCCGTAGCGGTTCAGCGTCGGGTTGCCGGAGTAGGTCAGCACCATGATGACGATCAGCAGGGGGAGCAGGAACTCCGCCGCCGAGAGCCTGGAGTCGACCCGGTCGCGGATGAACCGGCGGACCTTGCCCTGGTCACGAGCGGGCAGGAAGCGCTCGTCGCCGGTCTTCATGCCCTCGCGCATCTTGGCGTTCTGCTGGACCCGGCTTTGGCGCAGCTGCTTGGCCGCGGCCTTCTTGTCCGCGGCGCCCTTGGCCCGGGCCTTCGCCGCGGCCTCGGCCTCGCGTCTGGTCGGGGTGGGGCGTCCCTTGCCTCCCGGCTTGGGAGGCGTCGCTTCGGGGGTGGTCTCTTCGGACTTGGTACGTCGGAACAAGGCGGCCTTCTGCATGATCGGGCGGGGCTCTCGACCCCTGGGTCGCCCCCAGGGTACCCGCGGGAACCTGCTACCTCCGCCGACCGTTGCACCGTAGGGTGGACAGACAGGACCAGCCACGAAGAGAAACAAGAAGGGGGCCCCGCACACCATGAGCCTCATGAAGCGCATCAGCCTGATCTTCCGATCCAAGGCGAACAAGGCCCTCGACCGCGCCGAGGACCCGCGGGAGACGCTGGACTACAGCTACCAGCGGCAGATCGAGATGCTCTCGAAGGTGCGTCGTGGTGTCGCCGACGTGGCCACGAGCCGCAAGCGCGTGGAGCTCCAGGTCAACCAGCTCGAGCAGCAGTCCCAGAAGCTCCACGACCAGGCGCAGAAGGCGCTGTCGATGGGGCGCGAGGACCTCGCCCGCGAGGCGCTCACCCGCAAGTCCGGGCTCAGCGGGCAGATCAGTGACCTCCAGGCGCAGCAGGCCCAGCTCCAGGGGGAGGAGGAGAAGCTCACCCTCGCCTCACAGCGACTCCAGGCCAAGGTCGAGGCCTTCCGCACGAAGAAGGAGACGATCAAGGCCACCTACACCGCCGCCGAGGCGCAGACCCGGATCAACGAGGCGTTCTCCGGCATCTCCGAGGAGATGGGCGACGTCGGGCTCGCCGTCCAGCGCGCCGAGGACAAGACGGCACAGATGCAGGCCCGCGCCGGTGCCATCGACGAGCTGATCTCCTCCGGCGCCCTCGAGGACGTCAGCGCGATCGGACAGGGCGACGACATCGCCCGCGAGCTCGACGCCATGTCGAAGGACTCCGACGTCGAGGCCGAGCTCGCCGCGCTCAAGTCCGGGTCGTCCCAGCCGCAGAGCTCTCTGGAGGCCGGCGAGGGCGCTCCCGCCTCCGCGGTCCAGGAGGAGCGCCAGAAGGAAGGCGGACAGGCATGATCGTGCGCATTCTCGGCGAGGGCCAGTGGGACGTGGCCGAGGAGCACCTCACCGAGCTCAACCGCCTCGACGCCGAGGTCGAGAAGGCGATCGAGAGCAGTGACGAGGTCGCGTTCGCCAACGGTCTCGCCGCCCTGCTCAACAGTGTCCGCACGGAGGGCGCGCGTCTCCCCGACGACACCCTCCACGACTCGGACCTGATCCTTCCTCCTGCGGACGCCTCGATCGAGGAGGTCCGGCACATGCTCGACGACGAGGGGCTGATCCCGGGCTGATGGCCAGAACCCGTTTCATCAAGGACACCGGGCTCACCGCCCGGATGACCCTCGTGATGTTCCTGCTCGGGGCGCTGTTCGTGGCGCTCATCGTCGGGCTGATGTACGCCCTGCCCAACTACGCGTTCATCATCGGGATCATCGGCCTGGGCATCGTCTGGTTCCAGTGGTACAACTCCGACACCCTGGCCCTGAAGGCGATGCGCGCCCGGGTGGTCACACCCGAGGAGGCCCCGGAGCTGCACGGCATGATCGACCGGCTCTGCGCGATGGCCGACATGCCCAAGCCCCGGGTCGGCATCTCCTACACCGACCTGCCGAACGCCTTCGCGACCGGAAGGTCGCCGCACCGGGCAGCGGTCTGCGTGACCACGGGGATCCTCGACCGGCTCACCACCGAGGAGCTGGAGGGCGTGCTCGCGCACGAGCTCTCGCACGTCGCCCACCGTGACGTGCTGGTGATGACCCTGGCTTCCTCGGCGGGAATCGTGGCTGGCATGGCCACCCGGGGCGCCCAGTACGGCGCGATCTTCGGCGGCCGTCGTAGCGACAACAACGGGGCCGGAGCCTTCGGGTTCCTGATCGCGATCGTGGTCAGCCTCGTGGTCTACGCGATTTCCTTCTTCCTCACCCGGCTCCTCTCGCGCTACCGCGAGCTGTCCGCGGACCGGGCAGGCGCCTACCTGACGCAGAAGCCGAGCGCCCTCGCCTCGGCGCTGACCAAGATCACGGGCGAGATCGCCGCGATCCCGAACCGCGACCTTCGCTCGGCCCAGAGCATGAACGCCTTCTTCATCGCACCCGCGATCAGCGGCGCGACGATGCAGACCCTCACCTCGACCCACCCCTCGCTCGAGCAGCGGCTCGAGCAGCTCGCGAAGGTCGCCGCGGAGCTGGGGCGGCCCCTCGACGGCGGCTTCCCGCCCCCGGGCCTCGACCGGTGAGCTTCTGGGACTCCGTCCTGGGCCGCCGCAAGCCCGTCCAGGCGAAGCTCGACGCGCTCTTCGCGCTGCCCGGTGCCGCGATCACCCTGCAGACGGCCGCCGGGTTCACCCCCACCGGAGTCGGGTCGGTCTGCTACCGGGAGGCCGAGGGCGCCGCGTTCGCGCAGACCCAGGCCGACGTGGTGGCCCTCCTCGACGCGGACGAGGGACCCGACGTCGAGCGTTCGGTCGACGAGTTCGGCTTCACGTGGCTGGTCACCCGGCAGGACCCCTCCGACATGGCCGCGCTCGTGACCGACCTCCACGCGGTGAACACCACGCTCGAGGCACAGGGGTTCGGACCCGGCCTGCTGTGCTCACTGGTCGGCTTCACCGACGCCTCCGGACGGCGACTCGGCCTCGTGTACCTCTACAAGCAGGGCACCTTCTACCCCTTCGTCCCGCTCGACGGCCAGCGGAGGGACAACGTGCTCGAGATCCAGGTGCGCGACCTGCTCACGAACGAGCTCCCGGTCGAGCCTCAGCTCCAGCGGTGGATGCCGGTCTGGGGCGCGCCGGGGCTCTGACCCCCGCCGGACCTGGGCGGGCGCGCCCGCGAGAGTCAGTCCTTGGCGGCCTTCGTGGCGCCGATGCCCGGCAGGTCGAGCATCCGCTGGAGCGCCACCTTGGCCCACTTCTCGGTCTCCGGGTCGACCTGGATCTGGTTCACCACGTTGCCGGCGACCAGGTTCTCCAGGGCCCAGACGAGGTGCGGCAGGTCGATCCGGTTCATCGTCGAGCAGTAGCAGACCGTCTTGTCCAGGAAGACGATGCTCTTGTCGGGATGCGCGTTCGCGAGCCGCTGCACGAGGTTGAGCTCGGTGCCGATCGCCCACGACGAGCCCGCCGGCGCGGCCTCGATCGTCTTGATGATGAACTCGGTGGACCCGACGAGGTCGGCTCGGGTGACCACGTCGTAGGTGCACTCCGGGTGGACCAGGATGTTGATGTCGGGGACCATCTCGCGCAGCTCGTCCACGACCGCGGCCGAGAACCGCCCGTGCACCGAGCAGTGGCCCTTCCACAGGATCATCTTGGCGGCCCGGATCTCCTCGTCGGTCAGCCCGCCGTTGGGACGGTGCGGGTCCCAGACGACACAGTCCTCGAGGGCGAGGCCCAGGCCGAGCACGGCGGTGTTGCGACCGAGGTGCTGGTCCGGGAGGAAGAGCACCTTGGTGTCCGGGCCGTGCTGGTCGAACGCCCAGCGTAGGGCCACGTCGGCGTTGCTCGACGTGCACACCGCACCGCCGTTGCGGCCGCAGAACGCCTTGATGTCCGCGGAGGAGTTCATGTAGGTCACGGGGACCACGGAGTCGGCCACGCCGGCGTCCGTGAGCGCGTCCCAGGCGTCCTCGACCTGGCCGAGCGCGGCCATGTCCGCCATCGAGCAGCCGGCCGCGAGGTCGGGAAGGACCACCCTCTGCTGGGGTGAGGTCAAGATGTCGGCGGACTCGGCCATGAAGTGCACACCGCAGAAGACGACGTACTCGGCCTCCGGGCGGGCGGCCGCCTCACGGGCGAGCTTGAAGGAGTCACCGGTCACGTCGGCGAACTGGATGACCTCGTCGCGCTGGTAGTGGTGCCCGAGGACGAACAGGCGCTCACCGAGCGCTTCCTTGGCCGCGCGGGCGCGGTCGACGAGGTCGGGGTCGGACGCGGGCGGGAGCGAGCCGGGGCAGTCGACGCCGCGCTCGGAGCTCGGGTCCGACCCGTGGCCGAGGACCAGGAGGGGAAGGTGGGTTGTCGTCACTCCGACAGTATTTCAGAACGAGGCCGGTGAACCCCACCTACGTCCGGCCTTGAGACTCGGGACCACCGGCCCGCTAGACCATCGGCGCCACGAGGATGGTGTCAGAGGAACAGTCCGCTGGGGAGGTACGGCATCGGCGGCTTCATGTGCCGCAGGGCCAGGTAGCCGGAGCTGAGCAGCGTGAGCCGGGCCTCCATCCCGACGTCCACCGCCCACTCGTTGGCCGCGGTGACCCGGGAGATGCTGAACGGCTCCTCGGGCTTCGAGGCGGCGAGCACCTCCCACAGCAGGTCGGTGGCGGTACGCCGGTTGGTCGCGGCGAGCAGGTAGGGACCGGCGCCGTTCTCGTCGACGTAGGCGTAGCCGGACCCGGTCGACCGGTCCACCACGACGAGCGGGTACATGCTCGCCAGGAGCTCGTGGTCCACGCCGTGGGCGGCGTCGCGGACCTGGCGGTCGACGGAGTTCATCAGGTCGATGTCCGCAGCGTCGCCCTCGCGCACCCGCTCCACGACCGGCAGCGACGAGCGGTCCACGACACCCCTGAGGGTCATCGTCGGATGGAGCGTGAACCCGGCGTGGCGGTAGCGACGCGCTGCCCGGGGGTCGGGGGAAGCCGACAGCATCCCGCGCAGGCAGCCGTCGCCGTGGGACAGGGCGGCGTCGAGGAGCTGACGCCCGAGCCCCCGCGCCTGGAGGCCCGGTCGCACCACGAAGGACGCCAGGATCCAGGTCAGGTCGCGCCTCATCGCCGCGGCGACGCCGACGATGCCGTCCGGGCCGTCGGCGACCCAGCAGCCCTCGGGGTCGTGCTCGAGGATGTGGTGCATCTGCCGAAGCCAGGTGCGCACGCCGTCGCCCGACCGCTTGGTCGGCTCGGGTCGCTCGGCGTTGTGCTTGCGGACGTCGAGCTCGTAGAAGCCTTCTGCGGTCAGACGCTCCACGGCGGGGAGGTCAGCCTCCGTCATCGGGCGGACGTAGAGGTCGGTGGCGCTGGAGGTCGACACAGCGCCAACCTACCCATCGGCGCGGCCCTGCAAGCGTCGTACGACGGGGCACGGCACGATAGGCCCATGCGCGTCGTCATCGCTCCCGACAAGTTCGCCGGCACCCTGACCGCGGTAGAGGCTGCCCGGGCCATCGCGGAGGGGTGGCGACGGCGGGCACCGGGGGACGAGGTCGACCTGGTGCCGATGGCGGACGGCGGGCCGGGCTTCGTCGACGTGCTGCATGCCTCGCTGGGCGGGGACCTGCACGCCTTGACCGTGACGGGTCCGTACGGCGACCCCGTGCCTGCGAGCATCCTGCTGCTCGACGGCACGGCGTACGTGGAGAGCGCGCAGGCATGCGGACTGCACCTTGCTCCACCGGAGCGCCGCAGCCCGGAGCACGCCACCACCCGCGGTGTGGGCGAGCTCCTCGCCGCGGCCGTCGACGCCGGGGCCCGCCGCGTCGTGGTGGGGCTCGGAGGGTCGGGCACGAACGACGGGGGAGCGGGTCTGCTGTCCGCGCTCGGGGCGGTCGCGGTGCCTCCCGGCGCCCTCGACGAAGGCCCGGCCGGCCTGAGCGCGCTGGAGAGCGTGGACCTGAGCCTGGCGCGCAGCCGCGTGGAGGGTGTCACGATCGACGCGGCGAGCGACGTCGACAACCCGCTGCTGGGCCTGATCGGCGCCACCAACGTGTACGGCCCCCAGAAGGGGGTCGCAGAGGACCGGCTGCAGGCCGTCGACGCCATGCTCGAGAACCTCGCAGCAGCCACCGACAAGAAGACGGCCCTCGCCAAGGGCGCGGGTGCCGCGGGCGGCCTCGGGTTCGCGCTGCTGCTCCTGGGCGCCACGCGCCGTCCCGGTGTCGACCTCGTGGCGGAGGCGGTCGGGCTGGAGGACAAGACGGCCGGTGCGGACCTGGTGATCACCGGGGAAGGCGCCTTCGACTTCTCCTCCCGCTCCGGGAAGGTGCCCTACGGCGTCGCGGGGGTTGCCGGACGGGCGCTCGTGCCGTGCATAGCGCTCGCCGGGAAGGTCCTCGTCGGCTCCCGGGAGATGCGGGCCCTGGGCGTCGAGTCGGCGTACTCCGTGGTGGACCTCGTGGGGGAGGAGCAGTCCTTCGCGGACCCCGCCGGCAGTCTCGCCGCTCTTGCCGAGCGCACCGCACGCACCTGGTCGCACTGAGGTCGCCGTCCGAACCGCGCAGGTCTGCCTCGAGACCACGCGTGGCTCGTCGCTCCCGACCGGGCCAGGGGACCTAGGTCCCGTTCGGGGACGGCGGGGTTGGGAATAGCGACGGATGTGCGACCATTGAACCTGCACAGAAACTTGTCTGAGCCCCATGGGAGTCACACGATGACCGAGCAGGTCGAAACCACCGAGTCGCAGGTCCGCACCGACGGCATCAACATCTCCGACGCCGCCGCCGCGAAGGTCAAGAGCCTTCTCGAGCAG
>Ga0208537_1000150_pt1 | contig 11368 bp, 10 predicted proteins | sample MayberrySE_TuleA_FD_185672 | JGI IMG/M metagenome (GOLD analysis project Ga0208537, IMG submission 185672) | Natural and restored wetland microbial communities from the San Francisco Bay, California, USA, that impact long-term carbon... | ecosystem: Environmental > Terrestrial > Soil > Wetlands ...
CGTCGGTGTCGAGGCGGATCTGACTGATCGCAGCGATGTGGATCATGTGGTTCATCCGCCGGTTCCCGGCACGGGATAGCCGGTGCCGGTTCTGCTCCCCCGAGGAGGCGTCCAGGGGTGCGGTGCCGGTCCAGGACGCGAAGCGGTTGCGGTCAGCGAACCGGGTCACGTCCCCGACGTCGGCCAGCACTCGAGCTGCCACCACGGGCCCCACGCCGTGTTTCAGTTCGGCGGTGGCCTTCTTGATCTTCGCCTCGACCGCGATCAGCTCGGCGAGCCTCTTCGGCAGCGATGCGGCGTGAGGTCGCGTTTCGCCTGTCCAGGCAGCAGTTCTGCGAGCAGCGCCTGAAGTCGGTCGACGGTCTGGACCTGGCGCCTGGTGAGCGCTTCGCGGCGGTCAGTGAGCATCCGCAGGGCTTCGAGTTCGGCGTCGAGCTCCAGCACCCGCAGGGTCTTGGTGCGGACCGCGACTGCCGCGACCGCGTGCGCGTCGTGTGCGTCGGTCTTGCGGTTGTGTCCGGTGTCGAAGAGCCGGACCCGGGCGGCGAGCTTGGCGGGAACGTCGACAACCTGCTCGCCGTCTTCGAGGAGCCGCTGTGCCAGTGGTCGGCCGGCACCGTTGCTTCCTTCGACCGCCCAGACCCGGGCGGGCCACTTCCTCGCGTAGGTCCGCATCGCTGCGTAGCCGGCCCGATCGGTGGTAAACCTGCCCGACCCGAGCAGCTGCTCGTGTTGGTCGACGACCTCGATGGTGGCCGAGAGCTTGTGGGGATCGACCCCAATGATGACTTGCTCGTCTTGCTGACCCATGTGCTGCTCCCGCCTGTTCGATCCGATGTGGACGGCGAGGTGGGCATTGCTACTACGAGCAGGGCAGTCCCTTCTTGAGCCACGCCTCGTCACGGTGACCGGCGGGCCGCAGACCGAAAGAGAGCCACGCCAAACAACCGGTGGGCAGCCGCATGGAGAGCCGCCCGCCGATCACCTGGACCGAGTCTGGCCAGACGCCGGTCCTACGGGATTCGTCTAGTAGGCTCCTGTCGGCACTTGCAGCAGTGCGACTCGATGAAAGCACCGCGACCGTCGACCTGGACCAGGTGCCCGACCCGAAAGCGGGTCGAAACGTCGACCAGTATCGAGCGCAGCGCGACGACTGACCGCATAACAAAGAAGGCACGCGGGCATGCGCCGGACCGAAGTTCGTCTGAGCGCCGCGGAGATCATTGCGTCGTCGCGGTCCCAGCCGAGAAGTCGGTTGGCGACGCGACGTCGGAGTCCAACACCGTCTTGACGATCTGGTGTGCCCTTTTCGTGGCGTTCGACCTGGACTTCTGCTTCCGGACTAGGCCACAGGATCTCTCGGGACTTAAGGACGGCACCGGTGCGCTACACCTCCGACGACGAACGTCGCCGCAGGTTGAGAGCCGTCGGAGGTGTCGGGATGACCAAACAGATGTCCGCCCAGACGCGACTGGAGCGCGTGCTCGGCGTGCCGCTGGCCGAGAATGCCGTGCGCCAGTGGCCGCAGGGCGGCGAGGTGGTCAAGGGACGCAGACGCATCGCGGAGGTGGAGTCGAACTTCGAGTTGCTTCGGCTGGCCGTCGGTCGGCGGCACCGTCTGGGCAACACGGTCGTGGTCGAGTGGAGTTCCGACTACGGTGACGGGCGGATCTACCGAAACGTGTCGATCGCCGAGCTCGAGGGAGGGTCCGCGGTCCGCGTGACCGACTACTGGGGCGAGCCCTTCACCCCGCCGCCGTGGCGGCACGGGTTGACCGCGCCTCTGCCCATACCGCCCGGAGGTCCGTGGCCCTCGTCAGAAGAATTGGTGGCCGAGTAGGCCGACTCACCGCATCTGCGGTCGAGCGGATGGCGCTCTTGGGCACGCCGACATTGAAGCGACCTCCTGCCACCAGGGAGTTCGGCTGGAGCGGGACCGCGTCTCTAAGGTCGAGCGTCACTCCCTCGAGGTCATTGCCTCCCGCCTGCAGTGAAGGTGCTGCTCACAGCCAGGCCGCGGGTCGCTCCGCGCTTCCACTGATTGACCGGCTTGAGTCATTCCGCCGCAGGTCGTCCACGTCACGGGAGGTCGCGCAGCCGGTTCTCGAGGAACCGGCGGATGGCTGGCTCCGTCGTGAGTGAGATCGCGCGCTGGTAGGCGACGGCGGCAGCCTGCGGCCGGCCGGCGTCCGCGAGCAGCTGCGCTCGTGTCGCCCATGCCGGCTGGAACCTCTCGATGAGCGGGTCCTGGTCACGCTCCAGCAGGGCGAGCCCGGCCTCCGCCCCGTCCACGCGTGCTACGGCGACCGCTCGCGCGACCCGAGCCCCGAGCGTGGGCGCGACCTTGGTCAGTGCTTCGGTGAGCCGGAGAACCCCCGCCCAGTCGACGCTGCAGGCGCGACGTCGTACGGCGTGGGCGGCTTGGAGAGCCGCCTCCAGCTGGAAGCGGCCGATGGGCTCGTCCGTCCGTACGCGGATCTCCGTTGCTCGTTGCACCAATCGCTCGGCGTCCGCGATGAGCTCGGCGTCCCACCTCCTCACGTCCTGCTCCTCCAGGGGAACGAACACGCCGTCGACCTCGCGCGCGCCCGCCCGCGAGGCGGCGAACGAGATCAGCGACGCGAGGCCGCACGCCTCCGCGTCGTCGAGCAGCGAGGCGAGCAGCACCGCGAGGTAGCGGGCCTCGTCGGCCAGCGACGTGCGCTCCTGGGCACCGGACACTTGCCACTCGATGGCGTAGGCCCCGTAGATCGCCTCGAGCACGGCGTCGCGACGGCCCGGCAGGTCCGCGCGCGTGGGTACGGCGAACGGGATGCCGGCGTCGCGGATCCGGCGCTTCGCGCGGACGAGCCGCTGAGCCACGGTCGCCCGCGGCAGGGCGAAGGCGGTGGCGATCCGGGCGGCGTCGATTCCGAGCACTGTGTTCAGCATCAGCGGCGTGCGGATCGCACGGTCGATCGCCGGGTGGGCGCAGACGAACAGCAGCTCCAGCCGCTTGTCGGGGATCGCGTCGGGGTCGACGGCTGCGAGGACGGCCAACTGGTGGGCGTCGGGATCCAACGGCACCGACGTACGCGCGGCCGCCGAACCCACCGCGTCGCGGAGCCGGTTGCGGGCGACGGTGAGCAGCCATCCCTCGGGGTTGTCCGGAACTCCGGACGCCGGCCAGCTTCTCAGCGCCCGTTCGAACGCGTCCGCCAGCACGTCCTCGGCGAGGGCGAGGTCGCGCGTGCCGGCCGCGAGCAGGGCGACGAGACGCCCGTAGCCGGTGCGGGCGATCTCCGCCGCCCGCGCCGCCACGTCCGTCGTACCGTCCATCACGCCCCAGGGAACGTCCAGTCCGTCCAGGCTCCGTCGACGAACCGCGTCGCGGTAGGGCGGATCTCGACGTCGCCGTAGAACGCGGACGGTGCCTTCTCGGCCCAGGCGATCGCCGCGTCCAGGTCGGGTACGTCGATCACGAAGGTGCCGCCGAGCTGCTCCTTCGTGTCCGCGAACGGTCCGTCCTGGACGAGCAGCTCGCCGGTCTTGCGGCTGATCGTCGTCGCCGCCGAGCTGGGGGCGAGCACCTCTGCCGACAGCAGCGCGCCGGCGTCGTCGAGGGCCTTGGCGTATGCCTCGAACGCTGCCATCCCCTCCTTGAGGGCCTCCTCACCGAGCTGCTCGGCGGTCATCTCCGGGTAGTGCAGCAATAGTGTGTAACGCATGGGGTCATCCTTCCTCGTACTGGAACCTTCGAGGGGATGACGATCGAGAAGCGCGCCGATCGACAGTCCCGCGCGGATCGCTTTCACGCCGGTCACGGCAAGCCACGTTACCTGCGGCGCCACCCCTCGTGTGTGATCCCGTAGCGCTCGCGAAAGCGCCTGACGACGCAGGTCATACCGCCGCTATCGACCGATGCGCGGGCCGCCGTAGCGGCGACGCACAGAGTGCCTTATGGCGCCCGGTCCCGAGCCCACCACAACGTGGACGGTCGATGACCAGCCGACCAACCAGACTCATGAAAAGACATCGAGGCTAGGTGCCAGGCTAGCTGCCAGACTTCTTCGTCGGCGCCGGGTACGGGGTCTTGCCCTGGGCGAGGGCGTCGGTGAGCTGCTCAATGCGGCGGGTGCGGGTCTCCGGGGGCACCGCGGTCTGGATGCGGTGCAGGAAGGCGAAGCGGTTGCGGCCGTCCAGCGCGGCGTAGACGTCGGTGAGGTCGCGCGCGGCCAGGGCGGCGGCGAGGTCGTCGGGCACCACTGCGGTGGCCGGGCTGTCGTAGGCGGCGTCCCAGCGGCCGTCCGCCTTCGCCCTTTCCACCTCGGCCAGGCCGGCGGGGCGCATCCGCCCCTCGGCGGTGAGGCGCTCGATGCGCTCGCGGTTGATCTTCGACCAGACGCTTCTCGCGCGCCGCGGGGTGAACCGCTGCACGTACCACTCGTCGTCGAGCCGCCGGGCGATGCCGTCGATCCAGCCGAAGCAGAGCGCCACGTCCACGGCCGTCGTCCAGTCGATCGACGTGACTCCGGTGCCCTTCTTGGCCATCCGCATCCAGACGTGCGAGGCGGACGACGCGTTGTCGACGAGCCAGGCCTCGAACGCCTTGTCGTCCTCGAAGAACACCGCGTCGGTGTGGACCATCGACATGGCGGCAGCCTAGCCTCGCGCAGCCGATCACCGCCGCAAAGCACTACGACCTGCGTCACTTCGCCGCTTGACGGCGATACGTCGCGTCGTGGTGTCGCAGCCACCACGGGCGGCGACAAGGATCGCCCAGGACATCCTCAAGTAGGCCAACCGCAAACAGACTCCCATAGCGGCACTTGGGGACTTGCTCTGGCTGGGCGCCGACGGCTCAAGTCTTCACCACGCAGCGAACGTCCTGCCTGACCTGCGTGACCCTGGTCGGATGATCGGAGCGTCCGTGATGTCGGATCCCACCCCATTTGCCCACGACGTGGCGAAGGCCGTGCCTATGCTTCGCGGGTGTTGACGAGCGATGAGCCTGATGTGGGGTCGGGAAACCGCCCGGCCGGAGACGACGCGCAGTACCTGTTCCAGGTCGTGAAGACGATTCGCGGCAGAGAAGCCACCACCAGGGCGAAGTTGGCGAACGAGGGGTGGGAGTTCGTCTCCCAGACCCAAGGGACGCTCCGCACGGAGATGACCTTCCGTCGCGTGAAGCCGCAAGACCCGCTTCAGCGAATTTTGATGGTCATCGCCACCGGCTGGAAAACCTTTCGCCGACTGAGCCCGATGCTGCAGCGGGGCCTGTTGGCGGGACTGGCTGCAGCGATCCTGCTGGGCATCGGGGGGATTCTTGTCGCATTGATCGGCGGGGACGACAACATCCCGGGGCCGACTGCCGCACCGACCACGTCCTCTGCCGAACCAAGTGCGACGTCGAACACCCCGTCGGCCGAGCCGACTGCGGATGCGGCCACATCACTCGCCGAACCGACGGTCACCGACATCACCGTTGACGGCTTGGTCGACAAAATCAACGCAAACAACATGAATGTCGGGGATCAGTTCCGGTTGGCCGGCGAGCTGGTCGGGTCCCAGTTCTGGGCGACGGGGGCGTCCGGGGACTTCTTTGTCACGCTGAAGACAAAGGAGGGCTCAGACCTGATCGTCTTTGTCCAAGAGTCTGCTGCGAAGGAGTGGCAAGACGGTACGAAGGTGGAGATGGTCGTGGAGAACGTGGAGCGCACGATCAGCGGGGAAACGACCGGTGGTTGGTTGGAAGCCCTGTCGGTAAAGACGATCGCCGGCGGGACGAACAAGAAAGCCAAGCTGGCGGCCCCGAGGCCGCCGAAGCTGTCTGATGCTCTCTCGGAATACGCGACGACGCTCAACACGACTCTTGGGTCGACGGTCATCGACGGTATCGACCCGGGAGGCGCAGACGGGGTGTTCTACGTCAACCTGAACTTGGGCTTCGCATCGTTGTCGAAGCTGGAAGCGCAGACGACGATCAAGACCATGAACAGTCAACTGGTTGACGTCGCCGCCGACATTAACTCGGGTACACCGATCCTGAGGTATTACCTCGCTGGGGATGTCGTCGCAGAGAACCGGTACATCGTGGACCCGTGGGATGTGACGTTTGAGGGCATGCTGGATGACTAGGGCCGTGCCTTCGAAGTCCGATCGAGTCAAGCGTTTCGTCTGAAGGCAACCGGGGGGGCTGTCAGCGTTTGCCCCCGACCCGAGCCTCGAGACGGCTTCACGGCGGGTGACGCCCGCAATGCTGGCGCCCTGCAGCCGCGCCGGACGCGTGGACGTCACCATGGTGCGTCAATCCGCCGCGATTGTCGCCGACGGGCGGGTCCACCGGACCACTGAATTCCGACTTCCCCGTGCGTGGCAGGTGAGGGCTCCGTCCAACGTCTGTGCAGGTCAGGACGTCGCGGGGTCGCGGTGCCTGAGGATGGTCTACTCAGGGCACCAGCCCGCCGTCGTACGCGGTGATCACCAGTTGCACCCGGTCACGCACGCCCAGGTTGGACAGCAGGTGGCTGACGTGCGTCTTCACCGTCGACTCGCTGAGGTGCAGGCTCTCAGCGATCTCCCCGTTCGTCGCGCCCTGCGCCACCTTGCGAAGGACGTCGGTCTCGCGCTCGCTCAACCGCTCGATCGCTGCCGACCGCTCCGGCGAGGCGTGTCGCCGGAGGTGGCGCTCGACGAGGCGCTGGGTGATCGGGGGTGCGAGCTGGAGGTCGCCGGCGTGGACGGCGTGGAGGGCCTCCACGAGCCGCTGTCGCGGAAGGTCCTTGAGCAGGAAGCCGCTAGCGCCCGCCCGCAGGGCGCTCACGACCAGGTCATCGTCGTCGAACGTGGTGAGTACGACGACCCGGGTCGGCGGCGTCTCGTCCCGCAGGAGCTGGCGGGTCGCTTCGATCCCGTCGGTGCCGGGCATGCGCACGTCCATCAAAGTGATGTCCGGCCGGAGGTCGCGAGCCGCGCGCACGGCCTCCGCCCCGTCCGCGGCCGTGCCGACCACGTCGATCCCGAGCTGGCTGTGCAGAATCGACGCGAGGCCGTCGCGAATGAGCTCCTGGTCGTCGGCGATGAGCACCGAGATCACGCAAGTACCTCCTGCAGTACCGGCACCGACACGTGGACGCGGAACCCGCCCCGGGCGGGACCGGCCGTCACCTGACCGTCGAACGGCGCCAGCCGTTCGCCCATGCCGACCAGCCCGTGTCCGCCCGAGGGGACCGGCGCATGGACCGCCGGGCCGGGGTCAACGACCTCCAGGTCGACATGTGGGCCGCGTCGACTGACCAGGACCCGCACCGAGGTCCCCGTACTGTGCTTCACGACGTTCGTGAGGGCCTCCTGGACGATGCGGTAGAGCTCGCGCTCGAGCTCCGGTGCCAGCCCGCCGAGATCCCCCTCGCGGGCGACGGTGACCTCCAGCCCGGCGCCGGCCATCACGGCGGCCAGCGCATCGAGGTCGTCGAGCCCCGGGTCGTCGGCGGGGGCGTCGGCGTCGCGGAGCACGCGCACGAGGCTCCTCAGGTCGGCCAGGCCACGCCGGCCGGCTGCCTGCACCTCTCGGGCCGCCTCCCGGGCCCCCTCGGGGTCGTCGACGACCGCGTCCTCGCAGGCCTCGGCCTGGATGACCGCCACCGTCAGTGTGTGGGCGACGACGTCGTGCAGCTCGCGGGCCAGGCGCAGTCGCTCGGTGGCGACCACCAGCCGGTCGAGGGCGTCCCGCTCGCGGACCAGGGCCTCGTTGAGCCCGCGCAGCTCCGCAGCGTGCCGCGCCTGCCGCCGGATCACCGAGCCGAGGACCGCCGCGGCGGTGACGTAGAAAAGCGGGAAGACGAGCTCCTCGGCGGCCTCCGGCAACGAGTGCCGCATCGCCACCACGACGCCCACCAGCAGCACGACCACGCCCGCGGTCGTGCACCGGCCGGCGCAGTGGCGGCCCACCGCGTACGACGCCACAAGGACCGCGATGAACGACGCGAAGTGCAGGCTGCCGCCCAGCTGGACCTGCACGGCCAGGGCCGCCCCGACCAGCGCCGCCGTGAGCACCGGACGCGTGGCCCGTAACAGCAGAGGGCCGGCGAGCAGGGCGCTGGTGAGGGCCAGGCCGGCGTCGGAGCCGGACCAGGCCGACTCCAGCCCGATCCCCGCCTGGGACAGCACGACGACAGCGACGACCGGCGCCCACGTCACCAGCGTTCGCCACTCCGCACCCGCCACCCACCTCATGGCGGCAGCCTAGATCCTCGCCCGGCTTCACGGAGTCGTTCCGCGGTGCCTGACAGGTGGTACCCCGGTACCACTGATCCGGGACCCTCAGCCGATGTGCGGCGGCGTTCGCCTCGGCCACGCTCAAGTCATCGTTTGCGGCACGGTGCCGGAGCGGAGAGGAGCAGGACGATGGAGTCGACGGAGACGTTTGTGCGGGGAGCCGGTCGGGCCTCGCTCGCAGGTGGCGTGCTGGGGCTGGCCTCCCTGGTGGGGGTGCTCGGTGGTGAGATCGCCCTCGGGATGGACGGGTTCGCCGGGTCGGGGCTCTCGATCGCGGCGGGCTGGGCTGGCTTCGTGGCCTCCGGCCTGCTGGCGGTGGGGCTGCTGGGCATGGCGGTGCGCCATGCCGGTGACCTTTCCGCCGCCGGCCGCATCGCGCACCTGGTGCTGGGACTCGCGACCGCGATGACAGTCGGTGCCGCCTCCACGATGGCCCTGGTCGTGCCGACCCTGGCCGACCACGCGCCAGAGCTCATCGAGGACCCGCCGGCGGCCATTCCGCCGACGTTCATCTTCAGCGGACTCGTGATGGGCGTCTGTGGGCTGATCGTGATGACCGGCCTACGGCGGGCCGGGGTGATGTCCCGTGGGGTCGGTTGGTTTCTCGGGTTCGGCTCCGTGGTGGCAATCCTGCCGCTGCCGTCGCGGTTCTTCCTGCTCGCGTTCGCGGTCGGTGTCGTGGCGCTCGTGCCGTCAGGCCGAGACTCGGCGCTCGTGGGTTCCGCGGCTATCGACCACGAGGGCCTGGACCCCGCCGGCGCACGCGTCGGTTGACCTTGCACCGAGGCGTCTCAGGGATGCGCAGCTCGCCCCGAGCACAGGCACGGTTGGGGCGATCCCGCGTGGGGACTGTCCAAGTCGCTGACCATGCTGCCGGGGTCGGCGGCGTGGTCGAACTTGGCATGGTGGTCGTTGCCCGGGAGTACCCGTTCCTTGGACGCGGTGACAGCCGAGTGGCGGTAGCGGTCGAAAGGCGTGCTCTCGAGCTCGCGCCCTACAGGCGCGTCACGAACCCCACGGAGATTCGCCGCGAGACCCCACCCACAGGCCTGCGGGTGGGGGTCAATCGAAGGTGCGTCCTTTCGCCGCCAGTCGGGGCCTCGACTTTCACCCACATGCTTGTTATGCACGTGATCATCGTGGACGCCTCGACCAGCCGTTGTGGCCCCCGTCGACGTCGCTGGAGGATGCTAGATGTCGGCGTCCGATCCATGTCTGGTCGGGTTCTCGCGCCCGGCCCCTCAGCCGCGGCAGCTGAGCCGCTGACCGACGAGTACCTGAGGTTCCTCGAAGGCCGGTGCCGACCGAAGACGCTGCTCGCCCCGACGTGCGACCTGACGGTGAAACGACGACGGACTGGCACTCCGTCGCCTTTCGATACCCCCTACCCCGACGAAGCCGCAGGTCAGGCGGCCTACCCGCCCACGGACAAGGGCCACCGGAGCGGAAACTTCCTTCCGTATTCCTTCCAGCTAGCGTCTTGACAGGCCGCCAATCGACGTTTCCGCAGGTCAGCGGCCTGGCCGACGCAAGCCGGGCGGAACGTGCGATACCCGTCGAACGCATACCCCGCAGGGGTACATGCGAAGGGCCTCCGACCGGCAAACGTGCTGGTCAGAGGCCCTTTTAAGTCTGTGGCAGGTGCAGGATTCGAACCTGCGTAGCTATACAGCGACGGATTTACAGAACGTCGACGCCCAAGCCGTGACCTGCAGGTTCACCGCTCCCCCGCCAGACTTCCGCACGCATTCCACACGCCCTCGCCATGTCCGCCCGACGACCTGCGTCACTGCGCCCAGAAGGACGCCGCATGCCACCGGGCCTGGGTTACCGGGCAATCTGCGCTGGTCTAGATATTGACTGGAACACCATTGCATCGAAAACAGTTCGGTTCTAGTCTCTGTCTGGAGGTGGCTCACATGAAGACTCCCGAGGGCCCGGCCGACACCCGGATGATGGGAATCGTCCACAACGCGCTGAAGCGCGACCTTCTGCGAGCACGTCAAGTGCTGCTCGCCTCACCGGCTGCGCAGGGCCGGCAGCGTGTGGCGTTGGGCAAGCACGTGACGTGGATGCTGGACTTCCTGCACGCCCATCACAGGAGTGAGGACGCGGGCCTGTGGCCGTTGGTACGGCGGCGCAACCCCGCCGCAGCCGAGCTGCTGGACTCCTTGGAGGCCGACCACGCGCGGATCGCGCCGGCGGCGGACGTGGCCGCTGTGGCGGCGCGCGAGTACACGACCACGACGGACGACTCTGCCAGGGTGGCGCTCGTCGAGGCCCTCGACGGGCTGATCGACGTGCTGGTGCCGCATCTGGACCGTGAGGTGGCCGAGGCGATGCCAGTGGTGGCGGCCAGTATCACCAACCGCGAATGGGATGCCGTGGAGCAGGAGTACAACATCAAGCCCAAGACCACACGGCAGCTGGCGATGGAGGGCCACTGGCTCTTGGAGGGTATCGACGCCGAGGGCTACGACGTCGTGGTGCACAAAGTGCCCGCCGTGCTCCGGTTCATCCTGCTCCATGGCTTCGGACGCGCCTACCGACGCCAGGCCGACGCTCGGTGGACAACCGACGCGTCCGCCGTCCGAGCGGTGGCCCCGTGACCGCCGCAGTTCCCGAGGAGAAACGACGACCATACAGATCGACTCGCCGTCGGCAGCAGGCGGCGGAGACCCGTGCGCTCGTGCTGGCGGCGGCCACGTCACTGTTCGCCGACCGCGGCTGGTCCGCGACCGGGATGCGTGACATCGCCAAGGAAGCCGGCGTCGCGGTCGAGACCGTGTATGCGACCTTCGGGTCGAAGACCGAGCTGCTGCTGACCGCCATCGACGTCGGCGTCGTCGGCGACGCCGAACCCGTACCACTGTCGCAACGTCCAGAGTTCGCCGCGCTGGCGGTCGGCAGCTTCACTGACCGGATCAGCGCAGCCGCCCGGCTGCTCACCGGGATCAACCAGCGCACGTGGGGATTGCGTCGGGCACTCAACGAGGCAGCCGGGAGCGAGCCGCAGCTCGCGGCGAAGCTCCACGAACTGGAGCACAGGCGGCGAGACAACATCCGCGAAGGCGTGCAGATGGTGGTCGGCCGGCCGGTGGACGACGACGTG
>Ga0208537_1000151_pt1 | contig 11352 bp, 7 predicted proteins | sample MayberrySE_TuleA_FD_185672 | JGI IMG/M metagenome (GOLD analysis project Ga0208537, IMG submission 185672) | Natural and restored wetland microbial communities from the San Francisco Bay, California, USA, that impact long-term carbon... | ecosystem: Environmental > Terrestrial > Soil > Wetlands ...
GGTGACCCACTGCTTCCACATCGAGTCCGACCACGGGGTGAAGTTCGGGTGGTCCACGAAAGCCGCGTTGTGAGCCGCGTGCATGGCGGCCGCGTAGGAGTCGTCGTACCGCCGGAGCTCGAGTCCCTCGGGCACCATCGCCGCGGTCTCGGGCAGGCCCGAGAGGTGGGCGCGCATGGTGAAGCTCCACCGCTCGGGTTGCAGCCCGATATCCGCCATGAGCTGTGCCTGGGCTGCGTTGTCGGACGGCCCGCTCAGGGTCAGCAGCGCGCTCAGCCGCGGGTGCCGCTCCCGGTGGGCCTCGAGCGCCCGGGAGTGCATCGCCTCGGCCAGCAAGCTGCCGATCCCCTCGCCGCGGTGGTCGGGTCGGACCACGCCGCTGAGGTGGATTTTCTGCACCTCCCCAGCGGCGGAGCGGGCGTAGACGCTGAAGTAGCCGACCATCTCCTCGCCGAGGAAGGCCCCGACGAGGTCCTTGCTCGGCTCGATGTCAGGGTTGGCCATCTCCTCGGCGAGGTCGGCCTCGTTGTAGTGCTCGCCTGTGTCGTCGACCTTCTCGGCCTCGGCCAGCAGGTGGTTCCAGGCGGGGATGTCGGCCGTGTCCAGGCCACGCAGTGTCACGTCCACGCGACGAGAGTAGGGGCCGACAGCCCCGCCCGCACCCGTATTACGACGTCGGCGGCACGTAGCCCGTCGGCTCGTCGCCGAGGTCGATGATCGCCGCGACCGGTCCGCCGCCGTCCGGCCCCTGGTGAGCTGCGGAGACCGAGACGAACACTGCGGGGTCTCCGGTGACCGCCGCCGTGACTCCTCCGACACAGGCCTTGATCTGGCGGTGCCAGTGCACATCGGAGTCGTCGAGCATCGCGTTGCGGCGCCCATGGACGGTCCCGTCCTGGCTGACCTCGCACTTGAGGAAGACGTTCACCAGCCTCCCCTGTAGGTCGCTGGGGTGCGGACGCTCGGGGAGGTCGAGCCCGGCATCCCTGATCGACTCCCAGATCCCGTCCTGGTCGAGGGCGTCACGCATCACCGAGTGCCCGATGCGGTACCTCCCGCCGACGCCTCTGGCGTTGCCGACCACGACCACCTGCGCCTGGTCGAGCTCGACGCCGCTGGAGCACGAGGCGACGCTGGAGTAGAGCGAGCGGTCGTGCATGACCTGCTCGTCGGTCGGCATCTCGATCTCCCCGAGGGCGACGGCGATACCGAGCGCGGTGCAGCCGTTGGAGAGGTCCATGGACTCGTGGGTGTGCTCGGTCCACACCGTCTTGCCGCGACTTTTGGCGTCGCGGATGGTGTGGATCGTGAGCAGCGGCGTCTTGGTCTGCACGTAGTGGACGTCGGCCGGGTCGGTGATGCCGGCTCGACCCATCGCCTCCTTCACGGCGTCGGCGACCTTCTCGACCATCTCCACGCGGCCGATCTCCTCGGGCAGCAGCTGCTTGCTCATGGCGAACCCGACGGTGAGGCGCGGCTCGTCGGTCGCGGGGGCCTGGTCTGCCGGGACGGTCGCGAAGACCGTGGCGTGGGGGCTGATCACCCCGTCCGTACCACCGGACCACACGATCGGGATCTGCTTGACCTCCTCGGCGCTGCGGCTGCCCTTCTCCATCAGCACCTCCCGGAAGGCACGGTCGGCGATGATGCGGGTGTAGTCGTTCACCCCGCCGTTCCCCTCGGTCTTGCCGATCACGGCGATCACGCGGTCGGCCTCGAGCACGCCCTCGTCGATCAGGTCGGCGAGGCCGGTCGCGTCGGAGACGTTCAGGATCGGGACCTTGCGGACCTCGATGGGCTCTGGCATGGGTGACTACCTCTCTTCTCGGTCTGTTCTCATGGCTTCTCTGTCCGACCGGCTCACTCGGGCACCACGACCGTCCCGCGTGCGCCGGCTGCCGCCTCGGTGATCTGGTCCAGGCTGGTGATGACGGCGTACCTGCCACCCTTCTCCACGAACCGGCACGCAGCGTCGACCTTGGGCCCCATGGAGCCGCTGGCGAAGTGGCCCGCGCCCGCGAGGGACCTCAGCCCGTGGACGGACACGCGTTCGACGGGCACGGCGTCAGGTGTCCCGTAGTGCAGCACCGCGTTGGACACGTCGGTGGCGATGACGAGGACGTCGGCGTCGACCGCGCGGGCGAGGAGGGCGGCTCCGAGGTCCTTGTCGATCACCGCCTCGACACCGGCCAGCGTGCCGTCCTCGCGGCGGACGACGGGGATCCCCCCGCCCCCGTTCGCAACCACCACGAAGCCCGCGTCGATCAGGGTCGTGGCGGCGGGCGCGTCGACGATCTCCAAGGGCTCGGGCGAGGCGACGACGCGCCGCCAGCCCTTCTCGCCCCGGTCCTCCCAGGTCTCGCCGTGCTCCACCAGGAGCGCGGCCTCCTCGGCGGGGAGGAAGCGTCCGATCGGCTTGGTCGGGCGCGTGAAGCCGGGGTCGCCCGCGTCGACGAGCGTGCGGCTCACGACCGTTGCGGTCCGCCGCTCGCACCCCCGCTCGGCCAGAGCGACCTCGAGCGCGTTCATCAGGATGAAGCCCAGCGTCGCCTGGGTCTGTGCACCGCACCAGTCGAGAGGCACCGGGGGTACGACGGCCGCGGCGAGCTCGTTCTTCACCAGCAGGTTCCCCACCTGGGGGCCGTTGCCGTGCGTGACGACCACCTCGACGTCCTGGCACACCAGATCCGCCACCGCCGCCATGGCGACCGTGGCCGCTGAGATCTGGTCCTCAGGGCTCGCGCGTCCGTCGGGCGCGGTCATCGCGTTGCCGCCGAGGGCGAGCAGGACCCTCACAGCCAGTCCACCTTCGCGGAGTCGGCCCCGCCGGCGAGGCGTGCGTAGCCGGGGCCGCGGTCGAAGAACGGCTGCTCGTCGGGCCGATCGTTGCGCAGCTGCTCGCGCAGCCGGTCGCTGGCCTCGGGGTCGACGACGGGCTCCTCCGGCGTACCGGTGACGACGGTGCCGTAGGCGGTCCGGGCGCACTCGACGGAGACCTTGCCCCACAGCACGTCGCGGGCCACCTCGTCGTAAGGACGGTCGAGCGGGTCCCCCCATCCCCCGCCACCGGTGGTGCGGATGCGGATCACCTCACCCGCGGAGACGGGCTCGTCGTCGGCGAGGGCGTCGACCTCACGCTCGTTCGGCCCACCGGGGTCCACGACGACGGAGAAGGGCCGTCCCGCGCGGCCGCCCTTGACCCCCCAGCAGGACAGGATCGACCGGTCGGCGATGGACATGAAGTGCGCGTCCTCGAGCATCCGGATGTGCTTCTCGTAGCCGAGACCGCCGCGGTGGCGGCCGGCGCCGCCACTGTCGACCGCGAGGCCGAGCCGCTCCACCATGAAGGGGAACCGCGACTCCGAGAACTCCGTGGGGAGGTTCCGTGAGTCGGGCACGACGTGGATCGTGTCCTCGCCGTCCGCGTAGTATCGCCCGCCCGATCCGCCGCCGAGCACCTCCCGCATCAGGTACGGCTCCCCGTCCTTGTCCCGGCCGTAGACCCCGGTGTAGCGGATGGTCTCCTGGTCCGCCGGCATCCGGCCGTCCACGGCCTTCGCCACCACGCCCGCCAGGACACCGAGCAACCGCAGGATGACGAACGTGCGGGCGTTCGTGGGCGCGGGGAACTCCGGCGTCAGCAGAGTGCCCTTGGGTGGGAAGCGCATCTCGATCAGGGGCACGACTCCCTCGTTGACGTCGAGCTCGGCCATCCTCTCCGGGCTGTCGGCGAGGTTGCGCAGGATCGGGGCAAGCCACTTCTTGAGGAAGTTGCCGTCGGCGTAGTCACCGCAGTGGTTGATCGGTCCCTTGGCCTGGGGGGCCGTGCCGTGGAAGTCGATCACGAGACGCTCCCCGCCGGGGTCGTCGGCGCCCGTGCGGGTAAGGGTGATCCGCTGGGTGTGCAGGCGCGGCTCGTCGACCCCGTCGTGCTCGGCGTAGTCCTCCCAGACGTAGGTGCCTTCGGGGATCTTCGAGAGGATCTCGCGACGGAAGGTCGCGGTGGTCTTGTCGAGCACCGCGTCGAAGCAGGCCTCCACGGTCTCCTTGCCGTAGCGGGTGAACAGCTCCCCCATCCGCCGCGCGCCCATGAGGCATGCCGAGCACTCGGCGTCGAGGTCGGCTGCGAGCGAGTCGGGCATCCGGGAGTTGCGCGTCATGATCTTCAGCGCCTGCTCGCACGGCACGCCCTGGTCCCACAGCTTGATCGGAGGGACCATCAGGCCTTCCTCGAAGACGCTCGTGGCGTTGCTCGGCATGGATCCCGGGACCGCACCCCCGATGTCGTCGTGGTGCCCGAATGCCTGCACGAAGGCCACTACCTCCGGGCCGTTGCCGCTGTCGTGGAAGACCGGTGCTGTGACGCACAGGTCGGGGAGGTGGCCGATCCCGCCCTCGGACAGGTAGACGTCGTTGTGGAAGAAGACGTCGCCGGGCTTCATCGTCTCGATCGGGTAGTCGCGCACGACCGGGTGCACGAGCGCGGAGTAGGACCGGCCGGTGAGCTTGCGCAGGTGCCGGTCGTGGATGCCCGCACGGTAGTCGTGGGCGTCGCGGATCATCGGCGACCTGCTGGTCCGGCCGATCGCGGTCTCCACCTCCAGCTCGACCGAGGCGAGGTAGCCCTCGACGATCTCGACGAGCACCGGGTCCGGCGCGGCGCGGTCGGTCAGGTGGTAGGGCGAGGCCGACCGGTCGAGGTTGTCGAGACCAGTCATGACGCGCTCCTCATGATGACCAGGTTGCCGAACGTGTCCACCCGTGCGGTGAAACCGGGATGGAGCGGGACCGTCGAGCTGAACTCCTCGAAGATCGCCGGCCCCTCGACCACGTCGCCGGCGCCGAGCCGGGCACGGTCGTAGAGCGGGGTGTCGACCCACTCCTCGAAGTACACGGACCTTGTCCCAGTGCGTGCCGTGTGCGCCCCGGACCCGGCGTCGACTTCGCGCACCTCCGGCTTGCGGATCGGCCCGACCCCGGTGACACGGAGGTTCACCCACTCCACCTCCTGGCGCGGGTCCTCGCGGAAGTCGTAGTCGTAGAGCGCCCTGTGCTCGTCGTGGAAGCGGTCGGCAACGGTGGCCAGCAGCTCGGGGCTGACCACGCCCTCGGGGACGTCCACGCGGACCTCATAGGCCTGGCCGTAGTAGCGCAGGTCGGCGGTCCGCACGAACCGCCGCTGCTCCTCGAGGAAGCCCTCGCGTTCGAGCGCGCCGTCGGCCTGACGGGCGAGGTCGTCGAAGACGGTCTGGACGTGTGTCGCGTCGAGGTGCGACTGCCTGGCCACCGCTGTCTGGACGTAGTCGTTTCGGACGTCGACGGTGAGCAGGCCGTAGGCGGACAGGTTGCCGGGGTTCATCGGGACCAGCACCCCTTGCAGGCCCAGGATGTCGATCAGGCGGCAGGCCAGCAGCGACCCCGAGCCACCGAAGGTGACCATGGTGAAGTCGCGAATGTCGAGACCGCGGTTGACCGTGACCTGTCGGAGGGCATTGGCCTGGTTCCACGCCGAGATCTCGAGGATTCCCGTCGCGCAGGCCTCGAGGCCCAGACCGAGCTTGCCGGACAGGTCGCGGATGCCACGCGTGGCGACGTCCACGTCGAGGGGCACCTCACCGCCGAGCAGGTGCGGTGGGATCCGGCCCAGCACGGCGTGCGCGTCGGTGATCGTCGGCTCGGTGCCGCCGGTGCCGTAGCACATCGGGCCGGGGTCGGCCCCGGCCGACGCAGGTCCGACCTTGAGCGTTCCCTCGGGCGAGATCCAGGCGATCGAGCCACCTCCGGCGCCCACCGTGACCACGTCGATCATCGGGATCTTCGACGGGTAGGCGCCCACGTGCCCCTCGGTGGTCAGGGCCGGCCGGCCGTCGATCACGACGGTCACGTCGGTCGACGTACCCCCTCCGTCGCAGGTCACCACTTGAGGGAAGCCGGCCTTGTCCGCGACCACCGCGGCGCCCAGCGCACCCGCGGCGGGACCCGACAGCACAGTGGTGATGGGCTGGTGCACGACCTCCTCGGCCGAGAGCACGCCGCCGTTGGACTTCATGACGTAGAAGGGCACGGTGCTCCGGTCGGTGGCCCCGACGAGCTCGACCAGCGAACCCAGGTGTGTGCTGATGTTCTCGACGTACCGGCGGATGTTGGGCTTGACGGCCGCGTCGACCAGCGTGGTCACGGAGCGCTCGTACTCGCGGTACTCACGGAGCACCTGGCTCGAGATCGACACCGTTGCCTCCGGGTGCACCTCGGCGAGGATCGCGCGCATGGCGATCTCGTGCGCGTCGTCGGCGTAGGAGTGCAGGAGGCAGACCCCGATGGTGTTGATGCCCTGGTCGCGGAACCACGCGGCGACGGCCATCGCCCCCTCGGCGTCGAAGGGCCGGATCTCGGACCCGTCGACGGCAAGCCGGCCGCCGACGGTCTTCACCCGGTGCGCGGGCACGATCCGGTCGGGCTTCACCCAGAAGTAGGAGTTGCCGTACCCGTCGGGCACCGACTGGCGGGCGATCTCCAGCATGAACTCGTAGCCCTCGGTGGTGATGAAGCCGAGGTTCTCGACCTTGCCCTCGAGCAGCTTGTTGGTGGCCACGGTGGTGCCGTGGCTCACCGCGCTGATCGACTCCCCGCCGAGCCCGAGGGTGTCGAGGACCTTGTGCACCCCCGCCATGAAGCCCCTGGCGGGGTCGTCGGGGGTCGAGGGCGTCTTCGTCGTCGCCATCTCGCCCGAGTCCTCGTCGACCGCGACCACGTCGGTGAACGTGCCACCGGTGTCTATCCCGATCCGGATCCTTCTCGCGACGGGGGTCGTCGTCATGGTTGCTCCTGCCTGATCCGCGGGCGGCGCTCGCCGGAACGGTTGATCTGCTCGAAGGCGTGGGCGAACTCCAGCAGGCGGCGTTCCTGGTTGGGGGCCGCGACCAGCTGGACGCCCACCGGCCAGCCCTGCGGCGTGAACCCGGCGGGCACCGAGATCGCCGGGCACCCGGTCACGGTGATGAGGTACGCCGAGCGCATCCAGTCCAGGTACGTCGGCTGGACCTCGCCGTTGATGTCCGAGGGGTACTCCTCCTGGGCGCTGAACGGGGGGACCTGGCTCACCGGCATGAGCAGCACGTCGTGCTCCTCGAAGAAGGCCCTGACCCGCTCGGCGAGGCGGGTGCGCAGCTCGTAGGCACGCGCCACGTCAGCGCCCGAGAGCGCTGCTCCCGCCCTGATGTTGTCGGCGAGCGAGCGCTTGAACGCCTCGGGCCGCCGCTCGAGCATGACGCCGAAACGGTGCTGGAAGTGCCACGCGCGCAGTGTCCGGAAGACCTGGTCCGCCCCGGTCATGTCCGGGTGGGCCTCTGTCACGTGCGCCCCCGCGGCGACGAGCGGCTCCGCCTGGGCGCGCACGACCTCGGCGACCGAGTGGTCCACGGTGAACGAGCCGCCCAGGTCGACCGACAGCGCGACCCGCACGCCTTCGAGCACGGCGTCCAGCGGAGGGCCGAACACGCTGCCGGGCGTCTCGAGGGACATCGGGGCACGGGTGCTCGGGCCGGCCACGACCGAGAGCAGCAGCGCGAGGTCCTCCACGTTTCGCGCCATCGGACCGCTGACCGACGTGAGCTCCCATGCGTTGATGCTCGGCCACGTCGGGACCCGCCCCACGCTCGGACGCAGCCCCACCACGTTGCAGAAGGAGGCCGGGTTCCGCAGCGAGCCGCCCATGTCGCTGCCGTCGGCCAGCGGCACCATGCCGCTCGCCAGGGCCGCGGCCGCACCTCCGCTCGACCCGCCCGCGGACCGGTCCAGCGCGTAGGGGTTCAGGGTGGTCCCGAAGACCGGGTTGAAGGTGTGCGAGCCCGCCGCCCACTCCGGCACGTTCGTCTTGCCCATGACCACGACCCCCGCGGAACGGATCCGCTCGACGACCAGGTCGTCGCGCCGGGACACGTGGTCCGCGCGCAGCGGCGAGCCGAACGTGGTCGGCCAGCCGGCCACCTCATGGGTGTCCTTGAACGCGAAGGGAAGGCCGTGCAGCGGGCCGACAGGTCGTCCGGCCGCGAGCGCGTCGTCGGCGTCGGCCGCCTGGTCCCGGGCGCGGTCCGGGTCGAGGCTCACGATCGCGTTGACCGCGGGGTTCGTCTCCTCGATGCGCCGCAGGTGCATCTCGAGGAGCTCGCGAGCCGACACCTCCTTGGCCGCCACCGCGGCGGCCATCGCCCGGGCGCTGCTGTAGACGTCGAGGTCGGTCATGGAGGGCACCCGCCCGCTCACCCTCGGCGCCGGCCGGCCACCCAGGCACCCACGAGGACGCCTGCGAGCGCGGACGCGGCGCCGAGGACCACGCCGGTGACGAAGCCCGGCTGCGCCCCTGCCGCCCTGGCCGGGGCCGTGAAGACCTGGCCGGGGGTGGGTGCTGCCGGGCCCATCGGGGTCGGGGCGGCCGCAGCGGCGCCGGGAGCTGCAGCGGGTGCGGCCTGTGCCGCGGCGGTCGGCAGGCCCGCGAGGAGGCTGTCGATGTTGCCGAAGAACTCGTCGGCCATCTTCTTCGAGACGCCGGTGAGCATCCGCTGGCCCACACCGCCGATGGTCCCGCCCACCACGGCGTCGGCGTCGTAGCTGAGCGACGTGCCGCCATCGGGGCCCTCGTCGAGCATCACGAGCACCTCTGCGCCGATCGTCCCGGGGGCTCCCGCTCCCTGCGCGTGCATCCGGAAGGACACGGGCTCCTCGTGGTCGGTCAGGCGGACCTCCCCGTCGTACACGCCCTTGATCGCGCCGACGCCGGCAGCGACCGTCATCTTGTACGCGTCCTCGCCGAGCGCCTCGAGCTGCCGGCAGCCGGGGATGGCCTGCACCAGCACGGCCGGGTCGTTGAGCGCGCGCCACACGTCCTGCCGCGGCGCCTGCAGGACGGACGTGCCGGAGACCTTCATCGTTTCTGACCCTCTCGGTTCTTCAGGCGTAGGTGGAACAGCTCGCTCGGCGAGATCGGCATGCTGCGGATCGCGATGCCCTCGGCGTCCTCGATGGCCGAGGCGATCGCCGCGGACCCGGGGATCACCCCCGCCTCCCCCGCCCCCTTGACCCCGAGCGGGTTGAGCGGTGACGGCGTCTCGAGGTGGTCGATCTCGACCGTGGGGACCTCGGAGGCGTAGGGCATGAGGAAGTCCATGAACGACGCGTTCAGGAGCTGGCCGTTGGGGTGGTACACCATCCGCTCGTACAGAGCCCCGCCGACACCCTGCGCGACACCACCGTGGATCTGCCCTTCGACGATCAGCGGGTTGATGATCGTGCCGCAGTCGTGCACCACGCAGTAGCGCAGGATCTTGATCTCCGCGGTCTGGGGGTCGGTCTCCACCACCACCGCGTGCATGCCGTTGGCGAACGTCGACCGGATCGGCGAGTAGAAGTCGCTGCCCTCCAGCCCGGGAGCGTCGCCGGCGTCGACCGGCGGCCGGTTCGGGTCCGCGGCGGAGGCGAACTGGGTGGCCCGCTTGGCCGCCTCGTCGAAGGCGTAGCGCAGGGGGTTCGACAGCACCGCTACCGCACCGAGGTCGATGGACGCGGACTCACCCGGGGAGCCTTTGACGCGGACGTGGCCGTCGACGATCTCGAGGTCCTCCTCGGAGGCCTCGAGAGCCTCGGCGGCGATGCTGAGCGCCTTCGCCCGGACCTTGCGGGCGGTGAGGGCGACCGCGCTTCCGCTCATCACGGCGGTGCGAGAGGCGAACGTGCCCACCGCGTACTTGAACCTCCTGGTGTCACCGGTGGTCACCTTGATCCGCTCGAACGGGACACCGAGCTCGTCGGCCACGATCTGCGCGAGCATCGTCTGGTGCCCCTGGCCCTGGGTGGTCAGGCCGGTGGAGACCACGACGGTGCCGTCGGTCTCGACGCGGACGTGACCACCCTCGTAGGGGCCGACGCCGGTGCCCTCGACGTAGCAGGCCAGACCGATGCCGACGGTCCGACCCTCGGCGCGTGCCTGCTCGCGGTAGGCCTCGAACTCCTCCCAGCCAACCAGCTTCTTCAGCTTCTCCAGCGAGGCGGGGAAGTCGCCTGAGTCGTAGACGAGCGCGCGGCCGTCCTGGAAGACCAGGCCCTGGTCGTAGGGCATCTCGTCGGGACCGATGAAGTTCCGCTCCCTGACGACGGCACGGTCGAGACCGAGGTCGTCGGCGATGGCGTCCATCGTCCGCTCCATCACGAAGCAGCCTTGTGGCCGGCCTGCGCCGCGGTACGGGGTCACGATCACCGTGTTGGTGTAGAGGCTGTGGAACTCGACCCGGTAGACGCCGGGCTTGTAGGGGCCGAGCAGCTGCGTGGAGGTGATGATCGGGACGATCAGGCCGTACGGCGTGTAGGCGCCGTTGTCGTGCCAGAACCTGACCGACAGGCCGAGGAGGCGTCCCTCGTCGTCGTACCCGACCCGCACCTTGTGCAGCTGCCCCCGCTCGTGGGCGCTGGAGACGAAGTGCTCCCGTCGGTCCTCGGTCCACTTCACCGGGTGGTCGAGCCGTACGGCGGCCCACGGGACGAGGACCTCCTCGGGCCAGGGGTGGACGATCTTCACCCCGAAACCGCCGCCTACGTCCGGCGTGACCACCTCCACCCGGTCGACGGGCAGGCCCAGCTTCGCGGCCACCGCCTGGCGCACGCTGGTCGAGGTCTGGGTGGACGTGTGCACGAGCAGCGAGCGGTCGTCGGGGTCCCACTCCGCGAGGACGCCCTTGCCCTCCATCGGCATCGATGCACTCCGCTCGATCGCCAGGTCGAGCTCGAGCCGGTGCGGCGCGGCGTCCACGGCGGCATCGGCGTCACCTGTCTCCTGGACCATGACCGCCGCGACGTTCCCGGGCACGTCGGCGTGCACCAGGTCGGCGGCGGCCCTGGCGGCCTCGACGCCGACCACCGCCGGCAGGAAGTCGTACTCCACGACGATCCGCGAAGCAGCATCCTCGGCGATGTAGCGGTTCTCCGCGACGACCATGACGATCGCCTCGCCCACGTGGTTGACCTCGTCGCTGGCCAGTGCGTACGGCGTGCGGCCGTGGGTCAGGGTCGGGTGCGGGATCAGCAGGGGCAGCGGCTCACCCACCCGGCTCGCCGAGTCGGCCTCGAGGTCCTCGTAGGTGTAGATCGCCACGAGCCCCTCGACGTCGAGGGCGTCGCTGACGTCGATGTCGAGGATCCGGGCGTGCGCGTGCGGGCTTCGCACGAACGCCGCCTCGTAGGCGTCGTGACCCAGGTCGTCGAGGTACCGGCCGTTGCCGGTCACGAGACGGGGGTCCTCGCTGCGCGGGATGCGAGCGCCGAACATCTTGGTGGTCATGCGCCGGCTCCCCCGGCCGATCCCGC
>Ga0208537_1000152_pt1 | contig 11300 bp, 7 predicted proteins | sample MayberrySE_TuleA_FD_185672 | JGI IMG/M metagenome (GOLD analysis project Ga0208537, IMG submission 185672) | Natural and restored wetland microbial communities from the San Francisco Bay, California, USA, that impact long-term carbon... | ecosystem: Environmental > Terrestrial > Soil > Wetlands ...
GTGGAGCCCCTGCGCGATCGCTCCAGCTCGTCCTTGGCCCAGCGCCACCAGACGAAGAGAGCGAACGCTCCGAACACCCACCACTCGATGGCGTAGAAGAGGTTCCGCAGCCCGGTCGAGGACCCCGGCTTCGGTAGCGACTCGGGAGTGACCGGCTCGAGTCCTCGCATCGCCTCACCAGGCTGGGCCTCCTCGGCGACCAGGTACGCGCCGTAGAGGTCCTGGTCGACCCGCTGGATGGCGTCGGCGATGCGCAGCTCGGGCAGCCGGTCGTCCTCCGGGTCGGGGTCGGGGACGCCCGAGCCCTCCGGCGGCTGGAGCCAGCCGCCGAGCATGACCTCGCCCTCGGGGGCGGGCGGGGCGGCGGCCGGGTCGGCGGTCCACCCGCGTACGACGAGGAGAGCGGAGCTCGTGGGGCAGGCGGCGGGCTCCTCGCACACCGCCACGGGGGTCACCGCCCAGAAGCCCGCTCCGCCGTCGAGGTCCCGGTCGGTGACGTAGAACGTCGAGCCGGGCAGCCACGTGCCCTGGAGCTCCACGGGACGGCCGACGGCGGAGGACGGGAACGGGTCGTCCGGCCCGAGCACCCTCTCGAGGGGAACCGGCTCGAGCGACGTGAGGTCGCGCGCCTCGGCCTCGCGCTGGGCCTCCCACGCGCTGAGCTGCCAGAAGCCCAGGGCGACGGCGACGACGGTCGCGGCGAGCCCGAGGAGGTGCAGCGGGAGGAGCCGCGGGGCGATCAGCACTCCGAGGTCCCTCCGCACGCCCTCCAGGGTACGTGCCATGCCTCCGGCGGCCGTCGCCACCCGCGACCCTGCCGCTCCGGCCGTTCTCAGATACTGGTCAGACCACTTGACCACCTGCCGCGAGCCGGTCACCGTGGTCGGCATGGCGCTGAGACCCGTAGCACGACGGCTCGTCCCCGACGAGGTGTTCGACCAGATCCTTTCCGACGTCGTCGACGGCGAGCTCGCACCCGGCGAGAGCCTCCCCAGCGAGCGCCGGCTCGCGGAGGTCCTCGGCGTCTCACGGCCCGCCGTGCGCGAGGCGCTCCAGCGGATGGCCCAGGCCCGGCTGGTCGAGGTCCGGCACGGCGGTGCGACCACGGTGCGGGAGTTCCGCCGCTCCGCGGGCCTCGACCTCCTCCCACGGCTGCTGGTGCGCAACGGCGAGCTGGACGTCTCGGTGGCCCGCAGCATCCTCGAGGCGCGGCTGGCGGTCGCGCCCGAGGTGGCCGCTCTCGCGGCCGAACGGGGGGGCGAGGTTCTGCACGACGCCCTCGAGGAGGCGATCGCCGCGCTCGAGGCCGACGACGACCCCGTAGCCAGACAGCGGACGGCGCTGACCTTCTGGGACCACATGGTCGACGCCGCGGACTCCGTGGTCTTCCGGCTCATGTTCAACAGCCTGCGTGCGGCCTACGAGCCGGCCCTCGAGGCGCTCGCCGTGCTGATGGAGGCGGAGGTCAGCCAGGTCGAGGGCTACCGCGAGGTCCGTGCGGCCGTGATGGCCCACGACGCCGACGCCGCCCGCGCCGCCACCGAGCACCTGTTGCGACCCGCCACGACCACCCTGATCTCCGCGATCCACGACCTGGAGGAAGCCTGATGACACGTCCCTCGCCCGAGATCGAGCAGCTCGCGCAGGAGCGGCTCGCCGCCGACGAGAAGCGCATGACCGGCCCCCGTCGTACCTCCGTCTCCCTCGGCGAGGCATGGCGGGCGTTCCTCCGTCACCCGTCCCCGTGGATGATCGGCGGGCTGCTGACCTTCGGCGTGGTCGCCCGGGTCCTCGAGGGTGACTACCGCTGGGCCGACGCCGTGCTCCCGCTGGCGCTCGTGGCATCGTTCCCCCTCGTCGAGTGGGTGATCCACGTCTTCGTGCTGCACTGGCGTCCGAGGAGCCTCGGGCCGGTCGAGCTCGACTCACTGCTCGCCCGGAAGCACAGGGAGCACCATGCCGACCCGCGGGACATCCCTCTCGTGTTCATCCCCTGGCAGGTTCTGGCCTGGCTGCTGCCGATGTACCTCGTGGCGGCCTACTGGGTGTTCCCACGCGACGGGCTCGGTCTGACCTTCGTCGTGTCGGTGGCGACGCTCGGGTTCGTCTACGAGTGGACGCACTACCTCGTGCACAGCGACTACCGCCCACGCTCCAAGCCCTATCGCGCGGTGTGGCGGAACCACCGGCTCCACCACTACAAGAACGAGCACTACTGGTTCACGGTCACCACGGCGGGGACGGCCGACCGCCTGCTCGGCACCTACCCGGAGCCGAACGAGGTGGAGACCTCGCCCACCGTGCGCGCGCTGCACGCGAGCGAGCCGGCCTGACCGTTCGCGCGACGCCGGCCCGGTACGCCGGTGGCGACCGGAAGCTCGTTGTGGACCATCGGCCGGTCCGGCAGAGACCGCCCGGAGCCCCTGCTCCCGGAAAGGAGGAGGGGCTCCGACGCGGTCGCCGACTAGCTGGGATCCGCCAGTCGGTCACGCACGAACGCCGAGTCGGTCGCCAGGGTCTCGGCCGAGGAGGCGCTGATCTGCTTCTCGGTCAGGGCGCGCACCTGACTCTCGAAGGAGCCGAGCACGCGTACGGCGACGTCCGCCTGTCCCCGGTCGACAGCGGCCTGCGCGGCGTCCAGTGTCTGGAGCAGACTCCTCTTGACACCCGGCTCGGCGATCGACCCCTCGGCGGCGTACCGCTCCACAACCGCGCGGAGCGACGCCAGGGTCGCCTCGACGGAGAAGGTCACTTCCACGCTGCCGGTGTTGCCGGCGGAGTCCTCGGCCGTGACGGTCACGGTGTGCTCGCCGAGGGAGAGCCCGAGCATGTCGATCTGCTCGGCGTCGAACGGCTCACCGTCGAGCAGCACCGCGGTCCTCGCCACGTCGCTCCGGGCGTCGGTGACGTCCACGTCGAGCGGCACCACGTCGCTGTGGGCGTAGGTCGTCCCGGTCGGACTCGCGACCGTGATCTCCGGGGCGATGCGGTCGACGACGGTCACCGTCACGCTCCGCTCGCTCGTGTTCCCCGCGACGTCCTCGGCGGTGACCTTCAGGACGTGCTCACCGAGCGCGAGCTCCGCCAGGTCGACGGTCTCGCCATCCTCCACCGGGACACCGTCCAGGGTGATCGCGACGTCGTGGACTCCGCTGGTGTCGTCGGTGACGTCGACGTCGACCACGAAGCGCTCGTCGTAGCCGTACTCCGTCTCGAGCGGCTGACGCACCTCGATGTTCGGCGCGACCTCGTCCTCGGCCCGGAGCGCAGCGGCGTAGTCACCGAGGGTCAGGAAGACCGCCCCGGTCTCCGCGGCCAACGCCTCGAGCTCGGTGAGGGTCTGCTTGTAGGCCTCGAACGCACGGGGGTCCAGCTCTCCGGTCTCGAAGTTCCCGTCGTAGGACGTGAGCTCGTAGAGGATCGAGCAGACGCCGTACCGGTCGAAGTCGTTGCGGCAGCGGTCGGCGAGGGAGACCTTGGAGTAGCGCTCCCAGTCCGAGTAGTCCTTGCCGTCCTTCGTGGGGACGCACACCTCGGCGTCGCAGTCCACGCCGCTGTGCGAGTCGATGCCGCTGCGGTCCGTGCCCTGGCAGTCGGTCCAGCTCGCGGCGCCGTTGCCGCAGGCGATCTGGGACCACGGGATGTGGAGCAGGCCGGCGTCGTCGACGTGCACGAGCTCGGGGGGCTCGGCGTACCAGGAGGAGGCGACCCACTGGTACCCCAGCGCCTGGATCGCCTCGCCGGCCGCGTCGTCGTAGGCGTCGGTCGGCGGGACGAAGCCGCTCATCTGGTGCGACGCACGGTCGAAGTCGACCGTCTCCAGCATCGCGTCGTAGCCGACCTTCATCAGGTTGTACGACCGGGCGGCGTCCATGCCGCAGTTGAACTCCGCGGCCGACTGCCCGTTCTTCTCGATGTACGGCGTGTACATGCACGAGTGGTAGGTGCCGTGCTGGACCGCCTCGAAGTTCGGGTCGTCGATGACCTCGTTGAGGTACGCCGAACCGCGGGCGGCGTCGAACCTCGGCGTGTCCCACGGGATCACGGCGAGCGAGAACGGCAGGCCGCGGCGCAGGGACTCGTCCGTGAGCGCCTCCGCGATCTCCTGGCGGTACCCCACCGACATCGCGTCCGCACGCTGCACGATCACGGGCTTGCGCCCCCAGGCGATCCGGTCGGCCATGCGCGCCTCGTAGGTGCCTGCTCCGGGATGGCCGGTCCGGTCGTCACGGGCGTCGCAGCCGTCGCCACGACCGTCGTCGTCGACGTCACGCTGCTCGGTGTTCGCGGTCAGGGCGCAGTTGTCATCCGTGTCGGGGACGCTGTCACCGTCGTCGTCGGAGTCGCAGACATCCCCGCTGCCGTCGCCGTCGGTGTCGAGCTGGACGGGGTTGGCCTTGTCGAGCATCAGGTCGGGGGCGTTCGGGACGCTCGGGCAGTTGTCGAGCGAGTCGGAGATGCCGTCGCCGTCGGTGTCCGGTGCCTGGCCGTGCAGCATCGTCACCGGGTTCGCGATCCATCCGGAGTGGAAGCCGCGGAGGAGGTCCAGGTAGCCGTCACCGTCCCAGTCAGTGGCGTCGACGACGTTGTTCACCAGCCCCGGAAGCGCCATCGTGGTGCACGACCCGAAGTCCGGTGCCTGGTCGGTGCCGGTGTTGAGGCACTGCGTGAGACGGAACTCCCTCGTCGAGCCGAGCTGGCCGCCGGCGACGAGCAGGTCGCGCCTCCCGTCGTCGTCGATGTCCACGACCGTCGGCTCGTAGTAGTCCTCTTCCTCCAGGCCAGGGGTCGTGGCCTTCGAGACCACCGTCCTCGGCTCGGAGAGGACCGGCTCGACGGCCGTGCCGACGTTCAGGTAGAGCCTGACGGCCTTCTCCTTCGCGGTGGCACCGGTCCCGACCAGGAGGTCGAGGTCGCCGTCGCCGTCCCAGTCCACGACCTCGGGGGAGACGTAGGCGGTGTTGCTGACCGTCGTACCACCGACCCGGGACCCGCCCTCGGTGCGCAGCTGCGAGCACCTGCCGCCGTGGATCTCGGGTGCGCCCTGGTCGCCCTCGTTGAGACAGACGAGCACGCCCTTGTCGGCGAGGTAGGTCCCGATCACCAGGTCCTGGGCGCCGTCACCGTTCCAGTCCGCGACCGCCGGTCGGGCATAGAGGGTCCAGCCCGTGGTCGAGGAGAACGCCCCGGACGCGAAGGCCGACTCGAGCGGTGCGAGACCGCCGTCCTCCTGGCGAAGGGCGACCGCCACGCCGCCGTACTGGTCTGCTGACCTCAGCCCGACCACCAGGTCGTCGCGTCCGTCGTCGTTCCAGTCGGCGACGGTCGGCGCCGGCGCGTGCTCCTTCCCCAGCGAGAGCAGGTCAGAGGTGGCGTCGTGCGTCCAGGGAAACGGTGCCGCCTGGGCGGGCGCGAGGCCGGCGAAGGTCGATGTCGAAAGGGCGACGCTCGCAAGCAGGGCCGTCATGGCCCGACGTCGCGCCTGACGACGAGAAGCGGTGGGGGACAAGAAGAGCTCCTGTGAGTGGATGGGTGTGCCCACATTCTTTGTGAGAAGCGCCCGAGATGTATGGCCTTTGCATCCTTTAGGGGCTTTCGTCCCCCGTCGGGGGCACCACGAGGCCGCCGCACCACACCTAGGCCGCCTCCCACCGAGCCGCGTCCCTCTCGTCAGATCGGGCGTAGCCTTTAGCGGTGAAGTCGCTCGACAGGCTTCCGACCGACTGGGACGGTCACGTCGCACTCGTCCACGACAGCGAGCGGCAGCGCCGCGTGGGAGTTGCCGACTGGGTCGGGCGCGGCCTGGACCTAGGCGCGAGGGTCCTCTACATCGAGCCGGAGGACGCTCCGCCCGAGCGATCCCTGCTGGGGGTCCTCGAGGAGCACGCCCTTCGAGTCGACGAAGCCCTTGCGGAGGGCCGGCTGGAGATCTTCGCGGCCGACGACCAGGTCTACTCCCCGACGTGGCAGGAGGGCGTCGTCGACGAGTCGCTGGCGGTCGGCTACTCCTCGGTGTGGTGGTCGGGGGAGGAGAGGACCGCCTGGAGCGTGATGTCTCCGGCCAGGCACACCGAGATCGAGTGGGAGACGGATCTGCTGTGCGACTCGCGTCCCATGTCCGTCATGTGCCAGTACTCGGGGCACCTGCCTCAGGCCACGCTCGAGACCGTCTGCGCCGTGCACGGATCCGGGGTCCGTGACTCGCAGCTCCGGGCCGTGCCCACCCCGGACGGTCTCGCCCTGGCCGGGTCGGCGGACGCGGCCAACCACCGGCTCCTCCGTTCGACGCTCGTCGCACGCGCTGCCACTGTGGCAGCGGCCGGCGGGCGGCTCACCGTTGATGTCGGCGAGCTGGAGTTCCTCGACGTCGCGGGCGCCAGGGCACTTTGGACCGGCACCACCGCTCACCGGATGAGAGGCGGCACCGTACGGCTGACCCGTCCGCCGCCGCGGGTGGACCGGATGCTCCGCCTTCTGGGCGTGCACGAGGCGCAGGGCTTCGAGATGGAGGACGCTCATGAGTGAGGCGGTCCCCATCGTCAACGGCCGATACAGCCACGACCTGCTCCTCCACGACTCCGACGAAGAGCTCGTGGCGGGCACCGCCTTGTTCGTGGAGCAGGGCCTCGAGTCAGGTGGGCACGTCCTCGTCCACAGCACCGAGGCCCGCGTCGCCATGCTTCGGGAGGTCCTGGGGACCGATCCCAGGCTCGAGTACGGCCTGGACCAGGACCTCTACCTGTCACCGTCCAGCACGTTGTTCGCCTACCAGCGCCAGCTGGCGGAGAGCCCTCGGCCGACCGAGCTCTGGGCGACGGGCACCGTGCCCCTGGGTGTCGACGTCGCCGGTCATCCCGCTTGGGGACGCTACGAGCCCCTGGTGAACGCGGTGCTCGGCCCCTACGCGTTCCACGGCTTGTGCAGCTATGACACACAGGTCCTTCCCGAGCGCACCATCGCCGCCGCGAAGGCCGCACACCCTCACGGAGGCACGGGCGACCAGCGCACCGCCAGCCCCGAGTACCGGCACCCGGCCGACTTCCTGTCCGACCCGCTGGCGGGAGTGCCGGACCCGCCGAGCAGCGCGCCCGCCGCCCGGATGACCATCCCCGGCGTCCCGCACCTCGGCTCCGCACGAGACCTCGTCCGACGAGTGTGTCTCTTGTCCAGCGCAGTAGCCCGCGACACGGTGGACGACTTCGTCGCGGCCGTGAACGAGGTCGTCGTCAACGGTCTGCACCACGGCAGCGCGCCGGTGAGCCTCTCGCTCTGGGCGGACCCCGTGCGGCTGACCTGTCTGGTCAGCGACCTCGGCCCGGGGATCGCCGACCGGCTGGCCGGGTACCGGTATCCCGGGGCCGACGGTCCCAAGGGTCTCTGGGTGGCTCGGCAGCTGTGCGAGGAGATCTTCGTCGGCAACCTTCCGGGCGGCGGTTGCGACGCCCTTGTCATCGCCAAATAAGGCGATATCTGACATCGCCCACCCGGGGGACGCCCGGATGCCCATTTCTGGGGATCCGCCGGGGTCGATGTCGGACATCGCCCGCCGAAGTAGTCGGGCGAGCCTCCCCCAGGTGCGGCTCCGTCGCTTGCGCCGTGACTCGCTGCCCTAGTGTCTCGCCGAACGCACAGCAGGTGCAGAAGGGTGGGGTCCTCGCCGTGGCGTGGCCGGCGGTGGGGAGTACGGAGTTTCCGGGGCTTCTGCGGGGTGCCGAGGCACCCCATGCCGCGACAAGGACGTTGCTCCGGCAACGGACATCAGGACGGCTCGTCACGCCGTCCGGGGGGTTCCCACATGACAGATCAGGACAGCGTGCCGTCCTCAGGCTTGAACCGGCGGCAGTTCTTCACAGTCACCGCTGCCGCAGGCGTCGCCGCGACGATGCCGCAGATCATCACGGCGCCGCCCGCTTCGGGGGCGGCGACCAGGCTCGACGGCGCGGCCTACGCGGCCAAGTTCGTCAGGCCGCTGCAGCGACCACCCCGCATCGACGTCAGCGGGCCGAAGACCTCGACCATCATCAACATCGTCTCCTTCAAGGAGCAGATCCTCAGCGGCTATCCGGCGACCGAGTGCTGGGGCTACGCGCCGGTGGGCGGCGAGCCGTCGCTCCCGGGCCCGACGTTCGTCGCCGAGTCGAACCGGACCGTCACCGCGATGTTCCACAACCGGCTGCCGAAGGGGAACAAGAAGCTGGCCGAGGGCGGGCACCTCCTGCCGGTCGACGCCACCCTCCTCCGCGAGGACATGCTGGCCCTGCCGGCCGGCGAGAAGCCGGTGGTCACCCACCTGCACGGGTCGCACGTCGAGTGGCAGAGCGACGGGCACCCCGACGCCTGGTACACCCAGCGCGGCTCCCACGGTCACATGTGGAGGAAGGCCGTTCACAAGTTCGACAACAGCCAGGGGCACGGGACGTTGTGGTACCACGACCACACCCATGGGATCACCCGCCTCAACGTCTACGCCGGCCTGGCCGGGATGTACCTCCTCCACGACGGGGACGAACGGCGGCTCGTGAAGCAGGGGGTTCTCCCGAAGCCGAGGTACGAGAGCGAGCTGATCCTGCAGGACCGTTGGTTCACTGACGACGGCCAGCTGTTCATGGACACCCGGCCGCTGCCCGACAGCGGCATCGCCGCGTCGATCTTCTGCGACTTCATGCTCGTCAACGGCGTGCCGTGGCCGGTCATGGACGTGGAGCCCCGCAAGTACCGCTTCCGCGTCCTCAACGCCGCGGACTCACGCGCCTACGTACTCGCGCTGAGCAACGGTGCGCCGTTCTCGGTGGTGGGCACCGAGCTCGGGCTGCTGCAGCAGGCGGTCGCGGTCACCCAGCTGCCGGTCGGGAACGGTGAGCGGTATGACGTCGTCGTCGACTTCTCCGGCCTGCCGCAGGGCACGGAGATCATCCTCCAGAACCGGGGCGTCGACGGCATCCTCCGCGGGTTCCGAGACGGGGCGACCGTCACGAACCGTCCGACCGACACCGCGTTCGGATTCGGCGGACCCGTGAACCCCGCCTCCACCGGACAGCTGATGAAGTTCCGGGTGAGCAAGTCGCTGTCCTCGGTCGAGGACGCGACCGTTGCGCCGGGGACCGCCCTGGGCCCGGCACTGCCGACCCTGACGCCGACGAAGACGCGAGGGGTGATCGCCTTCAACGGCGTGGACACCGTCCATGGACGCAACCGCGAGCTGCTCGGGTCGCTGGAGGAGGGCAACTCGCTCTTCCACGACCCCGTCACCGAGGTCATCGAGAAGGGAACCACGGAGGTCTGGGAGATCTACAACACCGGGCCGGTCGCGCACCCGATCCACATCCACCTCGTGGACTTCCAGGTGCTCGGCCGTGCGCCGTTCACCTGGACGAGCGAGCCGAAGCAGCTGGACCACGGGGTGGTCGGGGCGAAGATCACCGTGACAGGCACGGGACCGGAGCGCGGGCCCGAGCCCTACGAGGTCGGCCGCAAGGACACGGTCCTGACCTACCCGGGGGAGGTGACCCGGGTGGTGGCGAACTTCGACCGAGCGGGCCACTACGTGTGGCACTGCCACATCCTGCACCACGAGGACCACGAGATGATGCGGCCCTTCGAGGTCAGGTAGGTCTGCCCGGACGGCGGAAGGCCGGTCCGTGGACGGACCGGCCTTCTGCGTCGGGCGAGCCGTGAGGTGAATGGCCCTGCACCGTCAAGATCGACTTCCTCGTCGTGCTCCGACCGCACGCAGTCGCGGCAGGACGGCGAGCGTGATCGCGCCGATGGCAGCGACCGCGGCGACGAGCACGAGCATCGCCGGCAGCCCGTAGACGGGGATGAGTGCGCCCATCGCCGCAGGCGCCGCGATCGAGGTGACCGCACCGACCACCAGCGCCATGGTGAAGGCGTCGCCGGGGCGATCCGGGGATACCTCCGCCGTCCAGATGGCCAGCAGAGACGAACCCACCATGTAGCCCATTCCGAGCAGAAGTGCGGACAGCAGCGTCAGGGGCAGCGAGGTACGTCCGAGTCCGAGCAGGATGAGCGCACAGCTGACCACACAGACGCTGCCGACCCCGACCGCCGGTGTGCCGACCGCGCGGGTCATCGGGCCCGTGCGCAAAGCGACCAGTCCACCGACACCGATGAGGGCGAACAGCAGTGGCACCGCCGACGCAGCCAGCCCGCCGCTGCGGGCGGCCTCGCTTGCGTAGGTGAAGTAGACGGTGATGGCGGCGAAGAAGAGCACGGCGTACACGAGGGGTGGGACCATGGCTCGGCGCCACGGCGACCTTCGCGAACTGTCCGTGTCTCGGCCACCAGCATTCAGCCGGGGCACGGCCCGCAGGTTCACCAAGACGGCCACCCCGGCGGCAAGGGCGATACCCGCCCATGTCAGCCGCCACGACGTGAACGTGGCGAGCAGGGCCAGCGCCGCGAGCGCGACCAACCCCAGGCTGGTCCCTGTCGTGATCACCGCCAGCAGGGTCGGCTGGCGGCGCCGCGGCGCCGCCTTGGTCACGATGTCGGAGTACGGAGCCCACACCCAGCCGGCGGCACTACCGCTGAGCACTGCCCCCGCTGCGAGGATCCAGGGCGAGGGGGCGAGCGCCACGGTCGCCGTGCCCACGACCCCGCACACGCCACCGACGGTGGTCGGTGCCCGCGGTCCTCGTCGCGCCGACAGACGCGGCACGGAGACCAGCCCGATGAGGTAGCCGGCGAAGGTGCCGCTGGCGATCAGGCCCAGGAAGAACTCCGAGAGCCCGAACTCCGAGCGCACGTCCGGCAGCGTCAGCCCATAGGCGTAACGGGCCATGCCGAAGGCGACGCCGACGACTGCGGCTCCGCCGACACCGATCCCGATCGTCTGCTTGTCCACACCGCAGCATTTCATCTCGTCCTGCGGGAGCCCGCCCCGGACTCTCGACACACAAGGACGTATCCATCACGACTGCCGAGCAGTCCGCAACCGCACCTTCATGGGCGAGCTGCCGTTGTCGAACTTGCCGTCGGCGGCCTCCTCGAGCAACCGGTGCATCGCGGGCCGGTGCCGTTTCCTACCGTCGGTCTGGGGTGGAGCCAAGGGGACTCGAACCCCTAACCCCCTGCTTGCAAAGCAGGTGCGCTACCAATTGCGCCATGGCCCCCTGAGGAGAAGAAGGCTCAGGCCTTCTTGACGTTGTCGGTGGCCTCGGCCCACAGCGCCTGCTCCTGCTGGCTGGCCTTGACCTTCTTGCTCGCGACTGCTGCTGCAACCGCGGCAAGGGCGACGAGAACGAGCTTCTTCATGGGGTGATCCCTTCCGGTCGCGAGTG
>Ga0208537_1000153_pt1 | contig 11249 bp, 10 predicted proteins | sample MayberrySE_TuleA_FD_185672 | JGI IMG/M metagenome (GOLD analysis project Ga0208537, IMG submission 185672) | Natural and restored wetland microbial communities from the San Francisco Bay, California, USA, that impact long-term carbon... | ecosystem: Environmental > Terrestrial > Soil > Wetlands ...
GCTCGCCGAGAGCCGTGACCGCTGCGTCGCGCTCGCGGTCACCGATCCTCAGCTCCCGCTGGTTCATTCCGGGTCCCCCTCCGCGAGGAGGCCGTAGAGCTTGCGGCGGGCGTCGGCGAGGATCTCCGCGGCCTCGGCCTGCTGCTGCCGGTTGCCCGACATGACCACCTGCCAGACGGCGGCCATCACCTGTCCGATCACAGGCTTGAGCTCGTGGGTCTCCTCGCCGTCGGTGTCGAAGGCGCGCCAGGTCGCTGCCATCTCCTCGGGGTGGTCCGCGACGTAGTGCCGGCCGTCGGCGGTCAGCTGGAGGATCCGGCGTCCCTCGACGTCGGTGCCCTCGACCAGGCCCTCGTCCTCGAGCTGCTGGAGCGTCGGGTAGACCGAGCCCGGGCTGGGCTTCCAGGCGCCGCCGCTCCGGTCGGCGATCTGCTGGATGATCTGGTAGCCGTTCATCGACTGGGAGCTCAGGACGTCGAGGATGGCCGCACGCACGTCGCCTCGACGGACCCGGGGTCCACGCGACTGCTGCTGCCCGGTCATTCCGAACAGGCCCGCGATCCAGGGCGGGGGGCCGGCGCCCCACGGTCCGGGTCCCCAGCCACCGCCGGGCCAGGGCTGACCCCACTTGTTGCCGCTCATCGCCTCTCCCTCCGCCCGCCGACGCCGGACCGTCGTTCCGTGACCCATCGGCGATACGTTGACGATATATCGCTGACAGTCGGACCCCAAGGGCTGTCGAGGCGCCGTCCAGACAGCCCGACCGGATACAGGCTGGGCCCTTCGTCTCGAATGCCGGACTCGAGGAGTTGTGGGCGAAAAACGGGGCACGTACCTTGCCGAAGGTGACCAGGGCCACCCTTCAAGCGAGGGTGCGCCGCGAGAACGAGTGACGAATTGGGGCGGGGGCCTCTTGTCGAGCGTGAAGGACCGTGACTGGCACCGCGTGCGTGGACGCGCTGCCAAGCTGCTCACCACGCCGCTGCACCCCGACGACTACCTGTCGCTGATCAACCCGCTCTGGTCCGCGCGCGAGCTGCGGGGACGCATCGAGCGAGTGGTCCCCGAGACCGAGGACGCAGCGACCCTGGTGATCAAGCCCGGCTGGGGCGCGAAGTTCGACTACAAGCCCGGGCAGTACATCGGCATCGGGGTCGAGGTCGAGGGGCGGTACCACTGGCGGTCGTACTCCCTGAGCTCTCCGCCGAGCATGAAGGGACGGCTGTTCACGATCACCGTGCGTGCGATGCCCGAGGGCTTCTTGTCCGAGCACCTCGTGCGCGGGCTCGCGCCGGGCACGATCGTGCGCCTCGCGGCCCCGGCCGGCGAGTTCGTCCTGCCGAACCCACCACCTCCGAAGATGCTCTTCCTCGTCGGCGGCAGCGGCATCACCCCCGTGATGTCGATGCTCCGCACGCTCGACCGGCGGGACACGATGCCCGACGTCGTCATGGCCTACTCCTCCCCCACCCCGGAGCGGATGATCTTCCGCACCGAGCTGCTCGAGCTCGCCGAGCGTCACCCGGTGCTGCGGCTGCACGAGCAGCACACGGAGACCCAGGGCATGCTCACCGTCGACGCGCTGGACCGGATCTGCCCCGACTGGCGCGAGCGGGAGACCTGGGCCTGCGGGCCCGGCCCGATGCTCGACGCCGCCGAGGACTTCTGGGAGGAGGCCGGTCTCTCCGACCAGCTGCACCTCGAACGCTTCTCGCTCGAGATCGACAGCGAGGGCGCCGAAGGCGGCACCATCACCTTCCGCAACTCGGGCAAGACGATCGAGGTCGACGGAGCGACCACCCTGCTCGAGGCCGGGGAGAAGGTCGGCGTCGGCATGCCCTACGGCTGCCGGATGGGGATCTGCCACACATGCACGATCACCATGGCCTCCGGCCGGATCCGCGACCTGCGCAGCGGGGAGGAGCACTTCGAGCCCAACGAGTCCATCCAGACATGCGTGACGGTCGCCGCCGGTGACTGCACCCTCGACATCTAGGGAGCGACCCATGGCCATCTCCGACGTCAAGGAGTACACCCACCTCAGCGAGGAGGAGATCGAGGCTCTCGGACGTGAGCTCGACCAGATCCGCGCGGATATCGAGGCCTCGCGCGGGGCCGCGGACGCGGCGTACATCAACCGTCTGATCACCATCCAGCGCACGCTCGCCGCAGCCGGACGCGTCACGCTCTTCGCCAGCAAGTACCCACCGGCATGGGTGGCCGGCACGGCCATGCTCGGGATCGCGAAGATCCTCGAGAACATGGAGATCGGCCACAACGTGATGCACGGCCAGTGGGACTGGATGAACGACCCGGAGATCCACTCGAGCAACTGGGAGTGGGACACCGCCCAGCCCGCCGAGCAGTGGAAGCACTCCCACAACTACGTGCACCACCAGTTCACCAACGTCCTCGGCTACGACAACGACATCGGCTACGGCATCCTCCGCATGGCGCGCGAGCAGAAGTGGCACCCGGTGAACCTCGGCCAGCCGGTCTACAACACGCTGCTCGCTCTCCTCTTCCAGTGGGGGGTCGCCCTGCACGACCTGGACATCGAGTCGATCCGCAAGGGCAAGAAGGACCCGAAGGAGATGAAGCGGCAGCTCAGGCAGATCGGCCGCAAGATCCGCCGGCAGATCGGCAAGGACTACGTGCTCTACCCGCTGCTGAGCGGACCGGCGTTCCTCTCGACGCTCAAGGCGAACGCCGCGGCGAACCTGATGCGCAACGTGTGGTCCTACATGATCATCTTCTGCGGCCACTTCCCCGACGGCGCCATGCACTTCACCGAGGAGGAGATCGAGGACGAGACCCGTCCGGAGTGGTACCTGCGCCAGGTCCTCGGCGCCGCGAACTTCGAGGGCGGGCCCCTGCTGCACGTGATGAGCGGGAACCTCGGCTACCAGATCGAGCACCACCTGTTCCCGGACCTGCCCAGCAACCGCTACCGCGAGATCTCGCTGCGGGTGCGCAAGCTGTGCGAGGACTACGGCATCCCCTACACCACCGGGCCCCTCCACCGGCAGTACGGCCAGGCGCTGCGCACCATCTGGAAGCTCTCGGTGCCCAACTCCTGGACCAGCAACGACACGCCGCCCCCGCCGCCGAGCCGGTTCCGTGGCCGACGCTCGGACGCCGAGCGGCCGCCCCGTCGCATCGAGACCGGGATCTGGCAGGGCCGCGCGTCGGCCTAGCCGCTCACCGGCGGCCCGGCGTACGACGCTCGGCCACCGAGTTGGGATGGAACACGACCCGCTGGTCGCCGTGGCGATCGGCGGGTCGTTCCAGCTCGAAGCCCCCGGTGGTCAGCAGCACCCACGCCTCGGGCGGCCCGTCGATTGCCAGGACGCCCGTGCCGAGGGCCGGGTAGAGGCTCAGGGCGGCCTCGGCACACGCCTCGTGGAGCGGCGGGAAGTGCAGGGCGTTCTGGTCGGCCTCCTCCTCGGAGCCGAGGAAGGCGACCGGCCAGCCGAGCGAGATCCCGCAAAGGCCGCAGATCCGGCTCAGCGCGCAACGGATCGCGCGGCGCTTGCTGACCTCTCGGATGTCGAACCCGCCGTCCTCGTCCTCGCAGGCGAAGGGCACTGGGACACCGCCCTCCTGTGAGCGCGGGCGGGCAGCGAGGTCCGTGGGCAAGGTGTTCTCGTCCATCGCCCGATCATCTCCCAGATCCACCGATTCGTCATGGTCCTGGCTTCGCGAGAGCGACACCCCCCGTCGGAGCGACGCACCCGACAACTCGCCCACGGCGCGTCGACTCCGAGGCCCGCTCACGCCCGCCTAGCGTTGGGGACCATGTCCTTCGAACGCTACGGCTCCGACGTGCTCAACACCGACTGGCGGGCGCCCAGACGCGGTCGCTCTGTCGAGATCGAGGCCGACAAGGGCCTCGTCGTCGAGGAGGTCACCACCGACTGGTGCGGCGAGATCGTCGAGGTCGACCGGGACCTGATGACCGTGACGCTCGAGGACCGGCGCCGCAAGCGACGCACCTTCCCACTCGGCCCCGGCTTCCTCCTCGAGGGCGTGCCGGTCATCCTCAAGCCCCCCACGCGCAAGGGGCCGGCGCAGAAGACCCACACCGCCTCCGGCTCCATCGCCGTGCCCGGCACGAAGGCACGGGTCGCCCGGGCCAGCCGGATCTTCGTCGAGGGCCGCCACGACGCCGAGCTGGTCGAGAAGGTCTGGGGCGACGACCTGCGGATCGAGGGCGTGGTGGTCGAGTACATCGAGGGCGTCGACGACCTCGCCGAGCAGCTGCGTGACTTCCGCCCCGGCCCCGAGCGGAGGGTGGGAGTGCTGGTCGACCACCTCGTCGCCGGGTCGAAGGAGAGCCGGATCGCACAGTCGGTCGCGAAGAGCCCGGTCGGCAAGCACGTGCTGATCGTCGGCCACCCGTTCGTCGACATCTGGCAGGCCGTGAAGCCCGATCGCCTCGGCATGAAGAAGTGGCCGGTCATCCCTCGCAACGTGGAGTGGAAGCGTGGCGTGTGCCAGAGTCTGGGCTGGCCGCACCGGGACCAGGCGGACATTGCACGCGCCTGGAAGCACATCTTGTCGAAGGTCGGCTCCTACGCCGACCTCGAGCCGGCTCTGCTCGGCCGCGTCGAGGAGCTGATCGACTTCGTGACCGTCGACTGAAGCAGGCGCGACCGGGCGCTCCGAGTGGTTCACTGGAGGCATGACGACAGGCCCTCGCCCTCCTGAGCAGCCGTCCGAGCCCGAGCAGCCACCCGGCGGGAACGCAGGCGGGCCTCCCAGCGAGCCGCCCGGCCCGCCCTCCGGCGAGGCCGCGGGTCAGCAGCCACCCACCGAGCCGGCCGGTCAACCCGCGCCGCCGCCCGGCACACCGGAGGCCCGGCAGGCACCGCCGGCGGGCTACCAGCAGGCCCCACCCCCGAGCGGCTACTACCAGCCCCCGCCGATGCGCCCGGAGGACGAGAAGCTCTGGGCGATAGGAGCGCACCTCGGCCCGCTCCTCCTCGGCTTCGTCGCGCCGCTCGTGGTGTGGCTGGTGTTCAGGGAGCGCTCGGCGTTCCTGGACCGACACGGCAAGGAGGCGCTGAACTTCCAGATCGCCTACCTGGTGTACTTCGTCGTCGCAGGGCTCTCGATCCTGATCGTCGTCGGCCTCGTGCTGCTGCCGCTGGTCGGCATCGCCTGGGTGGTGTTCATGATCCTGGCCTCGGTGAAGGCCTCGCAGTACCAGGACTACCGCTACCCCGCGATCTTCCGCGTCCTCAGCTGAGCAGTCCGCGCACCACCGCGTCGGCGAGCAGCCGCCCCCGCAAGGTCAGGACCACGCGGCCCTGCTCGAGCGGCGCCGGCTCCACCAGCCCGTCCTCCGCCTGGACGGCAAGTGCAGCTCGCCCGTCCTCGTCGAGCACCTCGACGGGCAGCCCGTCACGCAGCCGGACCTCGAGGAGCACGCGCTCGACCCTGCGCGTCTCGGTGTCGAGCGTCTCGCGAGCGTGGGCGGGGCTGACTCCGGCGGAGATCCGCCCCGCGTACGCCGCGGGGTGCTTGACGTTCCACCACCGGACGCCGCCGACGTGCGAGTGCGCCCCCGGGCCGACACCCCACCAGTCGGCGCCGGTCCAGTACAGCTCGTTGTGACGGCACCGGGTCTCTCTGGAACACGACCAGTTCGAGACCTCGTACCAGCCCAGTCCTGCCCGGTCCAGGGCCTCGTCGGCTGCGAGGTACTTGTCGGCGAGGTCGTCGTCGTCGGTCATCGGTACCTCGCCGCGACGGATCCGGCGGGCCAGCGCCGTGCCCTCCTCGACGATCAGTGCGTACGCCGAGAGGTGGTCCGGAGCGCAGGCAAGCGCGCTGTCGAGGGAGGCCTGCCAGTCGGCGAGGCTCTCCCCCGGTGTCCCGTAGATCAGATCGAGGCTCACCTCGTCGAAGCCGGCCTGACGTGCCCAGTCGACGACCTGCGGGACCCGCGCGGGGTCGTGGGTGCGGTCGAGGACGGCGAGGACGTGGGGCACAGCGGACTGCATCCCGAACGAGATCCGGTTGATGCCTCCGGCTCGCAGCCGCTCGAGGTCGCCGGCGGTGACGCTGTCCGGGTTGGACTCGGTCGTGACCTCCGCCCCGGGGGCGAGGCCGAACTCCTCGTCGATCGCCGTCACGATCCGGGTCAGGTCCCGCGGCGGGAGGAGGGTCGGCGTACCCCCGCCGAAGAAGACCGTCCCGACGGGAGCCTCGGCGGCCCCCAGCACCTTGCGGGCGAGCCGGATCTCCTCGACGGCGGAGTCGGCGTAGGTCCCGCGGGAGACACCGCCGCCGAGCTCCGAGGCGGTGTAGGTGTTGAAGTCGCAGTACCCGCAGCGCACCGTGCAGAACGGCACGTGCACGTAGAACCCCAACGGACGATCGCCGACAGAGGCGAGGGCTGACCCGGGAAGGGATCCGTCGGCGGGCGCGGCGTCGCCGTCGGGAAGGGCGGAAGGCACCGCTCCATCCTAGGCAGCACCTGGTGGTCGGACCCTTCGAGCCGTTGCCCGAGCAGTGCCTTGTGGCCGGGCCGGATGCGACCTGGCCCGAGCACGCAGAAGGCGCCGCCCGGGGGCGGCGCCTTCGCGCGTCAGGTCGGGACCGGCTCACTCGTTGTAGAGCGCGTCGATCTGCTCCTTGTAGTTGTCCTCGACGACCTTGCGCTTGACCTTCATGGAGGGGGTCAGCTCACCGGACTCGACGGTGAGGTCGCGGTCGAGCACGATCCACTTCTTGATCGTCTCCCAGCGGTTCAGGCGGCTGTTGAGCTGCTCGATGTAGCCGGCGACCATCTCCTTGGCCTTGTCCGAGGTGACGATCTCCTGGTACGACGCCCCGGCCATCCCGTTCTGCTCGGCCCAGCCGGCCATCGAGTCGGGGTCCAAGGTGACCAGCGCGACGCAGTAGTTGCGGTCGTTGCCGTGCACCAGGAACTGGCTGGCGTAGGGGCAGAGGGCCTTGAAGTGCGACTCGATCTGCGACGGTGCGATGTACTTGCCGCCCGAGGTCTTGAACAGGTCCTTCTTCCGGTCGGTGATCCGGAGGTGGCCGTCCTCGTCGAGCTCCCCGATGTCACCGGTGTGCAGCCAGCCGTCCTGGAGCGCCTCGGCGGTCTCCTCCGGACGGTTGTGGTAGCCCTCCATGATGCCGGGACCCTTGATCAGCACCTCGCCGTCCTCGGCGATCTTCACCTCGCTGAGCGGGAAGACCGGGCCGACGGTGCCGAACTTGTTCTGCCACGGCTTGTTCACGAACGAGCCGGCCGAGGTCTCGGTGAGGCCGTAGCCCTCGAGGATCTGGATGCCGGCGGCGTTGAACCACTCCGCGACCTCGCGGTTCAGCGCGGCAGCGCCGGAGATGAAGAAGCGGACCCGGCCACCGAAGCGCTCGCGGATCTTGGAGAAGACCAGCTTGTCGAACAGGCCGTGCTGGATGTTCAAGAGCGTCGGGACGGGCTTGCCCTCCCGCTTGAGGCGGTCGACCTGGAGGCCGACGTCGAAGGCCTTCTTGAAGATCTTCTCCTTGAGACCGCCCTCGGCCTTCTGCATGAGGACGATGCGGTCGTGGGCCTTCTCGAAGATGCGGGGCGCCGCCCCCATGAACGTCGGACGGACGATGCCGGTGTTCTCGACGATCTTCTCGACGCGCCCGTCCACGGCGGTCGGGAACCCGATGGCCAGCTGGGTCGACAGCAGCACCTTGCCGAACGAGTGCGCCATCGGGAGCCACAGGAACTGCAGGTCGTCCATGGAGAGGATGTTCTGCGCCTCGATGGCGGCGCCCTCGTAGGTCCACGAGGAGTGGCGCAGTCGCACGCCCTTGGGGCGGCCGGTGGTGCCGGAGGTGTAGATCAGCGTGGCGAGCGAGTCGGGGTGGGTCGCCTCGACCCGCTTCTCGACCACGTCCGCGTCCTCGGTCAGCAGCTCCTGTCCGAGCCGCTCGAGCTCGGAGAGGCTGATCACCCAGTCGTCGTCGGTGGTGCCGTCGAAGGTGACCACCTTGGTCAGGTGCGGTAGCTCCGAGCGGTGGGCGGTCAGCTTGGCGATCTGCGAGTCGTCCTCGGCGAAGACGACCCGGCACTCGGAGTCGGCGAGGATGTAGGCGACGTCCTCGTCCATGGTCGAGGGGTAGACGGTCGTGGTGGCGGCACCGGCGCACATGATCGCCAGGTCGGCGAGGATCCACTCGAAGCGAGTCGTGGAGGCGATGCCGACGCGTTGCTCGGGCTCCACGCCGAGGGCGACGAGGCCGGCTGCGAGACGGGTGACCTGGTCACCGGTCTCCTTCCACGTCACCGACTGCCACTCGTCACCCTTGGGATACCGGTAGGCCTCGCGGTTCGGGCTGCTCTGGACGCGGTCGAAGAACTGGCGCCCCACGTTGGGTGGCCGGTTCTCGATCACGCTGAGATCGGGGCTGACGGTGGTCTGAGACATCGCTCTCCCTCTTCGGTCCTACCCGGCACTTTATGCCGTACCGGGCAGGGGTGTTGACTTGTTGCGACACAACGTAGAGCAACGGGCTACCTGACGGTAGGTTACGGGGCCGTCGTGGGACGTTTTGACGCCAAATCCCAACCTGGCTTTACGTTGCGGGCGACACACCGCCCGGTTCGCTTGGGTCTTACAGCCACTCCGGCGACACCAAGGCTCAGTCCTGCACGGCCTTCGCGACGGTCACCATCGTGGTGATCCACTCGCGGTCCTCGCGAGTGAGTCCGCGGCCGAGGGACCGCCCATCGTCGACGCTCCAGTACGCATCGTGCAACGCACGCACGACGACCCAGTCCCGGGCACGGTCCTCGTCGAGCCCGGCCGTGCCCACGACAGTGTGGAACCGCTTCTCACGGCGTCCCTCACCCGGCCGGAGGCCACCACCTCGTCCCAGCGGTTCCACAGAAGGGGCGCAACCTCGTAGTGCGGGTCCCCGGACATCGGCTTGGGGTCGATCACCAGCCAGGGCTCGCGATCTGCGGCGAGCACGTTCTCGTAGTGCAGGTCGCCGTGGGTCATCCGGCCGGTGCTCGCCTCGTCGGTGAGGAAGGAAGCCGCCAGCGAGACCCTTGCTCGACGAGGCGACGAGGCATCGGTGCTTCCTTCGAGAGCGCGGCGAGACCGGCGTTCCACCGGTCGACGGACGCCGTCAGCGGGCGCAGCTGGGCCGGCGCGGGGACGTGGAGCCGCTCGAGGAGGAGGGCGTGACGGCGCGGGTCGGCGCGCAGCAGCGTCACGGCTCCGTTGCCCTGCCAGCGCTGGAGCGCGAGGTGCTCGGGCTCGTTCTCGTCGTCGGGGAAGGCCACCTTCAGCACGGCGGGCCGCCCTCCCGTCGTACGCACGGGGACGACCAGGCTGCAGTAGCCCTGCCTGGGATCCCCGTCGTAGCGGAGCTCCCACTCCTCGACGAGGTCGAGCAGGGGCGTGACCAATCCGCCTGCCGGTAGTTGGTCACGGCAACCACCCCGAACGGCCCCACCGAGGAGAAGGCACGTGCTGCCACCGCGCACCCGGACCGCGCTCACGGGCTTGACCGTGCTCGCGGCGACCTGTCTCAACGCGCCGGCCGCCGTCGCGACGAGTCCGGCCGACCTGCCCGACTCCGCTCCCCCGGCGGCGCGGTTCGCCGAGCCGCGCCTGCCCGCTGCCGACGGGTGGCCGTTCTCCGAGCGTCACTTCCCTCGAACGTCCGGCACGGGACGGCTGCACGGTGGCGCGGCCTACTGGACCGACTTCGTGTACGACGACCACGGCCCGAGCAGCCTCGCCGGGTTCAGCACGCCCTACGCCACCAACCTGGCACCCACCCAGGGGGTCTACACCTACCCATCGGGCCCCGCCCACGCGAACGGTGCGGACATCTTCCGCACCGCCGTAGGGCTCGACGAGAAGGCGTCGTACTGGCGCGTCGACTGGACGACGCTCGCCGACCCCACCGTGCCGCTGGCGGTCTGGACCTTCGACCGGGACGCGGACGCCGGCACCGGGGTCGCGAACTGGCCGGCCGGCGCCGGTGTGCGCTCGCCCGGCATCGACACGGGCCTGGTGGTCTCGGGCGAAGGCGCGTGGCTCGTGGATCTCGTGACGGGCCGATCACATGGCGTCGCCGCCCTCGGCGGCTCGCTCCGGGTCGACCGCGCGGCGCAGTCGTTCGTGGTCCGCCTACCGCGTCGCGCGCTCGCGCCGAAGGACCGCTGGATCGTCCGCGTCGCCGCGGGTCTCGCCGACGGCACCGGGCGTTCGCTCGCGACCCCGAGCATGGCCGGGGGCGCTCCCGCCCCGGGCATGACGAGGCTCTACAACGTCGGCTTCCGCGGGATCCGCCAGGAGCCTGCGGTGTTCCGCAACGGCCGCACCGACGCGTTGGTGGCCGCCTTCGAGGAGCGGGCCGCCCGGACCCCGGCGCTCGACCAGATCGGTGCAGACGGGCTCGCCCGGTTCGTCACCGGGAACTTCTGGATGGAGGACCATCAGGCCGACGCGCTCGCGACCGGTGACGTCTCGGCGTTCGCGACCCGCCTCGACTGGGCTCGGCTGGCCAAGGGCGCCGCTACCCGCGAGCCGCGGCCCCGCGGCCACAGCAACCGCTGGTACGTCTCCCGACTCGACCTCGGCGACGGCGTCCTCACCGGGCAGGACCATGACCTCGACCTGCGCCCGAACTTCCTCGGCCGGGTCCAGCCGTACTCCGTCTACGTCCCGCGCCGGGTGCCCGCCCGCAGGAGCAAGCCGCTGACGTGGGTGCTCCACTCCCTCGGCGTGAACCACAACCAGTACGCCGCCCTGAACCCGAGGCTCCTGCAGCGGCTGTGCGAGGCCCGGGGCTCGGTCTGCGCGGGCATCCTCGGCCGGGGCCCGGACGGGTTCTACCTCGACGAGGCCGAGGTGGACTTCTGGTCGGTGTGGCGCGAGGTCGCCGAGGCGTTCCCGCTCGACGTGGACCGCACCCAGATCGCCGGCTACTCGATGGGTGGGTACGCCGCCTACAAGCTCGGGCTCCAGCACCCCGACCTCTACGCCGGAGCGATATCGCTGGCGGGACCGCCCGCCTGTCCCAGCGGGCTCGACCCGGAGCAGGGCGCTCCCCTGCTGCGCCACGAGCGGTGTGAGAAGGACGGGGCCACCGGGGGGCTGGTGGGCAACGCCCTCCACGTGCCGTACCGGATCGCCCAGGGCACGCTTGACCAGCTCGTCCCGTTCACCTCGGTGGAGGACCAGGTCGCGCGGTTCGACGCACTCGGTCTCCGTCAC
>Ga0208537_1000154_pt1 | contig 11225 bp, 8 predicted proteins | sample MayberrySE_TuleA_FD_185672 | JGI IMG/M metagenome (GOLD analysis project Ga0208537, IMG submission 185672) | Natural and restored wetland microbial communities from the San Francisco Bay, California, USA, that impact long-term carbon... | ecosystem: Environmental > Terrestrial > Soil > Wetlands ...
AGCTCTGCCTCACGCAGGTGGGTGCCCTCGGCCTCCGCCAGCCGGATCGCGAGCAGCTGTCGCGGGTAGTTCCACTCGTAAAGGGCCTCCGCCGCCTCGATCCCGTCGTAGCACTGGAGGCGGATCAGGGGCGTCCCGAGCATGCTCGCCAGCGACTTGGCGGCCTGGGTCTTGCCGACCCCCGCCTCGCCCTCGAGGAGGATCGGCTGGGGGAGGCGGACGGCACAGAACAACGCGGTCGCGAGGCCCTCGTCGGTGAGGTACCCGGTCCCCTCGAGACCCTTGCGCAGAGTGGCGATGTCCGGGACGAGGCCGGCGAGGTCCCCGCCCTGGGCGTCCTGTCCGGGGTCGGTCGGGATCACGAGACGAGGTACCCCGCGGGGTCGGCGGCGAAGGCGCGGAGGCAGCCGCTGCCGCAGAACCAGTAGCGAACTCCCTCGTGGTCCAGGTGCAGCGAGGTCTCCACCGTCGCAACGGTCATCCCGCACACCGGGTCGACCGCGGTACCCGGGGGTGCGGCGGCCTCGTGCTCCTCGTGCCGGTGCTCCTCGACCGGACGACCCGAGGTACGACGGCGCTCGGCCACCATCTCGGCCAGGATGGACAGCGCGATCTCCTCGGGGGTGCGGGCGCCGATGTCCAGTCCCGCCGGGGTGTGCACCCTCGCCCGAGCGGCCTCGTCCACCTCCAGCGATGCGACCACGGCCTCGCCGCGCTTGGGGCTCGCCACCAGCGCGACGTAGGGGACGCCCGCCGTGAGCGCCGCGGTCAGGATCTCGTCCTCGTCCCGACCGTGCGACGCGCACACCACCGCGGCGGCGGACGCGAGGTCCGCCCCGACTCCCGCCTGCACCTGGTAGCCGAGGCGCTCACCGAGACCGGCCAGGGCGGCCGCGGTCGGGCTGTCCCCGTGGACCAGCAGCAGTGGGGCCGGTACGACGGGCTCGAGGAAGATCTCCAGGGTCCCCCCGGACAGGCACGGGTTGTGCACGGTCAGCCGGTCCGGGCGGGGCTCGGCCTCCTCCGCCGGGGAGGGCGTGATCCGCAGCAGCAGCGGGTCGCCGGAGTCGAGCAGCGCGAGGCTCTGGGCACGGACCGTCGACTCCGCGCACGTGCCCCCGACGAAACCCTCGATCGTTCCGTCGGGGAACACGATGGCCTCGTCGCCCGGCTTGGCCGACGTGGGCCGCTCTGCCAGCACGACGGTGGCATGCACGAACGGCACGCGCTCGGCTCTCAGGCCGGAAGCACGCTGCTCGACCTCGGGCCTGCTCACTGCACCGCCAGGTCGGTCCGCATCGGACGGCCCTGCATGGCCATCCACACGTTCGCCGGGGTCAGCGGCATGTCCGCGTGGCGCACGCCGAACGGCTCGAGCGCGTCGATCACGGCGTTCACGACCGCCGCCGGTGACCCGACCGTCGCCGACTCCCCGATTCCCTTGAGGCCCAGCGGGTGGTGCGGGGACGGGGTGATCGTCTCGCCGGTCTCCCAGCTGGGGCACTCCATCGAGGTCGGCAGCAGGTAGTCCATGAAGGAGTTCCCCACGCAGTTGCCGTCCTCGTCGAAGGGGATCACCTGCATCAGCGCCATGCCGACCCCGTCGGCGAGCCCGCCGTGGACCTGGCCCTCGACGATCATCGGGTTGATGCGGGGGCCGCAGTCGTCGACGGCGATGAAGCGGCGCACCGTGACCTCTCCGGTGCCCGGGTCGACGTCGACCACGCAGATGTACGCGCCGAACGGGTAGGTGAGGTTCGGCGGGTCGTAGACCACGGACGCGTCCAGGTGCCCCTCGACCCCCTCCGGCAGCTCGAGGGTGCCGTGGGAGAGCATCGCGACGTCCTGGATGGTCTTGCCCTTCTCGCGGTCGCCCTTGACGTACCAGCGGCCCTGCTCCCACTCCAGGTCGTCGGGGCTGCACTCCAGGGCGGCGGCGGTGATCACCCGGGCCTTGTCCCGGATCCGCTGCGCCACCACCGCGGCTGCCGCGCCGGAGACCGGCGTGGACCGAGAGCCGTAGGTGCCCAGGCCGAACGGCGTGTTGTTGGTGTCGCCGTGGATGACGTCGATGTCCTCCGGAGGGATGCCGAGCTCCTGCGAGACGATCTGGGCGAACGTGGTCTCGTGACCCTGTCCCTGGGTCTGCACCGACAGCCGCAGCTGCGCCTTGCCTGTCGGGTGGACCCGCAGCTCGCACCCGTCGGCCATGCCGAGGCCGAGGATGTCCATGTGCTTGCGGGGTCCTGCGCCGACGCCCTCGGTGAAGAAGCTGACCCCGATGCCCATCAGCTCGCCGCGCTCGCGCTTCTCCCGCTGCTCGCGCCGCAGCTCGTCGTACCCGGCCATGTCCAGCGCCTTCTGCAGCGCGCGCGGGTAGTCGCCCGAGTCGTACTCCCAACCGGTCTTGGTGGTGTAGGGGAACTGCTCGGGCCTGAGCAGGTTCTTCATCCGCAGGTCGGCGGGGTCGACGCCGAGCTCGTCGGCGAGGACGTCGACCATGCGCTCGACGAGGTAGACCGCCTCGGTGATCCGGAACGAGCAGGCGTAGGCGACGCCACCCGGTGCCTTGTTGGTGTAGACGCCGGTGACCTTGCAGTGCGCGGCCTCGAGGTCGTAGCTCCCCGTGAAGATGTGGAAGAAGCCCGCCGGGAACTTCGTCGGCTGCGCGGTGCCGTTGAAGGCGCCGTGGTCGGCGAGCACGTCCACCCGGAGGCCGAGGATCTTGCCGTCCCGCGTCGCCGCGATCTCGCCCTTCATGTGGTAGTCACGGGCGAACGAGGTGGACATCAGGTTCTCGCTGCGGTCCTCCACCCACTTGACGGGCTTCCCGGTGACGATCGAGCCGACCACGGCCAGCACGTAGCCCGGGTAGATCCCGACCTTGTTCCCGAACCCGCCGCCGATGTCCGGGGAGATGATCTGGATGTTGTGCTCCGGGATCCCGGCGACCAGGGCGTAGACGGTGCGGTGCGCGTGCGGCGCCTGGTTGGTCGACCACACCGTGAGCCGGCCGGTGACCTTGTCCATGCTCGCGATCGTGCCGCAGGTCTCCATGGGCGCGGGGTGCGAGCGGGGGTAGAGCATGCTCTGGCTGACGACCACGTCGGCCTTGTCGAAGACCTCGTCGGTCCGCGCCTTGTCACCGGACTCCCAGTCGAAGATGTGGTTGTCGGTGCGGCCCTCGACGTCGTCCCTGATGACCGGGGCGTCCGGGTCGAGCGCCTTGTGCGCGTCGACGACGGGAGGGAGTACGTCGTACTCGACGTCGATCAGCTCGAGCGCGTCCCGTGCGGAGTACTCGTCCTCCGCGATGACCATCGCCACCTCCTGGCCCTGGAAGCGGACCTTGTCGGTCGCGAGGACGGCCTGCACGTCCGCGCTGAGCGTCGGCATCCACGCCAGGTTGAGCGACTCGAGGGTCGCTCCGATGATGACGGCCTTGACCTTGGGGTGCTCCTCGGCCTGCCGGGTGTCGATCGACATGATCTTGGCGTGCGCGACGGGGCTGCGCAGGATCGCTGCGTGCAGCATGCCGGGCATCGTCAGGTCGTCGAGGTAGTGCCCCTGTCCACGGAGGAAGCGAGCGTCCTCCTTGCGGAGCATCCGGCCGAAGCCGATCGGGTTGCCGGCGGGGCTGGTCGTGGGGGGCGCGGCGTGCTGCTCGGTGCTGGTCATGCCTGGACCTCCTGGGAGGACTCCTGGGGTTCGCGTTCGGACTCTTTCTCGCCGCCGTGCTCGGCGGCCCAGCGGACGGCGCGGACGATGTTCTCGTAGCCGGTGCAGCGGCACAGCTGACCGGAGATGGCCTCGCGGATGGTGTCCTCGTCCGGGTCGGGATCGTTGTCGAGGAGCCACCGGGCGGTCATCATCATGCCCGGCGTGCAGAAACCGCACTGGAGTCCGTGCTCCTGCATGAACCCCTCCTGGACCGGGTCGAGCTTGCCGTCGACCTCGAGGCCCTCGACCGTGCGCACCTCGTGTCCGTCGGCCATGGCGGTGAGCACGGTGCAGCTCTTGACCGGCTCGCCGTCGAGCCACAGGACGCAGGTGCCGCACTGCGAGGTGTCGCACCCCCAGTGCGTCCCCGTCAGCCCGAGGTGGTCTCGGACGAAGTGCACGAGGAGGAGGCGAGGCTCGACCTCGCCGCTGACCTCGGTGCCGTTGACCGTCATCTTCACCTGCATGGTCAGGACCTCCCCTCGGCGCGCTCCACGGAGCGGCGCAGGACGCGATGGGTCAGCTCGCTCGCGAGGTGGACCTTGTAGGCGACCGGTCCACGCTGGTCGGCGCGCGGCGTGCAGGCCTGCGCGGCGAGCCGTCCCGCCTCGACGAGGTGCTCCTCCGTCGGTGGCTTGCCGACCAGGTACGCCTCTGCCTCCTCGGCGCAGAAGTGCGGAGCGCCGACCGCGGTGAGCCCGATGCCGACGTCGGCGACGACCCCGTCCCTCAGTACGACGTACGCGCCCGCCGCTGCCGCGGCCCAGTCACCCACCTTGCGCTTCACCTTGTCGTAGGCACTGGCCGAGCCGGGACGGATCGGCACCCGGATCTCGGTGAGCATCTCCGCGTCGCCGAGCACGGTCTCGTAGGGACCCGCGTGGAACTCGCGTGCGGGGACCGTGCGAGTGCCGTCGGAGGAGCGGAGCACCAGGTTCGCCTTGACCGCCGAGCCGACGGCGGCGAGGTCCTCTGCCGGGTCGGCCTGGCAGAACGAGCCGCCGACAGTTCCGCGGTTGCGCACCGGCGGGTCGGCGATGAGCCGTTCGGCCTCGTGGAAGATCGCGTAGTGCTCGCCGACGACGGGAGAGGCGAGGACGGTGGAGTGACGGGTCATCGCGCCCATGCACAGATCGCCGCCCTCGACCCGGACGTAGTCGAGGTCGGTGAGCCCGTTGATGTCGATGACGCACTCTGGCTGGGCGAGTCGGATCCGCATCATCGGCAGGAGGCTGTGACCGCCCGCGATGAGTCTCGACTCTGGTCCGAGCCTCTCCAACAGCTCGAGCGCATGCTCGACGCTGGTTGCTCTCGCGTAGTCCACGGGTGCCGGTGTCTGCACAGCTTCGCCCCTCTCGGTCCGACGGAGTCCGGGGCCACGCCCCCTGCCCCCGAGAGCGAGGCCGGATTGTGCGGTCAGTCTCCGCCTCCGCCGAGGCCCCCGCAAGGGTGAGTCGCGAACGAGCGGAAAGCGCGGGAAGGGAGGGTTCACGGCCTTTGACCGCCCTGGGGCCCCGTTCGATACCCCTGACGACCCCCCGGACACGCCGCCAGGCACCTCAGCACGTCGTGCCCCGAGCGGTGGCCGTGAGCGGTCAGAGGTGGTCGGGAACGACCAGGTCGTCGGGGTCCTGACGGACAGGCATGGCCTGGACCGCCCTGCGGGTCAGCCCCGCGGTGGTCCTGACGACTCGCCTCCGGCGCCGCTCGGGCATCTTGTCCCAGGCGCCGGGGCTTCGGTGCTCGAGGAGCGCACGACTCGCAGCCTCGGCCGCCTCGGCGTACTCGTCGTCGCTGAACTCGGGCCGGGAGCCGACCGTCGGACGCTCCGGCAGGGACTGGAGGGCCGGGAGCACCATCTCCCCGACCACCGACTTGCGGTTGTACCTGTCGATCGGCGCCAGCGCGGCCCAGGCGGCGTCGACCCCGGCCCGACGCCAGGGTGGCCGGGTGGCGGCGAACAGATACCGTGCGACGCCCTCGACCGCGGCGGTCAGCTCGCGCTCCGTGAACCTCATGGGCACCCAGTCTGCGGCATCGGCGGCCCCTGACGCTCGCCGCGTGCGGGTGCGGCCCTGCCGGGCAGCCAGGCCGCGAGACTCGACCCGGTCATCCTCGGACGGGCCGCCGGAACAGCGCCACGTTGAGGAAGTCCTGCGTGAAGACCGCCTCTCGACCGGTCGCCGAGGAAGGCATCGGCCGGGCGTCGAGGACCTCGAGCCAGGAGAACATCTCCTCGAGCTCGCCCAGCGTGTAGCCGATCCCACCGCCGAGCCGGCCGCGGCGCAGCAGGTCGGCGTCGGAGGAGACGGTGCCCAAGCGGCCCGCGGCGAAGGTGCAGATGCCGAAGAGTCCTCCCGGTGCGAGGGCTGCCCGGAGCGCCTGCATGTAGGAGATCCGCCGGTGCGGCGCGAGATGGTGGAAGCACCCTGAGTCGTAGACCAGGTCGAAGCAGTCGCCGCTGGACACGGCGCGTATGAAGTCCCGCCGGACATAGGCAACGGCCTCCTCCTCCGACCGTTCCGCGGCTCGCTCGAGCGTATGGGGGGCGATGTCGACACCCGTCGTCGTGAACCCCTGCGCCGCCAGCCAGCGGGAGTTGCGCCCGAGTCCGCAACCGACGTCGAGGGCCGCGCGGCCGGGCTGGTCTCCGAGGAGTCCATCCGAGTGCCAGGAGACGAGGTTCGCGTCCGGTAGGTCGGAGCTCAGCGGGTGGTCCGACTGCTGGAAGAGCTCGTCCCAGAAGGGTGCCGCCTCGCCGCTGGTCCTGTCCGCCCCCTCGCAGTAGAGGCTGTCGAGCAGGTCCATGAGGTGGTCGTGGGTGGTGACACGCATACAGAGCCTTTCGTCCAGGGGCGATCCTCTCGCACCGTCCGGGTACCGTGACGGTCGTGTGCATCGAATGCCCCACGCGGAAGGACGGGGCCAAGAGCCTGCTCCGCGAGGTGGTCGCGTCGCTCCTGCTGCCCTGATCCTGTACGCCGTCCCCGTGGGCATGGTCGTCGTCTACGGCTACCTCGGTGCGTGATGACGGGCCCGTAGAGCGTCGGGCGACCTGGCTCCTGGTTGTGAACGGGACTCTCGGCGTTCCAGGTTGACGGCGAGGCCCTGGCCCACTCCGATGCAGAGGGCGGGCGACCCCGACTCCAGAGCCGGCGGAGGCGAGCTGGTGGGCGACCGCGCCTGCGAGGCGAGCTCCGGAGCAGCCCAGGGGTGCCCGAGGGCGATCGCGCCACCGTCCCGGATGCCCTCGTCACGGTCGAGGTGCGCGCCCTCGACCTGCACCACGGCGGCGTCGCCCAGGCTCAGCGACCACTGGGAGGGCATGTCCGGGTTGACCATCCGCCAACCCAGCGTGGTGGAGAACAGCTCGGCGTTGCCCGCGGAGCGCCTTCACCTTGTCGCGGGGACGGTGGCAGCCAGGCCCCTCGGGGCCCGGTCAGCGGAGGGCGTCGACCTTGCTGTGGTACCTGCAGCCGACCTTGCCGCCGCCGACCGCGGCGAGGAGCGACCCGAGGAGGGCGCCCACAGCGGCCACAAGTGCAACGGGTCCGGACGAGTCGGCAGGGACGGGCAGCGAAGGCAGGTCGACGCTGCTCACGACGTCGAGCTCCGCGCCGAGGAACAGAGCGAACCCGGCGGCGAGCATCGTCAGCAGCAGGCTCGTCACCCAGACACCCGCGCCCTGCTTGCCGCCGTCGAAGCGGGACATGCGGCCTGCGACGTACCCGCCCGAGTAGTAGGCGAGCATCAGCACGGCCACCAGGGCTACGCCGGCGACCAGCGCCGCGGTCCGGGGCTGGCTCTCGACGGTGGTGGAGACGGCGTCGACGGTCCGGTTGAGCGTGACCGCGACACCGCTGGCCACCCCCGTGAGAAGGACCGCCATCCCCACCGCGACCAGCCATCCGAAGAAGCCGGCCCCCCAGTTCACGCCGCCGAAGCGCTCCCGCTGCTGCTCCTCGGGGTCCTGCTCGCGGTAGGTGTCCGTGTCGTCGTACACCAGGCGTCTGTCGTCGTACGCCTGGTCGCCCTGCTCGTGCACCGGGCCGACCTGCTCGCTCACCTGCGTGCTGTCCGCGTCGTCCGCCGTCCTGACGGGCTCGCGGACCGGCTCACCGTTGGTCTGGGTCCAGTACATGGCGGGGTCCGAGAGCTTCTCGTACGTCTCGCGGCTACCTCTTGGCTGGTCATATGTGCTCATCGGGCCTCCCGGTCGATCACAACCAGACCGCTTACCCCACCTTCGACCGTTACACACCTGTCGATTACGGCCGGTCCGGACCAGAAGCACGTCTTTCAGGCGTTACGGATCCTCACCCGGGCTCGGCGCGGGGGTGCGACGGCTACTCTGGGCGCATGTCAGCACCGGCAGGATCCGTCCAGGAGGCGGTCGTGCGCGCCCGCGAGGTCGCGCGCGAGGTCGCTGCGCCGCGGGCGGAGGAGACCGACTCCGGTGTCTGGCCCGACGAGGCGCTGCGTGCTCTCCAGTCGTCCCTCGGCGGCCTCGTGGTCCCCCGCGAGGACGGGGGCTCCGGCCTGGGACTGAGGGCTCTGGCCGCGGTGTGCGAGACGCTCGGCGAGGTCTGTGCGTCCACAGCGATCTGCTTCGGCATGCACAACGTCGCCTCTGCGGTGATCGGCGCCAAGCCCACGGAGCGGCAGCGCAAGGAGTTCCTCCGCCCGATCGCGGCCGGGGAGCACCTCTCCACGCTCGCCCTCTCGGAGCCGGGCACGGGGGCGGAGTTCTGGCTCCCCCAGACCGAGCTCACCTCCGAGGGTGAGGGCTGGCGGCTCAACGGCGAGAAGAGCTTCGTCACGAACGGTTCGAAGGCCGACTCCTACGTGGTGTCCACGGTCGCTGCCGACCCCGAGGCGCCGGCGGGGGAGTTCTCGTGCGTGGTGGTCTGGGGCGACAGCCCCGGCCTCTCCTGGCACGGCAGCTGGGACGGCATCGGCATGCGCGGCAACTCCTCGCTCGCGGCGCGGCTCGACGACATCGCTGTCGGCCCCGACGCCCTGCTCGGCGCTCCGGGCGACCAGATCTGGTACGTCTTCGAGGTCGTCGCGCCGTACTTCCTCACCGCGATGGCCGGCACCTACCTCGGGGTGACCCAGGCCGCTCTGACGGAGGCGACCGCGCACATCAAGCGCCGGCGGCACGCGCACAACGGCCGGAGCATCTCGAGCGAGCCCGTGCTGCAGCACCGGCTCGGAGTGCTGTGGGCAGAGGTGCAGGCGACCCGTCGGCTCGTCTACTGGGCGGCGGAGGAGGCGGACGCCGGAGGTCGTGACGCGCTCCCGGCCCTCGCCGCCGCGAAGGCTCAGGTCGCCGACACCGCCGTCACGGTCACCAACGAGGCGATGACGCTGGTCGGTGGTGTCGGCTACCGCGACCGGTACCCGATGGAACGCCACCTGCGCGACGCGCGGGCCTCACACGTGATGAGCCCGACCACGGACATCCTGCGCACGTGGACGGGCCGCGCCCTGCTCGACGTGCCCCTGCTCGGGACCTGACATCCAGATGGGGAGGCTCCTGCTCGTCGCCGTCACGGCCGACGAGGAAGACACGCTGAGCGCCGCCGTCGGGCCGGAGACCTGCGCCGCCGTACCTGTCACCGGCCTGAGGGCAGCGCTCGGCGAGGACGTCGACGCGGTCGTCATCGGCACCGAGACCGCGTCGCCGCTCTCCGCCGTCCAGTGGGTCCACCGGGCGGAGCCGCTGTGCGGGGTCGTGGTCCTCACCACGCGCGAGAGCGATGCCGACGTGCGCCGCGCGGCGATGTACGCCCCCGACATGCCCGCCTCGCTCACGATCCTGGGGTCCGCAAGCCCCGAGCTCGGGCCCCGGGCGAAGGACGTGCTGGAGGTCAGCCGCCGCCGACGTGCCCACGAGGAGACCCTTTCCGCGGTAGCCGTGCACGAGACCGTCCCGACGCCTCACGTGCTCGCGCCGGCCTCCATGGGCGCGCTGCTCGACCACGCGCCGTTCGGCGTGCTCGTCGGCGACCTCGGCGCCAGGCTCGTCATGTGGAACCGGTGGGCAGGGGACTTCCTCGGGCTTCCCAACAACGCCACCGGTGAGTCGATCCCCGGCCTCTTCCCCTCCAACGACTACCTCGACGACGTGTTCGCACTGGCACGTGAGGGCAGGTTGGGCGAGGGTCCCGCCGCCGTGACGCTGGAGGGCCCCGCCGACACGGCCGTGGAGCTCAGCACCGCCCCGACGCGACTGGAGAACGGTGACGAGGCTCTGCTCGTCCTCCTCCAGGACATGACCGCGCGCCGGCAGGCCGAGCGCACGCGTGACCGGCTCACCGAGCACGTCGGACTGCTCGGCCGGGTGTCCGAGGCGCTCGCCGGCACCCTCGACGTCGACAAGGCGCTGCTCCGCCTGGCCGACCAGGTGGTACCCGGGTTCGCCGACTGGGTGAGTCTCCAGACCTACGACCAGCGTGGCCAGAGCCGGCGGGTGGTCCTCCGGCACCGTGACCGCGACCTCGAGGAGGCGGCCGACTCGGTGCGGCACGGCCTCATGACCGGTCTCGGAGCCACCTCCCCCAGCAGGCGGGTCATGCGGTCCGGCGAGCCGGTGCTGATGCCCGCCGTGACCCAGGAGGAGCTGGCGGAGTTCGTGCCCGACGAGCGGACGCGGGCCGTCGTGAGCCGGATGGGCGTGGCCAGCGTGATCGCGGTGCCCCTGCCGGGTCGCGACGAGGTGCGGGGGTCCATGGTGCTGGTCAGGGCACCCGGATCCTTGGCCTACACCGACGCAGACCTCGCGGTCGGTGTCGAGGTGGGCCGCCGGGCAGGCGTCGCGCTCGACACCCTGTCCCTGTACGCCCGGCAGCGCGACCTCGCGGCGGGGCTGCAGCGAAGCCTGCTCACCGATCCTCCCGAGACCGAGCAGGCCGAGGTCGTGGTCCGCTACGTCGCGGCGGCCGAGGAGGCGCAGGTCGGCGGCGACTGGTACGACGCGTTCCTCCAGGCCGACGGCAGCACAGTTCTCGTGATCGGTGACGTCATGGGTCACGACACCCGGGCCGCGGCAGCGATGGGTCAGCTCCGCGCTCTCCTGCGGGGCATCGCCTACACCACCGGGACCGGGCCCGCCGAGATGCTCGGCCGCCTCGACACCGCCATCGAGGGACTCCGGGTCGAGACCACGGCGACCGGGCTCGTGGTGCGCGTCAGCCCGCGCGGTGACGGCTCGGGGCCCGCGCAGCTGTGCTGGTCCAACGCGGGCCACCCGCCACCGATCATGGTCCCGCCCGGAGGCGGCGCGACCGTCCTCGAGGCCGGCGAGCCCGACCTGCTCCTCGGCGTCCTGGCCCACACGGAACGGCAGGAGCGACCGGCCGTGCTCGAGCCCGGCGGCACGTTGCTGCTGTACACCGACGGGCTGATCGAGCGTCGCGGCGAGTCGATCGACGTGGGGCTGTCGAAGCTGACCGAGGTCATCGACCGGCTCTCGGGGCTTCCGCTTCGGGTCATGTGCGACC
>Ga0208537_1000155_pt1 | contig 11216 bp, 11 predicted proteins | sample MayberrySE_TuleA_FD_185672 | JGI IMG/M metagenome (GOLD analysis project Ga0208537, IMG submission 185672) | Natural and restored wetland microbial communities from the San Francisco Bay, California, USA, that impact long-term carbon... | ecosystem: Environmental > Terrestrial > Soil > Wetlands ...
GACGACTCCCACGAGAAACTGGCCCCCGGGCATGGACATGATCTTCGAGGTGATGGTGTCGGTGCCGCCGCCGTCGGATCCGCCGCCCATCGCGATCTTGAGGGCGCTCCAGCCGAGCACGCCGTACAGGACCGCCTTCAGGCCGGAGTTGAGACGCTTGAGAGCCCGCTTCTTGCCCTGCTCCTCACGGTGTCCGGCGACCGCCTCGACCAGCTGCCAGAGCACCAGGGCGCCGAAGCCGCCGGCCACCACGTAGAGCAGCACACCTCCGACAGGGGTCTTGGCCATCGCGCTCAGCGCGCCGTCGCCGGAGGCCGACCCCGAGGAGTCGCCGAGGGCCAGCTGGACCGCGACCCAGGCGATGAGCAGGTGCACGACGCCGTAGGAGATCAGGCCCACCCGCACCGCGTGGTCGAAGAGCTTGCTCGTGTCTGCATTGCGTCCGAACTGGTGTGCCTGCGCGGCCACGTCCCCGGCGTTCATGGGTTCCCTCCCTCTCGACGCCCGGGGATGACCGGGCGGATCTCCTATACCCAGTTCAGGCGGAAGGGATGTCTGCCTGCGTCTCGAAGCGTGCGATTGATGTCACCTTGCCGTCCCCCACGTGGAACACGCACCAGGTCTCGGTCGGCTCCACCGGCGCTCCGTCCGGGGCGTTCGCGGTGGTCCACCTGGCAACCTCGCGGACCACGAAGCGGCCCTCGGACGCGACCAGCTCCTCCTGCGGCTCCAGGCGGATCCCGGACCGGCTCAGCCAGCCCCGCACGAGGTCGTGTCCGTGCCCAACGCCTCGTGGGCCCTGCACCGCGACGTCCTCGCTGCACAAGGCCACCGCGGCCTCGACGTCACCGGCGTTCACGGCGTCGTGCCAGGCGGCGAGGGCGGCGGCGTCATCGGCTCCGGGGGTGTCGGTCGAGGAAGTCATGCGGGGCAGCCTATTCGGGGTAGTGGTCACCGGGCACCGGGTGAGGGAGTACAACGGTGGGGTGACCCAGGACCTCCTCGTGCTCGGACCCCTGCTCAGGTACGTCGACCACACCAGCGCGAGCGTCTGGGTCGAGACCCGCGACGCCGCCACCGTCGTCGTACACGCCGCCGGCAGGTCGTGGTCAGCGGCCACCTTCGCGGTCCACGGGCACCACTACGCGCTCGTCGAGGTCGAGGGCCTCGAGCCCGGCACCACCAACCCCTACCGCGTGGAGATCGACGGTACGACGGTGTGGCCCGAGCCGTCCTCGCCCTACCCGCCGAGCGTCATCCCGACGATGCAGCCGGGGAAGCCGCTGCGGATGGCGTACGGCTCCTGCCGCACCAGCGTCTCCCACGACCGGGCCGGCAACCTGACCCACGGCGTGGACGCGATGCGGGCCTACGCGCTCCGGATGGCCCGGGGTGAGGACGACCTGCGGTGGCCCGACCTCGTGCTCTTCCTCGGCGACCAGGTCTACGCCGACGAGACCAGCGCGGAGATGGAGGAGTTCATCGAGTCCCGCCGCGACATCACGGAGGCGCCGTGGGACGAGCTCAAGGACTACGAGGAGTACGCCCACCTCTACAAGCTCGCCTGGAGCGACCCGGCCAACCGGTGGCTGCTCTCGACGCTGCCGAGCCTGATGATCTTCGACGACCACGACATCCGCGACGACTGGAACACCTCCGTCGAGTGGAAGCAGAAGTTGGAGGCCACCTCGTGGTGGCACGAGCGGATCGTCGCAGGCCTCGGCTCGTACTGGGTCTACCAGCACCTGGGGAACCTCTCGCCGGCCGAGCGGGCCAAGGACGAGCTGTGGCAGGCCGTCGCTGCCGCCCAGGGCGCCGAGGTCGACATCTCCACCCAGGTCGACGCGTTCGCCGAGCGGGTCGACCAGCAGCCGACGACGTACCGCTGGAGCTTCACCCGCGACGTCGACGACGTGCGCCTGGTCGTCGTCGACTCACGCGCGGCGCGGGTGCTCGAGCCGGAGAGCCGCTCCATGCTCGACCCCGACGAGCTCGCCTGGCTCGACGAGCAGATGCGAGGCGGCTTCCGGCACCTGCTCGTGGGGACGTCCCTCCCGTACCTGCTCTCGCCCGGCCTGCACCACCTCGAGGCGTGGAACGAGGCGCTCGTCGAGGGCGCCTGGGGCGACCGGGGCGCGAGGTTCGGCGAGTGGATGCGACAGACGGTCGACCTCGAGCACTGGGGCGCCTTCCAGCACGGCTTCGGCGAGGTCGCCGAGATGGCGCTGTCGGTGGCGTACGGCGAGCGCGGCCCCGCCCCGGACACGGTGACCTTCCTGTCCGGGGACGTGCACCACTCCTACGTCTCCGAGGTCCGCCGGGTCCACGGTCGTTCGGGTCCGCGGAGCCGGATCGTGCAGGCGGTGTGCTCGCCGATCCGCAACCCGCTGCCGCGCGCTATGCGGTTCGCGACGGCCTTCCTCTCCTACGGCCTCGCCGGCCCCATGGGGGCGGTCGCCGCGAAGTCCGCGCACGTCCCCGACCCGCCGTTCACGTGGGGCCTGGTGAGCGGGCCGTGGTTCGACAACAACCTCGCGGTGCTCGAGGACAAGGGGCCCGAGGGGCTCGGGATGGTCTGGTACACCGGGGTGGTCGAGGACGGCGACCACGAGCACCCGCGGCTGGACGAGGTCGCCTCCACAGTGGTGTCGCCCGGACCGCCCGCGCACCGCAACCGCCTCACGGGGCCGGTGTCCGGACGGGTGCTCAGCCGGGTGTCCCGGTCCGCGGAGCGTCGACGCAGACGCCGAGGAGCAGGTTCTCCACCACCTCGATGAGCGCGGGATGGATCCAGTACTGCCCGCGAGCCACCTCCCGCGCGGTCTGACCGAAGGACATCGCGCCGATCAGCGGCTGGATCAGGTTCGACGCCTCGGGGCCCATGAGGTGCGCGCCGAGCAGTCGGCCGGTGTCGGGGTCGGCGAGCACCTTCGCGAAGCTCGACGTGTCCTCCAGGGCCCAGCCGTACGCCGTGTCGCCGAATGTCTGACGCGCCGTCACGTAACTCAGACCCCGTTCCCGTGCCGCCTGCTCGGTCAGCCCGACCGAGGCGATCTGGGGCGCGGTGAACACCGCGCTCGGCACCACCTCGTGGTCGCTCGTGACCATCTCCTCGGGACGTTCGACGTGGAGCAGGTTGTGCCGGACCACCCGCGCCTCGTGGTTCGACACGTGCTTGAGCTGGAAGCGGTTGCTGACGTCCCCGAGCGCCCAGACTCCTTCGGCGGTGGTGCGCTGCTGCTCGTCGACCACGACGAGCCCGTCGTCGTCCACCTCGACACCGGCCAGGTCGAGGTCCAGCCCGTCGGAGTTGGAGCGGCGTCCCGTCGCGACGAGCACCATGTCGACGTCGAGGGTGTCGGCGACCCCGTCCGTGTCGAGGTGCAGTCGGATGCCGCCGTCGTACTCCTCGACCTTCTCCGTGGTCGTGTCCAGCCGGACGTCCCAGCGCTCCCGGGCGAGCGCGGTGAACCGGGCCGAGACCTCCTCGTCCTCGCCGCGCAGCAGCGCGCCCGACCGGTTGAGGACGGTCACCGTGGTGCCGAACGAGGCGAAGACGTGGGCGAACTCCGCCGCCACGAACCCGCCGCCGATGATCGCGAGCCGCTCGGGCAGGGAGTCGATGCGCATGATCGTGTCGCTGGTGTGGTGGTCGACCTCGGCGAGCCCGGGGATGTCGGGTACGACGGCCCTACTGCCTGCCGCGAGCACGACCTGGTCGGCGGTGATCGTCTCCCCGGTGCCCGTGTCGATGGTGCGGGGGCCGGTGAAGCGGGCGTGGCCCTCGAACAGCGTGACGTTCTCGAGCCGCTCGGCACGGTAGTTGCGCCCGGCCACCGAGATCGGGTCGATCCGGCGGAAGATCCGGTCGCGGATCTCGGGCCAGCGCACGCCCTCGAGAGTGAGGTCGACGCCGAGCTCGCGGGCATGCCCGACGGAGGAGGCGAGGTCGGCGGGGTGCACGAACATCTTCGTCGGGATGCACCCGACGTTGAGGCAGGTGCCGCCGAACGTGCCCTTCTCGAGGATCGCGATCTTGTGCTCGGCGAAGCGCTCGTCGGGGATCGAGTTCCCCGATCCGCTGCCGATGATCGCGAGGTCGAAGTGGGTCACACCGCCCATACTGCCGCGAACCCTCCGTGTGAGTCTGCTCGCACTCTTGGGGTGTACCCAGGAGCGCTCCGGCGTAGGCGTTGTGAGGCAGATCATTCCCGGCGGGGTATGACCCGAGACGGCCAGCGCGTTGGGACTGACAGGGGCCGACAATGGGCACAGTGGCTCGGGAGCACGACGTCAGCAATCCAGGAGAGGCAAACGATGAACCAGGTCGCACGTGACCGGCACAAGGTCGTGGTGATCGGATCGGGCTTCGGAGGCCTGTTCGGCACCAAGGCGCTGCGACGGAGCGACGTGGACGTCACCATGGTCGCCAAGACGACGCACCACCTGTTCCAGCCGCTGCTCTACCAGGTCGCCACCGGCATCCTGTCCGAGGGCGAGATCGCCCCGCCGACCCGTGAGGTCCTGGCCTCCCAGAAGAACTCCCGGGTCATCCTCGGCGAGGTCACCGAGATCGACCTCGAGGCCAAGACGGTCACCTCCAACGTGCTCAACCGGGAGACCGTGACGCCGTACGACTCCCTCATCGTCGCGGCCGGCGCCGGTCAGTCCTACTTCGGCAACGACCACTTCTCCGAGTTCGCCCCCGGCATGAAGTCGATCGACGACGCGCTCGAGCTCCGCGGTCGGATCTTCGGTGCGTTCGAGCTCGCCGAGATCGCGGACGACGAGGAGGAGATCGAGCGGCTGCTCACCTTCGTCGTCGTCGGCGCCGGCCCGACCGGTGTGGAGATGGCCGGCCAGATCGCCGAGCTCGCCCACCGGACCCTCAAGCACGACTTCCGCCGTATCAACACCCGTGAAGCCCGGGTGATCCTGCTCGACGCCGCCCCGCAGGTGCTGCCCCCGTTCGGGGCCAAGCTGGGCGAGAAGACCAAGCACGCGCTCGAGAACCTCGGCGTCGAGGTCCAGCTCGGGGCGATGGTCGTCGACGTCGACGAGCGGGGGCTCGAGGTCCAGGACAAGGACGGCACCCGCCGCCGGATCGACGCGGTCACCAAGGTGTGGGCCGCCGGCGTGCAGGCGAGTCCGCTGGGCAAGCTCCTCGCCGAGAAGACCGGGGCGCCGCTCGACCGCGCGGGCCGGATCGGCGTCAACCCCGACCTGACGCTGCCCGGGCACCCCGAGGTGTTCGTGGTCGGCGACATGATCAGCCTGAACAACCTCCCGGGTGTCGCCCAGGTCGCGATCCAGGGCGCGAAGTACGCCGCGAAGGAGATCGACAACCGGCTCAAGGGCAAGGCTCCGCAGAAGCCGTTCCGGTACTTCGACAAGGGCTCGATGGCTACCATCTCGCGGTTCCGCGCGGTGGCGATGGTCGGCAAGCTCAGGCTCACCGGCTTCGTCGCGTGGCTGATGTGGTTGGCCGTCCACCTCGTCTACATCACCGGCTTCAAGAACCGGGTCACGGCGCTGCTGCACTGGTTCGTCAGCTTCATCGGCCGTGGCCGCTCGGAGCGGACCGCAACCGAGCAGCAGATCTTCGCGCGTGCGGCACTCAGCCGGCTCGAGCACGGAGCAGCGGACCTGGTGAGCCCTCCGGGCGCCTACGACGCGACCCGGGAGATGATCGAGGCGACCCAGCGCGCCGAGCTCGAGGCCCGCGCCGCCGAGGAGGCCCGGCTGACCGACTCGGGGGAGCGCGGCATGCAGCGCGAGGACGTCTCCGTCGGCGGTTCCGGCAGCTAGAGCTCGCGGCCGCCGACCGCTTGTTCCAGCACGGACGAGGCCCGCGAGAGCTGATGCTCTCGCGGGCCTCGATGGTTCCTGTCCCGATGTGAGTGCAGGACGGTCCTCAGCGCCCGGGGCCGTCCGCAGCTCACACCCGGTACGACGGCGGGCCGCCGATGCCCCTCAGTCCTCGTCGATCACGTGGACGGCGGCCTCCTCGGCGCTCGCCCCGGCCCCGTCGATCCCGACGTCCTCGGCGACGAGGTCCTTCTCCGTGTCCTGGGCGACCCCCTCGTCCTCGGCGACGAGCCGGCCGGAACGTGACTCGCCCACCTCGCCCTCGACGTGCTCGGCCACCTGGGCCGCAGCGTCGTAGGGGTCGGGCTCGGGGACCTCCTGCGCAAGCCGCTGGTCGAGGGACTCGCCCATCGACTCCTCGAGCGGGGTGTTGCCGTACCCCTGCGCTGCCGACCACTTCTCCGGGGGCGAGTAACCCTCGTCGAGGGGCTCGGACACTCGGTCGCTGTCGGAGAGGCTGTCCCCTGTCGACTGCGGCTGGTCCTCGTCGTCGACGCTGTAGCCGTGGTAGCTCTCTCCCGCGGTGTTGTCGTCGAAGCCACCGCCGTCGGTCGCCTCGGTGCCGACCTGCTCGCTGATGCTCTCGGGCTGTTCGGTCATGTTCACACCTTCCCAGTAGCTGCGGACCGCCGTACGAAGGCGACCCTGCCCAGGTCGGTTCCCAGGAGCGCACGGAGCATGTACGCCGTGGTCTCGACCACAGGACGGGCAGGCGCCTCGGGGGCGGTCGGTCTGCCCGGTTCTGCGGCTTACGGGGAACGGCGCGATGGCGGCCTCCGTGCTCGACGTCGACGGCGCCCTCGTTCGGCCCCGCCGCGGGTGCGGCGCCGCTAGGTTGGAGATGCAGCCGCTCAGGAAGGCAGAGGACATGAGCGAGAACAGCGGCGAGACCAGCCGGGAGGACTACGGCGAGTACAGCGTCGACGACGAGAACCAGCTGCAGCCCGAGGACACGCTCGTGGACCGCGGCCTCGACGACGCCCTCGACGAGGGGTACTCCCCGCCCGAGCGGTGGTCGCCTGCGGAGGGCTACGGCAACACGCCCTACGAGGAGGAGAGGGGCGAGAGCCTCGAACAGCGGATGGCGCAGGAGGAGCCGGAGCCCGACCCGTACCTCGAGACCGAGGACGGCGACGGGGAACCGATGGGGGAGGTCGGGGACCGCCGTGCGGGCAGGCTCGTCGCCGAGGACTACGGCGTTGCCGAGGACACCGAGAAGGACATGGTCGCCGAGGACGTCGGGATCAGCGGCGCCGGCGCCAGTGCCGAGGAGGCTGCCATGCACGTCATCGACGAGGAGACCGGCCGGTCCTGAGCGGCTCCGGTCTCAGCTCACCGGCCCGGACCGGCGCCCTCAGCGCGGGGGCTCACGGAGCTCCGGCAGGACGCAGTGTCCGGAGGGTCACTCGAAGGCGTGTCCGGCCCTCTTCGCCTTTGCAGCGGCCATGGCCTCGCGGGCCCAGCGCGGCAGGATGAACAGCCCCTCGGCCTCAACGGTCGGCTCGCCGTCGGGCGCGAGGATGTGCCCCTTCACCGTGGTCTTGTGCCCGTCCACCTCGTGGATCCACGCCTTCGCGCTCAGCTGTCCGAGCGGAGTGGGGCGGCGGTAGGTGAGGTTCAGCCGTCCGGTCATGCCGGGGGCCCCGCCCGCGGCCGCGGCCTCACCGAGCATCTGGTCGAGGATCAGCGCGCTGACGCCGCCGTGCACGAGGTCCGGCGGACCCTCGTACGCCGCGCCGAGCCGGAAGGCCGCGAAAGCCGTGCCGTCCTTGGTCTTCTCGACCTTCAGTGGCGGAGCGAACGGGTTGCGCAGGCCGACCACGGCGTTGCCGTGGTTGCGTCCAGAGCCGTCGGGGCCGATCTGCACGCCGAGGTAGCCGGGGTCGGTCTCCTTCCTGAGCCGGTCGGTCATCGCCTCGAGCATCGCGGTGACCTCCTCGACCTCCGCGTGGTCGACGACGGTGTGCAGGCTCGCGTCGACGAACTCCCTGGTGCGCTGGGCGAGCGCGCCGAAGACACGGTCGTGCTCGGCCATCTCCTCGAGGGTCATCGAGATCCGCTGGTAGGAGCTCTCATCCATCCCGCGAGCCTAGAACACGTTCACCCCACCGCACCCTCGATGTGCTGCACCGCACAGCGCAGTAACCGACGTCGGGTCACAGGGCGGAGGCGGCGACCTTCAGGTCCGCGACGAACGCGGCCAGGTCCTCGTCGCGGTTGCGCGAACGGAGCACCGCCGAGGGGTGCGTCGTGGGGAGCACCCACCCGGGCGGGTCGTCCACCGGGAAGGCTTCCGGCCAGTCCACGAGCCTGCCGCGGCTCTCGCCCACCCGGAACGACGAGCCGAAGACCGCCTTGCCGGCGGTACCGCCCAGGATCACCACGCCGCGCGGGCGCACGAGGTGCAGCTCGGCCACCAGCCACGGGCCACAAGCGGAGACGTGCACCCGGGTCGGGGACTTGTGGATTCTCTGCTTGCCGCGGGTGCCCGCGAAGCGGAAGTGCTTGACCACGTTGGTGCGGAACACCGACCCGGGGTCGATGCCGGCCTCCCCGAGTGCTCTGTCGAGGAGCTTCCCGGCAGGCCCGACGAACGGCTCACCGACCTGGTCCTCCTTGTCGCCGGGCTGCTCACCGAGGCACATCAGCGGTGCGTCGGGCGGGCCCTCGCCCATCACGGCCTGGGTCGCGTCCTCGTAGAGCTCGCAGCCCCGGCACTCCTGGACCGCCGTGCGCAGCGAGTCGAGCGTGGGCTGCTCGGGCACCCACGCCCCCGCGCCGGGACGGTCGGTCATACCTTGCGCCAGCTCGGGTCCGCGGAGTCGTGGCCGTGCGCGGCCATCAGGCTGAGGCCGCCGTCGACGGTGAAGGAGGAGCCGGTGACGTACGACGACCGGGGCGAGGCGAGGAAGGCGATGACCGACGCCACCTCGTTGACGTGTCCCGGTCGGCCGACCGGGTTGCCGGGCCGGTCCTCGTGGTACGCCTCTGCCTCGTGCTTCCCGGTCATCGGGGTGGCGATCTCGCCGGGGGCCACCGAGTTGACGAGGATGCCGTACTCGGCGAGCTCGAGCGCCATCACCTGGGTCAGCATGCCGAGGCCGGCCTTGGCGGTGCAGTAGGCCGCGGCGCCGGCTCGCGGAAGGCGCTCGTGCACGCTGGTCACGTTGATGATCCGTCCGCCCTGTCCTGCGTCGACCATGTGGCGGGCGGCTCGCTGTGCGCAGAGGAACGACCCGTCGAGGTCGGTGGCGAGGACCTCTCGCCACCGCTCGTACGACAGCCCGAGCACCGGGTCCATGTGGCCGGTGCCGGCGTTGTTGACCAGCACCCCGATCCCGCCGAGCCCACCGGCGAGCTCGTCCACCGCGTCTGCCGTGCCGGGGGACGTGAGGTCCTGCCGGGCGACGAAGCAGCGCTGGCCCCGCTCCTCGATCGCGGCGCGGGTGTCCTCGGCGCCGGGCTGGTCGGTGTGGAAGGTCAGCCCGACGTCGAAGCCCTCAGTGGCGAGGAGCTCCGCCGTCGCCTTGCCCATGCCCGAGTCGCCGCCCGTGACGATCGCGAGCCTCGGATGCGCACCTGCCATGGTCGTCGTACTCCTCTCGTCGTGGGAAGGCCTGTCTCAGACGACGTCGTTCGTCTGTCGGTCGTCCCAGCGCAGCATCGCCGCCACTCCGCCGCCCTTGGTCTGGGCGGCGGGGAGCACGGCGATGGCGGCGTCGGTCGCGGCGCCGGCGGCCACGAGCACCTGGTCGGCCGGGAGCTCCTTGCTGGTGCGCACCTGCTCCGGGAGCGGGAGTCCCGGGTGGCGCGTCGGGTCGACGGTCATGTCGTGGGCCTTCTGCAGGTCGACGATCAGGGTGTCCACCCGGTGCTGGGCCAGCGCGTCGACGACGTCGTCGACACCGAGCACGGCGCCGTGACCCTGTCCCCACTTCTCCTCGAGGCGCTCGACCAGGTCCTTCTGGTCCTCCGCCTCGAGACGGGCGAGGACGAGCCGCACGTCGTCCCAGAGCGCGTCGGGCGAGCTGCCCGCTGCACGACCACCACCGGTGATCTGCGCGATCTCGCACTGGACGCCCGCGAGGGAGTCGGAGATCGCGGTACGGGCCCGTTCGTCCCCGGCCAGGATGACCACGCGGGGGCTGTGGCGGCCGACCGCGGAGCGGATCTCGTCGGCGACCTCACGGGCGTTGCTGTCCCACTGGTTCTCCGAGCGCTGCTGGAAGCGCTTGTGCGACCAGCCGCCGCCTTGGTACTTGTGCAGGTGCAGAGCGTCGCCCGACACCTTGCGATGGACCGACTCCGCAGTCGTCAGGGAGCCGAAGAAGTCGATGTCCGCGCCCTCCCGGTCGGCGACGACGAGGAGGAACGGGAACTGCCCGTCCACGTGGTGCAGCCAGCCGGAGACGTCCGGCAGGTCACCAGCGGTCACGACCTCCGGCCACACGCTGTGACCCGCGGTGACCTCGTCGAAGACGATCTTGCCGCCGGCGGCGACGATGGTGCGGCGGACCTCGCCGGAGACGTCGACCGGCTCCTGGAGCCGCTGCCCGATCTCGTCGACGAGCGCCGGCTCGACGCCCTCGCGCTCGAGCTGGTGCCTTGCGCTGGTCCAGCGCGCGTCGAGCTGCTGCGGCGCGTCCTCGGTGTTGCGGCTGATGTCCATGTGGACCGTGACGTACGGGCCGGGCTGGGCGTAGACGTTCTGAAGTGCGGTGAGCTGCATCGCGTCCTCCTGAGCAGTTGCTTGGCGTTCGCGGTTCTCGACTCCGAGGGCGTACCCACCCTCGGGCCGGCTACTCGGGTGACGTCTCGGGGCGGGCCGTGTGGTCGGGGTGACCGTGCGTTCGCCGGTCCTCCTTCATCTGCGCCTCGAACAGGTGCCGACGGCCTTGCACGAGTCGTTCCCGGACTGCCCGCTCCGTCTCGCGGAACGGCGACCAGTACGTGTCGTCGTACTCCTCCACGACCTGGAAGGTCCACCTGCCCGGCAGGACGTTGCGTCCGATGATCTCGCGCTCGATCTCGTCGGCGAGGTCGCGGTGCCCGGCCTCACGCAGCTTGTCGACCGCATCGCCGAGCTTGAGGTCCGCGGAGCCGGTCAGCTGGTGGAAGGAGTACAGGTGCCCTCGCGCCCGCTCGGTGACCTCGAGTGCCTCGGTCACCAGCCCGACCGCCTCGACGGTCAGGCTGTCGACCCCCGTCGGTGGGGTGTGCTCGGGAAGCGGTTCGTCCTTCTTCATCGCGGTCCTCCTGGCTGCCGTGGGAGAGCCACCAGCCCTCCTGCTCTCCTGCAGGCTACGGGCGTGCGCCCGAACGAGGCAGCGCTCAGGACTCGTCGGCCA
>Ga0208537_1000156_pt1 | contig 11195 bp, 9 predicted proteins | sample MayberrySE_TuleA_FD_185672 | JGI IMG/M metagenome (GOLD analysis project Ga0208537, IMG submission 185672) | Natural and restored wetland microbial communities from the San Francisco Bay, California, USA, that impact long-term carbon... | ecosystem: Environmental > Terrestrial > Soil > Wetlands ...
GGAGGTCGACGATCATGAGGTTCTCCGCGCGGAAGCGAGGGTCGGTGCGCAGAGCCTCGCGGTGGGCCTCGTCCTCCTCCGCGGTCGCGCCCCGAGGCGTCGTGCCCTTGATCGGCTTGGTCTCCACCCATCGGCGCCGGTCGATCGTGGCGAACCGCTCCGGGCTCGAGCTCAGCACACTGACCCCGTCGTGCTGGAGGTAGGCGGCGTAGGGGGCGGGGTTCACCTCGCGCAGGCGGAGGTACGCGTCGACCGGCGGTACGTCGCTCGCGATGCTCTCGCGGTAGGTCAGGTTGACCTCGTAGGTGTTGCCGAGGCGCAGCTGCTCCTGGACGCGGGCGAACCAGCCGTCGTACGACGAGCGGTCGACCCCTGCAGACGCCCCGCCCGGCTGGGTCGTGGGTGCCGGCGCGCGCTCGCCCCCACGACCGGTGGGGGGAGGCTCGTGGTCGAAGACGAGCCGCCGCGGCGAGCGCATCCACACGGCGTCCGGGACCCCGCTGCCCTCGAGGGCGGGGAGGTCGGGCCGGCAGGCGTACCCGAACCAGCCGACCCAGCTCACCTCCGGGTCGCCGCCGTCCCGGGCGACCTCCTCGGCGAGGACGGTGAAGATGTCGTCGCCGACCAGCCTCCGGTCGCCGCCGCGGACCTCCCACACCTCGCGGCGGGTGGCGTCGTAGGTGAGCGAGACGTCGTCGTCCTCCAGCCAGCCGAGGATCGAGCGGCGGCCCGACCAGTCGCGGGAGCCGCCGCCGTCGAGCCAGAACATCCGGTCGTGCTCAGTGGCGAGGTCGCGGAACGCCGCGACCGGGTCGGACCAGGTCATCGCAGCTCCAAGAAGTTCCGCAGCATCGCCTCGCCGTGCTCGGTGAGGATCGACTCGGGGTGGAACTGCACGCCCCACAGGGGACGCTCGCGGTGTGCGACCCCCATCACGACCGGGCCCGCGTCGGTCTCGCACCACGCGGTGGCGGCGAGTACGTCGGGCAGGGCGACCGCCGCGAGCGAGTGGTAGCGCACCGCCCTGAACGGGGACGGCACCCCCTCGAAGATCCCGCTCCCGTCGTGGGTCACGACCGCCACCTCGCCGTGGGCCGGGGCGATCTGGCCGACCCGGCCGCCGTACACGCTGACCATCCCCTGCATGCCGAGGCACACGCCCAGCACCGGGACGCGCGCCTCGAGGAGGACCGCCCGGCCGACGGAGAAGTCCCGCTCCTCGTCCGGGCTGCCCGGGCCGGGTGAGAGCACGATGTGGCTGTACCCCTCGGCCAGCAGTGCGTCCGCGCCGACCTCGTCGTGCTCGACCACCTCGGGCAGCACGCCGATGACCGCGGCCACGAGGTGCACGAGGTTGTAGGTGTAGGAGTCGTGATGGTCGACCACCACGACCCGGAGGCTCATGTGAGCAGGTCGAGCACGAGGTCGTGGACGAGCTCGTAGCCGTGCTCGGTGAGGATCGACTCGGCGTGGAACTGCACGCCCCGGAAGCTCGGCCCGGCGACCATGTGGATGTCGCCGTTCCCGGGGTCCGAGGTCACCTCCACCCCGTCGGGCGCCCCGTCGGCACCGAGCCGGCCGACGAAGGTGTTGTAGAAGCCGACGTTCTCCTCGCGGCCCTGGAGCGACACCCGCGACTGGGTGCCCTGGAAGACGATGTCCTTGTAGGCGATCGGGATCCCGAGGCGGCTGCAGAGCACCTGGTGACCCAGGCACACGGAGAGGAACGGCTGCCCGGACGCCAGGAGGTGGTCGACGGCCTCCCGGAAGGCGGTGATCTTCGGGTGGTCCGCCTCCCGCGGGTCGCCGGGCCCCGGGCCGACGATCACGAGGTCGTACCCGTCGAGCGCGCCGGGCCGGTAGTCCTCGTGCCGCACCACGGTGGAGGTCATCCCCATCACCCCGAGGACGTGGCGGAGCATGTTCACGAAGTCGTCCTCGCCGTCCAGGATGACCGCGGTCCTCCCCTTCAGCTCGGGTGCCGGGGGCGACCCGCCCTGGTCGGTGAGCCAGAACTTGCTGAGCCGCTGGTTGCGAGAGTTGAGCGCGATGAGGACGTCCTCGTCCTGGGCCAGCTCGGCAACGCCGTCGGGCGCGGCACCGGGTCCGGGGACCAGGCCGAAGGCGGTGAGGATGCCGCCGGCCTTCGCGTGCGTCTCGGCGACCTCGTAGGACCCCACGGAGTCGCGCACGAGTGTGGCCCCGGCGGTGACCTCGAGCCTGCCGTCCGGAGAGACGTCGGCGGTGCGGATCACGATCGGGGAGTCCGCGGTGGGACGCCCCTCCGCGTCCCGGCCGAGGAGGGCCAGGGCGGCGCCGTAGTAGCCGCGGCCCTCGGACTCGTACTGCTTGATGAGGCGGCAGGCGTTCTCGACGGGAGAGCCGGTGACGGTGGCGGCGTACATCGTGTCGCGCAGGACCTCCCGCACGTCGCGGCTGGTGCGCCCCGCGAGGAGGTACTCGGTGTGCACGAGGTGCGTCATCGGCTTGAGGAAGGGGCCGAGCACCTGGCCGCCCTCGTTGCACACGTCGCACATCATCTTCAGCTCCTCGTCGACGACCATGAAGAGCTCGTAGATCTCCTTCTCGTCGGCGAGGAACTCCAGCAGCGCCTGCTTGCGCTCGGCGGGGTCGTCGTGACCCTTGAGCCGGAAGGTGCCGCTGATCGGGTTCATCCGGACGTCGCCGCCGTGGACACTGACGTGGCGCTCCGGGCTCGCGCCGATCAGGAACCGCTCGCCGGTGAAGAAGCAGTAGGTCCAGTAGGCGCCCCGCTCCTTCTCGAGCAGGCGACGGAATACGGTCAGCGCCTTGCGGGCGTCCCAGTCGCGCAGCCGGGCACGGTAGTGCCGGCCCACGACCAGGTTCGCGCCCTCACCGTTGCCGATCTCCTCCTCGATGATCCGGTCCACCACGGCGCCGTACTCGTCGTCGGAGGAGTCGAAGCCGCCGCGGTCCTCGAAGTCCACCGGCTCGTCGGGGAGGGCGGCCAGGATCTCCGCGAGCGGGACCTCGGTCTCGGACTCGATGCGTACGACGGTCAGCGGGGCTCCGTCGTCGTGGACCTCGAAGCCGCGTTCGGCGACCTGGCGGAAGGGGATGGCGAGGAGGCGGTCGAAACGCCTGCCGTCCGGCGCGGGGCCTTCCTCGAGCGGGACGTCCATGAGGCTCTCCACCTCGCTGCGCGTGCCGCCGACCAGGGTGACCGTGCTCGCGTCACGTAGCCGGATCGCGGCCCACGCCTCGTGCCGCACCAGTGCGTCGAGCGCCTGTGCTGCCGAGGCGGAGGTGGGTGTGCTCATGGTGCAGCAACGCTACATCGCGCTTCCGGCCGCTCTCGGCGGATCTTCCCCTCTGGACCCGGGGCGAAGATAGGCATTTTCGGGGATCCTCGGGAGCCCTCGGCGCTCCTAGCCTGAAGGGGTGACGACGAGCGCCCCCTTCGACCGGGGTCAGGACGTGCTCTCCTACGGCGACGACGAGCCGCAGCGGCGTCCTCGCGTCGTGCTCCTGGTCGTGGCCGTCGTCTGCCTCGCCGTGGGCCTCGCCGCCGGCTTCTACGCCGGCAGCCGACCGGAGGCCCCCTCCTCCGCATCAGCGCCGAAGGGGCCCCCGGCGGTCGAGCCGCAGGTCGCGGCCGGCGCGATCACCAAGTTCAACGGCCCGCTCGACAACCGGGGCTTCAGGGTCTCGCTGTTCAACGCCGGCCACGAGCAGATCGTCACCAAGGTGGTCGCCCTCCCCGGCTGGGCCGCGAACCTGACCTCGACCGTCCCGACCGCGATCGCGCCGCGAAGCTGGGGGGTGGTCTCCTTCCTGGCTCCGCCCGACTGCGGCACCTACCCGTCGGACGTCCGGGTGGTCCAGATCCGGGTGCGGACGGAGACCGGGCTCAGCGACCAGATAGTGCCGCTTCCGGAGCCGGCCGAGGCGCTGCAGGACTACCACCTCGCCGTCTGCGGCCCAGGTTGGCAGCCCGGCTGAGGACCCCGGCTGGCAGCTGGGCCAGGACCAGGCTGCCGAGGGCCAGGGCCATGCCCAGCAGCTGCCACACGCTCAGGCTCTGCCCGAGGGCAACCCAGCCGGCGACCGTGGCCACGACCGGGCTCATGAGGGCCAGGAAGGACGCGTTCGTGGCCGGCAGGTGCTCGATGCCGCGCAGCCACAGGGCGTACCCGAGGGCGGTGTTGACGATCGCGAGGTAGGCGAAGCCGGCGACGTTGGTCCCGCTGACGGTCGTCGGCAGCCCCTCGACGAGCAGCGCCAGCGGCAGCAGGAGCAGTCCTCCGGCGCTCAGCTGCCAGCCCGTGAACCCCAGGAGGGAGACGGGCCGCCCCCAGCGCTTGGTGAGCACCACACCGACGGCCATCGAGCCCGTTGCGGCCAGGCCCGCGACCAGCCCCGGTCCGTCGAGGGCTGCCGGCCCGCGCAGGACCAGCAACGAGACCCCCAGGATCCCGGTGACGCCGACGACCAGGGTCCAGCGCCTCAGACGCGCGCCGAGGAGGGGCACCGAGATCGCCGCGACGACCAGGGGCTGGACCGCACCTAGCGTGGCCGCCACTCCTCCGGGCAGGCGGTAGGCCGCGAAGAACAGGAGCGCGAAGAAGACCCCGATGTTCAGCGCACCGAGCACGAACGCCCTCCACCACCACACTCCCCGCGGCAGCCGCCGGCCGAGCGCGACCATCAGCAAGCCGATCGGGAGCGCCCGGACCGTCGCCGCCAGTAGCGGCCGCCCCGGCGGGAGCAGCTCGGTGGTGACCAGGTAGGTGGTGCCCCAGGTCGCGGGCCCGACCGCCGTGACGGCTGTGAGACGCAGCAGGTGACCGTTCACGGTCTCTCCCTCGGTAGGCCGGGCCCGAGCGGCTCGACCTTTCCGAAAGTATCTCAGTACTAAGATACTTGCAACTAAGTTAGTCGCGGGATAGCGGGCTGTGAGAGACTCCGTGGCATGAGACCCGACGGAGTCGACCGGATCCTGGAGCAGTGGGCCGAGGAGCGTCCCGACCTCGACACCGAGGCGATGGGGGTGGTGGGGCGGCTCTACCGTGCCGCCAAGTCGGCCGGCGACCTGGCCACGGTGGCCTACGCCCGCTTCGGGATCACGCGGGCGGACTTCGACGTCCTCGCGACGCTGCGTCGCTCCGGCGCGCCGTACCAGCTCTCGCCCTCAGCGCTCACCGCGAGCCTGATGCTCACCTCCGGCGGTGTCACCGGGCGCATCGACCGTCTCGAGCGCGCTGGTCTGGTGCGGCGCGAGCCGGACCCGGCGGACCGGCGCGGTCAGCTGGTCAGCCTGACGGACAAGGGCCTGCACCTGATCGACGAGGCCGTCGCCGCGGGGCTGGCCGCCCAGGAGGAGTTCCTGTCCCCGCTGCCCGCGACCAAGCGCCGCCAGCTCGACTCGCTCCTCCGCCAGCTGCTCGCAGGCGCGTAGGTCACCGTCGTCTCGAAGGAGCTGAGCGCTCCTCCTCCGCTGATCGCCAACGCGACCGTCGCCATGGACACGTTGTCCGGAGCCTCCCACCGACGGACTCGATGTAGGACCGGACAGCCTTCGCGCGGTCCTCGGGGTGAGCGATCAGCCTCGCCCTGGTCTAGGGCGTGGAGCTGAAGCTCGTCAGGTAGAGCGGCATCGTGGCTCCCTCGACAGGCGGCGGCGCCCGATCGCCCTGGTACTCCAGTGAACGCACGACTCGAGGGCACCGTCCATGACCCCGGCGGGTCAGGTTGCCGGGCAGCCTCAGCCGGAGACGGTCACCATCCGCTGCGTCGCGCGGGTGAGCACGACGTACAGCGTCGCCCGGCCGGTCTGCGACTCCGCCTCGATCTCGGCCGGCTCGACCACGACGATCCCGTCGAACTCGAGGCCCTTCGTGTCCAGGCCGGTCAGCACCGCGATCCTGGCGTCCGCGCCGCCGAAGCGGTCGTCGCCGAGCTCTTCCCACGAGTCGAGCCACGCCTGCGCAGAGGTACGACGGGCGACCGGGACCACGATCCCGACCGTTCCCTCCACCTTCTCCGCCAGCTCGGCGACCGCGGCCCGCACACCCGCCTCGAGGTCGTCGACCTGTCGCTCCTCCGGCGCCACGCCGGTGGAGCGGACCGCGTTCGGCAGGTCGGCATCGAGCCCGACCCGGTCTGCGTAGGCCGCGGCGAAGTCGTAGATCTCCTTGCTGTTGCGGTAGTTCGTCGAGAGGTGGAACTCGTGACGCGGCTTGTCGCCGAACGCCTCGTCGCGCGCCCGGGCGGCCTCGGCCGGCACCGGCCACGACGACTGCGCCGGGTCCCCGACGACCGTCCAGCTCGCGGTGCGACCCCGGCGGCCGACCATGCGCCACTGCATCGGCGAGAGGTCCTGGGCCTCGTCGACGAGGACGTGAGCGTAGGTGTCGTCCTCGATCCGGGTCGAGGTCCGGGGCCCGGTCGCGTAGTCACGGTCGGCGATCGTGGTGACCTCGCGCGTGTGCTCGTCGACCAGCTGGGCGAGCGGGTCCTCCTCCTCGTCGTGCTTCTCGGGGACGTCGCCGAGCTGGTAGCGCAGCTCGTCGAGGAGCGGCACGTCCTCGACGGACCAGTCCGGCCCCCTCCTGCCTGCGGCGAAGGCGTCGTGCGCCCAGGACTTGGTCAGCAGGGCCATGTCCTCCTGTGCCAGCACGCCCTCACCGACGCGCGCGAGGAGCTCCGGGTCCGCGAGCCAGCGCAGCACCTCGGTGGCGTCGAGCGGCGGCCACCAGGCCAGGACGAAGTCGAGGAACGCCGCCCTGCCGAGCATCTCGTCGTTGAAGTCCTCGCGCCCGCGCTCACGTCCTCGCTCGCCGCGGACCTGCCGCCACATCACGTCGAGCACGGCGTTCGCGACCCGGGGAAGCTGACGGTTGCGCCTGCCCTGCGACAGCAGCTGCCGGCGGAGCGCGGCGAGGTCGCGGGAGGTCAGCTGGATGTTCTCGTCGCGGTAGAAGGCCCGGAACTCGCGCGGCGCCCCGGGCACTGCCTGCCTCGCTGCCCGGCGCATCACCTCCGCCATCCGGGCGGCGCCCTTCACGTCAGCCACCGCCGGATCGTCGTGGCGCACGCCCTTCACACCGTCGACCACCTCGCCGAGGGAGCGCAGGGCCACCGCAGTCTCCCCGAGCGAGGGAAGCACGCGCTCGATGTAGCGCATGAAGACACCGGACGGCCCCACGATGAGCACGCCGCCGCTCTCGTAGCGCCGGCGGTCGCTGTAGAGGAGGTACGCCGCCCGGTGCAGCGCGACCACGGTCTTGCCCGTGCCGGGACCACCGGTGATGAGGACGACGCCCTTGCCCGCCGCCCGGATCGCCTCGTCCTGCTCGGCCTGGATGGTGGCGACGATCGAGTGCATCGACCGGTCGCGCGCGCGGGACAGCTGTGCCATCAGCGCACCCTCGCCGATGATCGGCAGGTCGGAGTCGGCCTCGGCGTCGAGGAGGTCGTCCTCGATGGCGACGACCTTCTGGCCGGCGCAGCGCAGCACCCGGCGTCGTACGACCTCTCGCGGGTCCGCGGCGGTCGCCTGGTAGAACACCGCCGCAGCCGGGGCGCGCCAGTCGATCAGGAGGGAGTCGCGGTTCTCGTCGCGCAGGCCGATCCGACCGATGTAGCGCGGTGCCTCGTCCTCCTGCCGCAGGTCGATGCGCCCGAAGACCAGGCCCTCGTGGGCGGCGTTCAGGGTCGCGAGACGCTTGGCGGCCTGGAACACCATGGCGTCGCGCTCGACCAGACCCCCCTCGTGACCGAGCCGACCGCGGCCGTAGCCCTCCTTGGCGAGCGCCTCGGCGTTCTTCGCCGACTGCTCGAGCTGGAGATAGACGCGGTCGACGAACTCCTGCTCGTGAGCGATCTCCTGCTCAGCGATCTCTGCGGACAAGGTGACTCAACCGTTCCTCGACGTCTGGTGCGCTTTCCCGTCGCGGGAAAAACCAAGTCGACAACTTTACCCCGGCGCGCTCGCCCCATCGGGCGGTTTTCGACCGATTCGAGGGCAAGGAACATCACTGCGGCTGCGCGACGCGGCGCTTCATCACGGTTTGACCTCGCTTGGCCCCCGCCTCTCCCGGAGAGACGCTCCGCAACTTATGATTTCGCGCACTTGTCCGGACCTCACCCCCTAGGAAGACCCATGACGCTCTCGCTCGGGCGCACCGCCCTCACGCTGGCTCTCGCGGCCGGCCTCACCGTCACGACCGCGGGCACGGCCGCCGCCGAGGGCCTGACCGTCCGCGACAAGCGCGGTGACGTGCAGGCACGCGACATGGAGACCGACGAACCGGTCGGCAAGGCAGGGGTGGCCAACGGCGACATCGTCCGCACGGTGATGCGCCACAACGACCGCCGCATCTCGGTGCGGATCAAGTACGCCGACCTCCGGAAGGCCGGCGACGGTCGCGGCGACGTCGTCCGCGTCGTGACGAACGAGGGGGTCCGCCGCGACGTGCAGGTCTTCGCGGCGCCGGGGATGTGGCGCGGTGAGGCGGGTATGAGCCGCCCGAACGGCAAGCCCGTCGACTGCGACGTGACGCACAAGGTCGACTACGGCAAGAACGTCACGACGCTCAGCTTCCCGCGCACGTGCGTGAGCAACCCGCGCTGGGTGCGGCTCGGCGTCGGCGCGATGTGGATGAAGTTCCAGGCGGGCGTGTACTACGCCGACGACGCCCAGCTCGACGGCCGGGTGAGGGCGAACACGCTCGAGCTCTCCAAGCGCCTGCGCCGGGGGTGACTGTCACCGGCCCGCGGCCTCAGTGGACGAGCTCGTAGAGGACCACCGCCACCTGTGTCTTCTCGGTGAGGCCGCGGCCCACCCGGAGGGTGACCTGGTGCCCCCGGCCGGGCCCGAGCACCTCGCTGGCCCTCCACGATCCTGCTCCGGGGCCGCTGTGGTACCTCATCGACCCGTGTTCCTGCCCGTCCACGACGAGCCCGACCCTGGCGCCGTCGGCGAGCCCGTTCGTTGCGGTGACCACCAGCAGCGGCTTGTCGCTCGCCGTGACCGTGACGTTGCGCAGCCCCTGCCCGGGGTCGCTCTCGCCGACGAACGACCGACGCCACTCGTGGCCCTCGTGCTCCAGCCGCTCCGGCATGTCCCAACCGGCTGCGCGGAAGGTCTCGCCGCCCTCCTCGTAGGCCCCCAGCCCGAGGACGGCGTCGGTGCCCTCGACCGGGGTGTCCTCGTCGTCGGCGCGGACGAGGCGCGCCTCGAGCAGGACGGTGTCGCCTGGACCGAATCCCCGGTGGCGCAGCTCAGCGGTCAACGATGTGCCGTCGGCCCCCTGGTCGTGCGTCGGGCGGCTGTCGCAGCTCGAGCTCCACATGTCGCGACCTCCGGCCGACACCGCGACCAGGTAGCCGGTCCCGAGAGCGACTTCGCTGCCCTGGCACATCTGACTGACCCTCAGCTCGCCCTCGGGCATGGTGACCTCCGTGCTGACCACAGCCTGCCCCCGGTCCCCGATCACCGCCGCGAGCAGGCGGTCGTCGAGGATCTGCTCGCGGTACGTCACGCCCCCCTTCGTCACACCGGCGGGCCTCTCGTCCGAGAGGGCGAAGACGGCAAGAGCCACCCGGTCGTCGGGCGCGGCCTCGTCCTGACGGAGCACGAGTCGGTGCGCAGTGTGCGGTGAGAGCAGCTCGTAGCCGTCGAAGTCGCCGGCCGGCCTCACCAGGTCCCGCGCGAGTCCGCGGACGTCCAGCCGGAGGCTCGCGTCGCGCTCGGCGCTCGACGCCCACATGACGAGACGCGGCTCGTCGGACGCGGGGAGGCGGAGGCGCAGCGGCCGGTCGGCCTCGCCCTCGACGCCACGGACGTACTCGTAGGTGTAGCCCGCCGCGACCTCCGTGTCCGGCACGTCGCGACCCGCGAGGCTCCCGGGCGCGCCGGCCGGTCCCGCGTCGCGGTCGACGACGCCGGGTACGACGACGGCCACCATCGCGGCCGCAGCAGCGACCGCGACACCGACCGCCCCGTCGTACGACGGCGGCGGCGCCTGGCGCACGCGGCCCCGGACCGACTGCAGGCGCTGGTGCGCCCCTGGGTCCATCACCTGGTCGGAGTGCTCCTGCAGCACGGAGCGAAGCTCGTCGGTCCTCATCGGTCTCCTCCTCCGCGCGTGAGCTCGAGTGCGGGGTCGATCCGCAGCTTGGCCATGGCCTTGCTCGTCTGGCTCTTGACAGTGCCGACCGAGCACTCGAGCAGTCGGGCGGTCTCCGCCTCGGTGAGGTCCTCGAAGTAGCGCGGGACGACGACGGCTCGCTGGCGTCGGGGCAGCCTGCCCGGCGCCTGCCACAGGTCGTGGCTCGAGGAGGACCCCTCCGCGTGGTCGGCGGTGCGCTCGTCGGGGAGCTCGTCGGAGGGGTGCTCGCCGTGCCACCTGCGGCGCCACCAGGAGGAGTAGGTGTTGACGATTATCTTGCGGACGTAGCGCTCCGGGTCGCCGTCGATGCGCGACCACGCGAACCACGCCTTGGTCAGCGCCGTCTGCAGCAGGTCCTCGGCGAGCCCGTGGTCACGGGTCAGCAGGTACGACGTCCGCAGCAGCCGGCCCGAGCGGGCCACGACGAACTCGTCGAAGTCGGGGCTCGCGCCCATCTCTGTCCCCTGTCCGGACGCAGGAGCTCTCCCCTGCGCCATGACCGTGGCACCGTCCGTGCTCACCTGGCCTCCTCGAGCGACCGGCCGATGCCGGTCTCACAGGGTATGACCAGGTGGGTCCCCCGGATGGTTGCCCGAGATGTTCAGGTTCTGGAGCGGCCCGTCACTCCTTCGCCGGCTGCTTCTTGCGGGACAGGAAGGCCAGCATCGCGCTCTTGGCCTCCTCGGACCCGAACAGCCGCGCGGACAGCTTCGAGAGCTCGTCGCCGTAGCGGTCGATGCGCTCGACGAGAGGCTGACCGAGCAGCCGCTTGGTCTCGCGGAGGCCCTGCGGGTTCCCCTTGGTCAGCGCGGCGCAGACCTGGCGCAGCTCCGTGTCGAGCTCGTCCTCGGGGACGGCCTTGGTCACCAGGCCCATCGCCGCGGCCGTCGTACCGTCGAAGACCTCGCCGGTGAGGAACGTGAGGGCAGCGGACCGGTCCGTCATCCGCGGCAGCACGCTCAGCGAGATCGCCGCCGGGGTCAGGCCGAGGCGGACCTCGGTGAAGGCGTACGTCGCGTCGACCGCGCTGATCGCGAT
>Ga0208537_1000157_pt1 | contig 11131 bp, 11 predicted proteins | sample MayberrySE_TuleA_FD_185672 | JGI IMG/M metagenome (GOLD analysis project Ga0208537, IMG submission 185672) | Natural and restored wetland microbial communities from the San Francisco Bay, California, USA, that impact long-term carbon... | ecosystem: Environmental > Terrestrial > Soil > Wetlands ...
TTGCAGATCCTGCTCGCAGCGGGGCTGTCCTTGCTCAGTGTGAAGCCATGGGAGAACACTCCCCAGCCGCGGACCGGGCCCTCGGGGAGGTCGATCAGACCAGCCAGACGGGGCCCGCTCGTGCTGGGGAACCACACCCGTTCGGCCACGCCCCACATCCTTGCAGACAAGAGCAGAGTGTTCGCCCGTTAGACGGTGGCCGAGCTGTCCCACCGGCGCCCTCCTCTCGACGCTGCCGTTCGGTGACGGTCCCCCGCTCCCGCCGGTCGCCAGCCAGGTCGTGGCCGGCCGACACGCCTCATGCGACGCCGGGTGGCGAGCGGGGTCGCCGGAGTCGCGGCAGCCGCGATGCTGGCCACGAGCTGGTGCGCCGTCTTGCCGAGCTCTCCGACCGGCTCCGATCGGCTCCGATCGGCTGGCCGGGGGCAGGACTCCCTCGGCCACTCCGAGCGCCTCCGAGCCCACCGAAGACCCCTCCACGGACCCCACCGAGGCACCATGGCCGCGCGGAGAGCTGATCCGCTACGTCGACGGGGAGCTCGAGGTCCGGCCAGGGGCGATCGTCCACGAGCCCATCCCCAATCCCTACGGCTTCGAGCCGCCAGCGTTCTCCGGAGCTCCTGTCCGGTGCCCGTGCCCGGTCTGCCTCGGGCGAGGGCCTGCGATGAGTCGAGCTTCGAGGGACGGCGAGTTCAGCGAGTTCGTGGCGGCCCGACAGGTCCATCTCCGACGCATCGCCTATGCGGTGTGCGGCGACTGGCACCAAACCGACGACCTGCTGCAGACCTCACTCGTCAAGTTGTACGTCGCCTGGCCGCGGCTGCACCTGGACGGTCGTGAGGAGGCCTAGGTCCGGTAGATCATCGTGCGCGCCAACATCGGCGAGAGCCGACGTCCCTGGCGGCGCGAGCGGTCGGGGCTCGACGGTCACGACCCGGTAGCGCGGCCGGAGCTTGCCACCGAGGAGCGGTCGGCGCTCTTCGACGCGTTGCAGGACCTCCCAACCATGCAGCGTAAGTTGATCGTGCTGCGGCACTGGCTGGGCTTGTCGGTCGAGGAGACCGCGCGCGAGCTCGGTATCGCGACCGGCACCGTCAAGAGCCACTCGTCGCGAGGCATCGAGAAGTTGAAGGCGACGCTCGCTTCGATGGACCGGGTCGACCCGAGTTGGGCGAGTGAGAATCTGCCGTCCCAGACCGCTCGGGCGCCATCGGAGGCACCGGGCCCCTCCTGACCGCAGAGGAAGCAGCAGAGTGGCCTGTGGGGGTGGCCCTGAACGGAGCCGCCACGGGCTCGATGCCGTGCGTGCTGCCGAGAAGCCGGGTGCCTTCGGCGATGGGTTGCTGAAATGTCCGCGAGCAGACTCTTGAACTTGGCTCGTGCCCTGCCTCTTGGTCAGACAACACGGCCATGATCCGGTCAGCTCGCTCGACACGCCACGAGTGACGCTCGAAAGCCAGAGCCCGAGCCGAACAGACGAATCCCGGTTAGGCGTGTGGCCCTGCGCCCATCTGCCCCAGTGCGCCGGCCATGTCCATGACGCCCCAGTGAGCTACGCACTGGTCACCGCGGAACTGCAGGATGTCGATGGCGTTGAAGTCGACCGGGTTCCCGCTTGCCGGCACGCCCATGAAATCACCGGTGTGGGTACCGACGAAGGAGACCCGTGCGACCACTTTGTCGCCTTCTTGGAGCAGGTCGTGAACGTCCACGTGGAAGTCGGTGATCGCCGCGTGCATCATTTTGAACAGCTCCCGGGGTGTGTCCCGGGTGTTGCCCATGCCCGGGATCTCCTCATGTTCGATGAAATCCTCAGCCATGTATTTGTCGACTGCTGCATCGACGTCTCCACCAGCGGCTATGGCTCGGAACATCTCGCGCGCTACTGCTCTGTAGTCGGACATCAGGCCCCTCCACTCGACTCGGGCGCCTCACTCGGCGGGCCAACTACTTGACGCTAGCAGCCGCAGGACCGCACGGACATGAGTCGTTCAGGCCGTCATCGGCCGTCGGAGTCCAGCCGACCCAACAATCGTCGAGAAAGACGGGCTATCGAGCCCGGATGAGCGGCGAAATGACGCACCTTCGCGGGCGCGCGGCCAGCAGCTATGCGCGTGCGGTCACGACTGAGCGACCGCAGCGGTCCACATGCTCCCAGGGCCAGTCGGTGGCGAGCCAGCGTGCGACGGCGTCGGCGAGTGGTGCGTCGAGGCCCGATCTATCGGCCCGCACCCAGGACTGCACCGTGACGACCCACTCCTCGGAGGCCGACGGATACAAGTAGACGCAACCGATGACGTCGTTGTCGCCCGGGTCGAGGACAGTAAAGGTGAAACCGGAGCCCCGTGTGAAGTCCTCGGCGTGGCGGCGAAGGTCGGCGAAGTTCTCCAAGAGAGTCATGCCGCTGTGTGGTGGCCAGTTGCCGTCGGGATAACCGGGAGTGGAGCGGATGTGCTCGATGCTCGACATCCAGGCGGCATGATCGGCCTGATTGTGGTGGGGCCCGAGCGGCTCGAGGCGGAACTGGTCGGTGGTGAGTGATGTCGGCGGATCGAAGCCGGGTGGCACGAACTCATCCGCGATCATGACCGGGATCGTACTGGACGGGCCGGACCTCCTGCACTCGAGTTCTCCTCGAGCGGCATGCAGATGTGGCGCCCGCTCGGCTGCCACAGCCGGTCGACGTTGACTGATCCTTGACGGCCGTGCCGCGTCGGACGGGTCCCCCGAAGCAGGACAACACCAAGTCGACGAACGCGAACTTCACCAAAACCTGGCCGTTGTATGGCGACCCGCGCGCAGCTACCAAGTCGCCATCCAGTACGGCAATTACGAGTGGTGCATGCGAGGGGAGGGTGCCGGCGAGCGGAGACCCCTAGAGCCGAACCAGCCCACGAACAGGGCCGTCTGCCGGTCGAGACCGGCCCCCCACCAGGGCCAGGGCGGCGGGGACCTTCCACACGACGGTCAGGCACAGCACGGCGAACAGCATCGTCGTTGGGATCACGACCTCGGGCATCAGCGAATACGGCGATCGCGCCGAAGGCCAGCCACACAGTCCGTACCCCACGCGGGGGTCTGGTCGTGGCTGTTCCGCGAGCCGGCCACGTTCACCATGGTCGAATCTCCCCAATCGGATAAAGAACCGACCGGGGAATCGATCGGGGAAGGGAGTTCACGCCATGCTGATCCCCGATGCCCTTCGCCGCCAGGTGCAGGAACGGCTCGCGGCCCTCCATCAGCGCCACCTGCCCCAAGACCCCGAGCACGTCGACAGCTACTACGTCTCCGGACGCGGATACTACGCACCGGAACTGGCGGGCGAAGAGCGCGACGATTTCGCGATCTGCCTAGTCACCGTTGGTGGCGAGGTCTTCCATGCCGGCGATTCTTCGGTGCGTTTCCCGCTGCAGTCGATCTCGAAGGTGTTCGCCTACGCCTTGGCTCTGACCGACCGCGGGCCCCAGGCGGTGCTGGAGCATGTCGGCGTGGAGCCCAGCGGCGACGCCTTCGCCTCGATCAGGTTCGACGAGCGCCACAACCGCCCCTACAACCCGATGGTCAACGCCGGCGCCCTGCTGACAAGCGACCTGGTGCACGGCCGCAACCCCGACGAAAAGCTCGAACGGCTGGTAGAGGTGATGCGCTGTTACAGCGGCGACGCGGACCTCCGGTCGGACGAGGAGACCTTCCGGTTCGAGCTGGCAACCGCTGACCACAACAGGGCAACCGCCTATCTCATGCGCAACGCCCGGATGCTCGGCGGTGACGTGGAGGCCATCCTGGCCCTGTACCTACGCCAATGCTCGGTGCATGTCGACACCCGTGGTCTCGCCACGATGGCCGCCACCCTGGCCAACGGAGGCGCCAACCCACTGACCGGGAAGCGGGCGCTGCCGCGAGAACGCGTCCGCGACGTTCTCAGCGTGATGTACACGTGCGGCATGTACGACTACGCCGGCCAGTGGGCCTTCGAGGTCGGTGTGCCTGCGAAGAGCGGCGTCAGCGGTGGGATCCTGGCGGTGATCCCCGGCAAGATGGGGCTGGGAGTGTTCTCTCGCGGACTCGACGAGTACGGCAACAGCGTTCGAGGGGTGCGCGTCTGCACGGAGATCTCCCAGAAGCTGGGACTACACGTTTTCGCGGGGGAGGACGAGGACGTCCTTCTCAGACTGAAGGCGCCGCCGAACACGACCTAGACGTATCAAGCCTCCAACGTGACGCCGACCTCGCGGTCTCATGCCCGGATGGGCAGTGAAGCAGGCAACGAGATCGACGAGCTGAACGGGACCAAGCCACTAGGCGAACGATCACGCAGCCGAGTGCCTGTCGAGGAGGGCGATTCGTGAACATCCCTGGAACGGCCGGCCCCACGCCAGAAGCCTTTCGGTCGAGACTCGCCGTCAGGCCACCACGCCTTCACCGGACGGGCGAGTCGCGCGCTTAGCGTCACGCGTATCACCCACCCGGGCACCCGTGAACGCTCGAGCGACCGGGCAGTCATCAGCGGCAGCGCGTTCTGGCCGTCCTCCACCGAGATGCCGTTGCCCTGAGAACCTCGCGCAGATTCACCTGCGAGGTTTACCTGGCCGTGGACCTGCCACCGCGGCGACTTCGAAAGGGGGCAGCATGGTCGTCAAGGTCAACTCACGCTGCGGAGCATCGACCGCGCCAGCATCCCGGTGTTCCCGCATCGCGGCTGCCAAATCCGGACGTTCGCAAACTCGGCTGGGAGACTGATCCGGTGGGACACGTCCTGGGCGGGAAGGCCGTGTGTGGGACGGGTCCTCACCCCACCTGACAATGCCGCAGGAGGTGGCTCGTGACGGTCGATGAGCGTGGACGTTATTGGTCGCCTGCGCGGCGGATGCTTCGTGGGGTCTGCGTCCTCGCCCTCGGCGCCGCTCTCCTGGCTTCGTGGAACGGCGCGTCCGCCGGCGTGACGGTTGTACTCGTCGTGCTGGCCTTCGCGGCCGGGATCGCGTCGACACGACGCGACAGACAAGCTCGCTCTGCACGGCTCCAACACTTCGAGCAGTGGGCCGGGAGTCGGGGCCTGGTCATGGACCCAGCACCCCTTCCCGGTCTTGACCGCCTGATTGACCCCGACCGGCTGGTCCTGTTGCAGGAGACTTCGCTGTCGGTGATCTGTGCCGCAACGACCGGCGTGGGCAGTGGTCGGCTCACCGTGATGGAGTGGATGTACTCCACTGGGAGCAGCAGCGGACGGCTGCTGAGGATGGCGGGTTCCCTGCTCCGGATCCCGCCGACCGGATCACATCTGGTTCTGCGTCCCGTGGGGCGCTTCCGACTCCCGCACATCCCTGGCACCCCCGAGGAGTGGCGCAGCGGGCACGATCAACTCGACGACCGGTACGTCATCACCCTCGAGAACGGTGCAGCGCCGACCTGGCTGGATGCGACGCTCGCGACAGAGCTCGCCGCAGCGGGGCGAGACGGTGCGAGCATCGAGATCAAGACCGACGTCGTGCTCATCGCGCACGTCCGTCGCGACGACGAGGACTGGGACTTGCTGCTGGCCGACGGACAGCGAGTTGCCGCGGCGTTCGGTCGCGTCCTCGGCTGACAGTAATCACGGCCATCGGCTCCAAGCCGCCGACGACGGCCGCAGACAGCGAGAACGAGCCTTCACTGTCCGCGGCGATATCCGGATGAGGGTGGCCATCCCAAGCGGCGGATTGGGTCACACGGGATTCGACACCGAATGGCGGTCGAGCGTCTTGCGCCACATGCGCGCAATGACCCGGTTCATCGTGTGGTGGAGCAGGAATATCGCGACCTTGTCCCGGGTGCGAACCGGGTGCGTGGTCCACTCAACGTAGACCCGGCTGCGTCCCCCATCGCCCGGTTCGATACGCATGCTTCCGGCGCCGTGGTCTCCGTGGTTGCTTTCCACCTCGGTCCACCGGATCAGCCTCGGGTCGGACCAGTCGTAGTAGACGACCACCCAGAACGGCACCCGGGGCGACCCTTCCCGGGCCACTGCCCAGGTGTCACCGAGCTCGCGGACCTCGTAGACCTTGGGGTCGAGCGTCTTGTGCCAGATTTGAAGGCGACGATCGGTGAAGTCGGTCATGGCCTGCAGAACCTGCTCCGGCGAGGCCTCCGTGGTCAAGTCGAACCGCATGGGACTCACGCACCCGCCAGCCGGACGCCGTGGCGCTGGGTGACCGAGAGGATCGTCTCCATCGACTGCTCGACGGGCCGGTCCACCGGAACGGAGTTTGCGAAGTCGGCGAAGAACCATCCGGCACGCTCCCCGGAGGTGATGGCCACGAACCGGGCGGTCTCGCCGACGACCTCGAAGGTGCTCGGGGTCCCCGCCGGGAGGACCACGACTCCGCCCGGCTCCACCTCGTACGACGTGCCGTCGACAAGTGCGGTGATCCGGCCTTCGAGCAGGAACATAACGCCGCTCCACGGGGAGATGTGAGGAGGCGCCATCGGGGCAGGAGGTGCGATCATCTCGAAGACCTCGAATGCCCCGTTGCCGTCGCGTACCGTCGTCTTCGCGATGTGGTCGCCGTCGATCATCCGGTAGCGCTGGCCGTCTCCGGGCGGGACGTGGATGGCGGTCATGGTTACTCCTTCTTCTGGATGGGTGTTGGCGTTGTCGGTCTAAGCGGTTCGTGAGCTCATGACGCGACTCCTGCCAAGGGCCTGCGGGTGAGGCCGACGAGGCCGGTCGCGACGAGCCAGATACCAGCAAGGCCGGCGACGGGGAACAGCGGGTCGAAGGTGTCGACGTAGGCGATCGTGGCCGTGGCGAGGGCGAACGCGAGGCCGCCGAGCAGGCCGAGAGCTAGGACGATCCTGTTGCCCATGGCACGGGTGAGGCCGCCGGCGACGGCGAGCGCGGCGATCATCAGACCCCACGCGGGGTTGACGATGGTCTCGACGCCCATGAAGGCGACGACCAGCGGCGTCGTACCGCCGTCCTCGATCTCGGCGGCCTGGGTGGCGGCGAAGAGGTGGATCACGGCGCCGACGGTGGCGACGACGGCGACCGCCGCGCTGTTCGTCAGCAGCCTGCCGAGGCGGTCGCGGATCACGGCGTCTCGCCGAAGTGCGAGGAGTCCTGCGGCCACGCACGCGAAGCCCAGCAGCCCGATGAGGTGGGCGGGATACCACGTGGACTCGACGAGCATCGAGTGGAGCTGCTCGGTCTTGTCGCCCTCGTCGCTTCCGGTGGGGTGGAGCGGGCCGCTGGCGAAGAACGTGACGCCGCCGGCGATCAGGAACAGGTGGCCGGTGCGCTCGAGGCGCGGCGGCGCCGACGCGGTGGTGCCGGCGTGTCGGAGAGTGGTCATGCGACCACGCTTCACCTCTCCCGCCTCCAGCACATGAGGGCGGACCCGGGACCTGTTTCGAGGGTCAACCCTGGTATGGCAGGGCCCGCGCCGTGCCACCATTTGGTCATGAGCCCGGCCCTCGCCGCCGACCAGGCGGGGCACGACAACGCGCCTTCGCTCGCGCGGGAGGCCGTGGTCGGCAGCCTTGGGCTGCTCGTCCTGGGGCTGGTCGCCTACGGCGCGACCCTGGACTTCCATCTCGGCAACCTGCACAACGGGCTGCTCGCGCTGGCCTTCGCCGGTGTCGGGCTCTACGTGCTCCGCGCCCGGCCGGGGCACCGCGTGGGACAGCTCTTCGTCGTACTCGGGGTGGCGCATGCGCTGATGTACTTCGGTCGTCAGGCCGGCCTGCACAGCCCTCCCCTCCCAGGGGGAGCGTGGCTGGCGTGGGTGTCGATCTGGCTGGTGCCGCTGACGATGGCGGCCGCGGGCGTCGCGATCATGATGTTCCCGACGGGGAAGCACCTGTCCCCGCGGTGGCGCGCCGCGTCGTACGTCATGGTCGGTCTCTCGATCGTGGTTGCCATCGGCTCGGCCCTGTGGCCGGTCGAGGACGACTGGCGCCGCAGCGACCTGGTCTTCCCCTTCGACATCGGCGGCAAGGACGCGGTCGGGACCGTCCTCTGGCCGATGATGCTCGCTTGCTACACGGGCTTCCAGGCGCTGTGGGCCGCGGCGGTCGTCACCCGGCTGCACAGGGCCGGCAGCCACGAGGTCCGCCAGCTGCGGTGGTTCGTGTTCGCCGTGGCCGTTTCGGCGGCGCTGCTGCTCGCCGGACAGGTCGTCTGGGGAACGCCGCTGATCGGGTTGCTCACGCTCCCGCTGCTGCCGCTCGCCGCGGGGGTGGCGATCGTGCGGCACCGGCTCTACGACATCGACCCGGTGATCAACAAGGCGATCGTCGGTGGCGCGATGGTCCTGCTGATCACCGTGGGCTACGTCGGGCTGGTCGTCGGGGTAGGCGCCCTGCTTCCGGTGTCGGACCGGGTGCTGGCCCTCACCGCGACCGCCGCGGTGGCGGTCGTGTTCGACCCCGTACGACGCCGCGCACAGGCGCTCGCCGATCGGCTCGTCTACGGCCGGCGTGCGACGCCGTACGAGACGCTCTCACGCGTCTCCGCCCAGCTGGCCCGCACCGACGAAGGGCTGCTGGAAGGCCTCGCCGCCACGATCGCCAGCGGCGTGGGAGCCGTCGAGGTGGTGGTCTGGCTCGGGGACACCGAGCGCATGGAGGCGGTCGCCGCCTGGCCCGACCGGCCCCCTGTGGACCCACGCCCGCTCGCCGGGCTCGGGGGTCGGCGGGAGCTGGTGCGGCCGGTGTGGCGAAAGGGCACCGTGCAGGGGGCTCTCGTGCTGACGAAGGCGCCGGGTCAAAGGCTGAAGCCGGCCGAGGACCGGCTGCTCGACGACCTGGTCGCGCAGACTGGACTGGTCATCGACCACCGGGCCCGGCTGGGGCAGGTCGCCGGGCAGGCGGCCGAGCTGCAAGCGGCCGCGCGCCGCATCGTCACGGCCGAGGACTCCGCGCGCCGGCGGATCGAGCGTGACCTGCACGACGGGACGCAGCAGCGACTGGTGTCGCTCGGCATGGAGCTCGGCGCGCTGGTCGAGCGGGCGTCGGCTACCGGTGACCCCGACCTGGTGCGACAGGCCGAGCGCGCTCGCCGGCAGCTGCTGGAGGCCACCGCCGAGCTGCGCGAGATGGCTCGCGGGGTGCACCCGGCGCTGCTCACCCTCGACGGGCTCGAGGCCGCCCTGTCCAATCTCGCCGACCGATCACCGGTGCTCGTGTGCCTCCACGTGGCGCTCGACCGCAGGCCCCGGCCCGAGGTCGAGGCCACGGCCTACTTCCTGGTCAGCGAGGCCATCACAAACGCGGCTCGACACGCGGGCGCGGGAGTCGTCGACGTCGAGGTGTCGCTCGATGGCGACCGCCTCCTCGTCGAGGTGCGCGACGACGGCACCGGCGGTGCCCACCTCGAGCCCGGCGGGGGCCTGCAGGGGCTGGCCGACCGGGTGGCCGCGCTCGGCGCGCGGCTGGAGGTCCGCAGCCCGCCCGGGGGCGGCACCACGGTGAGGACGGTGCTGGCGTGCGGGTGATCCTCGCCGACGACGCCGTGCTGCTGCGGGAGGGACTGGCGCGGATCCTCACCGACTCCGGCTTCGACGTGGTGGGACAGGCGGGTGACGCGCCGGCGCTCGTCGATCTCGTCAGCCGCGAGGCCCCAGACGTGGCCGTCATCGACTTGCGGATGCCGCCGGGGTTCGCCAGCGAGGGCATCGACGCCGCCGCGGAGATCCGCGCGTTCGCGCCGTCAGTGGGGCTGATGCTGCTGTCCCAGCACGTGGAGGTCCACCACGCGCTGCGGCTGATGTCGGACTTCGACGGCGGCGTGGGCTACCTGCTCAAGGACCGAGTCTTCGACCTCAGCGAGTTCGCCGCCGACGTACGGCGCGTGGCCGGCGGGGACATCGTCCTCGACTCCGAGCTGGTGAGTCGACTGGTCGCCCGGCGCCGCCACGACGACCCGCTCGATCGACTCAGCCCACGCGAGCGCGAGGTGCTCGCGCTGATGGCTCAGGGCCTCACCAACGCTGCCCTCTGCTCGGAGCTGCACCTGAGCGCCAAGACCGTCGAGGGACACGTGCGCAGCATCTTCACCAAGCTCGACCTCGACGCCGACGAGCGCTCGCACCGGCGGGTGCTGGCGGTGCTGAGGTTCCTGCGAGCGTGAGTAACCGCGCTCGCTCACAGGTGCGTGCGGACGTCGCAGGAGGAGGACGTTCGGACAGCAGGTCCGTCACCGGGCTGCGCGCCGCGCCTTGGGGGGAGTGCGTCGGGACGGGGCTTGGGCGCGCGCGGTTGGCGGCGCGATGTCGCCTCTGAGCGACGTCCGCATCTCGGCATGTGCGTGAAACGCCGCTCAGCCGGCGTTATGACGCGCTGGGAGTCACCGCCACACGGTCGGCGACGTCCTCACCGTTCGGGGGCACCTCGGGTTCTACGTCAACCGCCAACGAAGCCACTCCGCCGCGACGGTCCTATCCGCGGGTGACTGGGCCGCTCCCACCTCACGAGGAGGGCGCTGAGATTCACCCCCACGATCTCACCTGAGACGCGCCTGACGATGGCAGGCGCATCGGTCGCACCGTGTTGGGGCGCCCGAAGGGGAACTCCAGTAGTCCCTGGTCATGCGTGGGTCTTCCCCGTGACTCTCGACGTGACGACGCGCCGTCCCCTGGCATGGGGCGGCACGACCCGACGCTAATTGGATGTGTCATCTCTGGTCGGTTGCCTATCCGCACCGACCCTCACCGCGGCCCCACCCAGGCAACCCGGGCCAGGCAACCCGGTCTGGGCACCCCCGGGTTCGACAGCCAGGGACGCGACGAATCCCGTCCACCGGTGCAGTGGACGGGACTCGTGGTTCGGGGTGGAGCAAGTCAGGCGTTGCTGGTCTCGGCGGTGTCGCCGTTGACCGGGGCCTTGTCGGCGCGGAGCATCTTGCTCGATGCGTTGGCGACCAGGTCGTTGACGTTCACGCCGGTGGCGTCGGAGACCATCTGCAGCACCTGGGTCAGGTTGGCGGTGACCTGCTTGGGCAGCTGGCCGGCGCCGTCGGTGGAGATCACCGTCAGCTTGTCGATGGAGCCCATCGGGGCAGCCACCTCGTGCGCCACCTTCGGCAGCATCTCGGTGATCATCTCCAGGACCGCGGCGTCGGTGTACTCGGCGTATGCGTCGGCCTTCTTCTGCA
>Ga0208537_1000158_pt1 | contig 11119 bp, 12 predicted proteins | sample MayberrySE_TuleA_FD_185672 | JGI IMG/M metagenome (GOLD analysis project Ga0208537, IMG submission 185672) | Natural and restored wetland microbial communities from the San Francisco Bay, California, USA, that impact long-term carbon... | ecosystem: Environmental > Terrestrial > Soil > Wetlands ...
CACGATCGCCGGGTGGTCCTTGTTCTCGAGGTAGACCTGTTCGATCTCGGCCTCCTCATGGTCGAGGTGGGTCACCGTGACCGTGCGCAACCGTTCGAAAGCCGCTCGCGCGCGATCGGCCTGCTCCCGGCCCGGCGTCCGGACCAGCTCGGCCATCGCTACCCTCGTGGCGTCCAAGGCCTGGCTCATCGTGTCGTGCTCTGCATCCATCGTCGCCAGTAGGTCGGGACTCACGCCGACCTGCTGCAAGGCCGGCCACGCGGTCTCGTGCTCGCCCTTGTGGTGGTGAGTGAGCTGGTCGTCGAAGTTCGCCCACGCCGTGTTCAGCTCGTCGGCGCGTCGCTGGTCTCCCTCCCGGAACGAGTCGAGTGCGGTGATGAAACGATCCAGGTCGCGCCGGAACGCGCCATGGATCACCTTGTTCATGCTCATCTCGGTCATGACTCGGACTGTAGGCCGGAGATCGTCCTGTGGGGATCCCCCGAACGTGTCAGGGCGAAGCGGTCCAAGACGGCCTGGCGTCCAGCGAAGCGCAGCCAGGACGCGGCACGCATCCTTGCCTGTCAGAAGCAGCGATGTCGGCCTCGGCTAGTTGTCATCAAAGGCGTCGAGCGGCTTGCGCCAGACCGACACGTGGTTCTCGCTGTCGGACGTGAAGGGCGCCCCCTCCCAGTCCGCCACGCGCTGCTCCAGCGCCAAGCCGGCCAGCCGCGCCATGAGGTCGCACTCGGCTGGCCAGATGTAGCGGAAGTTGCTGTAGCCATAGCGGGCGCTCCCACCGTCCAGCCGCCAGTAGTGGTGAGAGGTTCCTTGCTGCGTGACCAGGTCGTAGGTGTCGAAGGCGACATGCCGGTGGGTCACCTCGAACGGCACCGCCGCCTGCCCCGGCGGGAACCGCCGTAGGCCCGGCACCCACAGCTCGACGACGAAGCGGCCGCCCGGCGACAGGTGCCGCGCGGCATTGCGGAAGCACTTCACCTGCTCGTCCTGGGTGCACAGGTTGCCGATGCTGTTCCACACGACATACACGAGAGAGAACCGGCCCGGGACGGTCGTCGTCGCCATGTCACCCGTGACGACCGGCAGCTCCTGCGCGGACACCTTGCGCCGCAGCCGGTCGACCATCGGCTGCGACAGCTCGATCCCGGTCACGGAGACGCCCCGGGCGGCGAGCGGGACCGCCACCCGCCCCGTGCCGATCGCCAGCTCTAGCGCGGGGCCGGATCCCGCCAGCCGCGCGAGGAAGTCCACGGCGGGGTCGAGCACTTGGGGCGCGAACATCTCAGCCGAGATGTCGTCGTACCGCTCCGCGGTGTCCTCGTCCCACAGGTCGCTGCTCGTCATGGGTGACGAGCCTGCCCTCCTCTCAGCGCTCACGCCATGCATTTACCCACTGGCGCCGTCGTCTGGTGGGGCGCGACCATGGGCCGATGGAGCCCGACGCGAGACGGCGTCGCGCCGCTCTGGCGGCGTACGTGCCTTCGCTGCATCACTACGACATCGACGGCTTCCCTGCCGGCGACCACGTCGGGCTGTCGTCGACCACGGTGACCCTCGTCATCCCGGTGGACGAACCGCTGGACCTCTCGATGCCGCAACCGACTCGTCGCCGGCTGAGCGTCTGCCTCGCCGGCCTTCATGACGGCCCAGCGACGATCCACCACAACGGCACCCAACGTGGGATCCAGCTGGCGCTGAGCCCTCTCCATCTCGAGAAGCTCCTCGGAGTCCCTGCCAGTGAGATCACTGGCCAGGCCGTCGAGCTCGGTGACGTGATCGGGCACCGGGCGGCGGCGACCCTGTTGGACCGCCTCACCACCGAGTCGCAGTGGCCGCTCAGGCGCCGGCTGGTGGAACAGGCTCTCCTCCGACAGCTCGACCGAAGGGAACGCCGTTCCGACGTACGCCCAGAGGTGCAACGGGCCTGGGCCCAGCTGTCCGCCTCCGGAGGCATGGGCAGGGTCCATGAGGTCGCCGCAGACGTCGGCTGGTCCACTCGGCACCTCACGCAGGAGTTCAGTGCGGCGGTCGGGCTGGCGCCGAAGACCGTTGCGCGCATCATGCGGTTCGAACGCTCCACCGCCCTCGTCGCAAACGGGCACGGCCTCGCTCTCGTCGCAGCACGGTGCGGCTTCGCCGACCAGGCACACATGACCAGGGAGTGGCAACGTCTCGCCGGCACGACCCCGGGGCGTTGGATGCGCGAAGACGTCCTCGCAAACGTTCAAGACAGCAGCCGTTCCCGCCGCGAGGATCGACGGCATGACACCACGAACTGACCACAACATCTGGGCCGGCCTCACCTACGACGACGCGCTCGCCGCCCGCGCATGGCTGTCCGCGCTCGGCTTCACCGAAGGAATCCTGGTCATGTCCGCCGACGGCAGCACCGTCGAGCACAGCGAGATGATCTGGCCCGAGGGCGGACGCGTGATGGTCTCCAGCCGCCTCCCGCACGACGGCACGTTCGCCGTGCCGCGTGGGGCGGCCTCCGTGTACGTCGTCGTGGACGACCCCGACGCCGTGTTCGCACGCGCGAAGGACCTCGGCGCCCAAGTCATCCGCGACATGGAGGACACCGACTACGGATCCCGTGGCTTCAGCGTGACCGACGCGGAGGGGAACCGGTGGAGCTTCGGCACCTACGCTGGTTCCGACTAGCCGACGCGAAGGCGCGGGAAGAAGCCGGCTGCCCTGGGCGGTGCGACAGCCTCTTGAACGGCGCCACTCGTTCTTGGCGGCCGCTGACCCCTCACTGCGTCTGTCGCACCGCTCGGCTGTAGCGGTGCGCGAGGGTGAGGAGGTGCTCCGCGAGTTCGGGAGCGTCGTCGATCGTGAAGTCTGCGTCGAGCATGCCCAGCCAGAGTGCGAGCTGCTGGGGTGTGTCCGACCCGACGTGGGCCGCGCACGTGTGGTCGTCGACCGGCTCCACCACGACCGCGGCGGGCACACGGGCACCGATGACGTCGGCAGGGGCATGCACGATGGCCCGGGCACGGTATCGCCATGCGGCCGACCCGAGGCTGCGCTCGACGTACTCGACGAGACCGCCTTCAGGTTCCTCCCGGGAGGCGAAGCGCGGCCCGTTCGGGGTGCGAAGGAGAACCCGGTCGACGCGGAACGTGCGCCATGCTTCGCGGTCGACGTCCCAGGCGGCGAGGTACCAGCGTCCGCGGGTGTGCACGAGCCGGTGCGGCTCGGCCGTCCGCCTGCTCGCCGCGCCGTCGAAGGACTCGTACTCGAAGCGCAGCTGCTCGCGGGCGCGGACCGCACCGGCGATGGCGGCGAGCACGTCGGCCTCGACGACGGGTCCTGGGCGGGGAAGGACGGCGGTCGCGGCCAGCAACGTCTCCAGCCGGTGCCTCAGCCGTGACGGCAGCACCTGCTCGAGCTTGACCAGCGCCCGGAGCGAGGTTTCCTCGATGCCGGCTACGCCGCCGGCGGCAGCCGTGCGAAGGCCGACCGCGACGGCCATGGCCTCGTCGTCATCAAGCAGGAGGGGCGGGAGCGCGTTGCCGGCACCGAGGCGGTAACCACCCCCTGCGCCGGGGCGGGCGTCCACCGGATAGCCCAGGCTGCGAAGCCGTTCGACGTCGTTGCGAACGGTTCGGGTGGTCACGGAGAGTCGCTGCGCCAGCTGCGGACCCGTCCATTCCCGCGGCATCTGCAACAACGAGAGAAGGCGCAGTAGGCGGGCCGACGTCTCCAGCATGCCTCAAAGTCTCCCACCAATGCGGAACGATCCCTTCCGCAAAGCCTCCTAGCGTTTGAGGCATGAGCAACGAAACGGTGATCCGCCCGTACCGGATCGACATCCCGCAAGCAGATCTCGACGATCTGTGTGACCGCATAACCCGCACGCGGTGGCCACGAACGCCGACCGACAGCGACTGGAGTCGCGGCGTGCCGTCGGACTACCTCCAGGGCCTGGCCCGGTACTGGGCGCATGAGTTCGACTGGCGCGAGCAGGAAGCCCGCTTGAACCAGATCCCCCAGTTCGTCACCACAATCGAGGGCCAGGACATCCACTTCCTCCACGTCCGCTCGCCCGAGCCGGATGCCTTCCCCCTGATCCTCAGCCACGGCTGGCCGAGCTCGCCGGTCGAGTTCCTGCCGGTGATCAGCCGGCTCACCAACCCCCGAACCCACGGCGGGGACCCCGCGGACGCCTTCCACGTGGTGATCCCGTCCCTACCCGGCTACGGCTTCTCCACGCCAGTGATGGAGGCAGGTTGGGGCAACCTCTTCCGTGTCGCCCAGGCATGGGCCGAGCTGATGCGCCGCCTCGGCTACGAGCGGTACGGAGCACATGGCACGGACGTGGGTGCCGGAGTGGTCTCCCTGCTCGCCATGGTCGACGGCGAGCGCATGGCGGGCGGCCATGTCACCGGTACGGCCGCAGCGATGCCGTTCGGTCCTCCCATCGACGTCGAGGGCCTCCCCGAGATCGACCGGCCGAGGGCGGAACGCTTCAACGAGTTCCAGCGCGACGGGCTCGGGTACCTCCACCTCCAGGCCACCCGGCCGCAGACGCTCTCCTACGCGCTGTCCGACTCACCGGTCGGCCAGCTGGCCTGGATCGTCGAGAAGTTCCGCGAGTGGACCGACCCGGCGGCTGACCTGCCCGAGGACGCCGTCGACCGCGACCTGCTCCTCACCAACGTCAGCATCGCCTGGTTCACGGGCGCGGGCGCCTCCTCGGCGCATGCCACGTACGAGGGCATGCAGGTCTACCGGGCGATGGCGGCTGCAGCCGAGTCCGGTGCCGGTCACGAGATCCCGTCCGGTCCCCCGATCGGGTACGCGGTGTTCGCCGCCGACAACACGATTCGAAGCCTGATCGACCCGGCCGCGCAGATCGCACATTGGTCGGAGTTCGATCGAGGCGGCCATTTCCCGGCAATGGAGGTGCCCCACCTGCTCGTCGATGACCTCCGCACCTGCTTCGGCAGGTTACGACGAGCGAGCGAGTGAGGCTGCTTGCCAGGGATCAACGCTGGCGTACCGCCGAGCGAGGCGGACGGCAGGCCCGGGTGGCGTCGGCTGCTGTCTGCGCAACGTCCGACAAGCAAAGCCAGCCGAGCGAGGCACTCCGAGTAGAACGCAACAAGGAAGCCTCGCGGCGGTGGATCGAGGTCTTCAACCAGCGCGACGACGCGGCGGATGCGGACCTGCGGACGCCCGATTTCGTCGCCTACGCCCCCGCGAGTCTGGAGCCTGAACCGCTGAACTCCGAAGCATGGACCAGGTTCCTGTCCGCCTTCGTCGCAGGTTTCCCTGACCTCCACCTCACGGTGGAGGAAAGCATGGGCGAAGGCGACCTGGTAGCGCAGATGATCCACTTCGAGGGCACGCACACGGGCGACTTCCAAAGGCTTCCGCCCACGCACAGGAAAGTCACGTTCACCGGCCTCGAGCTCAACCGTTTCGACAACGGTCGAGTCGTGGAGCACTGGTTCCAGCTGGACGCCCTCAGCCTCCTTCAGCAGATAGGTCTGGTCGTCGTGCCAGGCCCGCGGTTGCTGCCGCGGATCCTGGCCCACCAGTTGACGAAGCTGCGCAAGAGGCGCTAAACGATGTGCGCCTTCGTCGAGCTGTCATCCGCCACCACCCCGGCATCAACGCCCTACGCGCCATCCGAAGGTGAGCATGGACGCGGCGCCGGCTTGGGTCGATAGTGAGACCGATGCTGATAGCCCGTCTCCGGGAGGGATCGTGGGTGACGCCGAAGTGCTGGCACTCTTTCGCCAGGCAGTGAAAGGCAACGATGCAGCCGCGATGCGGGAAGGACTCGAACAGCTGCTCGGGCTGTCTGATGGGACCGGGCTGTCTGCGGAGGAGGAGTACCGGGTCCGGCACCCCGATTACGTAATGGAAATGCCACAGACGAATGAGCGCATTCGCGGACGGGACGCGATGCGCTCGATGCAGGAGACCTTCCCAACCCCGCCGAAGACCACGTTGCGGCGAGTCGTGGGCTCCGGCCACGTGTGGGTGATCGAGGGTGTCAATGACTACGACGGGGACGTGTGGAACGTTGCCTTGATCTTCGAGCTCGATGATCGCGGGTTGATCGTGCGGGACACGCGCTACTACGGACAGCGATCCGAGCCTCCCGAATGGCGGTCGCAGTGGGTCGAACGGCTTGAGTCGCCCTTGGGCTGAGGAGCGGTGCCACAAGTGACCACACAGATGAGTCGCCACGGTGTCGTTCGACGTGAGCTCCCTCAGCGAACTCGGCTTGCGGCAAGGGTCCTCCCCGCTTGATGTTGGATGGCCGTCACGTGCCTCTCGCCCAGGTCAGGGGCCGGGAACGAGACGGACACAGGGGCGAAGGTCATGGTCGGGGCCGGCACATTGCTTCTCGCCGGTTCCGCCGCTCTACGGCCGCCGATCGGCCGCGACTGACGAGGGGGCCGTCGCAGCGGCTCCGGGAGCAAGTCGCCGATGACTCCGTGCGCCGGCGACGGCGTGCGCAGCCGCCTGAACGCCTGCCGTACGCGGCCTGGATTCACAGTCGTAAATGTATTCACAAATTTGTGAAGGTAGGCGTACCGTCGGCTGCATGACCACGGCGATCTCGACCTCTGCACTGGTGAAGACCTTCGGTCCGGTCCGCGCCCTCGACGGGCTGGACCTCGAGGTGGTGACGGGGGAGGTGCACGGTTTCCTCGGCCCCAACGGCTCGGGCAAGTCCACAACCATCCGGGTGCTGCTCGGGCTGCTCCGCGCCGACGCGGGGGAGGTGCGCCTCCTCGACGGCGACCCATGGCACGACGCCTCGGAGCTCCACGCCCGGCTGGCCTACGTGCCCGGCGACGTGAACCTGTGGCCGGGCCTCAGCGGCGGGGAGGTGATCGACCTGCTCGGCAGCCTCCGGGGCGGCATCGACCCGCGGCGCCGCGACGAGCTTCTCGAGCTCTTCGAGCTGGACCCGACCAAGAAGGCCCGGACCTACTCCAAGGGCAACCGGCAGAAGGTGGCCCTCGTGGCGGCGCTCGCCTCCGACGCCGAGCTGCTGCTCCTCGACGAGCCGACCTCCGGCCTCGACCCGCTCATGGAGGCGGTCTTCCAGCGGTGCATCGCCGAGGTGAAGGCGGAGGGGCGCACGGTGCTGCTGTCGAGCCACATCCTCGCCGAGGTCGAGGCCCTGTGCGACCGGGTGAGCATCATCCGCGCCGGCCGCGTCGTGCAGTCCGGGACGCTCGCGGACCTCAGACACCTGACACGTACGACGATCGTGGCCGATCTGGCACATTCCGCAGACGGGCTCTCCGACCTGACCGGCGTGCACGACCTGCTCGTCGAGGACCACCGGGTGCGCTTCGACGTCGACGACGACCAGATCGAGCCCGTGATGCGGCGCCTCGCCGACCACGGCATCCGCTCCCTCAACAGCCAGCCGCCGACCCTCGAGGAGCTGTTCCTGCGGCACTACGGCGACGAGCTCGCCCCGCAGGACGACGCCGAGGCCGCCGAGGAAGGAGCTCGTCGATGACCACGCTCACCGCGCGTCCCGCCCCGGCCGGCACCCGGTCGGTGCCGGAGCGCGGCGCGTTCGCCGGCACCCCGCGCCTGGTCCGTTTCGCGCTGCGGCGGGACCGGATCCGGCTCACCGCCTGGCTGCTGGGCGTGACCGCGCTGTCCGTGTCGACCGCGGTCAGCTTTGCCGGGCTCTACGTCACCGCGGAGGACCGGCAGGGCACCGCCGCCACCATGGACTCGCCGGCGGGGCTGGCGATGACCGGACCGCGGCACTACCTCACCGACTACAACCTCGGGTCGATGATGGGCCACCAGATGCTCGGCTTCACCGCCGTCCTGGTCGCACTCATGAGCATCTTCCTCGTGGTCCGGCACACCCGCGCCGAGGAGGAGAGCGGACGCGCCGAGCTGCTCCGTGCGACCGTGGTCGGGCACCACGCCCACCTCGCCGCGGCGCTGGTGGTCGCGGTGATCGCGAACCTCCTGCTCGCGCTGCTGATCGCGTTGACCCACGGCGCCCTCGGGGTCGAGGGCATGACCTGGCCCGGGTCGGTGCTGTACGGCGTCGCACACGCCGCAGTCGGCATGACCTTCGCCGGTGTCGCCGCGGTCACGGCCCAGGTCATGGAGCACCCGAGGGGTGCGTCGGGCGCGGCCTCGGCGGTCCTGGGTGCGGCGTACGTCCTGCGCGCCGTGGGCGACGCGAGCAACCAGACGCTGTCGTGGTTCTCGCCGATCGGATGGACCCAGGCGACGTACGTCTACGTCGACGACCGTTGGTGGCCGCTGCTGCTCTGCGTCGCGACAGGCGCTCTGCTCGCGACAGTCGGCTTCGCGCTCAGCACCCGCCGCGACCTGGGTGCCGGGCTGCGGGTGCCCCGCCCCGGACGTGCCTCCGCGACCCCAGCCCTGACGCGCCCCCTCGGGTTCGCGCTGCGGCTGCAGCGCAGCGTGCTCATCGGCTTCCTCGTGGCCCTGGGACTGACCGGGGTCTCCTACGGCTCCTTCCTCGCCGACGTCGAGGAGATGCTCGCCAACGTCGAAGGTCTCGACGAGGCGATCGCGGCGATCGGCGGAGCGACGATCACCGAGTCGTTCATCTCGATGGTCACCATCGTCATGTCGATCATCGCCTCGATCTTCGTGGTGCTCGCAGTGCTGCGAGCGCGCGGCGAGGAGAGTGCCGGGCGGGCGGAGCCGGTGCTCGCGACGAGGCTGTCGCGGTCCGGTTGGCTGGGCAGCCACCTGCTTGTCGCGGTCGGTGGCGGGGCCTTGCTGTCGCTCACCGGCGCGCTCGGCCTCGCCGTCGCGGGCGTGGGCAGCACCGGGGACGGCTCGCTGTTCGCCACGGCGCTCGGCGCAGCGATGGCGTACCTGCCAGCGCAGTGGGTTACCGCCGGCGTGACCGTCGCGCTGTACGGCTGGGTGCCCCGGGTCGCCACGTTGGCCTGGTTCGTGCCCGGCTACGCCTTCCTGGTCGGCTACCTCGGCGGGATCCTCCAGATGCCGGACTGGCTGCAGCGCTTCTCGCCGTTCAGCATCGTGCCGACGGTCCCGGCCGAGGACCTGGCATGGGGACCGCTGGTCGGGCTGACGCTACTGGCTGTGGCCCTCGTCGTGGTCGGCCTGGTCGGCTTCCGACGTCGCAGCGTGGGCGCGGCATGACGGCGGGGGGCGACCGGGACGCGCTGCTGCGTGCGGTCGAGCGGATCGCGATCACGCTGACCGAGACCGGGTTGCCACGGATGCCGGCGCGGGTCTTCGCCTACATCCTCGCCGACGACGCCGACCGGTACACGGCCGCCGAGCTCGCCGACGGGCTTCGGGTCAGCCCGGCGGCGATCTCGGGAGCGGTGCGCTACCTCGTGACAGCACGGATGGTCTTCAAGGAGCGGGAGCCCGGCCAGCGCGCGGACGTCTACCGCGTGTACGACGACGACGTCTGGGGCCGGATCGTGAGCGCCCGTCTGCCGATCCTCGAGCAGTGGGAGGAGACCCTCGACTCCGCGATCGAGGAGATCGGCCGGCAGAGCCGGGGCGGCCGGAGGCTCCTGGAGACCAAGGAGTTCTACGCCTTCATGCGCGCCGACACCCAGGACATGCTCGAGCGTTGGCGCAAGCACCGGAGCACGCGCGAGCAGCAAGAACCCTGACCAGCGAGACGAGACGGCAGGCGAAACGGTGCCGTCTCGGACACAGCGAGGCCTCGAGGCGGCGTGCCACACTGGCGCCGTGGGCAGGCCGCAGACGGTCGACGAGTACATCGAGGGCTTCACCGGGCCCGGTCGCGAGGTGCTCGAGCAGCTGCGTGCACTGGCCCACGAGACGGTCCCCGTGGCGAGCGAGGCCATCAAGTGGGGTCATCCGGCGTGGGTGCATCCATCCGGGACGATCCTGTTCATGATCAGCGGTCACGCCAAGCACGCGAGCATCGCGTTCACGCCCAGCACCCGCGAGGCTTTCGACACTGATCTCACCGACTTCTCCACCGGCAAGGGCACGGTCAAGCTCCCCTACGGCCAGCCTGTGCCGGGCGACCTGCTGCGCCGCATGATCACGTTCCGTGTACGCGAGCACGAGGACGACGGCGTGCTGTGGATGTGACCGTGGGTATGAACCACTGAGGCCGCTGCCAACGGGCGAGGAGCTGCGGGACGTCGGACCTGCGGCCTTCGGGTGGCTTGCGCCTGAAGCCTCGGGGGCAGGCCCGACCCACCCTCGGCCACGGTCGCTACGGCGTCGGTGGTCTGCGGGCCAGAATCTGCGAGCTCCTGGTCAGTGCGTCGGCTGCGAACTGCCGCTCGTGTTCCTTCGCGTGTGCATGCTCCGCGGTCACGCTCCACCCGGTGATTGCCCGCTTCAGGAATGCGTTCACGACGTCCGCCAAGTTCCTCTGGTCGGAGATGGGAAGAGGACGGTAGCTCTCTCCCATCAGGCGCTGGACGAGCGGGTTCCCGTCGGGCTCACCCGTTTCGGGATCGACGTACACATCTCCACAGATCCATTGGCCGTCGGCATGCATCAGTAGCAGGTACTCACGCGGCCCGACCTGCATCCGAACGCCGTGGGCGTCCCCGTCGAGTCGCACGACCTCCGGGCGAGTGAACGGAACGGCCTCGTGGACAACCTGCGCGATCTGCCTGAGCGAGCGAGCAGGGTCGCGACCTCGGGATCTGCTGGAAGTGTTCGGATCAGTCATCGGCGCGGCTCCTCGAGAGGAAAACGGATACCTTGCCGACCAGACTTCCCGGCGCACCCAGAAGCCACGTTACAACCGCTCGACGTCATTTCCCACAACTGGTCCAGAGGGGACAGGAAGGACACTTGCGCAGGAGCACAGAGCAGATCAGGTCGTCCGGCCTCGACCGTAGGACCTGCCTGACCGCCACCAGGAGTCCGGCCAGGATTGCCTCCCGCCGCGACGCGCCGTCGTGAGACAGCGGCGGGCCTGACGGCGCGGCCCCGCACCTGACGGGGTCACTCGGAGCCGACGGAGTCGAAGATCTCGGTCCGCCTTCCGTGCCGGATCCGGACCGACCCGGCGTACCCGTCGACGAAGCCGACCACGACGTCGTACTCGTCCCCTGTGGCGGTGCGCAGCCCCACGGTCCAGGAGTTTGCGGCGCGGTGGTGC
>Ga0208537_1000159_pt1 | contig 11101 bp, 11 predicted proteins | sample MayberrySE_TuleA_FD_185672 | JGI IMG/M metagenome (GOLD analysis project Ga0208537, IMG submission 185672) | Natural and restored wetland microbial communities from the San Francisco Bay, California, USA, that impact long-term carbon... | ecosystem: Environmental > Terrestrial > Soil > Wetlands ...
GTTATGGCGAATGGCTTGTCCATCATGCCCCCGGGAGCTCTGCGCCCTCGCCCTCACCGGCGAGGAGTCCGAATCGTTCGATGTTGTGGTCCGCGCCGGCCTGGATGCGCTCGACGATGTCGGGGCGTGGGTTCTCCCCGAACAGGTGCGCGAACCGCTTCTGCGGCTTGAGGTACTCCTCGACCGGGACCTGATGACGGATCTTGGAGACCTCGGTCACCTGACCGTGCTCCGCCTCGAAGACGGGGAAGAGTCCGGTCTCCTTGACGAGCCGGGCGAGCCGGATCGTGTCCTTGGAGGCGGCCCCCCAGCCCAGCGGGCAGGGCACGAAGACGTGAAGGTAGCGGGCGCCGCGGAAGGTCATCGCCTTCTCGACCTTGTACTCCAGGTCACGCAGCTCCGCGACGGTGGCGGTGGCGACGTAGGGGATCTCGTGCGCCATCGCGATCAGGGGGACGTTCTTGCCCTGACCGAAGACGTTGCCCGACGCGGCGCCGATCGGCTTGGTGTTGGCGGTCCGTGCCGCGGGCGGGGTGGCGCCGGAGCGCTGCACCCCGGTGTTCATGTAGCCCTCGTTGTCGTAGCAGACGAAGAGCACGTCGTCGTTGCGCTCGAACATGCCGGAGAGGCAGCCGAACCCGATGTCGACCGTGCCGCCGTCCCCTGCCTGCCCGACGACCCGGATGTCCTCGTGCCCCTTGGCACGCAGCGCGGCGGCGACTCCTGCCGCGACGGCGGGACCGTTGCCGAACAACGAGTGCAGCCACGGCAGCTGCCACGACGACTCCGGGTAGGGCGTCGAGAAGACTTCGAGGCAGCCTGTGGAGTTCGCGGCGACCACCTTCCCGTCCGTGGCGCGCATCGCGGCATCGAGGACGTAGCGGGCGCCGAGCGCCTCGCCGCAGCCCTGGCACGCCCGGTGTCCGGAGGTCAGGGTGTTCGAGCGGCCCATCCGCGCCTGCACCGAGCGCTGCTCCTGGTCGAGCAGCCGGTTCCCGGCGACGAACGTGCCCGCCTGGTAGAGCTTGATCTCCTGGTATGCCATCGCCAACGCTCCTACTCGTAAGCTCCGGACGCGACCGTGCCCACGTCACGCAGCATGTGTTCGGCGTGCGGGCCCGGCCGCTTCCCGTGGCGGGACCGTTCGAGCTCGCGCTGGACGAGGGCGAAGTCCAGGTCCAGGAAGTGCAGGCGCTTCGGGTCGACCCTGTCCGCGAGGATGTCGTCGAGCAGGCCCCGAAGGGACGCGCGTGTGATCGGCCGGCCCCCGAGCCCGGCCACCACGTCGAACACCTCGACCGGTTGGCCGCGCAGCGCGTCCCGCGTGTTCTGGCCGACGATGCCACCGGCTCCGACCGCGAACGCCTTCTCCACGACCACGACCCGCTGCGCGCGGCTCAGGGCCTCACGCACCTCCGCGATCGGCCACGGCCGGAAGCACTTGATGCCGAGGGCACCCACCGGCACGCCCTCGTCCCGGAAGCCGTCGACGACCTCGTCGACCGTCCCGAGCACGGAGCCGAGGGCCACGACCACCGTCTCCGCGTCCTCCAGGCGGTAGGGCTGGAGGAGCCCGCCGGAGCTGCGGCAGAAGGCCTGACGGAAGTCGTCGGCGATCACAGGGATCTCGTCGAGAGCCTCCATCTGCTTGGCGTGCATGAGGTATTTCACCTCCGCGAACGCCTCGGGCCCGACCATCGCGCCGATCGTCACCGGGTCCTCGGGGTCGAGCAGCTGCCGCGGCTCGAAGCTCGGCAGGAACGCGTCCACCTGCGCCTGCGTGGGCAGGTCCACCTGCTCGAACGCGTGCGTGAGGACGAAGCCGTCCATGCACACCATCACCGGCACCGACAGGGACTCGGCGAGACGGTAGGCCTGGATATGCAGGTCAACGGCCTCCTGGTTCGACTCAGCGTAAAGCTGGATCCACCCGGAGTCGCGCATGGACATCGCGTCCGAGTGGTCGTTCCAGATGTTGATCGGCGAGCCGATAGCGCGGTTGGCGACCGTCATCACGATCGGCAGGCCGAGGCCGGAGGCGTTGAACAGCGCCTCTGCCATGAACAGCAGCCCCTGGCTCGAGGTTGCCGTGTAGGTGCGGGCCCCGGCGGCCGAAGCGCCGATGCAGGCCGACATCGCGCCGAACTCGGACTCCACCATCATGTACTCACAGCGGCCGAGCTCGCCTGCGCGCACCATGTCCGACAACCCCTCGACGATGTGCGTCTGCGGAGAGATCGGGTACGCCGCGATGACCTCGGGGCGGCATAGGCCGACCGCCTTGGCGACAGCCTGCGAGCCCTCGATCTGGCTAAGCATCGTCCAACCTCCTGAGGGTTACGCCGACGTGGGCATGAGCCGCTTCCGCAGCGCGCACGTTGCCTTCGCCGACCTCACCGGGAAAGCGGTCCCGGATCGCCCCCGCGACGGCTTCCAGCGAGACCTGCCCGGTGAGTGCAGCGAACGCGCCCAGAAGCGCGGCGTTGGGTAGCGGGCGACCCAGGTGCTCCTTCGCGAGGTCGGTGGCCGGTACCGTGACCACGCGGTCCTGCTTCAGCGTGCCGACGAGCTCACCCAGCCCCAGGGCGGCGAGGTCGTGGGAGGTGTTCACCAGCAGGTAGCCGTCTGGCCGCAGGCCGTCGAAGAGGTTCACCTGATGCAGCAGTGTCGGGTCCTGCACGATCAGCGCGTCGGGCTCGGTGATCGGCTCGCGCAACCGGATCGGCTTGTCGTCGATCCTGCAGAAGGACACCACGGGGGCACCCGTGCGCTCGGAACCGAAGGTCGGGAACGCCTGAGCGTGCCGGCCCTCGTTGAACGCGGCCACCGAGAGCATCTCGGCGGCGGTGACGGCTCCCTGGCCGCCTCTTCCGTGAATGCGTACCGCGAACATCGCGCCTCCTCAATGGGACGCTAGGTCCCCCCGGACACCGGGATAAGGGCCCTAGGACCCGAACCATCGGGACCATTCGGGTGCACGGTCCGTCCAGAGCGACGCGACCCGCGTGGCTAGCATCGAGGCGTGGCCGAACCTACGCGCGTCGCCCTCGCCCTGGGCAGTGGCGGGGCACGTGGCTACGCCCATATCGGGGTGATCCAGGCGCTCGAGGAGCGTGGCTACGAGATCGTCAGCATCGCCGGCACGTCAATGGGCGCCCTCGTGGGCGGCCTGCACGCGGCGGGCCGGCTCGAGGCGTACACCGACTGGGTGACCGGCCTGACCCAGCGCGATGTCCTGCGGCTGCTCGACCTCTCCATCAAGGCGCCGGGAGCGATCCGCGCCGACAAGATCCTCGCGCGGGTCAGCGAGCTGCTCGGGGGCGCGGTCATCGAGGAGCTCCCCATACCGTTCACAGCGGTCGCCACGGACCTCCTCGCCCGCAAGGAGGTGTGGTTCCAGCGTGGACCGGTCGACGCCGCGATCAGGGCCTCCATCGCGCTGCCGAGCGTCATCACGCCAGTGATGCTCAACGGCCGCCTGCTCGCGGACGGCGGTCTGATGAACCCGATCCCGATCGCCCCCACGGCGGCGTCGGGCGCGGATGCCGTCGTGGCGGTGTCGCTCGGGGGGGAGGTCGAGGATCCGTCCGGCCGGGCACCGGCCCAGGAGTCCGCCGAGCCGAGGCCGGTCGAGGAGTGGCTCGACCGGTTCCGGCGTACGACGGCCAGCGTCCTCGACCGGGACCTGGTCCGTCTCGTCGCAGCCCGGCTGGTGCCCGGACGAGGCAGCACGTCCGCGAACGAGGCCGAGGAGGTCCTCGAGGAGGAGGTCTTCGGCACCCTCCCGCCCGGCCTGCGGACGTTCGACGTGATGGAGCTCGCGCTCGAGGCGATGCAGAGCCTCGTGACGAGGTACCGGCTCGCCGGCTACCCGCCTGACCTGCTGATCAGCATCCCGAAGAACGCCTGCCGGACCCTGGACTTCCACAAGGCCGGCGAGATGGTCGAGCTGGGCCGTGCGCTCGCCGACAAGGCGCTGGACCAGGGAAGTATCACGAGGAGCGGTTAGAGGACCGGCGCCGGCGGACACCCTGCTGCTCGTGGTCGTGGTGGTCGCCCGGTTCGTCGTCACGCGGTTCGTCGCCGCGCGCTCACTCGACCGGCGCCAGGTCGGGTCGCTTGCACTCGGCAGGCTCGGAGTGCGGCCGGCCTCGCAGCCTTGCCCACAGCCACGGACCCAGGTGCGTCGCGACCCAGGCCATCTCCCGTGCGACCACGGCCGGCAGCGGCTGCCTCGGCACTTCCGGCAGCGGCGTGCGCCAGTCGCCGGCGTCCACACCGAGGCTCTCGGCGAGCGCCAGGGCGATGCGCCGGTGCCCCTCGCTGTTGGCGTGCAGCCGGTCGTCGTGCCACACCGCCGGGTCGGAGGCGAGGGACTCGGCGGCGATGTCCGCGACGGCAGTGCCATAGCGGTCCGCCGCCTCGCGTGTGATGTCGTTGAGCGCCTCCAGACGTCCTCGGAGGACGACGGCCAGCGGAGCCACCCTGGCCATGTCCGGCATCGTGAACGACGTGACCCGGGCGCCAGCGTCGTGCAGCGCGGCGTGCATGGCGAGGAGGTCCTCGCGCAGTGCCTCACGGTCGAAGCGCGGACGGAGCACGTCGTTGACCCCTGCGACGACCACCGCGATGTCCGGCCTGAGCGAGACCGCTCGGTCGAGCTGGGTCGCGCGGACCTCTCGCGCGGTCAGGCCTCTCACCGCGAGGTTGGCGTAGGTCAGGTCGGGATAGGCCGTCCGCAGGTGGCGGGCGAGACGGTCTGCCCATCCGACGTACACGCCGTCGGGCCCTGGGTCCTCGAGCCCCTCCACGGTGCTGTCCCCGATGGCGACGTACCTCGTCATGCCGTCAGTCTAGTGACCCCGTTCAGGCCAGTCGCACGCGCTCGAGGTAGCGCGGGACCACCGCGTTCCACCCGAGCTCGTCCGCCAGGCGGTCAGCCAGAGCCCTCGCTGCGTCCTCCTCGCCATGGACGACGTAGGCGGTGTCGGGGGGCTCCATCCCGGACAGCCACTCGACCATCTGGGCGGCGTCGGCGTGGGCGGAGTAGGCATTGGTGAAGCAGACCTCCGCACGCACCGGCACGTAGCGACCGTGGATCTTGAGCTGCTTCGTGCCGTCGACCAGAGCCCGCCCGCGCGTGCCCGGTACCTGGAAGCCGGTGAGGACGACGCTGTTGCGGCGGTTCGGGAGCTGGTGGGCGAGGTGGTGCAGCACTCGGCCGCCGGTGGCCATGCCCGATGCGGAGACGATGATGCACGGTCTGCCCGGCCGGTTGAGCTTCACCGACTCCTCACGGCCGGGCATCAGCTTGAGGTGGCTCGGCCGGTACGCCGTGCTCGCCATCGTCACCTCGGGTCGAAGCTGGGTGTCGTGCCCGCGGATCGCATCCTTGTAGACGTCGAGCGCGCGCAGGGCCATCGGGCTGTCGACGTACACCGGGACGGCTGGGATCCGCCCTTCGGTCTCGAGCCGGGCCAGGGTCATCAGGAGGACGAAGGTCCGGTCCACGGCGAACGCGGGCATCAGGACGACGCCACCGCGCCCGATGGTGCGCCGGATCGCGCCGGCGATGATCTCGTCCCCGACCTCCGTGGGCTCGTGCACCCGGTCGCCGTACGTCGACTCGACCACGACCACGTCGGAGTCCCGTGGTGGCTCAGGAGGGAGCAGGAGCGGGTGTCCCGGTCGGCCCAGGTCACCGCTGAAGAGCAGACGGTTGCCCGACACGTCGAGCTGCGCGTACGCGGACCCGAGGATGTGCCCCGCCGACCGGAGCTCGAGGCCGATGTCGCCGGGAACCGTGGTGGGCGTGTCGTGGTCGACCGGACGGAGCAGCGCGACCGCCTTCTCGGCGTCCCCGGAGTCGAACAGCGGCAGGGCCGGGCTGTGCTTCGAGTACCCGTAGGCGTTCGCGTGCTCGGCGTCCTCCTCCGCCAGGTGGGCGGCGTCGCGCATCACGATCGCGGCGAGCTCCGCCGTCTCCGGCGTGCAGAACGCGGGACCGCCGAAGCCGTTGCGGACCAAGACCGGAAGGTACCCGCAGTGGTCGAGGTGCGCGTGGGTCAGCACGACCGCGTCGACCTTGGCCGGGTCGACGCTCAGCTCCTCCCAGTTGCGGCGCCGCCACACCCGCTCGCCCTGGAAGAGGCCGCAGTCCACCATGACCAGGGCACCCCCGCTGTCCACGAGGAACCTGCTACCGGTGACCGTTCGCGCGGCGCCGAGGAAGGTCAGCGACGCGGGGGCAGAAGGGTTCGGAAAGCCGGACATGGCGCACCTCCTGACCCCATGACACTCCTCGTGCACCGCAGCTGACAGGGCCCAAGGTCACCCGCCGCGGCGCGGCGAGCCGGGCGGGGCGGACCGCCGTGCGCCCCGGATCCGGCCTCAGGGAAGCCAGTTCATGGGGTTCACGGTGCGCCCGTTGCGGAACACCATGAAGTGCAGGTGGCAGCCGGTCGAGTAGCCGCTGGTGCCGACGAAGCCGATGACGTCGCCGCGGCGTACGCGCTGGCCGACGTGCGCCGAGTAGCGGCTGAGGTGGTTGTACGTCGTGGTGATCGAGGCCCCACGCAGGTAGCCGTGGCTGATGATCACGCGGTTGCCGTAGCCGACGTTGTAGTAGCGGCCGATCACCCGTCCGCCGGTGGCGGCGCGCACGGGCCGGCCGCAGGAGGCGCCGAAGTCCGTGCCGTCGTGCAGGCGCCAGCGGTGGTACACCGGATGCAACCGCATGCCGTACGGCGAGGTGATGTAGGAGTTCACCGGCATCATCATCGGGCCGGTGTTCGAACGAGATGCCTTCTTCGCCCTGGCGAGGGCCGCCCTGGAGCGCTTCTTGCGCAGCTGGGCCTCGCGCTTGCGGATGAGCCTCGTGATCTTGCCTCGTTCCTTGCGGAGCTGGTGCAGCCTGCGCTGGTCGGCCTTCTTCGCGCGGGCCGCCTCGCGGCGGGCCTCGGTGCGCTCGTCGAGAAGCTGGGCGACGCGGGACGAGGCAACCGCCGCGCGGATTTCGAGGGTTCGCGTGCGTTCGAGGGTCCGGGCGGCAGCCCGGCGACGCTGCGCGACGTCCGCGCGCGCGTCGGAGACCCGCTGCTCCTGCAGCTCGAGCAGCACGCGGGATGCCTCGAGCCGCTCGAGGGTCGCCGACTCCCGGTCCATCACATTGCGCACGACGTTGAGCTGGTTGCTCAGCTCCGCCGGGTCCCGCGAAGTCAGCACCATGGTCAGCCCCATGAGCTCCGGCGAGCCGCCCTGGTAGGTCTCCGCGGCGATGCTGCGCAGCACCGCCTCCTGGGTGCGGTGACTGCGCCGACCCCGCTCCAGTGCGGTCTGGGCGCGCTCGAGCCTTGCCGTGGCCGCGTCGAGCTCGGACTGCATCTGCGCGTCGACGATCTCGGCCGCTGCCAGTTCAGCACGCCTTGCCTCGAGAGCTCGCTCGGCGGACTCGAGCCTCTCCTCGGTCTTGGCCACCCGGGCACTCGCCCGGACGAGCTCCTTCGAGGAGTGGCGCAGCTCCTGCTGCGCCCGCTCGATCTCGCGGTGCACGCGGCGCTTCTTGTCACCGAGCTCGTTGGCCGGAGCCGTCGCGACCGTGGTCAGGCTGAGGGCGGCGCTCAGGGCAACCAGCACGGCGACGATCATGCGCCGGCGGGTCGGGTCGAATGCGCGAAAGGTGGCGAGCACCGGTCTGCCTCTTGCTCCAAGTCGGTCGTGGGACGCGTCGACCGTAGGCCAGAAAAGGTGCAAATCGTGGGAGCCGCGCGGGAGCAGGCCAGCACACATGGGTCATTGACCGGTGCCGCGCCCCGGAGCATCGTCGGAAGCGGGGGCGAGAACTCGGGAGGGTTCATGACGACGCAGCAGATCTACGAGCACGTCTCCTTCGACCGGCCCGACGAGGTCCGTCAAGGAGACAACTGGCGCCTCGAGCTGGTGAACCTGGCCGGTGACGCCCAGGTCGGCCGGATCACCCTCCAGCCCGGCTGGAAGTGGTCCAACGACGTCAAGCCGGTAGCCGGCACCGACCTGTGCATGGCGCCGCACCAGCAGTACCAGCTCTCCGGCCGCATCCACCTGGTCATGGCGGACGGGACCGAGGAGGACTTCGGACCCGGCGACGTCGCGTCCATCCCGCCGGGTCACGACGCCTGGGTGGTAGGGGACGAGCCGGTCGTCGCCGTCGACTGGCAGGGTGCCTCCGTCTGGGCCCGCGGCCACTAGGCCGTCGTCTGCACCGGCGGCACCATCTCCGCACGCACCCCCAGGAGCCTGACCGGACGTGCCGGATCGAAGCGGTTGACCAGGTCGATCGCGGCGGCCTCGACCGTGTCCGGGTCGAGAGTCGGTTCGTCGAGCGTCAGGCTTCTGGTGTGCGTGTCGAACGGCGCGAACCGCACCTTCACCGCCACCCGGGCCGCGGGCCTCTTCTCGAGCAGGATGTCCCCGGTGACCTGGCGGGCCAGCCTGCGCACCTCCTCCTCGACGCGGGTCCAGTCCGTGAGGTCCTGCTGGAAGGTCGCCTCGCGGCTGTGCGACCGGGCTACCCAGGGCGTTCCTTCGACCCGGGACGGGGCGACTCCTCTGGCCAGCCGCCGGTACCACGGCCCCATCGTCGGGCCGAGCTCCGAGGCGAGCCACCGGGCGTCGGCCCGCGCCAGCTCCCCGACCGTCGCGATGCCGAGCCCGGAGAGGCGCCCGGCTGTCTTCTTGCCGATGCCCCACAGCGCGTCGGTGGGCCGCTCGGCCATCACGTCGTACCAGTTCTCCTCCGTCAGCCGGAACACGCCCTGGGGCTTGCCGAACTCGGTCGCGATCTTCGCCCGCAGCTTGTTGTCCCCGATCCCGACCGAGCAGTGCAGCCGCGTCGCCTCGAGCACGGCCCGCTGCGCTCGTGCGGCGAAGGCCTCCGGGTCGTCGGTCTCGACGCCGAGGAACGCCTCGTCCCAGCCGAGCACCTCTACGACCGCGTCGAAGGACCGGAGGGTCTCCATGACCTGGGCCGAGGCTGCTTCGTAGAGCGGGGCGTCGACGGGCAGGAAGACCGCGTCGGGACACCTGCGCGCCGCGACGCGTAGCGGCATGGCCGAGCCCACGCCGAACTCGCGGGCTTCGTAGGACGCGGTGGAGACCACCCCGCGCTCGGTGGGATCACCGCGGCCACCCACGATGACCGGCCTGCCGGCGAGCTCGGGACGGCGCAGCACCTCGACCGCAGCGATGAACTGGTCGAGGTCGACATGGAGCACCCAGGGCCGGGCCATGACGCCATTGTCTCCGTCCCGGTGCCGGTACGGTCGAGAGTGCAGCGGGATCCCGGGCTGTCGACGCTGCCGAACGGTGAGGGGAAGACGCATGGTCTGGTTGTCGATGTTCGTTCGCTGGACCCTGCTCGCGGCAGCGGTCGCGCTGACCGCGTGGGTGATGCCCGACGTCTCGCTCGAAGGCGGCACGCTCGCGGCGCTCTGGGTGGCCCTCCTGATCGCGCTGGCCAACGTCGTCGTCGAGCTGCTGCGGCGCCTCCTGCCGGAGCCCGGCTCGTTCTTGCTCCTCGCTGCGCTGACGCTCGCAGTCAACGGGCTCATGGTCTGGCTCGTCTCGTCCCTCACCAGCTACCTCAGCGTGGACGGCTTCCTTGCTGCGGTGGGAGCGGCCCTGCTGATCTCGATCTTCTCGATGGTGCTCGGGGCGGCAACCGTGCGGCTCCTGCCGGACACGCAGTCCCGCTCGGACGCCACCCCGGGATAGGACCAGACCGCGCAGATCATCCGCGGGGGACGATGCCGCCGGTCTCCCGGACGGCCAGACTCGGAGAAGCGGGGGATCCCGCTCTGGAGAAAGGGACTGCGATGAGTTTCTGGGACGTCGTCTGGTTCATCGTCATCAGCTTCGCGTTCGTCGCCTACCTGATGGTGATGTTCGCGATCATCGGTGACCTCTTCCGCGACCACGAGACCTCCGGTTGGGCGAAGGCAGGATGGATCCTGGGGCTGATCTTCCTGCCGTTCCTCACCGCGCTCGCCTACGTGATCGCGCGCGGTCAGGGCATGACCGAGCGTCAGACCCGCGACTACGAGGAGGTCAAGAAGCAGCAGGAGGCCTACATCAAGGAGGTCGCCGGCACCGCGACCCCGGCGGACGAGATCGCCAAGGCCAAGGCCATGTACGACGCGGGCACCATCACCCGCGACGAGTTCGACGCCCTCAAGTCGAAGGCGCTCGGGCTTACCCCGGTCAAGCACTGACCGGGCGAGCCGGCCCGGCCGCGCGGCGTAGGCACCTCGTCGCGCCATCTGTCCGTGTGGGTCGGGCAGGATGTCGTCCATGACGACACCCGGCCCGGTCCACGCATTCGTCTCGGACGCCCTCGGCGACGCGGACGCCACCGGGGTCGCGGAGCGGATCCGGACCAAGGAGGTCAGCGGCTCCGAGGTGTGCGAGGCCGCGATCGGTCGGGCGCAGCGCGTGGAGCCGCTGATCGAAGCGGTCGAGTGCGCCGACTACGACCACGCCCTCATGGCGGCCGACGGCCTCGCCACCGGCGCGTTCACCGGAGTCCCGACGTTCGTGAAGGACAACGTCGACGTGGCGGGCCTGCCGACCAACCACGGCACGCGGGCGTTCGTCGCCGAGCCCGCCACCAAGGACAGTCCCTTCGTCGCCCAGCTCGAGGCCTTGGGGCTGAACGTCCTGGGCAAGAGCAGGCTTCCGGAGTTCGGCTTCAGCGCGTCGACGGAGTACGCGGCTCGCGGGCCGGTGCGCAACCCGTGGAACCGGGCGTACTCAGCCGGGGCGTCGTCGGGTGGCTCCGCGGCACTCGTCGCGGCGGGGGTGGTTCCCGTCGCGCACGCCAACGACGGCGGGGGCTCGACCCGGATACCCGCGGCGGCCTGCGGCCTCGTGGGGCTCAAACCCACGCGGGGCAGGCTCGTCGCGGACCCGGCGGACAGGCAGCTGCCGGTGCGGATCGTCACCCAGGGCGTCCTCACGAGGTCAGTTCGCGACACCGCGAACTTCTACGCCGGCGCGGAGGCCTACTGGCGCAACCCCAGTCTCCCACCCGTCCGGTCGGTCGAGGGGCCGGGCCGGACCAGGCTGC
>Ga0208537_1000160_pt1 | contig 11081 bp, 5 predicted proteins | sample MayberrySE_TuleA_FD_185672 | JGI IMG/M metagenome (GOLD analysis project Ga0208537, IMG submission 185672) | Natural and restored wetland microbial communities from the San Francisco Bay, California, USA, that impact long-term carbon... | ecosystem: Environmental > Terrestrial > Soil > Wetlands ...
GCCCTCGCCCTCGCCGAAAGTGTCCGGAACCGGCTCATCATCGGCGTGGCGATGACCGCCCTTGTCGCGCTCCGCGGGCGTTCCACGTCGGTGGAGCCCGCGACGTTCGAGCTGTTCGGCAAGGTCATCGCGCACTGGTCGACGGCGGGCAACCCGACGCTCATGGTGACGGCGTTGCGCAACCTGGTGATCCTCCTCGGCCGGGTCGGCCGGGACGAGGAGGCCGTCGAGCTGTGGGCTGCGGTCTCCGACATCGACGCCCTCCATCCGTCCTACGGTGCCGAGGCAGAACGGCTCGACACGACACTCGCCACGGCGCGCTCGAGGCTCGGTCCCTCGTTCGAGGAAGCCGCGCACCGGGGGCACAGCCACACCGGCCTCGCGGCGGTGACGGCGCTCGCCTCTCGGGTGTGCGAGGAGGAGGCCCGGAGGTTGGCGACCGCGAGCACGGGAGTCATGGCGTCTGCGAGCGCGGGCGGTTCGGCGTCACGGATCCACCTCGGAACGCCGCCGACGACCGCACCGATCGGCCCGCCGGCAGCCAGGGACGCCTAGGCCACGCCACGGGCCCAGCGGGAGGGGACCAAGGCCCCCCGGGCCGACCCGCCCGAACCAGCCACTGCGGTAGGCGGTCAGTCGCCGAACAGCGCGCGCACGTCCGCGGCGTCGATCGGGGTGCCCATCGTGCCGTCCCCGTCGACCACCTGGGCGAAGAGCGCGGCCTTGCGCGCCTTGAGCTCCATCACCTTCTCCTCGATCGTGTCGGCGGCGACGAGCCGGTAGACCATGACCGGACGCCGCTGACCGATCCGGTGGGCACGGTCCACCGCCTGAGCCTCGACTGCGGGGTTCCACCAGGGGTCGAGCACGAAGACGTAGTCGGCCTCGGTGAGAGTCAGCCCCACTCCCCCGGCCTTGAGGCTGATCAGGAACACGGCGGCGTCCCCGCCCTTGAACTCCTCGATCACCTCTCCACGGTTGCGGGTGCTGCCGTCGAGGTAGGTCGACGCGATCCCCTCACGGTCGAGGCGTGCGCGAACCCGCCGCAGGAACGAGGTGAACTGGCTGAACACCAGCGCCCGGTGGCCCTCCGCCCGGAGCTCCGCGAGATGGTCGGCCAGGACGTCCATCTTCGCGGACCCGACGCCGTCGTACTCCTCGTCGACCAGCCCGGCGTCGAGGCTCAGCTGGCGCAGCCGGGTGAGCGAGCGGAAGATCGCCATCCGGTGCTTGTCGAAGTCCTCGACGAGACCGAGCACGGTCTGCCGCTCCCGTTGGAGGTGGGTCTCGTAGATCTTGCGGTGTCGCGGCGTCAGCCGGACCTCCAGGACCTGCTCCTGCTTCGCGGGCAGGTCCGATGCGACGAGCTCTTTTGTGCGGCGCAGCAGGAACGGCCTGATCCTGCGGCGGAACCGCTGGAGCACCTGCATGTCTCCGAGCCGCTCGACCGGGTTGGCGACCTGCTCGACGAACCGTTGCGGGTACGGGTAGAGGCCCGGCGCCACGATCGACAGCAGGGACCACAGCTCCATCAACCGGTTCTCCAGCGGCGTGCCGGTCAGCGCCAGCCTGAACGGCACGTCGAGCCGCCGCACGCACTGGTAGGTCTTGCCGTTGTGGTTCTTGACCGTCTGGGCCTCGTCCAGCACGAGCCCGCCCCACCGCAGGGCCGCGTAGGAGTCGACCTCCAGCCGGTAGAGCGTGTAGGAGGTGATGACCACGTCGGCCCCGTCGGACACCGAGGCGATCGACGTGCCCCGCCTCGAGTGCGACTCCGTCACCGTCTCGACGACCAGACCGCGAGCGAAGGTGGCCGCCTCGTGGGCCCAGGTGGACACCACGCTGGTGGGTGCGACGACGAGGAACGGCCCGGCGCCGCGCTCGCGGGCGTGGGCGATGAGCGCGAGGGTCTGGAGCGTCTTGCCCAGTCCCATGTCGTCGGCGAGGATCCCGCCGAGCCCGGCCTCCCAGAGGAAGGCGAGCCAACGGAACCCGTCGCGCTGGTAGTGCCGCAGCTCGGCTTCGATCCCGGTCGGCTCGACCTCCGGCAGGGCCTCGACGCCTCGGAGCGCCTGCGCCGCGCGAACCCATTGGTCCGCCTGAGCGTCGACGATGCCCACCTCGGCGAGCTCGTCCCAGAGCCCGAGGTCGTGGTGGTTGACACGCACGCCGTCGCGTGGCTGGTCGTGCAGCTCCCCGGCCGCGTCGACGAGCTCGGCGAGCCTGCGGAACTCCGGATGGTCGGTGCTGATGTGGAGACCGCTCTTCATGATGATCCGCGGCACCCCGACGGTGAGCGCCTCGAGGAGGTGCGCGAGCGCGATGAACTGCCCGTCGACGCTGATCACGACCTCGAGGTCGAGCCAGTCGGTGCGCCCCTCGTCGGAGTCGCCCTCGCCGCGCTCGGCGGCGGCGAACCGGATGACCGGGCCCTCCCGCGCCTCGCGGTAGTCGGGCCGGACCCCGATCTCCTCGATCTCGACCAGCCCACCTGCCTCGAGCCCTGGAAGCACGTCCTCGGCGAAGGCGATCGCGGTGACGTCGTGGAAGACGATCTCCGCGATCATGCCGGCCTCGCGGCGATGGCTTCCGTAGAGGCGGTGGACCTGCTCGTCGGTCAGCGAGCCCCCGAGATCCGCGAGCAGCTCCTGCTCGCGCTCGGGTCGCCGCACGCCGCGCATGCCGCGGGGCTCGTCGAGGCGGTAGATGCGGTCGTCCTCGCCGATCCGGTAGCGCCAGGACCAGGTGAGACGGACCTCGTCGACGTCCTTCCACTCCACCGTCAGGCACAGCCGAGGCTCCACCGGCTCCGGCAGTGCGACGGATCCGTCCGAGGAGACGACGGGGACGTGGCGCTGCAGGCGGGGGAGGTACTCGGCGACGAGGTCCGCCCGGTCGGCTGCGGGGACGACGAGCTGCTCGCTCATGCCGAGCAGCCGGCGGACCTGCGGCCCGGCCGGCTTCGCGAGAGGTGCGAGCGTCACCGACCAGGTCTGCGGCTTGTCTCCGGGGAGCCAGAGGGCCACGCCGTGGCCGGACTCCCCGAGGACGTCGATGTCCTCGGCGCCGTGCCAGACCTCAGCCGCTCTCACCCCGAGTCGCAAGTGGGCGTCCCGCTCCGGGGCGGCGTTCACGTCGAGCTCGATGCTCACCGGGCCGGGGTGGACGCTCACGCTGTCGAGGCCGGCACCGGGCACGAGCTCGATGCCGGCCTCCGAGCACCGCCCGAGCAGGCTCCACAGGGACCCTCCGAAGGCAGTGATCATCAGGTGTGACTCGGCGCCGCCGAAGTAGAGGTTGCGCTGCGCCGCCCGGTAGGCCGCGAAGATCTCGGCGAGCAGGGCCGCCTGCTCGGGCGGGAAGCCGCTCCGGCTCCGGTCGGAGACGTGCTGGAGGCCCTGCCACGAGATGCCGGACCGGACCCAGTTGTCGCGGGCTCCGCGCTGGAGCGGCCGGATGCGCAGGCTCCCCCGGCGAGGTGCGAGCTGCTCCCCGGAGCCACGGAACCGGGGAGTCGACGTGCGCTGGTTGAGCTCGACCTGGATCGCGAGAGGCCTTGTCGCGACGGGACCGTCCGCGACCCCGTCGAGCTCGTCGAGCACCGAGCTCAGCTGCCGCTCCCAGCGACGGTCCCCGCCACCTCCGGCGGCATACTCCTCCGCCTGCCTCGCCCGGACGGTCAGCAGCAGCGCGACGGCGTGCTTGCAGCCCTCCCGGACCGGGCAGCTGCACCGGCCGTAGGTCCACACGCCCGCACCGCTCTGCCCGACGCTGACGTTGCAGCCGTAGATCTCGCCGACCGAACCCTCGACGTTGCCTCGGATGTCGAGGTCACCGTCCTCGTCGACCTGGTGGCTGCAGGACATCACCTTGCCCCGTCGCACGTAGTCGACCGCGCGCTCATAGGTCGCCGAGCCGAACCTGCCGCGCAGGTCCGGCTCGTCCAGCACGAGGGTCAGGTCCACCACGCACCGAGCCTAGGCGTCGCCACCGACCACCGGCACCAGCCCTCGCCGGGACGGGGTGCACCGTGGGCGCGGCTTGTCGGGCCGTGGCTCAGGCGGCGAGCTCGAACCCGCCACGCCGCTCGGGGAGGCGGGCTGCGATCGGGGCCACGAGCTGCGCGACCGGGTGCCCGAGGCGTCCGCCGGCCAGTGACGCGAGGGTGCGGCGAAGGGGCAGCCGGTAGACCAGCACCACGGACTGCATGGCGAGGAGCACCAGGCTGCAGAGGGTGAGCGGCAGGTCGTGAGCCATCAACCCGTAGGCCACCCAGAGCGTGCTGCCCCACCAGGCCAGCAGCGTCGACCACGGGCACAGGCCCCACAGCGGTGCTCGCAAGACAGCCAGCCGCGCCTGCGGGAACAGGCGCAGCGAGCTGGCCGCCGTACCGACCATCGCCAGGGTGAAGGAGTTCGCGACGTCGACGAGCCAGAACGAGGCGAGGCCTGTGGCGAAGACGACCACGAGAGGTGTCCACGCCCTTCTGGGCACGCCTGCCCGGATCACCGCCACCGCGAGCACCAGCAGCAGCACCAGGGCCAGAGTGTTGTTCACGATCTGGATCGCGTCGGAGACCGCGACCGCGTAGACGCACCACAGCGTGAAGGTCGCCGTGCTCAGCAGGATCGAGCTCCACGACACACCCTCGGCCGACCGGGTGCGGGCGGCGCGGAGGACCTGGGGGACGGTGGCGAACAGGGACAGGACCGATGCGCCGGAGCCGACCAGCACGACGACAGACACGGGCAGCACATTCGAGCGAAGGGAGGGTGGATGAGGGCGACGGTCCGCCGAGCGGGACGTGACCGAACCCGGTGAAAAGCCTAGAAACCACCAGGCCTGCTCCGCGGGCGAATGCAAAATTCCGGCCCCGAGACCTGGGTCACGTTGACGGCGCCTCGGAGGTCGGTCGAGAGTCCGTGGCATGGCCACCATCGACAGGCAGCGCCTGGGCACACTGATCGACCGCGAGCGTGCGACCTACGCGGCCGACCACCCCACGTCCGCGAGGCTCTTCGGAGAAGCCGAGCACCTCTTCGGCCGAGTGCCCATGACCTGGATGGCGATGTGGAGCGGCGGCTTCCCCCTCTACCTCGACCGGGCGCACGGGAACCGGGTCACCGACGTCGACGGGCGGGAGTACGTCGACTTCGCCCTCGGCGACACGGGTGCCATGGCGGGCCACAGTCCCGGCGAGACCGTCAAGGCGGTCAGCGAGCGGATCGGCGAGCTCGGCGGGATCACCGCGATGCTCCCGACCGCCGACGCCGAGTGGGTCGGTGCAGAGCTGAGCCGTCGGTTCGGCCTCCCTCTGTGGTCCTTCACCCTCACCGCGACCGACGCGAACCGGTGGTCGATCCGCCTGGCACGGCTGGCGACCGGCCGCCCCAAGGTGCTCACCTTCGCCTACTGCTACCACGGCTCCGTGGACGAGGCGTTCGCGGTGCCCGGCCCCGAAGGTACGGCGGTCGCCCGGCCGGGCCTCGTCGGCGCCCCTGTGCCGCTGTCGGAGACGACCCGCGTCGCGGAGTTCAACGACCTGGCCGGGGTCGAGGAGCAGCTGAGGCAGGGGGACGTCGCGGCGATCCTCACCGAGCCGGCGCTGACGAACATCGGCATCGTGCTGCCGGAGCCCGGCTTCCTCGAGGGTCTGCGCGAGCTCGCGACGAAGTACGGCGCACTGCTGATGATCGACGAGACGCACACGTTCTCGGCCGGACCGGGTGGCGCGACGAGCCTGTGGGGTCTGCAACCGGACATCCTCGTGATCGGCAAGAGCATCGGCGGCGGCATACCGAGTGGCGCCTACGGCATCAGCTCGGAGGTCGCCCGCTCGGTGCAGGCGCATCCCGAGGCCGACCTCGTCGACGTCGGCGGTGTCGGCGGCACCCTCGCAGGGAACGCGCTGTCGGTGGCGGCGATGCGCGCGACCCTCGAGCACGTGCTGACCGAGGACGCATTCGCGCACATGGTGGACCTCGCCACCCGGTTCACCGCCGGCGTGCAGGCGACCATCGACCAGTCCGGCGTCCCGTGGTCGGTCAGCCAGCTCGGCGCCCGGTCGGAGTACCGGTTCGCCTCTCCGGCACCGCGCAGCGGCAGCACCTCGGCGGCCGCGGCCGACAACGGGCTCGACGAGTACCTCCACCTGTACCTCGCCAACCGGGGCGTGCTGATCACTCCGTTCCACAACATGGCGCTGATGTGCCCCGACACGGCCGCTGACGACGTCGCCCTTCACAGCCGGCTGTTCGCCGAGGCGGTCGGCGAGCTGGTGGGCCCATGACCGACGTACTCCCCCTGCCGGGGGCGTTCGCACTCAAGGGCAGGGTCGCGCTCGTCACCGGCGCGGGATCGCCTGATGGCATCGGGTTCGCCACAGCGCGGCTGCTGGGCAGTCTCGGCGCCGCCGTAGCCGTCACCGCGACGACCGACCGCGTGCACGAACGGGCGAAGGAGCTCGAGGTGGCAGGGGTCGACGTCGTCGGCGTCGTGGCCGACCTCACCGACGAGGCCGAAGCAGCCCGCACGGTCGAGCACGTCACGGCCGCCTTGGGAGCCCCGACCGTGCTCGTGAACAACGCCGGGATGACCAGCGTCTCCTCCCCTGCGCTGTCGGTGGACTCGCCCGGTGGTGCGGAGTCGGACACCGCCGCCGGGATGTCTCTCGAGCAGTGGCACCGCTCGCTCACGCGCAACCTCGACACCGCCTTCCTGTGCACGAGGGCCGCCTTGCCCGGCATGCGGGCCGCCGGGTGGGGGCGGGTCGTGATGGTGGCGTCGGTGACCGGGCCCGTGGCGGCGATGCGGGGCGAGGCGGCGTACGCCGCGGCGAAGGCCGGCATGGTGGGCCTGGCGAGGTCGGTGGCGCTGGACTTCGCCAGCGAGGGTGTGACCGCGAACGCCGTGGCGCCGGGCTGGGTCGCCACGAGCAGCCAGACCGCTGACGAGATGCGACAGGGGCGCCTCACTCCCGTCGGCCGGAGCGCGCGTCCCGACGAGGTGGCTGCCGCGATCGCGTTCTTGTGCAGCCCCGGAGCGGCCTACGTCACCGGCCAGTGCCTCGTCGTCGACGGCGGCAACCACGTCGCCGAGGAGCGCTGCTGACCACAGGACCCGGACATACGGCCGTCGGGTGACAGATCGGGACCGATTTCGCGATTCCAAAGTAAAGGGATGAGCCGAAACCTACGATCCCGGCATGCTTCACCGTCACACCCGGTTCAGACTGTCCGCCCTCGCCGCCCTGCTGTCGGTCACCATCGCGCTTCCGGCCGGGGCTACCGAAGGGCTGGCCGCGGACGGCGATCCGGAGCATCCCGAGGCGCCACTCGAGTCCAACGTCGTGGAGCACAGCTCGGACACCATGGAGCCGCTCCTCTCCGCTCGCGCGGCGGGTGGCAGCACAGCCTTCTTCAAGATGAACGAGCGCACCCGCCCGGTCGCGCCAGGACTGCAGCACACGCGTTTCGACAGGTACGACGCGCGTGGCTGGATCCGTGTGAACGCGCTGACCGCCAAGCTCTCCACGCCCGGCCTGCGACTCGACTACACCGCTGCCGGCAAGGTCTCCTCCCCCGGGCCCCTGAGCACCGCCATGAGGCGCGACAGGGCCGTCGCCGGAGTGAACGGCGACTTCTTCGACATCAGTGACACTGGCGCCCCCCTCGGCATCGGTGTCGACCGGCAGCGCGGCGTCGTCCACGGCTCCAGGTCGGGCTGGAACAAGACCTTCACCGTCGACCGGAACAAGGTCGCCGCGATCGCCGCGACCTACCTGCGCGCCAGCATCCTCCGCAAGGGCAGGCCCCCGCTCGAGGTGACCAACCTCAACGCGCCGCGCCTGCACCGCAACGGCATCGGCCTCTACACGCCCGCATGGGGCTCCACGGCCCGCTCCCGGGTGCTGCCCAATGCGGGCCCGCGGCGTGAGGTCGCCGTCCGGCGTGGGAAGGTGCGTGCCAACCGAAAGCCGCTGAGCGCCGGCCCGGTGCCGAAGGGCACGCTCCAGCTCGTCGGCACCGGTGAGGGCGCCAAGCGGCTCCGCCGGTTGAAGGTCGGTGCCCGCGTCTCGGTGAGGTACGGAGTCAACGACGAGGCCACCCGCGTCGCCGTGGGCGGCAACGTCGTGCTGCTGCGCAAGGGGAAGGTCCTGGCGCCGGGGGACCTCGAGATGCACCCGCGCACCGCGATCGGCATCGACACCGACCTGAACCGGGTCATCATCGTCGCCGTCGACGGTCGCCAAGGGCACAGCCGCGGTCTGACCATGATGGAGACCGCCAAGCTGCTCAAGCAGATGGGCGCCGAGGAGGGCCTCAACCTCGACGGAGGCGGCTCCTCGACGATGATGGCCCGCCAGTCCGGCGAGAGGATCGGCGTGGTCAACTCACCCTCGGACGGGCGGTTGCGCAGTGTCCCGAACGGCCTCGCCTTCGGCTTCGCCAAGGGATCCGGGCGGCTGCGCGGGATCCGGGTGGAGCCCGCCGCGGAGACCGAGGACTCCCACCGTGTGCTCGAGGGCCTGTCGCGCGTGCTGGTCGCCCGCGGGCACGACGAGACCGGCGACCCTGTTGCGGCCAAGCCGGGGTGGCAGGGTTCGACCACGGTGTCTGCGCGTCGAGGCCCGTCGGTCCGGACCATCGTGGTCGGGCGCCGCACCGGGACGGGTTCGGTCACCGCGACGTCCGGTCGCGCCACCGGGAAGTTCCAGGTCCGGGTGCTCGGTCCCGCGCACCGGATCGAGGCGAGCGTGCCGAGGATCGCGCTGGCCGGGATGGGCAGGAGCGCCCGGGTGGAGGTGCGGGGGTACGACGCGAACGGGTTCGGCACCTGGGTCCAGCCCCGAGACCTCCGACTCTCGTACGACCGCGACAAGCTCCGCGTCCGACGTACCGGCCGGGGTCTTAGCGTGATCGCCCGGAAAGCCTCCGCCTCTGAGGTGCTCAAGCTCTCCGCCGGCGGCCGCTCCACCTACGTCGGGGTCACGGTGGGTCTCAAGCGGCAGGTCGCGAACCGGATGAACGGGCTCAGCGGCTGGAGGGCGAAGGCCTACCCCCGCAAGGCCAGGGCTTCGCTGTCGATGACGAGGAACCGGCACGGCCGCCGCAGGTCGGCCATCGCGATGGACTACTCGTTCCGCGTCAAGCGCGCCACGAGGGCGGCGTACCTCACCGCCACCCCGCCCCGGGCCCTCCCCGGCCGAGCGCGGAAGATCGGGATCTGGGTCCGCGGCGACGGCAAGGGTGCCTGGCTGCGGGTGGTGGCCAAGGACGCCGGCGGCGCCAAGGCGACGCTCAACCTCAGCCGACGCGTGAGCTGGAGGGGCTGGCGCTTCCTGACGACGTCGCTGCCAGGTGGCCTCGCCCAGCCGTTGAAGGTCGTCCGCGTGCACGTGGTGGAGACCAAACGGTCACGGAGCTACGCCGGACGGCTCGCCTTCGACGACCTGACCGTGTTCACCGAGCGGACCGTGACCGTCCCCTCGACTGCTGCCCTGCGGGACCCGATGGTGCTCGACCAGTCACCGCTTGCACCGGGCGGTCTCCGTGTGGCCGTCCTGAGTGATGCGCGTGTCTCTGCGTCGGCGCCGAACAGCAGCGCGGTGATGCGCACCCGTCGCACCATGCGCGAGATCGTCGCGGCCCGACCCCACCTCGTCCTGGTCAACGGGGACCTCGTCGCGCGCGGAGGGAAGGCCGACCTGGGCTTCGCCCGGAGACTGATCAGCGAGGAGCTCGACGGAAAGGTCCCGTGGCGCTACGTCGCAGGCGAGCACGAGCGCGGAGCCGACGGTCAGCTGACCAGCTACCGCGCGGAGTTCGGCAGCCCGGTCCGCGTCCTCGACAAGCAAGGTGCGAGGTTCGTTCTCCTGAGCTCCGCCCAGGGCGCGTTCCGGCTCGGCGGGTTCACCCAGCTGGTCCGGCTCCGGTCCGCGCTGGCCTCCGCCGCGCAGGATCCGTCCGTTCACTCGGTCGTGGTGGTCGCGCACCATCCGACCAGCGACCCGTCCGGCGGGACGGCCGAGCTCACCGACCCGCGCGAGGGTGTGCTCGTGGAGGGCCTGCTCTCGGACTTCCGCTCGACGAGCCGGAAGCACGCGGCCTACGTCGGGTCGCACGCCCGTCGCTTCGGAGTGGCCCGGGTCGACGGCGTCCCGCACGTCGTCGCGGGGCCCGTGAGGTCTCCGGCGCGCTCGAGGAGCGGCTCGTTCACCGGCTGGAGCATGCTGCGGGTCGACCCGGATGCCGCTGAATGGCTGGCTACCGAGTTCCTGCCGCACGTGAACGCGCTCAGGATCAAGGCGCCGGACACCCTGGCCGCCGGGGCCGCCACCGACGTCTCCGCATCACTCGACCAGGCCGGTCGGCGGATCCGGGTGGCCTACCCCATGGGCGCCGAGTGGATCGAGTCGCCGACCGTGCACGTCGGCCCACGCTCCGCAGCGCCGCCCACGGCCGTCGTCTCCTACGACCCCTGGACGGGTCGACTGACGGCGCTGCGTGCCGGCGTGGCAGTTCTCGCAGTCCGGGTGAACGGCGTGACCGCGCAGCGGACCGTCACTGTGCGTTGAGCTCGCTCGAGCGCCGAACGGCTGCCCCGGCAACCGGGCCAGGGCCGGCCGGTCCATACCGAGCTCGATCGAGCTCTGCGACGACACAGGCCGGGCATAGGTGTTCAGGCGTGAGGCGAGCCGGCCGTCAGACGAGTCGCTGACCTCGGAGCGAAGACCTCACAGAAACAGGATCGCAGCTACGAGCACCGCAAGCACGATGCTGGCCGCTGCCACGGGTGTCGCCCACGGAGCGTGGTCACCGGGCCTGCTGCCGGGGGGACGAAAGCCGGCGGGGTCACCGGCGACGGCTTTCGGCTTGTCGGGGCCGGGCGACGAGTTTTCTTCGCGGGCCCGCAGCGTCATCGCCGCCCTGTCGAGCAGTTGGTCGACCTCACCCATGTCGTAGCCCTCCCTGAGCCGGACTGGGGTGAAAATCACGCTGGTGAGGTCGTCGGCCGTCATCGTCGGCACCTGAGCACTCAGGTCCCTCGCCAGTGCACCGAGAAGCTCGTCGACCTCGCCT
>Ga0208537_1000161_pt1 | contig 10979 bp, 11 predicted proteins | sample MayberrySE_TuleA_FD_185672 | JGI IMG/M metagenome (GOLD analysis project Ga0208537, IMG submission 185672) | Natural and restored wetland microbial communities from the San Francisco Bay, California, USA, that impact long-term carbon... | ecosystem: Environmental > Terrestrial > Soil > Wetlands ...
CTGGACCTTTGCGGTGGAGCACGGCAGGCCGTTCGTCACCTGGAAGTTCGCGGCCACCCTCGACGGTCGCAGCGCGGCCGCCGACGGCACGAGCCGATGGGTGAGCTCGCCCCCTGCGAGGCTCGACACGCACCGTCTGCGGGGTCTCGCCGACGTGGTCCTCGCCGGCACCGGCACCGTCCTGGTGGACGACCCCGAGCTCACCGTGCGTGATGCGTCCGGCGTGCCCCTGCCGACGCAGCCGCTGCGTGCGGTCATGGGGCTGCGGGACCTCCCGTCCGACCGACGCGTCCTCAACGATGCGGCGGAGACCGTCGTGCTCCCCACCCGGGACCCGGCCGAGGCCCTCGCCGAGCTCTACGGGCGCGACCGGCAGCACGTCTTCCTCGAGGGCGGACCGACGCTGGCCGCGGCGTTCCTCCGAGCTGGCCTCGTCGACGAGGTCGTCGCCTACGTCGCCCCGATGCTCCTCGGCGCCGGGACCAGCGCGGTCGGCGACCTCGGGATCACGACCATCGCCGACGCCGTCCGCTTCGACGTCGTCGACGTCACCGTCGTGGGTGAGGGCGACGAGGCGAACGCCCGCTTCACCCTGACCCCGACCACGAGCAAGGAGCGCTGATGTTCACCGGAATCGTCGAGGAGCTCGGCGTCGTCGAGGCCCTCGTGGACCAGGGCGACGCGATCCGCCTGACCGTCCGGGGCCCGCACGTCACCCTGGACGCGGGGCTCGGCGACTCCATCGCGGTCAACGGCTGCTGCCTGACGGTCGCCGAGCGCGACCAGGAGACCTTCACCGCCGATGTCATGCGCGAGACCCTGGACAAGACCTCGCTGGGCGTTCTCGCCGTCGGCGACCGGGTCAACCTCGAGCGGGCGGTGACCCCGCAGACCCGCCTGGGCGGGCACATCGTCCAGGGACACGTCGACGGCACCGGCACGGTCGTCTCCCGTACGCCCAGCGAGCACTGGGAGGTCGTCGAGGTCAGCCTGCCCGCCGACCTCGCCCGCTACGTCGTCGCCAAGGGGTCGATCACGGTCGACGGCATCTCGCTGACCGTCGTGGAGGTGCGGCCCGAGAGCTTCACCGTCTCGCTGATCCCCGAGACCCTCGCCCGGACCACGCTGGGGACCAAGCAGCCCGGGGAACCGGTGAACCTCGAGGTCGACGTGATCGCCAAGTACGTCGAGCGTCTGCTCACCCCGTCCGCGGAGGACCGCCCGTGAGCCTCCTGCAGTGGCTGCTCGAGGGCAGCATCGGCATCGGCTCCTCGGCGATCCTCGTCCGCGAGGTCGTCGGCAACGGGTTCGGCCTGGCCAGCGCGGTGGGTGGCATGCGACGCAGGGTCTGGGCCTGGCCGGTCGGCATCGCCGGCAACCTCGTGCTGTTCACCGTGTTCGTCGGCGGCATCCTCGACAAGCCGCAGGTGCACGACCTGTGGGGCCAGGCGGGACGACAGGTGTTCTTCCTCGCCGTCTCCCTTTACGGCTGGTGGCGCTGGCGGCAGGGCCGCGCGGCCGGGGTGAGCGACGACGGGGGAGCGGTGACGCCCACGTGGGCTGGCCCGCGCGGCTGGGCGCAGCTCGCGACGCTCGCGGTCCTGGGCACCGGGGTCTTCTACGTCGCGCTGAAGCAGCTCGGGTCCTGGGGCCCCCTGCCGGACGCGTGGATCCTCACCGGGTCGATCCTCGCCACCTACGGCATGGCCCGGGGCTGGATCGACTTCTGGCTGATCTGGATCGCGGTGGACGTCGTGGGCGTGCCGCTGCTCCTTCAGGCCGGCTACTACCCGTCCGCCACCCTGTACCTGCTCTACGGCGCGTTCTGCGCCTGGGGGTTCTGGACCTGGTTGCGAGTGCGGCGGGCGCTCGACACCGATGACATCGACGTACCCGAGGAGGTAGCCGCATGAGCGGCACACCAGACGTCCGGCTCGACTCCGTGGAGGAGGCGATCGCCGACATCGCGGTCGGCAAGGCCGTGGTCGTGGTCGACGACGAGGACCGCGAGAACGAGGGCGACCTGGTCTTCGCGGCCGGCAAGTCGACGCCCGAGCTCATGGCGTTCACGATCCGGTACTCCTCGGGTGTCATCTGTGCACCCATGACCGCGGAGACGCTCGACCGGCTCGGCATCCCGCTGATGACGCCGCACAACCGCGACCGGCACCGCACCGCGTACACCGTCTCCGTGGACGCGCGTGACGGCATCACCACCGGCATCTCGGCGGCCGACCGCTCCCGGACGGTCCGGGTGCTCAACGACTCCGCGACCGAGCCGTTCGAGGTCACCCAGCCCGGGCATGTGTTCCCGCTGCGCTACCAGGAGGGCGGCGTGCTGGTGCGGCCCGGCCACACCGAGGCGGCAGTCGACCTCGCCCGCCTCGCCGGGCTCTCGCCGGCGGGCGTGATCTCGGAGATCGTCAATGACGACGGCACGATGAAACGCGGTCAGGAGCTGCGGGACTTCGCCGACGAGCACGGCCTGAAGATGATCTCGATCGACGACCTGATCCACTACCGCCGCCGCCACGAGACCCACGTCGAGCGGGTCGCGGAGACCCGGCTGCCCACGGCCCACGGCGACTTCACCGCGTTCGGCTACAAGATCACCATCGACGACTCCGAGCACATCGCGCTGGTGTACGGCGACCTCGGGGACGGCACCGACGTCCTGACCCGGGTCCACTCCGAGTGCCTGACCGGTGACGTCTTCGGTTCACACCGCTGTGACTGCGGTCCGCAGCTCGAGGAGGCGCTCGAGCGGATCGTCGCGGAGGGCCGCGGTGTCGTCGTCTACCTGCGCGGACACGAGGGCCGGGGGATCGGGCTGGTCGCCAAGCTGCAGGCGTACCAGCTCCAGGACGGGGGCCGGGACACCGTGGACGCCAACCTCGACCTCGGCCTGCCCGCGGACGCCCGCCACTACGGCACCGCGACGCAGATCCTGCGCGACCTCGGGATCACCTCGGTCCGGCTGCTGACGAACAACCCCGCCAAGACCACGGGCCTCGAGGAGTACGGCGTCGACGTCACCGAGCGGGTCAGGCTGACCCCGCACCCGAACGACCACAACCTGGCCTACCTGCTGACCAAGCGCGACAGGATGGGCCACGACCTGCCCCACCTGGGCACCCCCGCGACCGAAGGAGAGCCGGCATGACCACCCCACGAAGCTGCTCGATGCGCTCGCACCGGGGGGCCCAGGCATGAGCGGCGAGGGCTCACCGGACCTCACCCCGATCGACTGCCACGACCTGCGCGTCGCCGTCGTCGCCGCGAGCTGGCACGAGCAGGTGATGGACGGCCTGCTCGCCGGCGCCGGCCGGGCGCTGGAGGACCACAAGGTGGAGGCGCCCACCGTGGTGCGTGTGCCCGGCTCCTTCGAGCTGCCGGTGGTCGCGGCGGCGCTGGCGGAGAAGGGCTACGAGGCGGTCATCGCCCTGGGCGTGGTGATCCGTGGCGGCACCCCGCACTTCGACTACGTCTGCTCGGCCGCCACCGACGGCCTCAACCGGGTCGCGCTCGACTCCGGGGCGGCAGTCGGCTTCGGCCTGCTCACCTGCGACTCCGAGGAGCAGGCTCTCGACCGGGCCGGCCTCGAGGGCTCGCGGGAGGACAAGGGGTACGAGGCGACGGCGGCGGCCCTGCAGACCGCGAACACCCTGCGTGAGGTCCGCCGCGGCTACAGCCACTGACCTGTCCGCGACGGCGTGACCGACGTCTCGCGCCGCAGGAGGCCCGACCGGCCGAGACGTCGTACGCCGTAGGCTTGTCCCGTCCACCCGCGAGCTGCGGGATGCGGCGTGACCCTCACGGAAAGCACCTCGATGAAGACGTTCGACGAGCTCTGGGCCGAGCTCAACGAGAAGGCCCAGACCCGCCCGGCCGGCTCCGGCACCGTCCAGGCACTCGACGCCGGCGTCCACACGATCGGCAAGAAGCTGGTCGAGGAGGCCGCCGAGTCGTGGATGGCTGCTGAGCACGAGGGCCCCGAGCGTGCCGCCGAGGAGATCAGCCAGCTGCTGTACCACGCACAGGTGCTGATGCTCGCGAGCGGACTCACGCTCGACGACGTCTACGCCCACCTGTGAGCAGGACAGAGAGGCCAGACATGTCCACCACCCCGTCACCCGCGACCACCCTGCGGATCGCGCTGCCCAACAAGGGCTCGCTGTCGCAGTCGGCGTCCGAGATCCTCCGCGAGGCCGGCTATCGCCAGCGCAGCGACTCAAAGGAGCTCACGCTCACCGACCCCGAGAACGGTGTCGAGTTCTTCTACCTGCGTCCACGCGACATCGCGCTGTACGTGGGGGAGGGCACGCTCGACATCGGCATCACCGGCCGGGACCTCCTGCTCGACTCCGGGGCCAAGGCCGAGGAGGTGCTGAACCTAGGTTTCGGCCGCTCCCGCTTCCGGTTCGCCGCTCCACCCGGCACCGTGAGCTCGCTCGAGGACCTGCGCGGGAAGCGGGTCGCGACCTCCTACGACGGTGTCGTGCGGCGCTACCTCGAGGAGCGGGGCGTCGACGCGACCGTGACCCGCCTCGACGGAGCCGTGGAGACGAGCATCCAGCTCGGGGTGGCAGACGTCATCGCCGACGTCGTCGAGACCGGCTCCACCCTGCGGCAGGCGGGGCTCGAGATCGTCCTCGACACGATCCTGGAGTCCGAGGCGGTGCTCATCACCCGTGCCGGAGCCCAGCTCCCGGCGGGCTTCGACGTCTTCCAGCGGCGACTCCAGGGCGTCCTCGTCGCGCGCACCTACGTGATGATGGACTACGACATCCGCACCGAACGCGTCGAGAAGGCGGTCGCCCTCACTCCCGGTATCGAGAGCCCGACCATCTCTTCCCTGCACCGGGAGGGCTGGGTCGCGGTCCGCTCGATGGTGCCGCGCGACGGCGCGCAGCGGCTGATGGACGAGCTGTGGGAGATCGGCGCCCGCGGCATCCTCGTGACGGACATCCATGCCTGCCGGCTCTGACGCGGACGCCGGCACCACACTGCCGGTGAGGTTCCGCCCCCTCGGTGTGCGCATCGCGGCCGTCATCCTCGGCGCGACGCTCTTCGTCGTGTCCGGAGTGATCTGGTTCGCCTTCCCCGAGAGCGTGCGCGACGAGTTCACGATCCTCCAGCGGCTCACTCTGCTGGGGTTCGGGCTGGTGGCCCTGGCGGCGCTCCATGCCCTGGGAAGGAGCCGCGTGGACGCCCGCGAGGACGGAGTGCTCGCGGTCAACGGCTACCGCACCCACCAGTACCCGTGGAACGACGTGGCCGGGGTGACGCTGCGGGCCGGCGGCCCGTGGGCGATCCTGGAGCTCGCGGACGGCACCACCGCCGGCGCCATGGGGATCCAGGGCTCGGACGGCTCCCGGGCCGTGTCACAGGTCAAGCGGCTCCGCGTGATCCTGGCCGAGCACCGCACGCCGCAGCCCTAGTTCTTCGGCACCCGGTCCGCGAGAGCGGCGACGGCCTGGGTGAAGCACGCCATCGGCGGGGTGACCAGCCCGGCGCCGACCTGGCCGGTCCCCGCGACGCGGCCGGCCATGCCGGTGTTGATCTGGGGGAGCACACCGCTGCGTACGACCGAGGCCACGTCGATCCCGGTGGGTGAGCCACGGAACTCCAGGACGGGAATCGCGAAGGCAGGGTTCTCGCCGACGGTGATGTCGTACATCCGGCGGGTGGTGGCTAGCGCGTCCGGCACGCTGCCACCGACGAAGCGAACGATCGCCGGTGCCGTCGCCATGGCCAGCCCTCCGATGCCGGCGGTCTCGGTGATGGTCGAGTCGCCGATGTCGGGGTTCGCGTCCTCCGGTCCGAAGCTGCCGAGGAAGAGCCCGTCCGGCGTGTTCGCGGGCGCGGTGAACCAGCGGTCGCCCGTGCCGGAGGTCTGGATCCCGAAGTCCGTGCCGTTGCGGGCCATGACGGTCACCACCGTCGAGCCGTCGATGCCTGCTGCGGCCGAGGCCTGGAGCTTGCAGGCGGGCATGACGAGGTTGAGGAAGAAGTGGTCGTTGCCCGAGACGAAACGGACCGCCTCGGCGACGTCGGCGCTGGACCGGCCCGACTCGATCATTGCCGGGAGGATCTCCCTGAGGAACATCAGGGTGCCGGCACGGTTCCGGTTGTGGCCCTCGTCGCCCATCTGGACCATCTGCGAGACGATCGCCTTGACGTCGATGGGGTCGCCGCCGCGCACGGCAGCCTGGAGGAGCGGGCCGAGGACGGCGTTCATCCACCGGAGCCTCTCGACGACCTCGCTGCTGTACGCGCCGTAGCGGAGGACCTTGCCGAGCCCCTCGTTCAGCGAGCACCAGGACGTGTTGCCGTGCACGTCGTCGCGGAGCTCGAACATCCACATCGACGGCGAGACCACCCCGGCCATCGGCCCGACCGCGCCGCGGTGGTGGCAGGGCTCCCATCGCAGGCCGTCGCCGGCGGCCAGCTTCTGCTCGGCCTCCTCGGGTCCGGAGGCGAGCCCCTCCAGCAGCACCGCTCCGATCAGGGCGCCTCGCATCGGTCCCGACGCGTGCTCCCAGTCGACCGGCGGACCGGCGTGCAGAAGCTCGCCGGGCCCGAGCCCGAGCGCCTCGGATGCGGGCCGGACGTCCACCAGCGTCGCCTCCGCGGCGAGCATGCGCTCCAGCGCCAGCGCGTTGGCCGGCTTGCGGCGACGGTCGCCCATCACCGTCGCGACGGCAGCGGCCGTCCCCTCGACCGGCGGCTTCCAGTCGACCCGGACGGCCTCGACCCCTTGCTGGTCGAGGGCGTCGGCGAGGAGCGAGACCCCGGCCGTGACGACCGCCTCGGGTGCGGCGAGCGGCTTCATGCGTTGTCCTCCCGGTCATGGAGAAGGCTGAGGGCGGTGCGCGTCGCGTCCGCGTTGGACCCGTGGACCCAGGCCCCCGCGTCCCGGAGCACGTCCGCCTGGCGCTCGAGGCTCTGAGGGTCGTCCTTGGTGCCGACCACGGCGGCCACGACCGGAAGGCCCGCCGCGGTGGCGGCCGAGATCGCGGGGGCGATCTCACCGGCTGGGTCGAGCGAGGCGCCGAGGCCCAGAACCACGTCGAGGAGCACGACCCCTGTGGTGGCGTCCTCGACCTCGGCGCGCAGACGGTCGACGCGGATCGAGCCGTCGATCATGGGGTGTGGGCGGCCGCGGGTGAGTCGGTCGTCGCCGAAGTCGATCATCGTGTGCCCGTCCGACCGCAGCTGCTCGTCGAGCGAGCGGCCGCCGGCGAGCGGGGTGTTCGATGCGATCGGGCCGACCTGCTCGGCGGCCAGGAGCATCGCCTCGTAGCACATGGTGCCTCCCGCGAACAGGCCCCGCAGGTAACCACCTGGTCGTCCGGCCTCGACGGAGCCGCGCGTCGACGACGGCTTCTGCCAGGTTCCTCCGGCCGAGGAGACCACGCGCTCGGCGACTGCAGTGAGGTCGGGACGGCCCGGGCCGAGCAGCGCGAACAGGACCGGCTTGCCGAGCTCCTGGGCCCGGCGCTCCAGGCGGTCGGCGACCTCGGCGTCCGGTGGCTTGGAGACCACCACGACGAGATCGGTGGCGTCGTCGTCGGCGAGGAGGTCCAGGGCCCGGATGGTCGACACGCCGCCGACGTCGGCCGAGAGGTCGCGCCCTCCCACGCCGAGACAGTGGCTGACGCCCACCCCTGCATGGTCCAGCAGCGTCATCAGGTGCTGCGCCCCCGTGCCGGACGCCGCGACGACGCCGACCGGCCCGGGGCGGACCACGTTCGCGAACCCCAGTCCCACACCGGCGACGACCGCGGTGCCGCAGTCGGGCCCCATCACCAGCACGCCTGCGTCCTCGGCGTACCTCTTGAGAGCAATCTCCTGCGCCAACGGCACGTTGTCGCTGAACACCATCGTGTGGAGGCCCGCGTCCACCGCGTCGACGGCGTCGGCGAAGGCGTACTCGCCCGGTGTCGAGACCAGCGCGACGGTCGCTCCGCTGCCTCGCGCGGCCGCACCGACCGTGACCGGCGGGGGAGCGGCTCCGAACGCCGTGGGCGCCGGTGAGGCGGCCTCCCGGAGGGTTGCCTCCACCAGGTCCAGCGCCTGCGCGAGCGAGTCGTCGTCGGCTGCCTCCACCGCCACGAGCATCTCGTTGGGGGCAGTGCTGGCGGGCAGGTCGAAACCCATGGACGACGCGAGGTCGAGGTTGAGCTCGGTGGCCATGGCCACGAGGGCGGCCGTGACGCCGGGTGAGGCGGAGACCGTCTTGCTGACCTGCATGAGGGTGACCGAGTCGACGTAGCCGCCGCGACGGACCTGGAGTGTCTTGCTCACGCTGCTCCTTCGAGCCGGTGGGTGAAGAGGGTGTGCAGGGCGCCGGTCATCAAGGCTGCCCCGGAGACGTGCCCGACCGCCAGCAGCCGGGCGCGGGCGGCGGCCACGTCACCGCCGTTGCAGACCGCGACCAGGAAGCGAGCCAGCTCAGGGGCCGCGTAGCCGTCGCAGGCGTGGTGGAGCAGTGCCCGGGACACCGCGGTCGTCGTGGTGCTGCCGAGCGTGGCAAGGGTGGCCGCACGCCACCGCCTCAGCCGGGGGTCGGAGGTGGCATGGGCTGCGACCAGGGCCCCGGCGAGGACGTCGTCACCCGCGGGCGTGAGGCCCGGGCCCCGTCCGACGAGCCTCTCCGGTCGAAGCCCGTCGTACGCCGTGCTCACCTCTGGGACACCGACCGCGGACTCGTCGTCCGCCTGGAGCCCGGAGAGGTCCGTGCACGGTGGGAAGAGTCCGACCGGCCGGTCGGGACGCCACCAACGGCTGACCCGCCAAATCGACGACTCGTGCCAGAACCGCCCCGACCCCACGGTGGCAGGACCCGGTGGGGGGAGCGTGGAGGCCACGATGGAGGCCGGCAGCCGTACGGCGGACGGGGTGGCCACCGTGAGCACCGGAACCCGGGGGTCGCCGGTCTCGTAGTGCACGCTGACCCGGGTCCTCGCAGCCTCCTCGAGGGGCCGCTCGGCCCCGTCCATCAGCGCCGCGACCAGTGAGGACGCGGCACATCGGATCTCTCGGGAGGACACTCTCCGACGATAGGGAGTCAGGTAGCGTCGGGTGCATGGGAAAAGTTGCCAACGATCGGGGCCCGGGTGCCCCGGAGTTGCCAACCGGTGAGGCAGTCCCGGCCACCTCGGCGATGAGCGTGGAGCGGATGCTGTCGTTGCCCGCGTTCTCGGGAGCCGAGGTGCTCGCGGGTGCCGTCGGCCTGGACCGAGTCGTCCGCGGGGCGAACGTGATGGAGGTCCCCGACATCGTCGCGTGGGTGCGGCCCGAGGCGTTGCTGCTCACCACGGGCTACCCCCTGCGTGAGGTCGGCACCGGCCTCGCCGAGCTGGTTGCGAACCTCGACGACCGCGGTGTCTCCGCGCTCGCGGTGAAGCTGCACCGTTACCTCGACTCCCTGCCCGAGGACATGCTGGCCGAGGCGGACACGCGGGGCCTCCCGATCATCCTCGTCCCCGATGACGTGGCGTTCGACGACGTGCTCACGCAGGTCTTCACCAACGTGGTCAGCGAGAGGGCCTCGGTGCTCGAACGCAGCGACGAGGTGCAGCGCCGGCTCGTCGACATCGTCCTCAGCGGCGGAGGGGTGGCGGAGGTCGCCGCGAGTGTCAGCAAGCTCTTCTCCGGCGTCGCGATGATCACCACGGCCGACGGACGGGTCCTCGCCGAGGCCGGCGACGCGGACCAACTGGCCAGGGTCCAGGGCTCCCGGGCCTTCCACCCGAGCGGCAGGTTCCGCACGGAGGCGTCGTCGGTCGGTGTCCACCAGGTCGAGGGGCTGCCCGGCTCCCACGCGGTGGTGGCGATCGAGGGCGGCCGGATCGACCACGGACGTCTGGTCGTCTTCCACCCCGGGCGCGTCATGTCCCGGGTGGACCTCATTCTCCTCGGCCGCGCAGCCACGGTCGCGGCTGTCTCGCTCACCAAGGAGATCGCGATCACGGCGGTCGAGAGCAAGTATCGCGGCGACTTCCTCCGTGACGTGCTGTCGGGCCGGGCGGGCAGCCCCGAGGACGTGCTCGGTCACGCCCGCGCGCTGGGATGGGACATGGCACGGCCGATGGTCGTGGTGGTCGCGGCCCTCGAGACGGAGGAAGCCCCACCGATGACGCTCGGCTACGAGGGCCCGCTGGAGCTCGAGCGCTTCGAGGCCGCGTGGCTCGGCGTGGTCGCGCGACAGGACCCCAGCGTGCCGGTCGTCGGGTTCGCGTCCGAGGTGGTTGCCCTGCTCCCCCTCCTCGTCGGCGCCTCGCCTGCCCAGGTGGTCGACCCTGTCCTCACGGGTGTCGCAGGCGACGGCGGGGGAGGCCGCCGGCCCTTCGCCACCGGGATCAGCCGTCCGGTCGCGCAGGTCGAGGGTCTTCCGGCGGCGTACGAGCAGGCTCGCAAGGCGCTGCGGGTCGGCCGGCAGCTCCACGGGACGAGGGCGGTCACGTACTTCGACGACCTCGGTGTCTTCCGGCTGCTGAGCCTGATCGAGGACGCCGGAGAGCTCGACAGGTTCGTCGCGGAGACCCTCGGCGACCTCGCGGCGCCCACCGACGAGGCCGGAGACCTCCGGCAGACGCTGCAGGTGCTCCTCGACACCAACCTCAACGTCGCCGAGACCGCTCGGCGGCTCCACTTCCACTACAACACCCTGCGCTACCGCATCGGCAAGCTCGAGCGCGTCGTCGGCCCGTTCACCACCGACCCGCACCTGCGGATGGACCTCGGGCTCGCGCTGCGGATCGTCACGATGCGAAGCGCCTGAGCCGGTTGGCAACTTCTTACCAAGGAAACCGTCGGGATTCGGCATCTGTTTTGCCGCGAGTGTGATGCGTCTCTCGCTTCCGCTGGTGCACAGTGAGGCTTGGCCCGCGTCCCCGAGGGCCACCCGGGTGCGTCGTCCCGCGAGGGCGGCGAGTGTCGGCCAGGAGGCCTCCGATGTCGCTGTTTTCTTG
>Ga0208537_1000162_pt1 | contig 10923 bp, 10 predicted proteins | sample MayberrySE_TuleA_FD_185672 | JGI IMG/M metagenome (GOLD analysis project Ga0208537, IMG submission 185672) | Natural and restored wetland microbial communities from the San Francisco Bay, California, USA, that impact long-term carbon... | ecosystem: Environmental > Terrestrial > Soil > Wetlands ...
GGCGCCTCCGCCTCGAGCCGGGCGAGCCGGTCCTCGAGCGCGTCGTAGTCGACGGGCCGCCGGTTGTCGGGGTCCACGAGCGAGAGGTTCACGACCTCGCACCCCTGGTAGGTGTCTGCGCTGCCCGGGAGCAGCAGCTGCAGCAGCTTCTGGCCGAGGACCGTGGCGCGGATCCCGTCGAGGTTCTCCAGGACGGCCTCGTCGACCGCCGCCCTCAAGGGCCCCGGGGCGGCAGCCTCGTCGGCGAAGGCGAGGACCCGGGCCTCGTACTCCTCGTCGCCGTCGACCCAGGCGGTGTGTCTCTTGGCTTCGCGCATCGCCTTGGTCAGATAGCCGTGCAGCCTGTCCTGCGGCAGCGGCCCCGCGCCGACCATGGTCTGCCACAGCAGGTGCGCCGTGGGTCGGTCCACACCCGCCACGTCCGCGGCCTCACGGAAGAGCTTCGAGCAGTCCTCCCAGGCGACGGTGTCCTGGGCGACGGCGAGGATCCGGGCCCGGACGTCCTCGCTGCGCTTGGTGTCGTGGGTGGACAGCGTGGTCATTCCCAGGGGCCAGGCCTCCTGCTGGTGCTCGGCCCAGTCGTGGAGGATCCTCGGCGTGGCTCGCTCCAGCACGACGGGGTCGCCCCCGACCTCGTTGAGGGCGACGAGACGGTGCCAGCGGTAGTACGTCGTGTCCTCGATGCCCTTGGCCATCACCGGGCCCCAGGTCTGCTGGAGGCGGATCGCGAAGTCCAGGGAGCTGTCGTCGTCGGGGTTGTCTGCCTTGGCCAGGTCGGCGAGCTGGTTCAGCTCGTGCTCGAGATCCGGCCGCGCCGCGACGGCGTCCTCGCGAGCCTTCTGGAGGCGCTTGCGGGCCAGAGGGGTGAGGCGTTCGTCGGGCCGGATGTACGCGCGGTAGACCTCGCTCGCGACGAGCAGCTCCACCACGGCGTCACGCATCCGCTCCTCGTCGATGGAGGGGAGGGCGTCGCAGGCACGTCGGGTGAGCCGCTGCACCTCGGGGCCGAGGAGCTCGTCGACGACCTTGCGTTTGGCCCGCTCGACCGCGATCTCGAGGTCGAGACCTCCGCCTGCCTCGGCCCAGCACTCGTCGAGCACCGGGAGGGCCTCCGGGTCCACGAGCGCGGCGGTGACCACGCGCATCGCGTCGTAGCCGGTCGTCCCGTCACAGGCCCAGGACCGCGGGAGCCGCTCCTCACCCTCGAGGATCTTCTCCACCCAGATGCCCGTGCCGGGGCGGGTCGCCTCACGCAGCTGCTGGAGGTAGCCCTCGGGGTCGGCGAGCCCGTCGGGATGGTCGATGCGGAACCCCTCGATGACGCCGCGCCGGTTCAGGTCCAGCAGCAGCCGGTGGGTCGCCTCGAACACGTCCGGCAGCTCGACCCGCACCGCGATCAGCTCGGTGACGTCGAAGAAGCGCCGGTAGTTGAGCTGGGCGTCGCTGTCGCGCCAGTTGGCCAGCACGTAGTGCTGCCTCGCGAGGACCTCTGAGACGTCGCCGCCCTCGGTGCCGGGTGCCACGGGGAAGACGTGGTCGAAGTAGCGCACGACCGGTTGGCCGTCGTACTCGTCGAGCGTCACCTCGCCCGCGGCCAGCGCCTCCTCCAGGGTGCCCCCGAGGATGGGCAGGCCGAGCTTGCCGTCGGCTGCGTCCCAGTCGATGTCGAACCAGTGAGCCGCCTCGGCCTCCCTCCCGTCGCGCAGCGTCTGCCACAACGGCGCGTTCGCGTGCTCGGGCGCGACCAGCGCCATGTGGTTCGGGACCACGTCGACCACGATGCCGAGGCCGTGCGCCCTCGCGGTCTCCGCCAGCGAGAGCAGGCCCTCCTCGCCTCCGAGCTCGCCGTTGACCCGAGTGTGGTCGAGCACGTCGTACCCGTGCTGGGAGCCGGGGACCGCCTCGAGGATCGGCGAGAGGTACAGGTGGCTGATACCCAGTGCGGCCAGGTAGGGCACGCGTGCTTCCGCGTCGGCGAAGGTGAAGCCGGCGTGGAGCTGGAGGCGGTAGGTGGCGATCACTGTGTACTCGTTCCCCTTGTGCTGAGGTTAAACCTGTGACCCACGCCCCTGGGGTGGACCGGTTTGTCCGGTTCGCCGGTTGCCCACCGGGGCGTGGCTAGCGTGGAGGCATGACGACCATCGAGCGCACCGTGACCGTCGACCGTCCGTTGTCCAAGGTCTACGACTACCTCAGCGACTTCAGCACCACCAACGAGTGGGACCCCGGGACCGTGGAGACGGTCCGGGTCAGCGGCGACGGAGGCGTGGGTACGGCGTACCGCAACACCTCCCAGTTCGGCGGCCGCAAGACCGAGCTGACCTACGTCGTCGAGAAGCTCGAGCCGCAGCGGGTCTTCGCCCTGCGCGGCGAGAACAAGACGGTCGTGGCCCACGACACGATGACCTTCCGGGAGACGCCTGCCGGCACCGAGGTCAACTACGTCGCCGAGTTCGAGTTCAAGGGCCCGGCCAAGCTGGTCGCTCCCCTGCTCGGGCCGGCCTTCAAGAAGCTCGGCGACGAGGCCGAGAAGGGCATGCGCGAGGCGCTCGAACGGCTCTAGCTCGGCGACGACCGGGCTCGAGCGGGGCGCTGGCCGGCACCCGAGCCTCGCCCTGCACGTCAGCCGAGCCCGGCCTTCTCCGCGCCGATCGTCGTGTCGTCGCCGTGGCCGGTGTGCACGACGGTGTCGTCGGGGAGCTCGAACAGCTTGTGCCTGATCGAGGCGACGATCGTGCCCTCGTCGCTGAAGGACCGGCCCGTCGCGCCGGGGCCGCCGTTGAAGAGCGTGTCGCCGGTGAAGACGCAGCCGAGGTCCTCGGCGTAGAAGCAGACCGCTCCGGGCGCGTGGCCCGGCGTGTGGATCGTCCGGAGCCGGGTGCCGCCGACCTCGATGACCTGGCCGTCGGCGAGGTCGACGTCCCAGAGCTCGGTGGGGTGGGTCAGCTCCCAGACCGGCCGGTCGTCGGGGTGCAGGAAGATCGGCGCCTGGGTCTCGTGGCGAAGCCGCGGCGCGACGCGTACGTGGTCGTCGTGCGCGTGGGTGCACAGGATCGCCTTGACACGGCGCTCCCCCACCACGGCCAGGATCCGGTGGACGTCGTGGGGGGCGTCGATCACCACGCACTCGTGGTCGTCGCCCACGACCCAGACGTTGTTGTCGACGTCGAAGGTCTGGCCGTCGAGGCTGAAGGTGCCGCTGCTCGTGGTGTGGTCGATGCGGGTGCTCATCAGAACACCACCACCGAGCGCAGCACGTCGCCGTGGTGCATGCGGTCGAAGGCCTTCTCCACCTCGTCGAGCGCGATCCGCTCGCTGACGAAGGCGTCGAGGTCGAGCCGGCCCTGCTGGTAGAGGTCCACGAGCATCGGGAAGTCCCGCGACGGGAGGCAGTCGCCGTACCAGCTCGACTTCAGCGAGCCGCCGCGGCCGAAGAAGTCGAGCAGCGGGATGTCGGGAACCTCCATCTCCGGGGTCGGGACGCCGACCAGGACGACGGTCCCGGCGAGGTCGCGGGCGTAGAACGCCTGCTTCCAGGTCTCGGGGCGGCCGACCGCATCGATCACGACGTCGGCGCCGAAGCCGCCGGTGAGCTGCTGGATCGCGTCGACCGGGTCGGTCTCCGCGCCGTTCACGGTGTGGGTGGCACCGAGGCGCTTGGCCCGGTCGAGCTTCCTGTCGTCGAGGTCCACGGCGATGACCTTCGCCGCCCCCGCGAGCCGCGCTCCGGCGACCGCGGCGGCGCCAACGCCTCCGCACCCGATGACCGCGACCGACTGTCCGCGGGTGACCTGACCGGTGTTGATCGCCGCGCCGAGGCCCGCCATGACGCCGCAGCCGAGGAGCCCGACGGCCGCCGGGTCGGCGGAGGCGTCGACCTTGGTGCACTGGCCGGAGTGGACGAGCGTCTTCTCCGCGAACGCGCCTATGCCCAGGGCCGGAGAGAGCTCGGTGCCGTCCTCGAGCGTCATCTTCTGCGAGGCGTTGAAGGTCGCGAAGCAGTACCACGGCTCACCGCGGTCACATGCCCGGCAGTTGCCGCACACCGCACGCCAGTTGAGGACTACGAAGTCGCCCGGTGCGACGTTCTCGACGCCCTCCCCCACGGCCTCGACGACTCCCGCGGCCTCGTGGCCGAGCAGGAACGGGAACTCGTCGTTGATGCCGCCCTCCCGGTAGTGCAGGTCGGTGTGACAGACCCCGCAGGCCTGCACCTCCACGACGGCCTCGCCCGGACCGGGGTCCGGGACGTTGATCGTGGCCACCTCCACGGGGGCGCCCACGGACCTCGCGATGACTGCTCGAACCTGCTGCACGTGCCCTCCTGCGTACGTCGCCTGCCAAGGCCGGGATCTGCCCGCCACCCTACTCAGAGGGCGCAAAGGCCTCAGAGCGTGAACAACCAGGCGGTGGACCCGACGTAGGCCAGGGCGAGCAGCAAGCCGAGAGGCCGTGGGAGCGAGCCGGTACGACGACCTGCCAGGAGGAGCAGGGGCAGGATCGCCGTGACCACGCCGATGACCAGCACCGGCGAGCTGCGCCCGAGCAGCAACGGGTCCACCCATGCCGCGAGGCCGAGGGTGATCGTGGCGTTGTAGGCGACCGAACCGACGGCACCGGCGAGCGCGATCTCGGTGACACCACGACGGTGCGCGGCGAGGACCAGGGCGATCATCTCCGCGCTCGTGGCGAGCGCGAGGACGGTCAGGCCGACCACCGACTCGGTCGCGCCGAACGCGTCGACGAGGCCCTCGGCGCCCCGGACGGCGAGGAATCCGCCGGCGACCATGCCGAGGAGGCCGAGCAGCACGAGGAGCAGTGCCCTGGACGGCTCGCGGCCGCCGGTGTGCGTGCGTTCCTCCTCCACCAGCTCGGCCATCTCGCCGACGACCGGCGGCTCCTGCTCTCGTCGCCAGACCCATACGACGCCCACGGCATAGGCGAGGACGAGCACCGTCCCCTCGACCCGTCCGAGCACCCCGTTCCACATGAGGGCCACCGCGAGCACACCGGCGGCGGCCGCCGCGGCGGCGTACTCCATCACCCGCCGGCTGACCGGCAGTGGTGTGATCAGTGCAGCCAGGCCGATGGCCACGGTGAGGATCACGAGGTTCGCGCCGATGGCGTCGCCGGCGGCGAGCGCCGGGTGACCCTGTCCCGCGGCGAGCATCGCGGTCACGGCCTCCTCCGGCTCGGCTCCCGCGAGCAGGACGCCTAGCGCGAGCACGCTGACCCCGAGCCGGGAGGCCGCCTCGGTGATGTGCTCGGCGAAAGCCTCGGCGCCGGCGGTCAGGAGGCCCGCGCCGAGCACGAGCAGGACCACAGCGAACAGGGTCTCGAGCACGAGCCCATCCTGCCGGACGCCCCCGAAGCGCCCGGATGCAACCTGCGAGGAGGAAATGGCGTCTTGAGGGCACGAGACCGGAGAGGATGGTGAGCGCAGCGTGGAACTCGTGGTGGAGACAGGGGCTTCGATGGGGCTTGATGCGCCCGGCGCGGCGTCGGCACGGGACGCGGAGTTCGAGCAGTACATGTCCGCGCGCCAGCCGAGCCTGCTGCGGACCGCCTACCTCCTCACCGGCGACCGGCACAGCGCCGAGGACCTCGTCCAGACGGCCCTGGCGAAGCTGTACCTGTCCTGGGACAAGGTGCAGCGGCGAGAGCTCGTCGACGGGTACGTCCGGCGGATCATGGTCAACGAGAACAACTCGCTGTGGCGCCGGGCGTGGAAGCGCAAGGAGGTCACCACCGACACGATCCCCGACTACACCGGCGTCTCCGACCGCCACGACCACGGCGAGCGGTCGGCCCTGTGGGAGTTCGTGCAGACACTGCCGCGCAAGCAGCGCGCCGTCGTCGTGCTTCGCTACTACGAGGACCTCAGCGAGGCGGAGGTTGCCGACATCCTCGGAATCTCCGTCGGCACCGTGAAGTCCCAGTCCAGCCGCGCGCTGGCAGCCCTGCGCCAGCGCGTGCACACCCAACCCATGCTGAGCCGCGAAGGAGAGGAGGGCTGATGAACAACTTCGACGAGAAGGACCTGCTGACCCGCGAGCTGCGGGAGCGCTCGGCCGACGTCGGCGGACACCCCATCGGCCTCGATGCGGTCCGTCAGAGCGCCCGCAAGATCCAGCGCCGGCGCACCATCGTCAGCGGCGCCGTCGCGGCCGTGGTCGCGACCATCGCGGTTCCGGCCGGAGTGGCGGTCACCTCCGCGATCAACGACCCGAACGACCCCGCGAAGACGCCCTCGATCGCGGCGAGCCCGTCGGAGCAGCCCGCTCCGACGCCGCGACCGGACGGGAGCTTCCCGCTCACCCTTCAAGGCCTCCCCCGCGGCGAGGACCCGAAGGTGAGCTACATCCTGCCCAACGAGCGGATGCTGGTCACCCCCGAGGGGGGGTTCGACCTGCCCGAGGCCTACAGCCAGATCCTGCCGTACCGCGACGGGTGGCTGGCGCTCCACGGCGGCGAGAACGGCTGGGAGAACGTCATCCTCGATGCCGACATGAAGGTCCGGAGGACGGTGCTCGGTGGAACCACCCTGGTCCCCGACGCCAACGGCAGTCGTGTGCTCCTCGGCGAGCGCGTGACCGTTCCGGGGCGCACGGTCGTGGTCGACGATCCGACCGAGAGCGACTTCGAGCGCGACCCGATGAACTGGGAAGCGCCGGACAACAGCCTGGTCGTCCCCGTTGGTTACGTGGATGAGCAGACCGTCGTCTTCCAGACCGAGGGCGGCGAGGACCCCTTCATCGCGATGGGGCGTCCCGACGGGTCCACCGTGCCGCTCGAGGGGTTCCTTTCGGCCACCTCGGCTTCGGAGGCGACGGGGCTTGTCACTGGGCAGATCTCCTACGACCCGCTGGACGGCAGCTGCTACGGGGTCATGGACCCGGTGGTGAGCACTTCGGAGATGGTCTGGCAGACGTGCGACTACTCGCTGTTCGAGTTCAGCCCCGACGGCCGGTACGTGATCGCGGGACCGACTGACTACGACATGTGGGGCCCCTCAGGGCTGACCATCCTCGATACCGAGACGTGGAAGCCGGTGGTGGAGTTCTCCCCGGAGAAGGACGTCGTCGGTCAGGTCGCCCAGGCCACCTGGGAGGACGCGGACACCATCGCGGCTGTCCTCGTTCAGAACGACGAGATGGGCGTCGTGCGTGCCGAGCTCTCGGGCCGGCTGGAGCTGACCACCGGCACCTACAAGGCCTCCGACATGACGCTGCAGATGTGGTTCGCGGGACAGCCGCGCCTCTGACCCGCGGCCTGGGGCGCCCACCGACTACCAGGGGATGCAGGCAATTCGTCTCTCCCCACGGCAAGATCACCATGGGAGGAGACAGTTCCCCTGCATCCCCTGGTAGTTGATCCGCCACCCTCAGGCGACGATCGTGGTCACCGGCATGCTCGAGTCGGCCGGGAGGTCGAGGGACGAGGCAGCCCTCCCACGGGCGACCAGCTCGGACCCCAGGGCGGCCACCATCGCGCCGTTGTCGGTGCACAGTCCCGGCCGCGGCACCCGCACCCGGATGCCCTTGCCGGCTGCCCGTTCCTCGGCGAGGACGCGCAGCCGCGAGTTGGCCGCGACCCCGCCGCCGATGAGGATGTCGTCGATGCCGTGTACGACGGCCGCGTCGATCGCCTTGCGGGTCAGCACGTCGCACACCGCCTCCTGGAAGGACGCGGCGACGTCGTCCACGGGCACCGGCTGGCCCGAGCGCTCGCGGGCCTCGACCCACCGGGCGACGGCGGTCTTGAGCCCCGAGAACGAGAAGTCGAACCGGTGCCGCTGCAGGTCGCGGCCCGAGGTCAGGCCGCGCGGGAAGTCGATCGAGACCGAGCTGCCCGACCGCGCGGCCTTGTCGATGTGAGGTCCGCCCGGGAACGGGAGCCCGAGCAGCCGTGCCACCTTGTCGAAGGCCTCCCCCGCGGCGTCGTCGATGGTCGCACCGAGGGGATCCACCCCGGTCGTGACGTCCTCGACCTTGAGCAGCGAGGAGTGTCCTCCACTGACCAGCATCGCCACGCACGGCTCGGGCAGCGGGCCGTGCTCGAGCTGGTCGACCGCCACGTGGGCGGCGAGGTGGTTCACGCCGTAGATCGGCTTCCCGAGCCCCACCGCGAGTGCCTTCGCGGCCGCGACCCCCACCAGCAGGGCGCCGGCGAGCCCCGGACCGCTCGTGACGGCGATGGCGTCCACGTCGTTCAGTGACACCCCGGCGGTCTCACACGCCCGCTCGATGGTCGGCACCATCGCCTCCAGGTGGGCCCGCGAGGCGACCTCAGGCACCACACCGCCGAACCGGGCGTGCTCGTCGACGCTGGAGGCGACGGCGTCGGCCAGCAGGGTGTGGCCGCGCACGATGCCGACGCCGGTCTCGTCGCAGGACGTCTCGACGCCGAGCACCAGCGGCCCGTCGATGGTTCCCATGTCCTCATCCTCTCCCGCCGCAGGCCGACCGCCCCAACGAGCGGCGCATGACCACGGCATCGCTGCCGTCGCGGTAGTACCTGCGACGGCGGTCGATCTCGACGAAGCCGGCGGCGGCGTAGAACCCGAGGGCGGCCGCGTTCACGGCGCTGACCTCGAGCAGCATCCGGTTCGCCCCCTGAACGATGGCGTCCTCGAGGACCTCCTCGAGGAGTGCCCGCGCCACGCCCCCGCGCCGGCGGTCGGGCCGGACGCCGATCCGCTGCAGGTCGACCAGGTCGGCCGAGCGCATCGTGACGGCGTAGCCGAGCACGTCCCCGTCCTCGACCGCGGCCACGGCGTGCCGCCCCGGTCCCTCCAGCTCGTCCAGCACGGCGGCCTCGGACCAGGCGTCCCCGCCGAACAACGTCCTCTCCAGACCAGCCAGGACCTGGGCATCCGCCGCTGTCGCAGGACGGAGCCTCACGAGACCCGCTTAGGCTTGTGCGGCTCGGCTGCGTCGGGACGACGGAGGTACATCGGCTCCGGGTCGTAGAGCTCGGCCCGCTCCTCGGCCACCACCCGCGCCAGCACCCCGGCGCTCGGGTTCTCAGGCCCGCGGCCGTCGGGGAACGACTCCGCGTAGAGCACCGCGCCTCGACCCACGACCGGTCCGTCGGTCGCGACGGCGGCCGGCTTGACCACGTCCGGCCCGGTGAGCCGGATCCCGTCGCGGTCGTAGGAGGCGACGTACACCTCCTTGCGGCGGGCGTCGGTGGCGACCTGGAAGGGTCCGTCGACCGTGCCGGTGTCCACCGCCTCGACCGCGAGGACGTCGAGCGTGCACACGCCGTAGACCGGGATCTCCAGCACGGCGCCGAGGGTCCGGGCCGTCATCAGGCCGACCCGGAGGCCGGTGAACGGCCCGGGCCCGACCCCTACCGCGATGGCGGTCAGGTCCTGCCGCACGAGTCCGGCCTCCTCGAGCACCGCGGTGATGGCCGGCGCGAGGAGCTCGCCGTGGCGCATGGCGTCCACCGTGGTCCGCTCCGCGACGACCTGCTGGCCGTCGTACAGGGCGACGGTGACGGCGGGGGTGGCGGTGTCGAACGCGAGGAGCACGGGTCGAGGTTACGCGAGCGCCTCGTGCAGTCCCGCACCGATCCACCGTGCGCCCACCGGGGTGAACCGCACGTGGCGAGGGTCGCTCTCGCCGTGCGGATCGTCGCCGCGCGCACGGGTGAGCGTCACCTCGAGCCGGGTGTCGGCGAGCCCCTCGGCGACACCTTCCCCCCACTCGACGACCGTGACCGCCTCGTCGAGGGAGGTGTCGAGGTCGAGGTCGTCGAGCTCCTCGATGCCGCCGAGGCGGTAGGCGTCGACGTGCACGAGGGCGGGACCGCCCGCCAGCGACGGGTGGACCCGCGAGATCACGAACGTCGGCGAGGTGATCTGGCCTCGCACCTTGAGCCCCTCGCCGAGGCCCTGGGTGAAGGTGGTCTTGCCCGCGCCGAGGTCGCCGCTGAGGATCACGAGGTCCCCGGCACGCAGGACCGCGGCCAGTCGTACGCCGAGCGCGTGGGTGTCGTCCGCGGACACGGCCTCCGCCTCGACCGGGAGCGCCTTGGCCATGGTCAGCCAGGTCCCCTCACGGTCCAGCTCGTCGTAGCCCAGGTGGTGCCAGAACTCGACGGTGGAGGGCAGCTCCGCGCGTGCGCCGAGCACGAGCCCGTCGTACCCCTCCTCCGCCGCGATGCGCTCGGCGGTGCCGATCATCGCGCCGGCCACCCCGGCGTTCTGCGCCTCGGGGTGGACCGAGACCCGTCGCATGCGGAGCAGGTGGCCGTCCGGCACGAGCAGCATCGCCCCGACCGGCTCCGACCCGGCCACGGCGAGCAACCCCCGGTGCGCCTCGAGAGCCCCGGCCACGGACTCGACGGTCTCCTCCGTCGCCGTGGCGGGCGGCTCGAGGACCGGACGCGGGCCGAACGCGGCGTGCACGACGGCCACGACGTCCGCTGCGCGCTCGCGCCCGACCTCGTGCACGGCCACCGGGCCGGGAAGGTACTGCTCGCTCATACCGCGTCCGACTCCGCCGCCATGGCCTCGGCGATCATCCGCTCGAGGGCGGCGTTGACCGCCTCAGAGCGCTCGAGGATCACCATGTGCCCGGCCTCGGGGACCTCCACGAGCTCGACGCCGCGGATACGCGAGGCCATCTTGCGGCTGTGCCCGATGGAGGTGAGCACGTCGCCGGTGCCGCAGACGATCACCGTCGGCACCTGCTCGAAGGCCTGGAGCACCGAGAACTTGTCGAGCTGGTCGAAGTTCGGGAAGAACTCCGCGATCACCCCGAAGGGCGTCTGCGCGAGCATCTCGTCGACGAACTCGATGTACGGCGTGGGCACCTCGGTGCCGAAGGCCATCTTGCTGGTCACGAGGAAGCCGATGTCGGAGCCGGTACGACGGGCGCCGTCCACGAGTCCCGGGGCGCGGGCCAGGAGCGC
>Ga0208537_1000163_pt1 | contig 10878 bp, 9 predicted proteins | sample MayberrySE_TuleA_FD_185672 | JGI IMG/M metagenome (GOLD analysis project Ga0208537, IMG submission 185672) | Natural and restored wetland microbial communities from the San Francisco Bay, California, USA, that impact long-term carbon... | ecosystem: Environmental > Terrestrial > Soil > Wetlands ...
CGTCCGAGGCGCACCTGTTGCACGGGTCACTTGTCCACACTGGGGATAAAGCCTGTGGACGAATAACACCGGTGTGATTCCTCGTCGTGCCCTGCCTGTGCACGAAGCCCCACGACTCCCCGGCTCCACGCGTGGCGCAGCCGCCCTGGGACGAGACAGCCCCTGTACCGGCCCGGGAAGGGCCCGCACAGGGGCTGTGGAAAACTTCGCCGGCCTACTCCCAGCGGGTCGCGTAGACGAACCCGACCGCCATGAAGCCGATGCCGACCACGAGGTTGTAGGCGTCGAGGTTGCGGAAGACCGGGATCTCGGTCGGCTGCCCCGCCATGTAGTACACGATGATCCAGATCAGTCCGATCAGGAAGCAGCCGAGCATCCCGATGACGACGCCGCGGCCCCGGCCCATGGGCGTGCTGGGGTTGGCGAGGAGCGAGAGCCCGACGAAGAGCAGGCCGAAGCCGATGAGGAAGTTCCACCGGCCGAGGTCACCCATCCAGGTCAGCTGCTCGCCGTCCTGGGCGACGTTGATGTACACGGCCATCCACGCGATGCCCAGCAGGGTCACCAGCGCGGCCAGGGCCGTTCGCACGATCGAGATGCCGGACCCGGTCTGGTCGGCCGGCCGATGCCCGGCGGAACCTGCTGCGCTTCCGCGGGGACGGGCCTTGCTGCGGCTCGAGTCGGACACCTGAACTCCTTGGTACTTGCGGTCGAGGATCTGCCTTGGAACGTCCGATAGCGTAGTCCGGAACAGTCCTCCCCACGACAGCGCACCCGACGCGCCCGAACAACGATGAGCCTGTCATGACCGAGTCCCCCCGCAACCGGCGGTCTGCGCTGCTGAGCCGCGAGAGCTGGGCGGCCCGGATCGCCGTCGCTCGTCGCGCCAGGTCGAGGACCTACCGCGACCGCGGGTTGCTCTGGCGGGTTCTCGGGCCGGCCGTCTTCCTCCTCGCCGGTGCCCTCTTCGTCACCAGCGGGGTCAGCTCCGACGGCACGGACCTCAGGGCGGGGCGGTACGGCGACCTGTCGACCGTCGTGGCCCAGGCGACCGAGGAGGTCGACGAGCTTCGGGAGAGGCGCAGCGAGCTCGAGCGGGAGGTCGAGGAGCTCAGCACCCAGCTCGAGGACACCGGTGTCTCCAAGGCGCAGGAACGGGCGGAGGAGCTCGGCGCCGAGGCAGGGCTCGCCCCGGCGAAGGGGCCGGGCCTGACCGTCGAGCTCGACGACGCACCCACCGAGAAGATCGAGGCCGCGGACGTCAAGCCCAGCAGTCTGGTGGTGCACCAGCAGGACATCCAGGCCGTGGTCAACGCGATGTGGGCCGGTGGGGCCGAGGCCATGACGATCCAGGGGCAGCGGGTCATCTCGACCACCGGGATCAAGTGCGTCGGCAACACGGTGGTGCTGCACGGCATCCCGTACTCCCCGCCGTACGTCATCACCGCTGTCGGCGACCCGGCGTCGATGCTCACCGCGATCAACGAGAGCCCCTACATCGACATCTACATGGACTACGTCGAGGACCCGCGCTACCAGCTCGGCTGGGACGTGCTGCTTCACGACGAGGTCAGGCTGGCGGGGTACGACGGGTCGCTCGACCTCGAACATGCCCGCCCCGTCGGCGTGGACGACTCGGCCGGGAACGACGACGTCTGACCTCTCCGCGGAGCCGCTGGGCCTCAGGGGCTCGGCGACTCGCTGCTACCGAACCTGGGGGCGGTCGTCGGTGTCGGGGTCGGCGTGGGCTCCTCCGTCGGTGTGGGGGTCGGCGTGGGCTCCTCCGTCGGTGTGGGGGTCGGCGTGGGCTCCTCCTCGGGCTCCTCGTAGGAGGAGACCGTGATCGTCACGGTGCTCCCGGAGTCCGGCGTGCTGCCGGCCTCGGGGCTCTGCGAGAGCACGATCCCTCGCTCGGACCGGGTCTCGCTGTCGTAGTTGACGCTCACCCCGAAGCCGGCCTGCTCGATGGCCTGGCGAGCCTCGCCCTCCTGCAGCCCGACGACGCTGGGGACCTCCTCCGGTCCGTCCGAGTAGAAGACGGTGACCAGGGTGTCGATGGCGACCGTCGTGGCCGGCCGCGGGTTCTGCTCGATGACCTCGTCGGCGGGCTCGTCGGAGTCGCGGCGCACCAGCCTGACCCGGAGCTGGTCCGCCTCGAGCTCGGCGCGTGCCTCGTCCTTGTCGGCACCGAGCACGTCCGGGACGACCACCTCCGGCTTCCCGGTGGACAGGATCACGTCGACCTCCCCACCCTCCTCGAGGAACTCACCGGCCTCGGGGGTCTGCGAGACGATCTTCCCCTTCGGGACGTCCGCGGAGGCCTCCCGCTCGACCTCACCGAGCACCAGGTCGCGGTCCTCAAGGGCGCGTTCGGCCTGTGCCCGTGTCATGTTGATGACGTTCGGCACGGACTTCTCCTGCGGGGAGGAGTTGAACAGCATGGGGCCGAGGATCGCCGCGGCGATGAGCAGGCCGAGGACGCCGAGCCCGAGCAGGACCAGCGGCCAGCGTTTGCGCTTCTCCTCGGCCTCGGGCGGCTCGCCGCTCCCGCCCCCGAAGATCGAGGTCTCCTCGGCGGCCGACTCCTGCGGGAGGAACGTGGTCGCGGCCGCGCCGGCGGCTACGACGGGCGCCACGACCGGCTTGCCGGCGAGGAAGCGCTCGATGTCGGCCCGCATCGCGGCGGCGCTCTGATAGCGCTCCTCGACCGGCTTGGCCAGGGCCTTCATCACGATCGCGTCGATCTCGGGCGGGAGGTCGGGGTCCAGGGACGACGGCGGCGCAGCGGGCTCCCGGACGTGCTGGTAGGCCACCGACACCGGGCTCTCGCCGACGAACGGCGGCCGACCGGTGAGCAGCTCGTAGAGCAGGCAGCCCGTGGAGTAGACGTCGCTGCGGGAGTCCACCGTCTCTCCGCGCGCCTGCTCGGGTGAGAGGTACTGGGCGGTGCCGACGACGGCCGCGGTCTGGGTCATCGTGGAGGACGCGTCCGCCACCGCCCGGGCGATGCCGAAGTCCATGACCTTCACGTCCCCGGACGGGGTCAGCATGACGTTGGCGGGCTTGATGTCGCGGTGCACGATGCCGGCGCGGTGGCTGTAGTCGAGAGCCGAGAGGACGCCGGAGGTGATCTCGAGCGCGCGCTCGGGGAGGATTTTGCGCCCCTCGCGCAGGATGTCGCGCAGCGTCCGGCCGGCGACGTACTCCATCACGATGTAGGGCTGCGGGACGTCCGTGCCGTCTGTCGACATCTCCTCGCCAGTGTCGTACACGGCGACGATCGAGGGATGGTTGAGGGACGCGGAGGACTGTGCCTCACGCCGGAACCGTGCCTGGAAGGTCGGGTCGCTGGCCAGGTCGGTACGCAGCCGCTTTACGGCGACGATGCGGCCGAGGCGGACGTCGTTGCCCTTGCGGACCTCCGCCATGCCGCCGCGGCCCAGCAGCTCGCCGAGCTCGTAGCGGTTCCCGATCCGGTGCGGCTCTGCTCCGGTGCTCATCAGTCGTCGTGGCCCTTCCCTTTGCCCGGGTGGTCGTCGGACCACCTGCCGGACTCGTCGTCGTCCCCCTCGTCCCAGTCGTCGTCCCGGTCGCGCTTCTCGGGCTTCGGCGGCTTGAACCCCTCGTAGACCTGAAGCGTGATCGTGCTGCCCGGCTTCACGAGACCATGCGGGCGTACGGCGGCGACCGTGTTCTTGGCCTGGTCGGCCGAGGTCGCGGCCACTTTCTCGTCCTCGACCTCGAACCCGAGCGCCTCCAGCTCGTGCTTGACCTCCTTGGCGTCCCGCCCGAGGTAGTCGGCCTCTCTCACCCGGATCCGGTCGTCGGCCTTCTTGCTGGGACGCTCGGACGGGCTCTCCGAGGCCTCCGACGACGGGCCGGGATCCGCGACCGCCGGTTCAGGAGAGCCGCTCCCCGCCAGCGCCGCCGTGGCCAGCACGATGACGAGGACCGCTGCCGCCGCGGCCGCCCACGGCCACCAGGGCGGGAGGCCCCTGCGGCGCCGGTCGTCCTCGTCCACCGGTGTGCCGGCCGACCCCACGGGCCCGGTCGGCGGACGTTCGAGGATCTGCGTCGTCCCGGCGTCGAGGCCCATGCCCGCGGCCTCCGCTGCGGCACCGGCCGCCGCAAGGCCCGCGACGGCTCCACCCCTGAGGGCGGTGGCCAGGTCCGCGGCACTGGCGAAGCGGTCCTCGGGCTTCTTGGCCAGCGCCTTGTCCACGATCGCGCGGACCCGCTGGGGAACGCTCTCGGGAAGCGGGGGGACGTCCTCGCGGATGTGCGCGAGAGCGACCTGGATCGCGGTGTCGCGCGCGAACGGCCGCTGACCCGCGAGGCACTCGTAGAGCACGACGCCGAGGGCGTAGATGTCGCTGGCCGCGGTGGCGGGCCGGCCCTCGGCCTGCTCGGGCGAGATGTAGTGCGGCGTACCGATGATCTGGCCGGTCTGCGTGATCGCCGCCCCGTCGCCCGCGCGCGCGATCCCGAAGTCGGTGATCTTCACCTCGCCGTGGGGCGTAACGAGGAGGTTGGCCGGCTTCACGTCACGATGCACGATCCCGAGCGCGTGAGCCGCGGCGATCGCGTCCGCGGCCTGCGCCACGATGTCGGAGGCGCGGTCGGCCGGCATCGACTCCCCGCCGCGCAGCAAGCCGGACAGCGGCTGCCCGGGGACCAGCTCCATCACCAGGAACGGCCGGGTGCCCGCGCCGTCGTCGTCGACGAGCTCGCCGAAGTCGAAGACCGAGGCCACGTTCGGGTGCACCAGCGCGGCGGCGTGCCTGGCCTCCGCCACGAACCGTGCACGGAAGACGGGGTCGTCGGCGTACTCGTGCTTGAGCACCTTCACCGCGACCTCACGGTCGAGCACGGTGTCCTCGGCGCGCCAGACCTCGCCCATCCCGCCGGTGGCGATGCGGCTGGTCAGCTGGTAGCGGTCGCCGTTGTCGTGCGGACTCACTGGTTGATCACCGCCTCCATCACGCGCTTGGCGATAGGTGCGGCCAGGCCGCTTCCGGAGATCGCGTCGCGCGCCACGCCGGCGTCCTCGATCAGCACCGCGACGGCGACCTCGGGGTCGTCGGCCGGCGCGAAGGAGACGAACCAGGCGTAGGGGTTCTGGTCGGTCGAGGTCTGCGCCGTCCCGGTCTTGCCGGCCACCTTGGTGCCCGGGATCTGGGCGGTCGTGCCGGTGCCGTTGTCGACGACCTCGATCATCATCTGGGTGAGGTCACGGGCCACCGACGAGCTGACCGCCTCCCGGTACGGCTCGGGGTCGGCCTTGTCGAGCACATCGAGGTTCGGCGAGCGGATCTCGTCGACGAGGTAGGGCTTCATCACCGTGCCCCCGTTGGCGATGCCGGCGGTGACCATCGCCATCTGGAGCGGGGTCGCGGCCACGTCGAACTGGCCGATCGCGGAGTACGCCAGCTGCGGCTCGTCGGGGTCGGTCGGGAAGCGGCTCTCGGCCTGTCCGTTGAGGTCGTCGAGGTACCTGTCGCCGAAGCCGAACTTCTCCGCCTGCTCCCGCAGCGCGTCGTCGCCGATCTCCATGCCGAGGTGGCCGAAGGCGACGTTGCAGGAGACCTGGAGGGCCTGGGTCAGGGTGATCCGGTCGCCGCCACAGCTCCCACCGCTGTCGTTGGGGAGGTCCCGGTCGGTCAGCGGGAGGTCGAGTGTCGCCCCGCCGGGGACCATCGACTGCGGGGTGTACTGGCCGCTCGACAGGGCCGCCGCCGCGGTCACGAGCTTGAAGGTCGAGCCCGGAGGGAAGACCTCCTGGACGCCGCGGTTGAGCATCGGCCGGCCCGGGTCGTTGTTCAGCTTCTTCCAGGCGTCGGAGATCTCACCGAGCTTGTGCGAGGAGAGCGCGTTGGGGTCGTACGACGGGGACGAGACCATCGCCTGGATCGCGCCCGTCGAGGGGTCGAGGGCAACGACGCTGCCCTTGATGCCAGGCCCGCCGAGGTCGCGGAGACCTTCGAACGCCGCCGTCTGTGCCTGCGGGTCGATGGTGAGGCTGACGTCGCCGCCCTTGGGCTGGGTGTTGCCGAACATGTCGACGACGCGGTTGACGAACAGCCTCGGGTCGCTGCCGGACAGGATGTCGTTCTGGGTGAGCTCCACGGCGTTGCGGCCGTAGGTGTAGGAGTAGTAGCCGCTCAGATGGGCGAACTTCAACGGCTGCGGGTAGCGTCGCTGGAACTCGAACTGGTCGTCGACGGGAACGCTCTCGGCGACCGAGTTGCCGCGCACGAGGATCGCTCCACGCTCGCGGGAGAACTCCGCGTCGCGCACGCGCTTGTTGTCGTTGCGAGAGTTGAGCTGGTCGGCCTGGAGGTACTGCAGGTAGGTCGAGTTGACCAGGAGCGCGAGGAAGAGCGCGAGGCACACGATCGCCATGGTGCGGATCGGCTTGTTCATCGGACCATCACCACCTGGGTCGCGTCGTCCTCGATGGGCCCGGACAGCTCGGGCAACGGACGACGAGCCTGGTCGGAGATACGAAGCAGCAACGCGACGATCGCCCAGTTGGCGACGAGGGAGGAGCCACCGTAGGACAGGAACGGGGTGGTCAGGCCGGTCAGCGGGATCAGCTTCGTGACGCCGCCGACGACGACGAAGACCTGGAGCGCGAAGACGACCGCGAGTCCGGTGGCCACGAGCTTGCCGAACGCGTCACGGCAGACCAGCGCGGTGCGGAGGGCTCGTTCGACGATCAGTCCGTAGAGCACGATCAGCGCCATGACACCGGTGAGGCCGAGCTCCTCCCCGATGGCCGCGACGATGAAGTCGGAGTAGGAGAACGGGATCAGGGTGGGGTCACCCTGGCCGAACCCGCGGCCCACCAGTCCGCCCCAGGCCTGGCCGTACATCCCCTGCACGATCTGGTAGCTGTCGTACTCGCTCCCGAACGGATCCAGCCAGGCGCCGACACGTGCCTTCACGTGGGAGAACAGGAGGTACCCGATGTACGAGCCCGCGGCGAAGAGCGTGCCGCCGACCACCAGCCAGCCCGGCCGCTCGGTGGCGACGTAGAGCATCACCAGGAAGAGACCGAAGAAGAGCAGCGACGAGCCGAGGTCGCGCTGGAAGACCAGGATGCCCAGGCTGATCATCCACATGACGAGGATCGGGCCCAGGTCACGGCCGCGAGGAAGGTCGATGCCGATCACCCGGCGACCGGCCAGGGCCAGCGCGTCGCGGTGGAGGACGAGGTAGCCGGCGAAGAAGACCACGAGGAGCACCTTCGCGATCTCGCCGGGCTGGAAGCTCATCGGGCCGATGTTGATCCAGATCCGGGCGCCGTTGATCTCGGTCCCCAACACGGGCATCAGCGGCAGCAGGAGCAGCGCGATCGCGGCGAGGCCGGAGGTGTAGGTGAAGGCCTGAAGGCGTCGGTGGTCCCGCAGGAACACCAGCACCGCGACGAACAGGAGCACGCCCAGCGTCATCCAGATCAGCTGGTCGGTGGAGAAGGTGTTCGCGTCCTCGTTCTGCGCGAGCTCGGCGAGGTCGATGCGGTAGATCATCGCCAGGCCGAGGCCGTTGATCGCCGCGACCACGGGCAGCAGCACCGGGTCGGCGTAGGGCGCGGTTATGCGGACCACGATGTGGCAGGCGACCACCAGCACCGCCAGCCAGCTTCCGTAGCCGACGATGTTGGCCGGGATGGTCCCCTCGACGCCGAGCCCGACCGCGGCGTAGGCGCCGATCCCGACCAGCAGGCTCAGGACGATCAGGAACAGCTCTGCGCCGCGGCGGCGCCGGTGGGTGAACCCGCTCAACGGGTTGACGGCCATCAGGGGCTCACCTCGACGCAGTCGGGAGGCGCCAGCGTGGGTGACGGGCTCGGCGACGGCGAGGGGCTGGGCCGGGCCGACTCCCGCGGTCGCTCGGAGGCGTTCTTGTCCCCGCCGCTGGGGCTCGCCTCAGCGCTCGGGGAGGCGCTCGGCGAGGGCTCCTCCGTCGGGCAGGGCCGGGCGAGGTCGCCGATCCTGGCCACGATCCGCTCGGCGTCGGCGAGGTCCTTGGCGCTGATGCCGTCCCGGACCTGGGCGGCGCGGTAGTCGGGCAGGGCGGCCAGGGTGATGTCGGAGGTCTCGTGCAGCTTGGACAGGCTGACGCCGGGAAGGTCGGCCTGGACGCCCTGGTAGATCGCGACGTGGTCGCCGTCGGCGGCGACGTAGTACTGGTCCTGGCTCCAGGAGTAGGCACCGGTCGCAGCCAGGACGAGGAGCGCGGTGAGGCCGAACAGGACCGCGAGGCGGCGCAACCAGGCCCACCGCCGCGGCGGTCGCGGGGCGTAGCGCAGCTCCTCGGGGTCGACCGGCTGCTCGTCCTCGCCGGGCACCGGCTCGAGCTCGCCGGTGTCACCGCTGCGGTGGCCACGGAAGAAGCTCTTGGAGGTGGCGCCGGCCTTGCGGGGCTGCTCGGCCGCGGCGCCCACGAGCATCGGGCCGGTGGAGGTCGCGGCAACGGTGCCCTCGTCCGCCGGCGCGTCCGCGCTGACGACGTCGGCGACGACGCAGGTGATGTTGTCGGAGCTGCCCGCCTCGAGCGAGGCCCGGACCAGCTCGACGGTGGCGAAGTCGACCGTGCCCGTGCCGAGGATGTCGGCTAGCCGGTCGTTGTCGAGCACCCCGGAGCAGCCGTCGCTGCACAGCAGCAGCCGGTCGCCCTGGACGAGCTCGATGGTGAAGAGGTCGGGATCGGTCTCGTGCACCCCGTCGACGGCCCGGAGGATGAGGTTGCGGTGCGGATGCGACCGCGACTCCTCCTCGGTGATCCGGCCCTCGTCGATGAGGCTCTGGACGAAGGTGTGGTCCTTGGTGAGCTGGGAGAGCTCCCCGTCGCGCAGGAGGTACCCACGACTGTCGCCGACGTGACCGATGCCGACGCGCCGGCCGTCGAAGAGCGCGGCGGTGACCGTGGTGCTCGTGCCCTCGAGCTCCGGGTCCTCGTCGACCAGCTCCGCGATCCGGTCGTGCGCGCGGTGGATCGCACCGGCGAGCGCCTCGAGCAGGTCCTCGGGCGCCGGTGCGTCGAGGCGTCGCAGGATCTGCACCGCTGTGGAGGAGGCGACGTCGCCTCGCGCGGCACCCCCCACACCGTCGGCGATGACGAGGAGGTTCTCGCCGGCGAAGCCGGAGTCCTGGTTGTCCTTGCGCACGCGCCCCACGTCGGAGAGGGCGGCGTAGCGCAGGCGCAGCGTTGGCTGTGTCGTGGAGGTCACGGTCGGGCTACTTCCTCAGCTCGAGGGTCGTCTTGCCGATCCGGACCTGCGAGCCGAGCTGGAGGGTGGCGGGCTGGGTCAGCCGCTGGGACCCGAGGTACGTGCCGTTGGTGGACCCGAGGTCCTCGATGAACCACTGGTCACCCGAGGCCGCGATGCGCGCGTGGCGCGTTGAGACGTAGTCGTCGTCGAGGCGGATCGCCGCGTCGCTGCCGCGGCCGATCAGCAACGGGGCGCCGTCGAGGGAGATGTTCTCGCCCGCGTTCGCGCCTTCCACGATCGCCACGTGGGTCGGCGCGCCGCGGGGCCGCTTGGCCGGCTTCGGACGGTTCCTGGCCGCCCGCTTCTGCTCCCGCCGCTCGGCGCGGGGGGTCTGCTCGATGCGCGCCCCGAACATGTCGGAGCGGATCACCGAGATGGCCGACAGGACGAAGATCCACAGGATCGCCAGGTAGGCGAACCGGATCAGCATCAGGGTCAGCTCAGACATCCGATCCGTCCTCCCGAGACCTGACGAAGCGAACCGTCAAGGATGTGTTGCCGATCTTCACGTCCGCCCCGTCGTCGAGCTGTGCCTGCTGGACGCGCTGGCCGTTGACCAGCATGCCGTTGGTCGAGCCCAGGTCGACGATGCTCACTGCCGGCGCGTCGGCTCCGGGCATGACCCGGATCTCGGCGTGGCGACGGGAGATGCCTGGGTCGTTGATGCGTAGATCGGCGTCGGCGCCCCGGCCGATGACGAGGCCGGGGGGTTCGAGCGGGTGGCGCATCCCGTTGACCTCGAGAACGACGCTCGCCCGGCGTACGGATGTGTCGGAGACGTTGCCGCCGCCGGCCGGGGTGACCCTGGCGAGAGCGGAGCTGCGCACCCGGAAGCGGCCGGTCCCGAGCTCGTCGTCCTTGTCGAAGCTGATGGAGACCGGGCCGGTGAAGACGTAGGACTGCTCGTCGGCGTGCTCGCGGAGCATCTCGGCGAGCTCCTGCGCGAGCGTGGAGCCGTACTGCGAGAGCCGCTCGTGGTCGGCCGGCGAGAGCTCGACGTGGAAGCTGTTGGGCACCAGTCGCCGGTCGCGCGAGAGGATCTGCGCGGAGTTGTCGACCTCGCGCTGGAGGGCGGCGGCCACCTCGACCGGCTGCACCTCGCTCCGGAAGGCGCGAGCGAAGGCACCGGAGACCATCGACTCCAGCCGGTTCTCGAACCGTTGAAGGACTCCCATGCCACCTCCTCTCTCGCCGTGGGCGGTGTGCCCAGACCAAGTGTTGCGCGCACACGCCAACCGTGGGCACACCCCTACCGTCGACGGGCCCACGAAGTCGTTATGCCCACCTACCGCGTTCGTGAACCCGCAATTGTGCAGGAACAACCGCGTTGTGACACATCCGGCTGCCGGGCATCGTAGCGGGCGGGCCTTTCTCGGGTGCGGCCCGGTTTGGGCGCGATCCAAGGCGTGGGATACCCTGAGCGGGCTTCAAGCGCGAGTGGCGGAATAGGCAGACGCGCACGGTTCAGGTCCGTGTGCCCGAAAGGGCGTGGGGGTTCAACTCCCCCCTCGCGCACCACCACACACGACAAAGCCCCAGGTCCCGACCTGGGGCTTTGTCCATGTCCGAGCCTGAACGTGGGCAGAACCACAGGCCCGGCG
>Ga0208537_1000164_pt1 | contig 10860 bp, 10 predicted proteins | sample MayberrySE_TuleA_FD_185672 | JGI IMG/M metagenome (GOLD analysis project Ga0208537, IMG submission 185672) | Natural and restored wetland microbial communities from the San Francisco Bay, California, USA, that impact long-term carbon... | ecosystem: Environmental > Terrestrial > Soil > Wetlands ...
CTTCGGCGAGGTGTTCGCCACCGACGGGCGCATCCCGGCCAACGACATGCTTGTCCTCGAGGACGACAAGTCGTTCTTCGTGATCTACAACCTCGCGCTGACCATGAACAACGACCTCTACGAGCAGTACCCAGAGCTCGAGGACATCTTCGTTCCCGTGGCAGAGATGCTGACCACGGAGGAGCTTCAGCAGCTGAACGCGCAGGTGGACGTGGACGGCCTGCCCGTGGACCAGGTGGCGCAGCAGTGGCTCGAGGACAACGGCCTCATCGGCTGAGCGCGTAGGAGTCCATGACCATCGTCCGTGTGGTGAGGTTCGCCTTTCAGCGGCTTGGTCAAGCCGGTCTCGGTCACGGATCTGGTCACGGATGGCAAAGCAAGGAGGCCTTCTTCCATTCGGAAGAGGCCTCTGACCTGTGGTTTTACTTTATTCGGGGGCAGAATTTGGACCTGCGACCTCTGGGTTATGAGCACCCAAACCGCCGTCTCAACCTCTCCCCTGATCTCGTCCTGCCATGTCAATCGCCGGTCTCTTCCCAACGGGACATCTCATCGGTCGCCACGCCTGCCGACGCGTCTCGCTTCGTCCTGGTCACGGGTCTGGTCACGGGTTCCGATGCCGCGCTGCACAACCGGCCGGCTCTGACGGTCCTGGAAGGTTCCACACGAACGGCTACACCAGCATGCGGTCACCTTCCACAGCTTCTGGCGATCCCCGGCGCGCCCCCTCCAGCACGGTCCAGCCCGCAATGAGTCGGCGGGTTGTTCAGCCCACGCGGATGCCTTCGTCGGCGAGGAATTCGCGTGCCCGGCCCATCCGGCGGTCGGTCGAGTAGGCGTACCACTGTTCGGCGAGGTTCTCCTCGTGTACGAGGTCGCGGAATCGTCCGAAGGCGCCCTTGCCCTCGATCGCACGCTCCAGACGCTCCCGTAGCGCCTCGTCGCGCTGGCGCTCGGCAAACGCCGCCATGTCCCGCCAGCCGTCCCGCGAACCGATGCGGTCGAACCGGAGCCAACGGTCCGGCTCCTCCTCGACATCAATCGCGGACTCCTCCCCGACCATCATCGGGTCGGTGGCGCTGTCGTCGTACACCTCCCCGGTGCGCAGGTCGAGGTAGCCGCCGCTCGACATGCTCAGGTCCCCCTCCATCACGGTGCCGAGCATCTCGAGGTCGACCGGCACCATCCGCCCCTTCAGCGGCTCGCCGCGTAGCCGGGCTAGTAGGTCTTCGGCCAGCACCTCATCCCCCACGCCGGCACGCCCGGTCAGCCGGTCGATGACCGACAGAGCCACGGGCTCCGCCTGCTCCCGTCGCTGTTCCAGCGCCAGCGGGATGCCGGCCCCCACCTCTTGCAGCGCATCGTCGACGTCGCGGCCCATCACCGCCGCGAGGAAACGGTCAGCATCCGCTGCAGCGACGGCTGCCCGCAGCTCGGACAGGACCAGCGTGGGCATCAGCTCCTGCGCGGGCCACGTGTGCACGAGCATCGGATGCGGCTGGTCCGGTCTCCTCGGCGCAGGGTTCTCCCCGTCGTCGCCGGCCCACCGGCGCCCGTACTGGTCCGGGATGCTGCCCCATCCCCAGTAGGGCAGCGGGGCCTCGGGGCGCATTCCGAGGACGTCCAGCGGATCGATCTTCTCTTCGCCGACCACACACCGGTGTGTCCAGTCGTCACCGAGGTCGAACGTGAACTGGAATTCAGCCCCCGGCTCCACGACCCGGGCCACCTTCGCCGTATCGATGTCCAACGGCGCCCAGATCGGCCCCCCGATCGATTCGGCCATCTCGGCCCCCGTCTCCAGGTCCGCGACCACCCGGCCGTCCGCAAGGGTGAACACCGACAGGTGTGACCGGTCCCACCTGGCGAAGGCGTCGTTGACCGCATCGGCGAGGTCCATGAAGGTGTGCGATGGCCCGACCGCGAAGACCCGCCCGGGCCACGGCCACAGTTCCTGACCCCGACCGCCGAGCAGTTCCACCGTCACCGACAACCACGTTCGTCCCATGCTCCGAGAATCGCACGAATGCCGTCGGCACCGTCAGCGGCCGCCGCGCAGGTGCCGTCGGCAAGGCTCGTCGACTGGTTGATGAAGTTCCAGTTCGATGGCGATGTCGACTTCTTCCAGCTCGATCCCGTCGCCTACGCCCCGGCGCTCGGCGAGCAGGGCATGGCGACCTACCGGGCGAAGGTCAACGAGCTCCGCTCCAGCCTCGGGCCCGAGCCGGCCGGCGACCAGCGATGGTCCTCGCCGCACGCCCACGCGTGGTTCACCCTCGAGTGGAACGCTCAACGGCTCGCAGTGCTCGACCACGACATCGACGCAATCATCCGCACCCACGCCCGCGACCGGGCGGTCGCCGCCTGGCTCCAGGACACCGTCGAGGCATTCGAGGAGGGCGGCGAGATCGACCTCGCCATCGACTGGGCCTGCGAGACGCCGTGCTGTTCGCGCTGCTAGCACTCAAGGACGTCCGCTTCGCCTAGCACCTCGCCCACTCGCTGACCCTGGAAAGCAACGACGTCTGGGAGCGGCTCACCAAGGACTACGAGAAGGTCGATCCCGTCGCTGTCCTGCCCGTCCTCACCAAGCTCGTGGAGGACGAGCTCACCGAGGCCGGTGCGCAGCACTACCGGAACGCCGCCCGCCGTCTCGAGAAGATGCGCCAACTCACCATCGGCAGCGACCAGGCCATCGAGGTCGACGACCTTATCGCCCAGCTCCGCGAGACCCACCGCCGCCGACCGCGGCTCCAACAAGAGTTCGACCGCGCCGGACTTCCCTGATCGGCTTCTCGTGTCAGGAAAACTCTGAGATTTCGACCCAGCGGTCACCGTCTCAGGAGCCCGGCTCCGCCTCAGATAGTCATGTGCGTTTCCATGTGTCTCACGCTCGGACCGCGGATCGGGACCAGTTCTGTCAGGGATCTGGTCACGAGTGGGCAAAGCAAGAGGGCCCTTCTGAGACAGAAGGGGCCTCTCACCTGAGTTGCGGAGCCGTAAGGGTCGGCCGGTCTCCGGCCGCTTCCGCACCGGCGGCCCACTTGTCACCGCGCGTGCTTGACGTAGGTGTTGTCAGATCAGATAACACTGCCTAGACTCATAGCTGTGATGGACCAAGACACTCAGGCTGTGATCGAGCGCCTTGATGCTGCAGTTGCGACGAGCAGCCTCTCCATGAGGCAGCTCGCGCATGCCCTCGGCACCTCACCCTCGCGATTCTCGTCTTACCGGACCGGCAAGGTCGCCCCATCCGCCGCGTTCCTCATCCGAGCAGAGCGCATCGCCGACGCAATCAGGCAGGCGCGGCGGGATGGAGTCCCAACACTCATCGACGCCATCGACTCGATTAGCCGTGCCGAGAAGAAGGGTGAAGATGATTGGACCTACACCCTGTCGCTTGAGGCGCGGGACAGACTGCGCGAAATCCTGCGCCACCGCAGGCCGCTGGCAGCTTCGTGGGAGGCTCAGCCGCCGAGCAAAATCGGCGACCGCTGGAAGACCTTGCTGGCGGCATTCGTTAGCCACGAATTCGTCGACGCCGGGTTGCCCTCACCAAAGTGGACCGCAACTCCCCGTCTTGCTTCGGGGTGGGTCCTAGATACCCCGCGGCTCAACGAGGACGAAATCAAGCGACAGACGCCGCACTGGCTTGCTGAGCGGAACATATTCATCGCAGAGAAGGACCTGGTCACCCTGTGACCGACGGTGCCACAGGGCTGTTCGAGCTCGATGCGCAGGCAATGCGTGCACTGCTCGATGAGCTCCACAAGCGCCTACAGACCCGGAGCGTCAAAGCGAGCGTCTACGTCGTCGGCGGAGCTGCGATGTCGCTCGCATACGGGCGAGAGGGCGTCACTCCCGACATTGACGCGGTCGCCAGCCACAGGGCGGTCGCCGAGGAGGCGAGGGCTATGTCGGAGAGTCGCGGGTTACCCGACGGCTGGCTCAACGACGGGGCGGAAGCGTGGATACCCCCTCGGCCCGACTGGGCTCGTCGGCGGCCCACCAAGATCGGCCTTACCGTTCACATCGCACCACCGGACCACGTCCTGGCAATGAAGCTGGTGGCGCTACGCCGCAAGGACCGTCCCGACATTCGACTTCTGATCGGGCAGCTTGGGCTGGCCGATGCGCTCCCCGAGGACTACGCCGACCTCCTTGCCCGCGTATACGGCGGCGAGGGGCGCCTTGCCATGGCCCTGAACATCGCTGGCGACGATGAGGGCGCCACGCGCCGCGAGGCTCTGTTGATCGGTCAGTGGGCCTATGACTTCGCGGCTCAGCTTCGCGGCAGGTAGGCAGTGATGACCATCCTCATGACGACATCGCATCGTCCGTCCCTGCAGACGATGAGCAGGTGGCGGCGAGCCGGTTGAGGTAGCGCTGTTCGGGGATGCTTCGTGTTAGCTCTGCGGCGCGCAGAAACTCTGCGCGGGCCTCGTCTGTTCTGCCCAGCCGGGTAAGCATGTGTCCGGCGACGGCATGGCGACGGTGGTTGGTCTCCTGGAGCTGGGCCAAGATGTCGAGCCCAGCGTCGGGGCCGACCGCTTCGGCGGTGGCGATCGCGCGCCCCAGCGTGGCCGCAGGTGATGGATCGACCTGCTCGAGCATCCCGTACAGCACCAGGATCTGGGCCCAGTCGGTCGACGGGCCGGACGGCGCCTCGGCATGAACCGCGGCTATAGCGGCTTGGAGCTGGAAGGACCCGACGTAGCCGACGGGGAGCGCCTGCTCGAGCAATGCGATGCCTTCAGCGATGCACTCATGATTCCAGAGCCTGCGGTCTTGCTCCTCGAGCGGAACAAGGTCACCAGCCGGGTTCAGCCGGACAGGGGCGCGAGCGTGAGTGAGCAACAGGAGCGCGAGCAGGCCCGCGTTCTCGGGATCGGCCGGCGCGATTCGATGAAGCTCCCGGGCCAGGCGCAGAGCGGTCTTGGCAAGCAGCGACTCCGAGCCCCCGTCCAGGTCGTGTGCCTGCTCTCGGAGCGAGTGGGCATGCGTGTAGAGCAGCGCGATGGCGTGTCGCACGCCGTGAAGTCGGATGGGCAGGTCCGACCTCGCCGGCGACTCGAAACGTACGCCCGCATCTCGTAGGGTCGCCTTGGCACGACTGATGCGTTGGGCCATCGTCGCCTCCGGCACGAAGAAGCCCTCGGCGATCTCCCGTGTCGTCAGGCCGCCGACGGCGCGCAGCATCAGCGCCACCTGCGACGAGGGCGTCAACGCAGGATGAGCACACAGCACCAGAAGCAGCAACGTGGCGTCGTGAGCGTCACAGCTCAGGAACTCATCCTCAGCCGCAGCCGACGACCCCGCGGCCGCATCGAGACGTGCCGCTTTCTCCTCCCTGCTTCGTCGAGAAGCGTCGGCCCGCGCCAGGTCGACCAGGCGGCGTGCAGCTACCCGAGTCAACCACCCCGTGGGGTTGGTCGGCAGTCCGTCGCGTGGCCACTGCTCGGACGCCGCGACCAATGCAAGCTGTACGGCGTCCTCGCAGTCAGTGAAGTTGTCATGGCGGCGGGCCAGCGCGCCGAGCACGTGTGGCGCCTCGCGACGCCACACGTCCTCGAACTCATTGGTGCTCAACGGGACGTGGCCTACGACTCGTCAGATCCGCCGCTCATGACCGGGCGCAGCTCGACGGTCTCTCCAGGGCCGGCGAACAGCCCGGCGATCTCCTCCGCACGGTCCTGGCTCTCCACGTCGACGAGGAAGAAGCCGGCGAAATGCTCCTTGCCTTCCGCATAGGGCCCATCGGTGGCGACCCGGTCTCCGTCCCTCCAACGGAACAGACGCGAGCTGGACGGTGCCGCGAGGGCCTCTGCGTGCACGAACTCGCCGCGCTCCATGACCTGCGCGAATCCGTCCTCGAACTCCTTGGTGAGCCGATCCCGCTCTGCCTGGGGCAGTGCCTGATGCTCCGCGAGGTAGTCAGCGGTGGGGTGTCCCCAGGGGCGCGGGTTCGAGTGGATGAGGATGACGTACTTCAAGACTGCTCCTTCACGATGGTGAGTGATGCTCAGAGGCAGTGCCCGCCTCCACCATCTTGTCGGAGCCGAACCGCGACTTCTCGACATCGTCATGTCGAGAATCGACGCCGTGCTCCGACCTCAGGGCATGCCACCCACCCCATCGTTCCACGACGCCGGGATTGTCGAGCTCGTCGACTGGGTCCAGAAGAGCACCGAGCGAATCTGCCGATCCGTCCACGGACTGGCCGAAGCGCAGGTTCGTGAACCCGCAGCGCGCGGTCGCCCAGAGCGGCCTGCGGCAGAGCGATTCACCACAGCCACGGTCCGCCCACGTGGGCGCTAGGTTCTCGCCTTCGCTCCTTCCGGCAGCAGCAGCGCGGCTCCCACGAGGAAGCACAAGGCCCCGATCGCCGTCGTGGCGTTTGCCACCGTGACGTTGAGGACGTGGTCGGCAGAAGGCACGACGAAGCCGGCAACGGCAGACACCCCGAATGCAAGGCAGCCGAGGAGGTTCACCGTCACCACTCCGCCTTCCAGGGTCCGTGGCGGTCGGTCCAGCAGACCGCCCGCAACCTCGACGTAGGCCAGGTAGCCCGCCACGAGAAAGCAGATCGAGCCCACGGCGTCGGGCCTCCAGACCACCTGGTCGTACGACGGCTGGTCCGCTGCCGTGGAGAGCGCCCGGAATGTCGTGGCGTTGAAGGCGACCGTGCCGATCAGCTGAACCCCACTGCTCCACCAGTCGATCCGGTGCGGCTCCCACGCGAGGAACCGTGTGGAGCGCTCGCTGGAGGACGCGGGTGCACGGTCGGTGTTGATCGTCTCCAGCCACTGCAACGTCGCCGCCGAGGTGAAGAAGATCGACCCCACGAAGAACACCAGGGCGTCCGTCTGTGCGCCGACCTGCTCCACGAAGAACGGAAGTGGCGCGACCAGGAAGCACACCGAGCCGAGGATGAACAGGACCGCGACCCACCACGATGCGCGGTGCGGCGCCCACCACACACTGTCGTGCCGGAGCCGCACGCGGGAGAGCCGCGACGCGTGCTTGCGGTGGACTCGGGAGGACCAATGGACGGTATTGCCATCGGGATGCGCGTACGTGACTTCGGTGGTGAAGGGCCCGACGGATCGTCGGTCGAGGACCGTCCATCCTTGGGGAGTCTTGGGGTACTCCGTCACCCGATGGCTGCCGGCATCAGCGGCTTGAACGGGCTGACCTTCTCCTCGCCGCCATGGATCGCCACGCAGCTGGACTCCGGCACCTCACGCCAGGCTCCGCGCAGCTCGCCCAGCGGCTCGGACACGACCAAGCGCGCGTCGTCGGACAGCTCGTGAAGTGCGGGGTTCTCCGGATACTGGTGCTTCAGCATGGACACGTCGGTGCTGTGGAACAGCGATCGTGACCGGCCCTCACTGGAGTAGCGGAAGGCCCACGTGGTCGCTCCGTCGGTGGTGGCGAGTGTTCCCTGCATCGGGAACCCGATGCCGTGGCGCCGTGCGGTCTCCTCGACCAGACCCACTGCCCGGGCGACCGCTGCCGGCGGGTCGTCCTCCAGACCGAAGGTCAGCGCGAGGAACAAGAGCATCTCCGAGTCCGTCGTACCTTCCATGTCGGCATAGCGGTCAGGGTCCACCGCTAGCGCGAGGTCACGCTTCATCGCATGAAACCCGTCGATGAAGCCGTTGTGCATCCACAGCCAGCGTCCCTGGCGGAATGGGTGACAGTTCGTCTGTTGCACCGGGGACCCGATGGCGGCGCGGATGTGCGCGAACACCCGTGGCGAGGAGATGTGAGCCGCCAGGTCGCGAAGGTTACGGTCGTTCCAGGCCGGCTCGATGCTCCTAAAGAGGCCAGGCGTCTCCCGACCTCCGTACCAGCCCACGCCGAAACCGTCGCCGTTCGTCGCTTCCGCACCCATCGTGGAGTGCATGCTCTGCACGATCAAGGAGTGCTCGGGCTTGTAGAGCAGATCCTCCACGAGTACTGGTGAGCCTGAGTAGGCCAGCCATCGACACATTATGGGCCTCCGATTCGTCACGTCCATTGCACGTCGGCGGCGCGACCTGCGAATCATCCTCTCCGGGTGAGGGGGCAGTCGGGCCTTTGGGCTTGCATGGGGGACACGTGTGCGACAGGGAGGCGGACCATGGCGATTCACAAGAGGACCGGCGACGAGGTCGAGGACCGGGGGCGGTTGCCGCGATTCACACGAGCCGGGATGCTCGCGGTCCCCAAGAACCGCCTGGCGGAACGGCCGATGCTTCCCCAGACCGCGTACCAGATCGTCATGGACGAGGTCATGCTCGACGGCAACGCCCGGTTCAACCTCGCGACGTTCGTGACGACCTGGATGGACGAGGAGGCGGACAAGCTCTATGCCGCCACGTTCGACAAGAACATGATCGACAAGGACGAGTACCCGCAGACCGCCGAGATCGAGTCACGCTGCGTGAAGATGCTCGCCGACCTGTGGCATGCGCCGACCGCAGGCGAGGCCGTGGGGACGTCGACGACGGGCAGCTCCGAGGGCTGCATGCTGGCCGGCCTCGCGCTCAAACGCAGGTGGCAGAGCGCTCGACGTGATGCCGGCAAGCCGGCGGACCGGCCCAACATCGTCATGGGTGGAAACGTCCAGGTGGTGTGGGAGAAGTTCGCCAACTACTGGGACGTCGAGCCCCGCTACGTGCCGCTGGAGGGCAACGTCTTCCACCTCACAGCAGAACGGCTGCTCGAGTACGTCGACGAGAACACCATCGGTGTGGTCGCAGTCCTCGGCTCGACGATGGACGGCAGCTACGAGCCTGTACAGGAGATCTGCGCCAAGCTCGACGAGTACGAGGAAGCCAGCGGGATCTCCGTGCCGGTTCACGTGGACGCCGCGTCCGGTGGCTTCATCGCTCCGTTCGTGCAACCGGAGCTGGCCTGGGACTTCCGCCTACCGCGGGTCGTCTCGATCCAGTCGTCCGGGCACAAGTTCGGCCTCGTCTACCCGGGCGTCGGCTGGGTGCTGTGGCGGGACGCGGAGCACCTCCCCGAGAGCCTGGTCTTCCACGTCAACTACCTCGGGGGCGACATGCCGACGTTCGCCCTGAACTTCTCCCGGCCGGGGGCTCAGGTCGTCCTGCAGTACTTCCAGTTCCTCCGGCTCGGCATCGAGGGTTTCAGCCTCGTCCAGCAGGCCTGCCAGGACGTCGCGGTCCACATCGCCGAGACGCTGGAGGCACGGCCGGAGTTCGACGTGATCACGCGCGGCACCGACCTTCCGGTGGTGTGCTTCACGCTGAAGAAGGACGTCACGAAGTACAACGTGTACGACCTGTCCCGCAAGCTCCGGGAGGCCGGCTGGCTGGTCCCGGCGTACACCATGCCACCCAAGCGGGAGGACCTCGCCGTGCTGCGCGTCGTGGTCCGCAACGGCTTCAGCCACGACATGGCCGAGCTGTTCCTGCGCGATCTCCAGACAGCGATCGAGTGGCTCGACGACCTCGACGCTCCCATGCCGCACGAGGAGCAGCCCAGCAGCTTCCACCACTGATTGGGCGGACCCCGCGCGCCACAAACGCGTAGCGAGCGATGTTGGGGGGCCGAATCGCCGATGCGAGCACGGGCAACCACAAGGAGCTGGTCTTCGACCTCCTAGGCCGGTCTTGCCCTTTTCGTCGAAGTTCAGAACCTCAACGAGATCCGCGGCTCGGCGCTGTCGGTACGTCGTACCAGCTCGATGCGCCCGTCGACGCTGATGCCGGTCGCGGCGTGAACCTGAATCAGGCCGGCGACGAGGCTTCGATTGCTGCTTCGCCCGCAGCCCTGAGCCCAGCCTCGGCCCCTCCCTCATCTCCAGCCCTTCTCATCCGCGGGTGAGGTGATCGCGACGTCTGTCTACGGATACTTGAGGGTCAGTCTCCTCTCCATGGGTAGGTCGTCGTGGGGCTCTCCTGGCGAACGCGTTGGCGCTTGTACGAGTACGTGCGCAACAGCCTGTGGATCGTGCCGTTTGTCCTCGTCGCCCTGGCCGTCGCGGTGGCGCTGGCCCTGCCCGCGATCGACGAGCGCACGCGCACCACGATCGGCATCGCCTTCGGCGAAGAAGCAGCCCGCGCCGTGCTCGGCGCAATCGCCAGCGGCATGATCACCTTCACCGGTTTCGTCTTCTCGATCCTGTTGCTCGCCGTCCAGTTCGGCTCCAGCCAGTTCTCCCCCCGTCTGCTACGGCGGTTCCTCCGCGACCCGAGCACGAAGGCCGCCCTGGGGATCTTCATGGCCACGTTCATCTACGCCTTGGCCGTGTTGCGGGTCGTCGGCACCGGAGAGAACGCGGACTTCGTGCCGAACAACTCCATCTCGGTGGCGATACTCCTGCTCCTGCTCCTGCTCAGCATGCTCATGTTCCTTCGTCTCCTGAGCCGCACCACCCAAAGCCTCCGCGTCGCCTCGGTGCTCGCAGAGCTTGGCACCGACGCCCGCCACGTCGTGGACCGGGTCTACCCCGAGCCGTTCGTCCAACGCGAGCCAATCGACCAGGCCGGCCCGCCGTCCGGTGACGGGCGCACCGGGACCTACCATGGTGCCCCCGGCATCGTTCAGAGCGTCGACGTTCCCAACCTCGGCGAACGCGCCCGGCGGGCCAATGCCGTTATCGCACTCGAGCCGCGGTTCGGGGAGCTGGTCGCCGACGGATCTCCGTTGTTCACCGTCCACGGAGAGCGGAGCCCCATCGACGACCACTGGCTGCGCGGCACCGTGGCCACCGGTGACGAGCGCACCATGCGGCAGGACCCGGCCTTCGCGTTCCGCCTCTTCGCCGACATCTCGGCCAAGGCCCTCTCCCCCGGCGTCAACGACCCCACCACCTCCACACAGGCGCGGGACCAGATCGAGCTG